>Ga0181612_178986_pt1 | contig 13384 bp, 5 predicted proteins | sample HoacroProtozoa21_FD_119630 | JGI IMG/M metagenome (GOLD analysis project Ga0181612, IMG submission 119630) | Hoatzin crop microbial communities from Cojedes, Venezuel. Combined Assembly of Gp0051906, Gp0051904, Gp0051908
CACAGAATCACAGAATCACAGAATAGTAGGGGTTGGAAGGGACCTCTGTGGGTCATCTAGTCCACCCCCCCTGCCGAAGTGCTAAAAATATATATGAATATCAGTTACCATCTGCTGTAAGTCAAGTCAATGCTAGCTACAAAGCTTTCATTAAGAAAATGGTCAAAATTTACCAAATAGTACGCCTGTAAACTATTGGGGAAATAAAAGTAGAAATTCTCCCTCTAGCGGACTTGAAGGAGAAATACAGAGTTACAGTAAACCCGAGCAAACAGAGTAACAAAAAGCTCTTTTTTACAATTCATTATTGATGAATGATTTGTTTATTTTTTAATTATTTAATGTCTACCCTACTGCAGTAGCTCTGAGCCATAGCCAAGAACTACAGCCTCATTTGGGTAGATTCTGTACAATTACGGAACAAAATTCTTTAATAAGTAGCTTAAAATTTAACAGAAATCATAGTGAAAAGACTGAGACAAAGGGAAAGGAAGAGTATAATAAAACAGAACTTTTCACATATAAGGTAGTGATTTCTGTGTAGTAGTAACATCTCAAGATTTTGAACACAAGTTCAAAGTTTTAAGGCGGATTTCAAGAACAATTAAATAGATCTGTGGATGTTCTAAAGATAGCTTCTGCCAAATGTGAGGGGTAGAGGCAGGAGAATGTACAAATACTTGTTAGACATCTAAGATGAAGGCTTTATAGGCTTATCTATGGACTGATGAAAGCCAGGTGCTCATTTCTTGCACTGGACATCATTGGTGAGCTGGACAGAAGTAATGACGAATTTTGAGGGGAAGACAAGTAGCTGGTTTTTGTGAAATAGAGAAGTAAGAGTTAGAGGACTGGTGCAAAAAAGAAGTGGACATAAAGGAAACGGCTCTATTGTTTTCTTGATTTGCATGAATGGATGTAAACAAAACGTTTTTACAGTTCCCAAGTCCAGAATTACAAAGGCTAACACAGAAAAGTAAGGTTTAGTTTAAAATTTCGTCATCATTATAAGAAAACTTGTACCTTTCAGTTTGTGTTCAGCTTGAAAAATTTTATATTTACATTCCTGGAAAGTGAACAGTCAAAGTAGTGCTTGGATTTTGGTTACTGAGAGCTCCACACAGTTGTGCTTTCTGGTCAGTCCCAGTCTCTTTCTCTCCTTCCTTGTCCACTCACACACAAGATTACAAAGCCCGTTCCCTCTCTCTTCAACCTTTTGTTCATAATTTTGTGTTAATTTCAGCCCCTTCCCTACTCCAATTTTCCATGCTGCAGCTGCCGTTTCACTTGTTAATTTTTGCCTTCTGAAATTATAACCTGCAGTCCAGATGAAGGGAGGCACAGCTGCAAGTCCTACAGCCTGGAAGAAGAGAGAGGCTGGACTTAATTAAAAATGTGATCCAGGGTTTGGAGTGGAGGAAGCAAAACAGAAATTATAAGTGGCAGGTTTAGCTCGATATATCTTAAAGAAGAGCGGTAGGCAAGAAAACATTGTTTTTACTGAATAAAATTAAATCCTATAAGAGAATAAAATTACACACAGAGTTGCATGGTAATCCCAAATCAAAGGAAAGTGCAGAGCCTGAATCAAATTTAAGCACATCTCTAACATGACCAGTGATGATTCCTCCCAGTTGGACCATACCTGCTTGTAATCACTGGTCAGTAAAAAGTGTTTGGTCAGTACTTTCCACCTGAAGGAGCAAAATTTGTACATTTCAAATCAGAATTAAACATGTTGTGCCCTGTCATACTGGCTGTACTGGGAAGCATGGAACATGTTCACCCCTCAGTTCTTTTCCTCACAGGAGGCTAATCAGTCCATAGAGCTCCCTTTTTTTCAGTTGATGAAACTGAAAGCACCAAGAGTGTAATTCGTTGTACAGAAGGTGACAAAGTGACTGGAGGATGGGAAGACTGACATATCAGCTATGGAAGAGGTACAGTGGCAGGCACCAGGCTGAAACTGACGTATGTGCTTCTAGCCGAGCCCCTCTGAGTGCACTGTGCACGCTACATGGCAAAAGCGGCTGTGGCAGAGGCAAGCCAATCAGGTATGTATGGCACATGACATCCCAGAGGGGGAGAAAAAATATGGTACCTGAAAAATCCCTAACACTTCTTAGCAACATATTTTTGGCCATTTTCTCATCTGCCTTTGCAGTGACCTTAGCAAGCAGGACTCTCTTGTACTTCGTCACCATTCAAATACAATTTGAACATTCTTTATTAATGACATTACTAGTAGTTTTTTCCCAATAATAAAAAGTTTCTTTCTTTGTTCAGACACTTTCAGTCTCAAGCACTCGCAAATCTGACTTTCTGTTTTTCCCCTGTACCTCCAGGCTGCTACTAAATCTGAGTTTTCTGCGTCTGCAATAAGAGAACCACAGTTGTGACAACACCAGACTGGGGCCAGTTGCTGCACTGGAGGGCAAGGCTGCTATTCAGGACATAAACAGGATGAAAAACTGGGTGGACAGGAATGTAAGAGAGTTCAACAAAGGCAGAGGCAAAGTCTTGTAGCTGGGATGGAATAACCCCATGCCACAGTAGAGGCATTTCTCTGTCTAACCATAAAATAGATTCCTAGAAAAAGACCAGGGATTCCTGGTAGACGACAGGCTAATACACTGCAGCAGTGTGCCGTCGCAGCAGTGAAGGCCAACCACATACTGGGCTGTATCAACAAAAATGTTCTGGTCAGACTGAGGGAAGTGGTTTTCCCTGTCTTGAGACCACATGGAGAATATAATGTTCAGTTTTGGGCTTCCCAGTGCAACAAAGACTGACATACTGGAGTGAGTCCAGAGAACAGCCACAAAGATGAGGCTAAGAAAAGTGGGTTTGTTCATCCTTAAGCAGAGAATGCTAAGCAGAGCTGTTACTGCTGTCTGCTGCTACCTAATAGGAAGGTGTAGAGAAGATGGGTTAAGACTCTTTAAAATAGTTGCACTGGCATAGAACAAGTGGCAGCAGCTACAAATTGGAACATGTATAATTCTGACTCAATGTACACAAAAAAAAATTCCCATGAGGGCCGTCGAATATCAGAACAGGTTGCCCACAGAGGCTGTAGAAAGTCCACACTTGGAGACATTCAGAACCTAATTGGATATTCCCTGAGCAACCTGCTGTAGCAGAAGGCTGGATTAGAGATCTTGGAAAGTGTCTTCCAACCTATGCAACTCTCCAAGTCTGCATTCTGTCCTTTCACTCACTATTATGGAACAGAGAATGCTTTTTAAAATTAATTCAGGTTTTCATAATTAGATTAAGCCCATGATACTACTCTGCAAATTTATAAGAATACCAGATTATAGCAAATAAATGCAGGGGAGAGGCAAACCCATGTACAAGATTACGCATAGGGTAAGGGGATAGGCTACATACCTTGTTCTGTTTTCTGATTTGAGAGCTGGGCATAATATGAAGCTACTGGCGATGGAGTTCACAGATAAACAACTTAGTCCTTCACATAATAAATAGCTGAACTGTGAAACTCATTGTGAAGAGTTGGTGTAGGTAACGAAAGTTTCTATGAGCTGAAGGGCGCACTAGGCAAGTTCATGGAAGACAAATCCATTTCATGTTGTTAACTCAACAGGACCCACATCCTGCTCGTAAAGGCCCGCAGCTGAAAATGGCTGGGAGATGAAAAAGTCTGAAGTAGACTTCTTACACATGCTTGTGCTGTTCTTAATCTTTTTCTTAAAGGCTTGCTACTGGAAAAAACACAGACAGAAACAAAATACCGTTTGATGAACCATCGTCCTCTCCTCAGACAACTGTTCTGAAGGACGGAGAGAGAGAAAGCAGTGCTCAGAACAACTGACAGTTAAAATACATGGTAACATGCAAGAGGGGAAAGCTAGCGGAAAAGAATTTCTGAAATGGAAACTGTGCATAGATTTGAAGATGAGTAATTTAGGTTTTAACTTCACATGAAGTGGAAAAAAGAGAGCGAGAAATTGCATCCAACTCGTTTAGGAACAAAAGGAAAAACCTCGGCTGAACAATAGGAATGGACTTGTTTAACAACAGTGTTCTGCATATAACAGTAGAGGGAAAAATGGGCACACCAAAAGAAAACAGACCACAATAGAGAACTGAAGACATCACAATAAGCATAAATTTTGCTTGTGGGATCAGAAAGTGAGTAAGGAATTCAAAAACATGCTTTAAAGAAAGAGGAGAATTTTAAGAGTGCAGTTTTGACAAAAAATTTTACCACAATATTGCAAGCCTGAAAGACTAGATATGCTGAAGTGCCAGGGGAGAAAAAGAGAGCAGAAGGAAGATAAACATATACAGATTTTGGGAAACCAATAATGAATGGATGAAAGTTTATAGTGATGACCCCCCCCAACACCAGTAATTGCAAATCTCACTTCTTACAAAGGTGGTATTTTTTAGTCATCTTAAATTCTGAACGGACTGAGAGTAGATTTAAAAGTGAATATGGACTCAAAGATATGAAGTTATTTCAAGGAAGAAAACAATATTGTCTCTGCTTGCAGAAAACAAGCTTGTTTGGATAAAAAATAGCAATAATGCAATCATGGCTGAGGAAACACAGCGGCTTTTAGAGACTTCTAATGACGATGTTATATTGTTTTCAATACACCACCTGAAGCTAAAGCTTTTCAAAAATCCGTTTTCGCCTCTCATAATTGCCATCCTAGAGAGCACTGCACAGTGGGAGAGAAGTCTGACCTTTGAAAACATTTATAAAGGACTGCATTAAAAATACAGAATTATAATTTAGAAGTCTTTTGAATGCACTTCCTACAACATTGCCTCAGATTCTTACATACTTCCTATCTTCAACTGTAGTCACTGTATGGTGACTCAAATCCCATTATCCTATTGTTAAGGGACAGGATATTCAGCTAGTTTTGGCTCAGGCTAGAATTAAGAAAATCCTATTTCCTGCTTCTATTAATGGGGCACATAATACAGTAAAAATTCTTTCCTACCCTTTATCAAGAAGTTCCAAGGTTTTAATACTTAAAAGGGACAGCAGAACAGTAAGATAAATCCTGCTTTTGGCATACCACAAAGACTGTCTTTCAAAAATACCTTTTCATTTTTTAAAATACAATCTGGATCATTCAAAGGACTTCTAAATACATCTGCCAGTGTTCTCTTTACTGGATCTGAAAACTTACGCAGAGACAAGGAAATTGCCTTTATAGTGTTAGAACAAGTCTTAAGTAATCCTTCTGTCAGCACCAGTGAAAGAACCTTTAAAGTTCTCACCAATTTAAAAAAAAACACCAAACTGCTACCATTAGAACATCTACAAAGCTGATCCAGAGAAGCCCCTCTCTGTATCTTTGACAGTGTAATTTCTGCAGATTCTTCATCAAGTACCTGATGCATGCCTTTTATTTACCAGTATCAGGAAATAAAATTAGACCTTTTTTTTTTCAGATACCAGTGTAAAAACATGCCTCTCTGACAATCAGTGCTACAATTAGATTTATTTTTATAACTTTGATTTGTATTGTAAAAAGATTCTATTATTCAAATACACATTTCCACACAAACAAATAAAATCCTGAAGCCCAAGTGATGTCCCACAGGTGGAAGTAAAGATAAAAACCAACAGTGATCTGAAGTTTTGCAGCCAAAACATGCAAGCTGTAAAGCTCACAAGCAGTGCTGAACATGAAAACAAATTTTACAGCGTATCTTTAGTTAGGTCACAGAGTCCTGTAAGCCATCTTTCATTTTTCCTGACACTCTACAAATTGTCACCATATGTAGAAAAAGAAAATAGCGTGCCTCATCTTGACATATAATCCTATGCTGTATTAAAGAAGAAGGAAAAAATTCTGAGATCTTGGCTACTGCGTTATCCTCATCCCTCCTATGTCACCCTCTTAGTGCATTCTCAAGCTTAAGAAAAAAAAATCCAACAGCATTTACTCCTGTTAACAGTAGAGGGGGCCAACTTCCTTTTAAAAGTTCAATTTTATGCATTGACAGGGTTGAACATCACGTCTTTCATATTACTAATCAAACAGAAAAAGTGAAAAAAGCAATTGCAAGCGTATTATGGAAGAAAGCTGCTATGCATTGAAAATGAACAGTATTATTTTAAGTCCTAACTCGAAAAATGAGAGTTTTGATTTAGTTTTGAAATTCCATCCTAATTTTACCTAAATTGTTTACATTTTATAAAAAAAGGTGCAAAAAGACAGAAAAACAAAAAGGAGGAAAGGCTACTACAGCACACATCTACCACTGTCCACGCAGGAAAAGATATAAATATGAGTTTCCCATCCAATTAAGAGCGTAAAAATCGAAATTGTATGGGGGTTATCTATGCAGCCTGATAAAGCTATGTGCAGGAACCTGGGTTCTTGAGAGACAGGAGCTTCATCAGTACAGATATTTGTGTTGGACGGCAGTACAAAGAGCAACACATGATTCAGAAGACAATGGAATACACTAGCGTGGGGGAAATACTTTTAAAAAATTGTTTTGACGGATGATTTTTATTTCTACTTTCTTCAGCTAACTTTAAAACAACAGCAAAAGGGCATGGCACCAAGTGCAGCTTTGGGATATATTTTGGAATGTATTTTGCAACAGACTCAGATTCCTTCCCACCACTGTTTTTTCTGAAGAAAAAATCTATAGGGAGTTGCATTTATTTTTTTCTTAAGTAATCAAATGCAATTTAAAAAATATGAAATACTGCCTTGAAGTTATGAAGATTATATTACAGACCACAGCCAAAGCTTAGCAAAATCATAGGAAGTCTTTTAATTGATTTGTTCAGCCTTGGGTCATGCTCTTTATGAGCTCGTTCATGAACATTAAAAGTAAATAAAACCACAACCCCATATTCTGTAGATGAGCTCAGTGGAACTCTCATGGTCAGATCAGCTGACCATCCGATCCCAGCAAGGTCTCATAGAAATCTTTTCTTCCAGTTCTTCCCACTGAATACATACTTACCATTTCAGAAACAAAACATGGTAATTTCTCATTTTTCTTTTTTTTTCCTTTCGTTACACATACTGAGGTAATAGTCTTTTTATTTCTCTATCGTGAGAAGTTTGTAACTTTCTGCTAGCTGACCTGTCTCATTGACCATATATTTAGGCTAATTCTACCCTAATAAACACAATAAAATAAGCCTACAGATGCCTTCAAATTATTACCATTTAAAAAATATGTATGAGCCAAGGTATGATTTAAATACTCACATGGGAAAACAGTAGTTTCTCTGTTTGGGACTTAAGATTTCCAAATTTTAACCTTTTTTTTTAATCTTCTTTTGAACTGCATATAGTCACCCTAATATTAACCTTTGCCTATTTTTGCTAAGCTAGTCAAGTTACTTTGTCACCAACATTTTTAAAAAGGATTACAATGGCATGAATTTTATAGTAACAGAATCTCTCTGGACATTTTTTTTTTTTGTTGGGGAGGAGTGAGGATTCCTACAAAGAATGTTTAACAATGTTCAAATTATTTCAAAAAAGTGCCTCAAAAGTTCCAGTGAAACTTCATAACCAGGTTACAACAAACAGTGGAGGGGTATATTAAAAGTGTACCAAAAAAGGGCTTCAATATAATATTAAGCAACTTTTAATGCTAAGAAATCAATAAGGAAAACACGCTGAGTACTATCACTTGTGAAAGATCACAATTAAAATGTAAGACAGACTTTGTGCCTATAAAAACCTATTTTGCCTCACAATGCATTCAGAAAAATATTCTTGAATATCTGTTTGTTCTTTTTGATTTTATAATACACAACAGGCTCTTTCTGGGACACTGCTCAAAGTTATAACTGTTCAACCTACAAAGTTTACACATGATTTTCTCTTCAGACTTCATGATGGAATAGAGGGTCCTCCACTACAGCAGTTACAATGCTGCATTTCCAAACCAGCCCCAGCAGTTAATTTTCAAAATTGAAATCAAATAAATTACAGAGATATTTGTGACTTTGGCACACCTCTGGAGACTAGTTAAACAGTAATCCACACAGTTAAAACTATACAAACTACAAAAATAATTTTATAAACAAAGCTCCTTAGGTAAATATATATATGTGTGTGTACAAGGCCATCAGGAAGTTGAAAGAAGACTTGAAAGAGACTTGTTCACACCACCTCAAGCTCTCAGAATATGAAACAACCACAAGATCTGATGAAAGGAATTAATTTTTTATATGGGCATGTATTAGACATTCCTTACAGAATGTAATAAACTTTCTTTAGAAAAATAAAAAAAAAATTAAAAACCCAAGCAACCTCATTTCTTTGGAAATGTAAAATATATTTGTTTGCTGCAGCCTTACCACAAGGGCGAAAACAAATCAACTGAAGAAAAAGGAAGTAGGAGGAGATATTCTACAGCCAAATGCCAGAATGATTGCATTAAAAAAATAATTTGAAAACAACAAACAACCAGGGAACTCTACTTTTTTATAAGCTATAGAAGTCAAATGTTAAGCAGAATACTATCTGTTATAGACACTTAAGAGTATTTCAAAGCCTCTACATTGCAGGAACCTAGATCCTCCTGTGTGTGGTTATCTCCAGACAAAATTCTTCCCTAGAAGAAAGTACTCATAAAACAGAAAAAGTTACACAAAACTCAGATGCTCAGAATGCTACTCCACTACAGACTAAGCTGATCATACTCTGAAACTGAGATTCCTGGCTCCTGAAAATTTTTACCTTTTCCTTCGCATCAGCCCCATCTATCACTTCTATGGTAAATCAGGTGAGAGAGCTGAGTCAGTTGAAACTATTCCCACCAAAACCTCCACAGAATCCTAATTAGTTTACAGGTGCATTGAATACATGTTAGTTTATTCTATAGCACCTGGAGTAAAGGAGGCAACTGGAAGGTGGGTTTATTAAAGCTGCCCTGAAACAACAAGAAAAGTTCAAGAGGGTCTACGACTGTAGTTTAAACTTAAGTTTAAAAGTAAAAAAGTTTCACAACATGAAGTCTTAAATTTCTACAACTAGTTATTTTCAAATAGCTCTTTACCTTCGTTCGATAATTATGAAAACGTATTTTTAGGTTTTATTCTTGGAATATTTTCCATAAATTAAATTATGCATTTTAAGATGAAGAATGGTTTCTTTAATGAAAGTTTAAGCAAATCCTTTAAAGAAAACTATTTCATTTAACATTGCCAGAAATCGACTTTTGGCTAGAAAAAAAGGGTGTCTGGTTAAAAGATGAAATATTATTCCACCAAAAATTCCTGATCGTGATGAATCTGGTCACATCAATTTCCTAAAGAAATTAAGGTTTATAACACTGTGTACCTTCATAACAACTTTAGAAGAAATTGACCAATTAAAAGGAAGAAGCTATAAACATAAAGTCAAAGCAACATTATTTATTGATTATAAATTCTGCAAGACACCTATGTAAGAGAGAAAAATTAAGTTTGCAGCTCCACTAAGCAGGCTGATTGTGAATTTTACATCCAAAGAATACACATAGAATAGAATATTTATAAATATCCCAACTTCATTTAAAAGATTTATTTTGAGAACATACTGCTTCGGACACTAAAGTCAATCAATCAGCCTCAAGACACCAATCTGTAGCTAAGCAGGCTCCCTTAGTTCTACTGCTCATTAAAGCTATTTTTAAAGGCTAGAAAAGGGTAGTCTGTGATGTTAGTAAGGTATGCAGTCAGGACTATAGATATTCTACTTGTACCACTGGCCTGCGTTAGAATCATATTAGAATTTATCTCTATTTCTACAAAGAAATCAAAGTTTTAAGAATGACACACTGCTTGCTAAATTTGCATATACTAGATCTGGAGTAGATGTTGCAGACAGTTCAGACGTGAGGTCACAGATGTGATTTTTGGTAGTCAGGTTTATATCAGTTTGAATGGTTATCTTGAAGTGATATACTTCTAACAGAAATATTCTCACAGTGTGAAAATTGTACATTACAGCACTTGTACTACAAAATGTTGATTAATAAGCTAAGCCTTAAAATCTCAGGTGCTTTTTCAATACTTAAATCTTATCAAATCTACGTACAGAGGAGTATAAAATTATTTATGCTGCCGCTATTCTAGGAAGGTGACGGACTGGATTCTCTTTTGGCTTTACAGGGTGTTTTCTGTAGCTGTAATTTCAGGGATGGATGAGAAGTTATATTTAATGCAATAATTTATTGGTTAAATATTATCTCTAAAGAGTTACATTGGGGGTCAACTATCTACTTTTTAAAGTACTAGTATTCTGCTGTCATTGCTGTTATGCTTCCTGATCCAATTTGAAATTACGTTCTCTGTTCTCTACTACTGCTTTTTCAGAATTGCTAAACTTAACTCTTTGCTGGCCTCAAAGGGAATCACACAAAGCCCCTCATAGGCTGATGTTTCTTTGTTGAGTGGCCTGTACAAATGAGAAAACTAGTAGTTTGAACTTAAAACGTCTTTAAACACAGAAACTAAAGGCAGAACATGGTAAAAACAGTTTGCAAAAAAAGATACAGGTACTGTCTTGTTGCTCTATTTGCTACAGTTTGATACTGAGCTTGGACCTGCTTCTCTTTATACGACTGCAAATTATATTTGGATCATTGAATAGTATTTTACCAATTTTAGATAGGGAATAGGGATATTTCACTATTTTTGTGATGAAACACCTGTCTTTTTTTTTTTTTTTTTAACTCTGGAGTTTTAAAAAATCCTACTATTCTTTCATTCATTTTCTTTGTTTTGTACATGTCATTAAGAAACAGTTTCCTTGACAAAACAGGTGCTTACACATGTGGTTACACAAGTATGGCTTTTTATGACAAATAATAATGATAAGAAATATTTTCAGAATATTCAGTATAACAGGTATTCAGCATAACAGGTATGTAGTGCACACTCAAAATAACTGTATGCCCAATGTTCCCATCATTCTCAAAGGAGTCCTTCAATGCTGAATAGATGTGCAAACAGATAATTCAGCTGGGTGCGTAAAACAGACAAGATTTCTTTTGAAAAATCTGCCATCTGCCTCACACTGCTGTGGCCATCTTCACCAGCTGTCTGCTGGCAAAATTTAAAATGAGTATATATGAATGCAAAAATAATATTTTAGAGTTTAGGAAGTTTTAGAGAATATTTAGATATTTTAGAGAATCTCTAATTACTGAAAACTTTTGAAAAGGTGATCTCTTCAAAGAAGTGCCTTAAAGTAAAGAATTAAATTCAGGTCTGTTTAAAAACCCCAAGCTAAAACCATAATTATCATAAACAGCAGTTATGCATAAGTTTAAGGAGAAAGAGAAAAAAGAATTAGGTTCTCTAAGGCTGTGCCTACATTAGCAAGTAGTGAGGCCAAACAGGAACACACCTGAAGAGTGAGATATCTGTCACGGGAGAACCAACATCCATCCTACTTGTTTCAGGAGCTTTACTTCAGTCTGCCTCTGTTCTGGTCTCATAGAAAAAATGCTCATTAGTCATTGGAGTGCCAGAAAGTGTGCTCTAACATGTTCTGGTTTAGGTTTAGAACAGGAGAGCATTTAAACCAATGTGTTCCAAGACACCTACTCAATGTAAACCAAAATAAGATAAGGGGTTTATCAGAACTTATTTAAAAGCACAGTCCTGATCCAATCTAAAAAGCTTACAGTAGTCACACTGTCTCTCTTGGAGCAGACATGGTGATAATATATAATAGCTCCAGTAACTGAGTCAACCACAATTTTTCTGTATTACATGTGCTTACCTTCGGATTCTGCTTCTGAACTAAACGCATCTTGACATGATGCTAGTCAAGAAGACTGTCATATACTGATCAAGCAGAGACACTGGTCCAAATACCATGATTTTCTGTGTTAATGACTGGCAAGAAAAGTTTATGCATTAGCATATCATGTTTATATTTTCTTCATGTACAGATATACACAAATACCAAAAAAAAATTTCTATTCTGAAGTAAGCTTTACTTCAAGGATGAGATACTTTGCTCATATAAGTATGGCTCAGCAATCTTCAAACTGATAAAATATTAATACTGAGGGCAGGCATTCCCATTGCCCATATATGATTGTGTCCACAGATTGTAAACCACTGCTGTGGCAAAATAATTACTGAAATGTCATAAAGGCAATAAACAACAGAAAATGGAATAAACAAAACGAAAATAACAGACTATTATTCTGTCCTTCTTCCCATGGCTTAACTGGGCAGCTGAAGCTCACATGCTTTTTAATAATGAGAAAAGGTACTTAAGATTTGGCAGTATCTGCAAGTAATCATTTCCATGTAAAGTGTTCCAAACTTGCTTTTAAGTAAGAAGGAAGAATAATTACTGTTAATGAAAACTGAAAAGTTGCAGTGCACAACATGATCTCGTAATATAAAAGTGTTCTACATGGCAATAAACACAGTCTGGGGGAATATGACAGTGTTTTCGTTACAATACATCTGTGAAGCTTCTACGTACATACAGCAATGATAGATTATCATTTCAATTTGTTTTGTCAGGTCCCTGCCAAACTAATGGCAGGTTGAACATCAGGGGTTAGAATCAAAACTTTCGTGAAGTTGATGCTACAGACAAAAATAATAATGACCCACAACTTTTTTCAGGACAAGTGTATTGTCCAAAACTCACAAAAGGTTCAGCATAAATGTAGCAAAAATTAACAAATTGCACTGTTTTATCCAGTTCAATATCTTTACTTCAGTTCCACCAAAAAGAATCCAAGCATACAATTTAAAGTAAAAAACATTCGCTGTTGGTCATGGATTACCATTATTACGACATTAAAAATATTACAGCTGCAAATGAAGAAAATATTAAAATGTTCTGTAGCCAGTATGGAAAAATTTGTAGACTATTCACTACAATTCTGCCTTTTTATCTTTTCATACACCTGTATGTTTCCTGTAGTCTCAATTTCTAGACATCTAACCTTAGATTTTACCCTTTTAAGACGTGGTCTTAATTTTACTGTGTTCTAGGTCACTCTGTAGGTTCCCGCTGATATTTTATCTTTATTTACGACTTCATTACTTTTGTAATCTTGTTTACAAACTATCTGCCCAAGCTTTATTTTTTCATCTTCAAACACTGTGCATACAAAGACAAAAATATACTAACGTGACATGCTTCTAGAAACACCTGCATTGAAGATACTCTACAGGAAATTACTTTTTGACATTACCACTTAGGTCTTACTCAGTGCTACAGTCATTTTTACATAGTCTAAATTTACTAAATCGGAGTATCAGACAGCTCTAAGTCAAACAGCTCAAGGAATTCAAAGAATCACAGAATGTTCAGGGTTGGAAGGGCCCTCTGTGGGTCATCTAGTCCACCCCTCCTGCCGAAGCAGGGTCACCTACAGCAGGCTGCACAGGACC
>Ga0181612_151367_pt1 | contig 13382 bp, 3 predicted proteins | sample HoacroProtozoa21_FD_119630 | JGI IMG/M metagenome (GOLD analysis project Ga0181612, IMG submission 119630) | Hoatzin crop microbial communities from Cojedes, Venezuel. Combined Assembly of Gp0051906, Gp0051904, Gp0051908
CAAGGGGCAATGGGCACAAACTGAGGCACAGGAAGTTCCGTCTGAACATGAGGAAGAACTTCTTCCCTCTGAGGGTGATGGAGCACTGGAACAGGCTGCGCAGGGAGGTTGTGGAGTCTCCTTCTCTGGAGATATTCAAGACCCGCCTGGACGTGGTCCTGTGCAGCCTGCTGTAGGTGACCCTGCTTGGGCAGGGGGGTTGGACTAGATGACCCACAGAGGTCCCTTCCAACCCCTACTATTCTGTGATTCTGTGATTCTGTATTCAACAGTATGCTGATCTTGGCTGAAGAACAATAGCTATTGCTTTAATAAATTACTTTGGTAATTAATATTTTAGCTTATAAATCTGTCCAGTACAGTCTGAGAATAAACAGAAGAATTAGCAGAATACTTATGTACAGGAATGTATATAACAGGTATGTAAATACAAGTATACATATGTACGTATATAAAGGCAGATAATACAGTTACATTAAAAAATGTAAATTGAGAAGAATAATCCCAAATTTTTTTGTCCTATGCATTACCATATGAGACATATTTCTACACTAGACTTCATAAATACAGATACCTCTAATAATTTAAATGCTTTTTGATTCTGCTGCAGTTTGTTTAGCATAAAGAAGCAAAGTGTTCATGAAGAATTAAGTAGGATCAGTTTTTAACCATGCTGCTTAATTGTTGAGTGCTACTTTAGTGCAAGTACAGTTTTGGTTCTGCCTTTTAGTATCTTTCATTCCTTATGCAATTTTGTTCACTAAGGCTGTGTTTTAGAACTGCTCTACATTTTTACAGTGGGTAGTTTCTAGGGATGTGTTTACCAAGAATGCTGAAAGCACGTTCATGGTATTCTTACGGGGTTTCTTACCTCGTAAGACAGGAAAGAGGGATTGTGCTAAAGGTGTCCAGAAGCCCTGTGTCCCGATAAGACCATGAGATCGCAGCTGCCAAAAGAATAAGTATGTAAAACAAAACGTCTGTCTTCTGAAAGGTATGGCATCCATCAAACTGCCTTTGGGCTTGCAGTTATTAGATGATTGCCCATTTAGCAAGCTCAGCCAAATTTGTGATGTGATATGCTTCACCCATGGCTTTTCTTTGGTACTTCCATGCAAGTATTGTGTATTTGTTATGGTCTTGAGGCCATTAGCAGGAAATCATACACAAATTTACTTTTTGTCCAGTTGTACTTATCTGTAACATAGATGACACCTGAGAAAGTCACTTTCAGGTTCATTTATAGGTAGGAGAAGACAGACATTTCTAAGGCAACTTCACCTGTCTTGAAGTTGATATCTAAAATAGATGAGATGAATTGTTCCCCAAATTCCCTTTCTTTCCGCTGTGAAATGCAGTGGACTGCCATGCAGTGAGTACCTCAGCTGTTGATGTTCAGAGATACAAGAAGTGAATCCCACGCCACGTATTATGTGGAAACTTACTGTGCAGCTGCTTTCTACCAATTTGTTATGCAGCCAGTACCTGGTTGCTGTTAGGTCTTCCGGTACAGGACTAGAAAAGTTGCTTACCTCTGGAGCTGTTCTGGGTAAAGAACTTTTCTTTCTTAAATGCTTTCAGTAAAGATCCTAATACCCACTTGTCAATTTTTGGGCTTGTCAATTTGTGTCCAAAGAGGAGAACTTTCTACTTGCTAGGCAGTGTTTTCAGCTTCCTACTGGTCTGGGACTGATGGAATAATAAATACTTATAGAAGAAAACAGTAGTGTTGGCTTTTTTAAAACTCATGTTATTCTTTCCAAGTGGATGGTTGCTTCTATGCTGTAACATTTCCTGATTTTTTCTTATTTAGTTGAGATACTGTCTGGGATTAATCAAAGTTTTGATTCTAAATAAAGTCTCAACACAGATTCAGATATCTTTCTTTTTTTCTATGTTCAGTTTGGCTCTAAAATGTATTCTGTCTGCATACAATTAAGCTGTTCAACAAAGTCCCTAGTTTTGCTTCTCAGTTGTGACAATAGATGTTGTGAGCTTTCAAATTCCAAACAGCAAACAAAATACTGTCAGCAGAGTATCTAAGTGAAAGACAAAGAACCGGAGTTATCCATTAAGGGTACTGCAGTGCTTATTTTGGAAGTTATATTATTAAAAAACTCTTCTCCATTTCTTAACTTCAATAGGTGTCTTTGTTTGCTTTTTTCAGGTTATAAAATATATGGGGAGAAGAACCAAGACTTTTGAAAACAACTGACCTTGTGTAGTTTTGTACTTTTGTCTTCTGTTTGGTACCGTTTCCCAGGTCCGCTCCCCTCACCCCAGCATAGGCATATGCATTGTGTGTTTTGAGATGTTTTAAATGGTGCCCTGAAAAGATTCTTGTTGCTTCTTAAAACTTGGCAGGAATGTCTTTCATAGGTTACTGTTTTTATTAGGGTGTTAGTATGTGCTTGGTTGAAGTAGTTGTTGCCACCAAACAGTGGGCTGCTTATATCCAGTGCGTGGGAGTGGAAGAGTCAAAGGAATTAACATGTGCCTGTTTGTGAGCATTCTGTAGAAACAAAGAACAAGAAAAGTAAATTATGTGCTTTCACTGCTCTAGGTCATTAAAGGTCTAATCTGAAGCTTACTGATTTTGGTGAGCTTTGGATTCCTGCATGGCTGAATTACAGGCCAATTAATTCAACTTCTTCGCTTTCATAGAAGAAAAAGGTGTGAAGTCCTGTTCTGATTGCTGTGGATGAGAAGAACGCAAATTGGCTAGCTAATAAGTTTCATAAGGGATTTAAATTAATCTAAAAATGAGCTGCCAGTGAAAGGGATGCAAACGTTTCCACTGTATCTTTCGTTTGCAGCCCTTTCCTGACCAGAGCTGGAACACTTGTTTAGCAGCAGCCTGATGCTCCAGCTCACTTCTTTGATGTAGCTGAAAAACACATCCCATGAGAGAGCGATTGCAGCTGAGTAACTTGCCCTTCCCTTTGCTGCGTGGCTGCATGAGCACCAGTGCCGGGGCAGAGGAAGCATTGCGAAGGCAGGGGGTGAGACTGTTCCTTTCAGTAGCGATGGGGTCTTAGTTGGACTTGAGCTCTTTAGAAAATTATACACTCAGTGGAATTTCACGGCAGATGAGAATTAAATAGAGCACATCTTGGAGATTTAGACCTCCCAGGAGACTAGATGTTCCTGGAGATTTGGCAGTCATCCTTAAAGAGTTTGGTTTATACATTTCCCATCTGAAGTAATCAATTTTAGTTTACTTTTTAAAATATTTGTTTTCTTAAATACCTCTTACCTAATCTTTGTTTCTTATGCCTGTCACATCACTGAGCAGAACTAAAATAGCTTCAGTTAAATAAAAGCAAGGTATAATTAAATAGTTTCACCTGTGAAAGCTTACCTTGGATTTCATGTGAACTTTGAAATAAAGTTACTATGCCAAAAATGCCTTGACAGAGATAGGAGAAATTACCAAGTTGATAAACAACATCTATGCTGAAGCTTTACTGGAAGAGCATTAAGCTTTTGTTTTAAAAAACAGGCACTTTACAAATGCTTATAGACAGTGAATGTCTTGCGGAGTTTTGAATAAAGCTTTGCATACTTTTAACATAGCTTAGGCTTTAAAGTACCATTTATGGAGTCTGAGCATTATATAAGGATATGCACCTAAGACATCGAGGCTAGATCACTGGTAAGTTCTTATCGATATTTATGGTACATAGACTTTCCTGGGCAGATGTGATAGTACTTAGCCTTTGATTTATTTTGCTGCCCTTTGAGATTGGGAAACTGAGTAAATTACCTTTTCAAGAACTTTGCAAAATGCCAAACCGTTGTCTTGGGGCATGGAGAGTTACTTTGGTAAAAAAATTGGATATTTTTGTCCTTTTTGCCAAACAAGGAATACAAAGGAACATTCAAATCTACAGCTGTGGTGGGAGGACGTGGTTTCTGCAGGGACACCACGTACATTCCATCTCATGGAATGCACTTGGTATGACATTTAACAAAATGTGTTGCTTAACAGCTTCGAGAAAGACCAGCTTAGTTGTAAAGATGTATACAAGGGAGCCGTTCCTGCAAGATGGTGTGTCTTTGCTACAGTTCAACAGAAGACATTTATTGACAAGGTAGAGGGTAGGATTGTGCTGCTAGAGAGGGTTCTTGAAGTATTTGTGGCTTAAACCAAATTACAGGAGGCATCCCTCTGTGTATCCCAGAAAGCAGTAGGATTACATGACCATATATAGTTCTTGGTGAGCAAATTGAAATGATCAATTTGAATAAGATGAATTGTTTATTGTTCTTCAGATGTTTATGTAGTCATGTTGAAAACTGCAGCTAATCTGCCATCTTCTACTGTCTGCTTTTTATGCTAATGTGGTGTTATTTGCAAAGGTCTAGGAAGGAAGCCTGTTATTGGGTTTATTGATCTTTGTGGTATTGACTAGCTGCAAAATAGTTTCCACGGATGGCAAAACAAGCTCATGTTTCTAACTTGAGGTGGTGAATATGGATGTTGTCCTACTTCTATATCTTAAAGAAATTCAACAAAGAGCATAGGAATTGTGAGTTGGTTTTTGGGGTTTTGTGCGTTGTTTTGTTTGTTTGGGCTTTTTATAACAGACCTTACCAAAATACTTGTTAAGTCCTAAAAGTTGTATTTGACAAAGCGAGTCTATGTTTGTGTTTTTTTGGGAGGGGGAGAGTTGGTAACAGTAACTTTATGTCCAGAAAGAAACTGTATGGGTAGAATGTAGTGGTGATTTATGGCATGTAATCAGTGAGACATATAGTTACAAATTTAAGCTCCAGTGTATCAGCTGTGAGGATTTCTAAATAATAGAATACTGTCTAATGTAAGAGTAAAAACTTTCTATAGGGCTGACGGGTTTCCTAAAGATCTGCCCGTCATGCATGCTGTTCTCGACAGTTCTTCCTGACTGGAAATATCAGATTGTAATTAATCCAAGATGACAGTTATTTTAAGGGTCTCTATTTTGATGAGGGGCTAGAATTTTCAATATTACAAAAGTAGTTCAGAAAGAATTTAATAAAATTACAGAAGCAAATAAGATAATCAAATTTAGACAAAATCTGTCTTCAGAAATGACAGGAAGAGTATAAAAATTGATGTTTAGAAGTATGGTTTAAAGAACACAAGTCTAAGCCAAGAAAATGTCTTGATGAATCTGTAGAATGCAGTGTTGTGTGGTCATATCTAGGGTTCATGAGTATTCCTGAAACATTGGGAGAACATCAATACTGAAATTGCAATGTAATTTCAAAGATTCTTATCCAAGCCTGTTTTGGAGGAGCATCATAGATTTTGAAAATAGGAATAACTTGTAAATCTTCATGCTTCAGAGAGCTCGATGTTTGTACCTCTCGCAGATGGGCAATGGGCGTCAATAGTGTAATTTTACTTTTGCGTTTCTGTCTTTGGTAAAGCTTCATCCTTATTCCAAATGTGAACACTTGGTTGCTTGAAAATAGTGGAAGTGTGCTAGTCTTCTGGGGAATGCAGCCAAAGTACCAAAGGAGCAATGTGTGTGAAGAGGGTCTTTTTGGAAACCACAGAAGCGGAACCTTTTGTCAGACTTGTTTCCAGTTGATAGGGACAAGGAACTTCCAGTCGGCAAAGTAGGTCGAGTCTTCCGTAATTGTTTTTGTCAGCTTGTGCTTTTATGCAAGAGCGTGTCAGTCCTTGCCAGTGAACCATCTTATTTTGAAATGCTAGTTGGTGGTTTTGAGACAAGGGCTATCTGTTCCTTTCCCCTGCTTTCCTGATATTGCTTGTTTTAGAAAACTTAAAAGGGTGTAATGATCGCTTGGTATAGATTGTGTCTCTTTTGGTCTTCTGCATTTCCCTGTTGTAATGCAGTGGAGAGGTCAAGATCTGGAATGAAAATTGTGTAATAAAGAAATTATGTTCAACTGCTTCATGAGGACCCCTAGGTCCATTTGTACAAAGCTGTTTTCTAGCCAGTTGGCTTCTAACCTTTACTGCTGTATGGGCTTATTCCATCGCCAGTGTATGAGCCCTCGTCTGACTTTGTTGAATATCATGAGATTTCTGTCAGCATCTTTCTCCTGCCTGTCAAGAGCCCTCCAAAGGGCAGCTCTGCCCTCCAGTCTGCTGTTGTTTGAAACTGTCTTTTGTAGTAAATTTAGAAGGTTTATTAAGCATGGCTTTTGGTCAGCTTTTGCATTGGTTTCCTCTGTAGTTCTGTGTTGTGAAGAATGTCTATAAAAGTGTGGTAAATCAACAGCCTTAAAGGCAAGTCTGTGTTTTAGCATCTTGTAGCACTAGTGCAAAAAGTGCTCATTTGTTCTGTCTCAGTTTGCTTATATAATGTAGTACAAGTATGGAACTTTGTATATGTGACAAACATAGAAGATGAATGCTTGGTATATATGATTTTTTCGTGTATATGTGGTCAAAAAATGGTAGAGAGCTCTGTAAGAGAAATGCTTATTGAAATCTCCATTATTGTGCTTTTCTGTGTATAAACTACATTATTTGTAAGGAAACATTTACGCTTTCAAAAAACTGTCCTGTTTTTTTTTAATCAAACCCCTGTTACCGTCAGTGATGCTATAGCAAAACTTCAAGCCAGGTTACACTGAAGTTAGAAATGCCTGTGCAGGTGTCTGTGCTTGTCTTGCTCTAATTCTTCAAGACCTTGCTGTGCTTGGCTCAGCTGGTTAGTTTTACATGTGTGCATTTTGATCGTCATTGTGAAGGATTGAGACAGCTTTGTGAGAAAATCACTGAATAGCCTTTGTTTGTTCATACTAGTTACAGCAACTGGATCAGGTCTTTTTATAGAAGTGCTGTTGGGTGTCTGTTTATAAGCTATATAGAACTGGAATTGAAGTTTTTAAACTGTTTATGTCTACAGTTGAGATGTCTTGCTTATATTTATGAGTATATATTATAAATCAGAGGAATGGAAATGGGGGATAGATAGAGCAGTTGAGAAACGAAGCAAAAGAATTTCACTTGTTCTTATTTAAACTAATTTTGAGCTACAGTCTCTACAAGGTCAAATTCTGAAGTTTTGTTGGGGGGAAGGTAAAAGAACACACAAAGGAAACGGTTAGGGTTTAAGAGTTCTGAAAATCTGAGTAAAATGCAAAAAAGAGGATTCTTAACGTATTTGTGAACCTTATTATAATTTATGTGTGGAGTACAGTAGAATGGCTGGAATCTATACGCCTCATGTAGAATTGCTTAATGTTTTCTAGGTTTACTGGGCTCTTGCTCTTTGTAAGCACATATTTATATCTGTTTCCTGAGCCTCTTTAGGGCCTATTTTTTCTCTGTTAAACTATGAGTATTAGGAACATCTTTATAAGGTGAAAGCAGGCATTCTTAAGTCATTACAGGATTGCAGGAGTCGAGGTCTTAGCAAGTATGTTAAAGATCACCTCTGTTTGCCAATGGCAACTCTTGACTGCCTACCAAAGCCTTTTAGTTAGGTTAAAGGCAAGGCTGGTCCAAAATACTGGAAATGTGTATCTCCCTGACTGATGCCGCTATACATTACTCTTCTTGCTGATGTCCTGATGAGCAAGTGCCTCTTAGCCAGATATATCCTAGTGTGATTGTCCTTGTCAGCTGTTCTAAGGCCAAGTCTGGTACTTATGTTGAATTGGCTAAAACTATATTAATGTTTCATTTAACATAGTATTTATTTCTAGCATAGGTAAGACCTTAGCGAATCTATCCTCTTTTCCTCCTGCTTGTGACAAATGTACACCTAAGAAAGCCTGTGCGTGTTAAGGATTGTGCTTGGGTGCTTTGGGGCTTGAAGGGGCTGTATAAGCGCAACTCTCTACCACTGAAGTATAGCATTCACAAGCCTTCACTATCATCCCGGATCAGCCGGGAAAGGTGTTTCTTCATTATGAGAACAATTAAGCATTGGAGCAGGTTGCCTTGAGGAGGGGTGGAATCTCCCTTACTGGAGGTATTCAAGACTCAGTTTGGATGACTCTGCATCATCTAATCTATGGCCTTGCTTTCAGCAGAAGGTTGGACCTGAAACCCCTTCCAGTCTAGGCTTTTCTATGTCTCTGTGATTCTTCACTGGGAAGGGGTAAGGCTTATACACTTAAGTCGTCCTCGGATTAGTCTGAGGCAAGATTTTGGGTATTGCTAGTTGTACTTTTATGGATGAAGCAGGGATTTCTTCTTTTGTCTAGATGTAGTTTGGTCATTGAAGCTTTTAACATCTTTCTCTCAGCAGATCAGGCATCCTGACTGTATGGGTTGAACTGCAACAAAATGGATTTTCTACTTCTGGGATAATCTGATGATTCCAGAGGAAGCTTGGATTCCTGACATTCTGAAGTCAGGATCGTGTCAGAAGGTATATTCTTAATGAAATTGTGTAGGATAGTTGAGGCCCTACTTTGCCAGCAAGAAGAAAATACCCAACTTCTGATGCCCTTGTCATTCACCTGGTTGGAGGGGAGGAAGGAGGAGATTCCAGTGCCATTGCTGGAATCAGACTGATGGAGGCAGGAGTTCAGGTCAGATTCTGTTGCTGGGCTGAAGAGACCACAGAGGGAAGATGATTAGCACTTGGTTAGTTTTTACTAGATAACCTAATGTATGTTAATTAAAAAAAAAAAGAGTTGCTTCCTAGCTGAGGAAGACATCCAACTGGACAAGTGTTGAACTCTCTTGATCCAAGAAACGTGCATTGCCCAGTTAAAGCTTTGTGGGAAGGCTGAAGTAGTGGAACCAATCCCCCTGTGTATAAGTAGACTATTCTGGACGTAAAGTAATTGTTTTCAGAATTTAAGCAGTTTTGAAGTATTACATAATGTAATACCTTTGTGACATGGGAAAATTATGTTTTTTTCAGCAAACTAAAACGTGACTTAAAGTTTTAAGAATTTGCTGACCTCTGCGCTACAGTAATGGTTGCTAGCTCTTGCTTACTGTTTGTTTAAAGGGCAGTGTAAGAAAAAAGGGGGGTGGGGTGGTGGAATGTAGAGTTAAATCCTAATTTGCATAGTACCTTAGCATGGTAAACTCAGATTATATTCTGGTATGCTGCAGATCAAAGACTTCTTTTGAATATTCTCGATTCAGAAGTTTTGAAGTACGCAAGTAGGTGTTTGCACAATTGGAGCAGTTTCATGGCGTTGGAGATATGGTAGAATCCGAAATACTTATTGATATCTACGAACAACCATGAATTCCTTGCTTGAACAGTGTTATGAAATACTAGTAAATGTATGAATTAACTTTTTCTAATTTTTGTGACAGTAGGCTGGTGTGTGCAAGCAGGTATTAACTCAGTCATATCTTCTGATTTTCACCACTTCATTCAAATGATCTCATCGACTGATGAATTTTCATCTGCTTTTTTATCTTTGTTTGTTTGGGGTTTTTTTCTTCCTTTTTCTGGTACCTACCAGATTGTGTTAGAAGTAAAGACATTTTGGGAACTCTCTTTTAAATTCTCACTTGTATGAACTAGTGGCAATCAAGTATCTGTTGGTGTGCTGCTATTACTGTTGTTTGGCGAAGGCAACTTTCCCTTCTCTGGTATTACTGGTTGTTTGTTTTTAAACAGAGCAGTCCTACACACTACAAAATAAAGGGCTGAATAAGCTACATGTTAAAGCAGGTCTACACTGTGCAGTGGATTGAGCACGAGGCCCAATTCACATACCTGTGTAGCACAAGGCAAGTCAGAGGCATTAGTTTTCAGCCAAAAGCAGTATAGTCGTGTCTGCATGGTGGTCTTCCTGGGCTATCGGATGTCTTGTAGTGTTCCATCTTCAGTCAGTCTGGTGCAGACACTAACCTGGCTTGCTTTAGCTCAAATTTCTCTGCCTTGTGCTATGTTTCACAAAGTAGATGTGCCCTAGCTTGTTGCAAATGACAGGGTACCTGATGCATCCTGACCTCTTTCCCAGATAAAGTCCTCCTTTTTACACGCACCTATTTGATGTTTTCTAAATCTGGATTATCTAGAATGGTGCATGATATTCTTGGTAAAGTCTTGCTGAAACACTTACATTGAAAGACTGCTTAAAATAGTTCCTTGTCTCTTCTGGAAATACCTGTCGTGATGTATCCTGCATTGAATTTTGTCTTTTTCATTGCTGTGTTACAATAGCGACTTGTGCTAGGGTACCTCCTGCATACGAATCAGTTTATTGTCGGATATACGTTCTGCATTATCTCTGCAATTCTGTACTTTTAGTTGTTGGGTCGTGCTTTGGATCTAATTTTGAATGTTCTATTTCCCTTGCTTTTTAAAAGTAAATTTTTTTTTGTTTGTTTTACTTAAACTTGGGTGCAACTCTGTCTCCTCTGTGTGAAACCTTTTGTCTGATAATGGAAAAAAATTTCTTCATGGTTTATTTATTGCACAGTTGCATGTCTGTAAAAATTAGTATTTTCTGCTAGTCTCTAATAATGTGAGACAAATCTAGAGGAAAAAACAATTTGAGAGTGAAAGTTTGTCTTGCCAAATACACCTTTATATTGGATTTTTTTTTTTCTTTTTTAATTGACAGGGTCAGGCAATTCGTCTTTCTGCTTTTAAGTTGGTTGTAGGCTCTTCTGTCACAATATGGCCATGAATATTTCATTATATGTTTGAAGAAGTGCCTTGCTGAAAACAGTGGAAGTTGTGGTTTCTAATTACATCTGGGTAGTTCTTTCACATAACTCAATTGACCTCATCGTGTTTCTTGAATTAAACTAACATTACTTAAAGAAACAAAAAGCTGTAAATTTGTATAAGACTTCTATTATTACATTGTTGTTGTGGTATAATAAGACACACAAATGGACATACCAGCAGCACAATCTTGATTTTTGGGCTGTGATTTTTAAACCTAGTAACTTTTCTTTTAGATGGAGAACTTGGCTTTTTCCTCTGCTTCATTGGTTCTGTTTATTGCGACTGGTAATGAGTCAATCCTCTCCTGAAGCTCCAGCTGTTCCCAATCTTTGTTGCGCATTTGAAGAATCCTGTTAGCAAGGAAAATCTGGTAAAGCTCTGCTTCTGTCATGGCCAAAGTAGGTGTACTGTAAGGATGTTTGGAGAAGAAAATGGGAGGTTTCTGGAGGAATAATAATTCTGCTAGAAACCATAAATGTTCAGGAGATGGGCTTTCATTATAAAGCTGCTTTTTCATTGATGTGGTAAATGTCTGTTTGCTATGCAGTGAGTATATTGCTTAAAATCAAAGATGCTGCTGTTTTGTTTTGACCTTGTTATTGTAAACACTCAAATTAAGATATATTCCATCTTTTCGGTCAGTGTAATCTGAACCTGATTTGAGAAAATGAGTGTTAACCATGCTCCTTACTGTAGTGGAGATAAAACTGCCAAGAAATTTAAAAAGATAGTTAAGGAAAAGCTGAACTACAGCCAAAAAAGCCTTCACTGCTCCTTTTGGCTGTTACATCTGTGTGCAAGCGTGTGTGTTTGCTCTGTCCAGGAATGCCAAGTCCTGTCAGCTGCCAACTTGTGCAGGCTGTAGTATTGCAACATGTGCTGCCAGCTGAATTTCTAGGACGAATACATCCATTCTGCATGTCATGGGTTAGAAATTCTCATTTGTGTTTCTTCTAGCTTCTATTTTATCTAAAGCGGACTGATTTTGTTTTTTGCTTCTGAATGTGTGTTCTTTCGGTCTTTATTAACATCTAGAAACAGGGTGAGTGGCAGTTTATCTTCAGTTTGATGGAGTCTCAAGTTTACTTCCTTTTAGCAGTTGGTGATTAATCAGAGGTGGTGTAAAACTACAAATTGGTAAGGTTTTCAGGTGTATTTAAGCATGACTAGTCAGTGGTATGAAGATGAAATATATAAAGATGCATTTCTGATGTTTAAACTCTCTGCAGGTGTTCTAAGAGAGAAACAGGTGGGTGCTTAGTGCACTTTTAAAGGCTGTAGACAGATACGAAACTTGCAAGTAAGCAGGAGATTGAGGTGTTCACTCATTCTTACTTGCCTGACTTTTCTCCCCCAGGATTTTACTGTCCCTTTGCATCAGCCAGCATAACTCTTCCTAACCAGGTGCATCAGTGGTCTTGGGTTACTTTATAATCTATGGCATAGTTTTCAAAAATTTTTATAGAACTGAGTTAAGAAACAACTATGTGTACAGTTACAGTGGCTGATCAGAGGGGGACATTGTCTGACCTTTTGGTGTGTGAGGTGATGAGTTTTTGGAGGTAGTAACCTCAGCAATCAATGCCTGGCTTGCAGCACAGTCTGAAAGGAGTGAATTGCGCTAGTAATAGCCTTTAAACAAAGTCTTTCCAAGCATGGTGATCTTTGTAATCTTAAATCTATTCTTAATCAACACAGACTTAATTGATATAATTATTTAGAAGATGACAATCTATGTAGGTTTTCAACTCAATTTCATACCTTTTAAAAGTATACAACTGGCTATAAATCTTTAATTTATATACTGTGGAAGCTCGATAAGATAAAATGGGAAGATTTTCAGAATCCTTGTGGCTGATTTTGGAATTACTGTTACTTCCAAGAAAATAATGTGATCTTCGAAGTCATGGTATTGTCCTCTTTGTAATGCAGAAACATAAATCAAACAGAACGTGATGGAAAATCATTCTTCAGAAGAACTTCATAGATCTTGATTGAAGCCTCAACTTAGTGATTAATGCAAATTCATAGATTGTGCAGTTGTCAGAGACTTTTCAGAATAGAATATACAAATGGTACAAAATCTAATGGAGCGTATGGGGTAAATGCATAAACTTACATGTCACTTGTCAAAATACTCCGTAGGGTGATACCTCTTCTTTCTTGATAAATTACATGTGTGAAGTAGAATACTACTCCTATGGAATTCTGGAGACGAAATAAGACTGTAAAGAAGTGTAGAAATAGCAATGTGAAGAGGGAGAAAATGAGAAGTAGTGAATGCTATTTCTAGAGCAGTTCAGATCTCACTGTTTTGTATGAGTAGGAAGGTGAATTGTCATTTAGCCTTCATCAGAATGGTTTTTGCTGCCATCATGAGGAAATTTTATTACAAGTAGCTGCTTCCACACTGTAGTACTTGTTCATCATTTAAACAATTCAAAGTTAAGACTGTTGAAGCTCCTTTTAAATTTCCTTGAGTATGTCTACAGAATTAATAGCATATTCTTGATAATTAAATTAGTTGAAAAAATAATAAATCTTTAAAACTCTTTCAAGCACAAGCATTTGGAAATAAGGTGCAGTGTAAAAGTGCATGTGGGTAGGTCTGGTGTTCAGGTTTCACCACTTTTGAAGGTTTTTTTTTTTGTTTTTTTTTTTTTTTTTAAATTGCATCCAGTGAACCCTGCAGTATATATGCCTTCTGCCTTTTTTGACTTTTTGATTTAAAACCCACAGACACTCTGGGGTCTCTTGGTC
>Ga0181612_111090_pt1 | contig 13381 bp, 6 predicted proteins | sample HoacroProtozoa21_FD_119630 | JGI IMG/M metagenome (GOLD analysis project Ga0181612, IMG submission 119630) | Hoatzin crop microbial communities from Cojedes, Venezuel. Combined Assembly of Gp0051906, Gp0051904, Gp0051908
AGAGTTTCACCCATGTGTTTTGACATCATCCCATCATACACACCTCTCTGGAGTACAGGGTTATGGCTTTCAGGCCTACTGCAGGATAATAAAGTCTGTCAGATGACGTTCTTTTTCCCACTGCTGCCTGCACTCTCATAAATGGAAAAAGGATTCACTCTATTTGAGATGTAGTAAGCGAATTTTAATTTAGGCAGACAATAATTTTCCGTAACTGAGATACAGCTGAACTTATGAGAATGATCCCACTATATTTTTCTAAGTTTTATAACTTTTATTTTATAAGATATCATTGTTAATGTCTCAATATTTAATATTTCAGAAGTTGCCAAGTCCCAAAGTCAAAAAGGAACACTTGAAACTTTTAATAGGCAAGCTCTGCTTGACAACATGCCTCCCTACACATAAGTATAAGCTTAAGGCAGAAAATTCAAAGTAGGAAAAAGTACTTACTTTCAAAAGTATTCCCTGGAACAAATTACACAGCAATATGATACTTTTTTTTCCTCTTAGTATCTTCAAATCAAGACTCTTCCTGAAACTACAGGTTAACCAACCACAAAGTATCACATGCAAGAAGAAGTAATTGTTTGAAATTTACCATACATATACTGCATAATAAAATTATATTGAATAATATAACATTATTCTGGACATTAACTCTATAGCATGAACTTTATAGGATGTACTTGTTGCAGTCTATGACAATAACAATTTATTTTGAAATTCACATGTCATACTGATGCAGTAAAATATGTTTAAGAAAGGCAAGCCCAATAAATCTCGATCTTCAAATTTCTGGGGACAAAAATTTCTACACAGAAAAGTTGAACTTCTTGACACAGTTCGACGTTGTTCTGCCAAGATGTTAAAAAAAATATTCCAGCTGGGCAGAGGTGTATGAAGCATTCTCAGGAGAAAACTTGCTTCTATGACAGTAAAAGAATACATCAGTTCTACCTTTTGGCCCTTCTATAAAAATAAAACTGTCTCTTTTTTTTCTAAACTTTCTAAAATCCATTGTACATAGATTTTTTTTGCCCATTCAGATTTATCTACCTGCCCATTTTCCATCCAGCATGTTTCTCTGCTCAGATTGCTTAACTGCTCGACTGTTCCTCAAAGAAGCAGAGACCTCAGCTTTCCCTTTGGCCTCCAGTGAGGTAGTGGGTTGACGGATAGGATGTAGATTGACAGTAAAGGTAGGTCTACTTTACTGGATGGTCAGATGGAAAACAGGACTTCTTTCACTCTTGCAACATTCATATTTCTCCTGTTTGCAGGAACAGGTCCTGTTTGCACTCACCAGGTGTGGCGACAGGGAAATAGCAATTCCCTCCTGACCTGTTAGTGAAGAAGTGTGTTCCCGACTCTCCTCACATTTCAAGCTCTGCAGACCCCAGGATGCAGTGAGGTAAGAGGCTCACTGCAATCGGTCCTCCTAGGAGCTTTGCTTTCTTTGGTGAGATGCAGCATTTATTTTGTGGATGTCAGGAAGCTGGAGGGGATGGCTTGTTAACAGAGACTTATACTCAAGTTGAATCTCAGCTGAAGAGGAGCAAAGGCTGGAGGCAATAAGGGCTGCATTCTTATATATGTCTCAAGGGAACTGCAAACTATACTGACAAAGGTCTGATAAAATTCAATGAGCAGAAGATCCAGGGCACAGACAATGAATGATTTTTTACCATCTTCCTCCAAATGTAAGTACTTCCTGTTCCACAATTACAGACGTGAAACCAAGCCAGAGCAGTGGCTGTGAAGGTGCGTGTGATAGACTTGGTCAACTCACGCTGTGTAAAAGGTGTATGTGATGTGCCGTTATCTTCCCCTCCCAATTCTAGCTGGATGTTTCTTTCACTGTTAGCACATCGCTTTTTGTTTTGTTTCTCTTTTGACTACTTCTGTTGGGAAAATATTCAGACATTTCCCCTGAAATCGAAGCTGGAAATCAACTTCAGAATGGTGAGGTGAGTCTGTTAGCAGATGATCCCTCCCAGCCCTTTCACATGCTCAAAGGAAATGCTGGAGTTGGAGTGGAATACTTCAGTCCCACAGGTTCAACGCAAAGCAGATTTTAATCTACAGTTTGTATTTTTGCTGGTAACACACATTAAGACACTTGATATCTTAATGAGTTGCCATATTCAAAGTACAGAATCGGGAAAAATAGATTTCAGATGGAAGCTAAGCCCCCTGTAAGCATCCCGAAGCACAACAGCTATTCAGACTGTATGTTTTCCCTTTCAGAGAGGCACACATGCCAACAGATTGTTTAGGGCCTCCTCCGAGGCAGAACATACTCAGGAACTTCAGTCTGCGGAAAGGCTCTTAATGGCCCCATTTACAGCAGTCATGAAAATGAACCACGACTTCTTTTCTACCTAACTGACATGGTAGAGCTTTCATCCATTACCACCGAACCATGGCAGCTCCAACCTGTTTTATGGGAACCATCTCTGGTATATGCCACCCTTCGGTCTCTGTTCAAGCATCGCCAGGAAGACAGCTTCTTGGCACAAGCGAGGAGCACGCCCGAGACTCTGTGCTGACAATATGGACGATCACGTGGCAACACCTGGACTCATGCCACCACAGATTATTTTATTAGTAGACATGGAGCCCATGTATCTAGCTCTAATTATTTAATGTCAAAGTGTTCAGCAGCCAAGAGAGCCCAGCCTGAGATACCTTCAGTGCTGCTTTTGGGTGCCTTATCCTCTAGGCCTCCAAACAGTAATACTGCAGTGAACACATGGGCAATGTCTAGCGTGATGCTCATTTATCAGGATAATCAATCAGCCCGGGCAGCTGTGCTTCCAGTTGTTTTTGTTGTTGTAAGTAGACCCAGTGGAGCTATATTGGTCAAACTAACAGACCATCCATCCAGTCTGCTGTGGAGAAAAGAGACCAAGACATCTTTTGTCCCTGGCAGTAATTCTTCCGTAGTAATACAATGCAGTTGAATGGGTGCTTTCCAAACATACTCTACACTATTCTCACAAGCCTGGAGAGCTTTTATTTATCTGTGGACAATGTTTGTTTTTTAATTGGACATTATGGAAACTCTGACAGTAATGTAAAAGATGATTAGCAATAAAACAAAATATAAGCCAATAGCTTCTAAATTTAATAATAGGCTAAATGTCTACATTCAGACATGGTTAATCAAAACCAGTTTGTAAACTTCATTTTATTCAGGTCAGCCAGTCAACAGTACATGTAATGCATACTATAAAACTGATTTAGGGCTTTTGGACACCCAAGCATCTACATAAACCAAGCAAGGATTAACTAGGTCTGTCTACTCATAAATTACAGCACATTGTTTTTAAGTGAACAGGATAAAAAGCAACATGCCGTGAACCATCTACATCATACTTTTTTCTCCTTTGACCAATTTCCCAGTTACTCTCTCAAATTATCACTCCAGTCCCTTCTTTGTTCATCTCTGTATTGTTTCCATATAACTGTCCAAATCCGCCTGCAAGGCAACTAATCAAAAAAGGCTGAAGCACAAGAACATTGACCACTTGATAGTTTGCCCAGCTTATTAAAAATATGAGTTTGACATCCTGCAGCATGTTTTAACAATTGGTTCACAAATTACAGCATGGCTAAATGCAATTAAATTCATTCCATTCTACACAAGAACTATTTAACATATGCTGTGAATCTTGTACACAGATCAGGACTCTGCAGTGTTTTTCTACAGCTGTTAGTCAAGTCTTGTTGCCTTGTGCTACAGACCCATGAGATCTCGTAACACAAACAGGCTTGGGCTGGGTCATGGCTTGGTTGGGATTTTGACAAAACAAAACAAAACAAAACAGGAAAAAACCTCAAAACCCCATTCAGATGGTTTTAAGCAGCAGTGATGGCCTTCCATAAGCAAAGTTCTTCACTTCTCTGCCGTCACTGAAAGTCAGTACTGGGTTCAGTCACCTCTGTGCTTGTAGAGGTGAACCATGCCTAACCACTAGACCAGTGCATTGACTCCTTATCTCAAATACCTGAATGCATGCAGAGCTGTAAGCACTTACCGCTTATTCCAACAGCAGATTTTGCATAACTTCACAGTACTTTTCCTCCCCCTTCAGAGTTTGGACCTGCAGAGTACATGTTTTACCCAGTACAATGTAAGTGATAATATATTGGCTCATATGAACTAACATAGTATCTTTCCCACAGATATTACATGCCACTTCATATATACCAGATCTGAGAAGCATGTGATATACAACTCTCAGGGGATATGAAACACATGTGGGTCTGATTCGCCACTTTGTTATTCCAACTGTACACCGTTGCAACTCTAATGAAGTTACACCAGTGTAAAACTGTTGTACTGAAGTGGAGGATTAAACCCATATGTCTTTCTGTATGAGCCAAATTTCTGGGACAACGTTATTCAAATAAATTCGGTAAACATACCAACTTCTTCAGAGTCCTATACCTGTTTAGTCTTCAGACAGTACTTCTCGTGCTTCAGGAAAAGCTTTACCTTCAAGACAGCAACCATTATTTGTTATCAGGATTTCAGTAACAATCTGACTTCTGCATATTAGTTTAGCAACATTTTACTGCAACTGAAAATTAACTAATTGTGTTTGGTTTGGATTTGTAGAAAATTCTGAAAACTTATAAGCTATATGTTTGTATACTGTCAGATACATTTATCCACTGACAGATAAAAAAACAAATATTGGACTGATTATCATAAAGTGTCATTTAGAAACAGGGATCTGTGCTGCTGCTCGGAGGGCACATGATTAATCTAGTTCAATGGACAAATAAAAAAGTTCAGATTACCTCCGTATATATTTCTTCAGAACATTTCACTGTATTCATAAAGTTGACATTTCCTTCTGGCTGAAGAACAATCATTCAATCAGCCTAAAGAATCAGGCTTCATTTCCTTTCACCATTTTGATTGCTGCTTTTCATGCTACACAAAAGTGTTGAAGTAAAGTAATAATGATGATAATAATAATTGATAATGATCATAATAGTAGTAGTAATAATACTACTAACACTAACACTAATACTAATACTTTCTTTGGAAGACATGGTAAAGAGAGTGATAACTTTTTCCGCTTTTAAGTTATTTCTACAATTCACCAAAAATACGCTTTCAAGAAGTTTCAGTCACTGGAATTCTACATTTGCAGAAAGAAAAAGCTTTTTCTGAAAAAAAAAAAAAAAAAAAGAAAAAAAAATCCAGTCCCAGTCCCACTATGTTAAATTCCAGTGCTACTGAAATCAATTTGATTACTTAATGAGCAATTTTTATGTCATATATGTGGTGACTGCAAGATCAGTTTTTTTATATCATCGTCAGTAACATTGTTCCAGCATCAACCAAAATAATTCTAAAATAATATGAAGAAAAAAAATTCCTTATGTATTTTAATTTCAAATAATTACAGCTCAATTCTCACTGTATGTTATGAATTCTTTTCCTCCAGGAAGTGTCTTTGATAAAGGCACCAATTTATTTGTCTTGTTAAGTATTTAAAAACTATTCTATACCTCCCTACTTACACCTTCAATGAGATTAGATATGGCAATCATTAAATAAACTTTGTGACCAGTTTTATATTTTGTTATTATAATAGCATATATTAATAGTTATTAACATTGTAACTAAGAAATAGTAGTTACTTCAGCTACCAAGGACCATAATTAATATCTCATAGAAATATTATTCATTAAGTAAGTACGTTAGAACTAGAAGGGCATATCTAAATAGCAAAATTTCTACGATAGAAATACTTTTTTTGAAGAATTATTTCTAGTCACTTATTTAGGGCGTGATTCCTCTCACCTAATTCTAATACTAACGAATGTTAGGGAGTTGATTCAGTCACTTAAATTTAGGTGTTGTATACCTAGGTGAAGGTGCTGAACACCCAGGGTACAGTAGGGCACCCCATGCACCCACGGAGCTGGCAGCTCTGATGTGCCATTTACTCTCTTCTGCAGCACCAGCTGAAGGTCAGTTGGGAAACAACTATGTTCCCACTATGATCTGAATTTCCAGTTTAAGCAGCACAGTCAGTTGGGTCTGAAACAGCAATTCAGCTTAGGGTAGGATTCAGTTACATAAACATAGGCATCTGTGCCCATTGGGAAGTGTGAGGGCTCTTTCAGAGTAGCTTCCATTCATCCCATCCTAATAGAGATGCGTGAATAGGACAGAAGCAGTAACCATTCCCCTTCATTGAAAATAAAGACTTTCATAAAGCTGAATTAGATGGTGACCCCTGGCATTCCATCCATTTGCCTACACATAGGTGTCTAGTGTCATTTTAGATTCTCTATTGTGTCTGAGATGACCACATGGTGATGGACATTCTGCAGCCTTCTTCAGGCTTTCCACAGCAGCAGCTAGGATGTAACTGAATCAAGGTCTTATGGTGGGATCCAGGCATCAGAAGCCATCTTAGATACCATTTTAGATATCTGAAACTTCTGCATGGGGCTGACCGGTATTAAACAGAACCTAAAGAAAAGCCACATCTTTCACCAACCGAAAACCAGGAGGGATCTCACATATGATGTCTCACGAATGACATCCCTACAGTCCAACACCATTGCTCCATCCCTACTTGGGATTTGATGTGACATCCATTAACTTGTAGAAACACTTGAACTGCTGGTAGGAGCTTTGCTGTATGGGAATTTATCTAATATAATTGTCCAGTGAATCCATTTCACCTCCTCCTCAGTCTCCTCTATTCTCTCTCTAGGACCATTCCTGTTTCTAGAACAGTTTTCCCACAGCTCTCTGGAGGATGACTGGTCATTTCACCAGTGCTGCTGTTTCCCAGAACATCAGTCTCACTAGATGATATTTTGCAGTATCATGTTCTGATGGACAAGGTCTTACAACTAATGCTGCTAGAAAAATATGAACTGTGTGCAGATTCACCTCAAAACCCTACAAACGAGTCCAGGATTTGTGGGTTTTTTCCCTACATTTCTGAGGCTTCAACATTTCTATACAAGATGATTAAACACAATTCCAAGCCCAAAACGTTACAGAAATGGGTAAAGATGGCAAACCTTTGGGCTAAGCCCAGCTAGGAAAACAGAAGGAAATATTACAACACATTTATCGTATATCTGACTATATGTCTAACATCTGAATCGAAATAATTTCTACTTAAGGGAGAATTACATTACAGGTACTTCTAATAATACTGCATACAGCATGAGACATCACAAAATACAAAAGCCTTCATGATGATTTGGAAAAGCAATCAGAATTTAAATGAGATAAAAACCAGACATCTTTTAATTCTTCTTCGAGTTTTGTCCCTTCTTGTTCACAACATGACTCAGAGGGGCAGATCCTTACCTGATATAAAACAGTCAGTCCAGCTTTATGAAAGTCAAAGAAGCTACAGTCACACCAAAGGAAAATCTGGCATGGTGCATCTAAACTGCAGATATAACACTAACTGTGACTAATTGTGAATGTTGTAGATGTTTCCTTCCTACGCACGGTTATGTCTTTACCTGAATATCTTCCCGCTTTTTATTATTAGGCCTAAATAGGACATCAAAGGTTATTTTTTTTAAATCTTCATGGAAAAATGTCTCTCATTTCCATACAACTCTTTAAACTTCTCTTTCTTACTTTAATTTGCCTCTGAGGACTTCAAAACATCTTATTGTCTGCAGTAGAAGAAACATCTGTTGAAGTCATACATAGTTTATTGGCTGGAATCAGTGATAAAAGACAGCATAGGGACTCACCAAAACATTTCATTACTAGCAATGTAAAACAAAATATTATAAAAAACAGCTTTTTTTTTTTTTAAATAAGAGAAACATGGGGAAAATTTTGCAAGCCAAATAGAGAAGAAAAACCGTGACTTTAATTCATCAAGCCTCCGGATTTTGTATTCCAGCCAGCTAAGGCGTAACCACGCTACAAAAAATGTTTTTTAATTAGCTAAGAAAGAGAAACAATTTATGAACAATGGTACTCCTCTCCACAGGACTTCCTGTTTGGAGGAATTGCTTTCCACACTAGAATTAATTTTCGCTCTTTCTACCAGTGATCTGCTTTACCACTTGTCTAGTGCAGCCTGATATTAATTACTACTCTTTTTTTTTGGCATAAAACACCAACAAGGCCCCAACATCACATTTCAGATCTAAGCCAGCCTCCTAGGAGGTAAGGTGGGAAGTATACGCACTAATTTTAGCACTGGCATATTTTTTCCCCTTTTTATTAGTCTTCTCCAATTCAGCACCTCTCTGCATTAGGCACAGAGAATTTGGGAAAGAAAATCATCTGACAAGCTTACTGAAAACTGACCATCTTACTGGCATGACAGTACACAGGCAAATAATTTGGATAAAGCCTCTGGTAATGAGGAGGAAGAATTGCAAGGTGGTACGTCTGAAACTTCATTTCACAAGTTACACTTCTTGTGCAGGAGCAAGGATGACTGCATCATCAGAAAGGACTGATACTTAGCAAGATAATCTGGCAATCTGATACACTTGTCCATTCAATTTCCATCCACTTGCAGGTCTTCAAGCAGGTTCTAGTTCTACTGCTTTTGCTCAATTATTCTTTACTCTTTTGTTATTTTGATATTCCATTTCCTTTTTAATGGTACCCTGTGTACCTTTTGCTTTATGTGTTGGGTTTTTTTCTCCCTTACATCCTAGAACATTAAGTTCTGCCCATTTTCTCATTATCCACTTTCGTCTTTTCCTTTCGCAGATTCCCTCTACTTTCCATCATCTTGCTGTCCCTTATGCACAATTCCATGTGATTTGCCCTTTCTCCCTCCTGATTCCTACTTTTCTTCCTTTCTTATTAGCACTATCTATTCCATTTTCTTCTCCTTCATGTTCATTTTTGTCTATTTTCTTTTATTTGCCATTTCCTTCTCTGCGTTTTTTTTTGAGGCTCTCCATTGTATGCACACATTAGCATTACAGAGTGTGGAATATGGCTACAAATGAAATGAAACCTACTGGTTGAAGCACCAGGGATCTGCTTGTCTCTTACACATTTCTTTCCCGCATTTCTCTCCAACTTGACGATCGTTCTATTCTCCAATGTCCTCTACTCTTTTCCAATAGCATCAGTTGTTTTCGCTTGAGGTAAGAACTGTTTATTCAACAAAAAGTGTTTTCCTTCTGCATATAGAGTCATCAAAAAGGCACAACTATTAACTATGGATGAACAGATAGGTTTTGCCTTTCTTTGCCAGATTTCTTAATTCCAAGGTTCAGAGGTTTATGACTTGTTTCTTGTAGTTCCAGATCTGCGGTCAGGATGCCCTAGCATTCAGCTGGAAGGATCTATGGCTTCTATAAATATTTTTTGTATTTTGCTATTTCAGACAACTCTGTAACATTTATGTCAAGCATCGATATTTTAATAAACCCACAGCAGCCACCAGGATCTTCTTTACAACCTTTTTTCTAAAGCAGGTAAGCATTCTGTCTCCTTCAAGGAAGCTGCAGAATATCAGAAGGATATTAAATATATTAGGATAAGTCAATGTCAATGATTCAAAGCAGAATGTTTACAAAATATAGTTTAACAAGGTAAGAAGTAATATGTTATAGATGTCTACAAAGTAAAAAGCAGAATCTGCTGTAAAGAGTCATTGCTATTGCTCCTACTCAGAAAAATCTGTTTCTGCACTTTGCTGCTTCTAGAGATGCTAGAAACAGCACAGAGTAGCTCTGTTTCTATACCTGAGTTTCTGATCTCTTCCCATAGTTGTGGAAAAGAAAAAAAAGTCTTAGGATACTACTGATCTAAACATAACAAGATTATGTTCATCTGCAAAGCTGCACACCGTAACGGATCTTCGGTATGAAGATGGTTATGGATATTCCTGGATTATGTGATGAGCACAAGCTAAGAGATACTATCAAGATTCATGGAGTCCGAGAATGTGGCTGTATGGTAATTTCACAATGAGATTTTGAAAGTCACACTATTTTTTCTTTTCTAAAAAAAGTACTAAAGCTTGGCATAACAAGCAGTGTGCCATATTTTCCAGTATAACATCTTGCTGAATTTCTGTAGATGAACTGCCTTGAGTTGTACTAACTAAAGTGAGCAGCCACATAATCTTGTTTCTATAACCTTAGCCTTATGCACTGTAAGTTCCTGAGAATATAGACCTACTATATTTATGTCTATTATGGCGATTATCAAGCACATAACGAGAAACAGCAAATAGACTGGGTGAGCATTCAAAAGGTAATCTACAGCAACCCACCCACTTGCTGCTGCAACAGAGAGATTTATTTTTGCTGAAGAAACCAAATCCTGAAAGGACTATATGAATGTAACAGTAACAGGAGAATTTATTGAAAAATGATGATATATAATTAAATGTCACGTTCTTTAAAAACAAAAAAAAAACCCCAGGATCTTTCCATCAGAGCTAAGGAGACCTGAGAATATAAACTAAGTAATTTCTGGCTGCTGGTTATTACCATTTGATAGTTTTTCTATAGCCTGTGTAAAATGGACTGTCTTAGCCACCTCCTGAGGACTGCAGGCCATAACAATTCCTTTTGTGCTACATGCTCTTTCCATAGGAACTAAAGGTGTGATTTACTGATGGTAGTTGTCAATAGAAAGAAGTTCCATGCCGTTTCCCATGTCTTATAGTATCTTGTCTGGCCTCCACATGGGTCTATTGTACATTGCATGCTGCTCCAGGTGGACACCTCAGGTATCGCAGGCCACAGGCACCAGGCACCTATACTTAGGCAACTGAATAACTACCTACATCTTCACTAAGTGTCAGGGAACCTCAGATACCCAGCTCACGTGCAGATGCATAAATATTGACATATATTTAAGTTTAGGCTCTGAATTTGAAATACGGTTCTGAATTTAAAGCTGAATTCTAATCCCCAAATTAGAGAGGATTAATCACATTCACATTATTCCCCGGTGTTTACATCACACAGAAAAGATGCTGTTTGTTTTGTAATGCTATAATTTTAGCTATTGCTATAGTGGGTTGCAGTTTTCCAGCTCTCAGAGTTCAGGTCTGTTGCCTAAACTTACATACCTGAGACGGCCTGGTGTATCTGCAACACCCACGGGCCACTGACAGATACAGCTTAGGAGCGGGAGGAGACCCATGTCTTTCCAAGGTGTCAGTCCAAGGCCATGTGGGCACCTCAAGGAGCCATGCTGGGGCAACTGAACTGCACCAAAAGCATGATTAGCTCACTTGGGAATGGCTCTTCAAGACCACAGATGAGACACAGTAATAAGGCGATGCCTGTTCAAGTTTATGATGCACTTACTGAATAAAAAGATGACTGGAACATTTCTGTTCCTCCTTCAGTGCATTGGCTTCTGTCAGATTTACTCTTCCTGAGGAAACAGAATGGAAAAAGACAAGAATAGTTGCAAAGCATCTCAAAATCGAATAAAAAGTAGGCTATAACAGAAAGGAATATTTACATCCTCTGGATTTGAGATGTGTCAAAATAGTTAAAATAGTGGACAGAACTGTATCAAAGGTTGTGTTCTTACATTTGTTCCCTAAATTATTATCAGTAGTTTTGGTCAAATAGTGCAGGTATTTTTCAAGTCAGTGCAGCTTGTCTGCAGCCCCTTTCCAGCTGATAGCCTCCCCTAACTCTTTGGTTACATAGACCTAAACTGTCAACTATTATTAAAAGGTACATTATTTTCGTTACATAAAGATGGAAATGAACTCTCATGGAAGTTTCAGTGGGATATACTGCAAATAAAACAGTTTAGAAAATGTAAGATAAAACTTCCAGAATTTTCAGAGCATTCATCTAACCATCTCAACACATATGCCAAAAAATCATGAGAAGGTTGGCAGATCATAATATGGTAAGGCAGTCTGTAATGTTTAGCTGCATCACATAATGCTTGTTCAAAAAATTAATACTAACAGTTGCTGTATTTGATCCAGAGCTGGTAGCCAAAACGAAGATTCGCTTATGTTATACTCTTAAGCTAAAGTCTCACCATATTTAAACTGTTTAAATTACTTAAATTATTTAAATTCATAAACCATTGACTCTGCTGGGGTCAGAATTATGTCTTTGTTCACAAGGATTTACTATCAGTGCTTCCTTGATTACTGATGGTTGCCTGCAACAATTGAGTTGTCACAGGTATAGTAGCTATTTCTGCATTTAAACAAATCAACACCTCCAGTGCTTTATACAATACTGCGCAACAAATTACCAATATTTGGCTTTTCTGGTAACCATTGAATGCATGGAAGTCAAAGAATTATAGATATTTTTATTATTTTTGGCTTCTCAATGGACATTTACTTCAAGTTCATATAAGGTAGCCTAATTAAGTGATAGAGGCTTATCTATCAAAGTTCCTCAATATTCACTAACCTCACAAGCAATCACTGTAATATTCAAAGCTGAGTAAATGCAGGGCAACACAGGATACATGTAATTCCCTGAGTTTACCTCTCTGCCTTAGTCAGTCTGGATTGGCTTTAAAGACTGCCCTGAACTGATCAGTCATGTTATCAGGTTTATTTGCCTTCTGGTAATGTCAGAGAGATCAATGAGGACAGAAACTGTGGTACAGCAGGCACTGTCCCTCCTTTCCTTTAATAGCTGATCTCTGCAGCAGCGCTTCCAGAGTTCAAAGGCAAGATCATCCAACTCGTAAAATAGGCCAAAGTCTACCCAGAGAGTGCAAAGCAATGTAAAATTGGATACAAGCTGACAAGGTTTTCAGATGTACTGTAGGTAGTGAAAGAACTCTGAAAACATGAAATACGTGACTGAGGCTGGAGCCTGTAAAACTACTGCAGTTTTGCCAACATCACATTCTCCTACAGATTTGGAAACACACAAGAAATTCAAATGTTATAGAACAAAGCTAGGATGAAATGAACAAAAAATTTTAAGATTTTATACACTTCATGGTGAATTATATTTTTAGGATCAATTCAACTGACAGACTTCCAAGACTATAAAACGAAAGGGTTCCTGCTTAATTTGAGTACTGAACTGGCCAATGTGGTGGGTTGACCCTGGCTAGCAGACAAACACACACCCACCCACTCGCTTGCCACCCTCCCCGGTGCCACAGGGAGAAAGCAGAAAGAAGGCGAGAGGACTCACGGACTGAGCTAATGACAGTTTAACCGGTAAAACAGCAGTTGCATGTGCAAGCAAAGCAAACTAAGGAATTAATTCGCTGCTTCCCACTGGCCTGCAGATGCCCAGCCTCTTGCTGGGGAGCAGGCCCTCTGCACACGCAATAGTTACTTGGGAAGACAAACGCCATAACACTGAACACTCCCTCTTCCTCCTTCTTTCCCGCAGCTTTTATTGCTGAGCATGAGGTCTTATGGTA
>Ga0181612_156779_pt1 | contig 13381 bp, 6 predicted proteins | sample HoacroProtozoa21_FD_119630 | JGI IMG/M metagenome (GOLD analysis project Ga0181612, IMG submission 119630) | Hoatzin crop microbial communities from Cojedes, Venezuel. Combined Assembly of Gp0051906, Gp0051904, Gp0051908
ACATGCTTTGCTTAGAGAAAGAATAAGAGGTCTTATCCTGAGCTCTGCCTGGACCAAACTTCCCTGTCGCTGTAATGGTGACACATTCCTCTCATAACCAATGCTCAATGACTACAAAGATTGTGGTCTGCCCGTTTTAGTCTTGCCTAGATTCGTGTTCTATCAGAGAAGTTTACTTCAAAACAAAGTTAATCTGAACAACACACTTCTTTCCTTTGTCAAAAAACTCGTATGGTGTTGTGGTTTGCCTTCCATCCAGGGTTTGGATTAGTCGCTAAATATAAATATCCATAATTGTTAAGATACATTATTGCACATGCTCTCAGCTTCCCACTTCCCCTTCACAGAGGCAAAGCTACTGTCACTTTTACAATCCATGGTATTGGATAACTTAAATTTCTCAAATGACACTTGAGGCCTATGTGTGGGGAACCATCTGGCTGACCAGCAGAGTACTGTCCTCACTCTTGACAATATACTGCAATAGATGTTAAATCTGTGTTTGGACCTTGCTTTAAACATAGTTAACACAGTGAAGAACTCAGGATAGTATAATAGCTAAGACGTTTTGTGTCAAATGTATGAACATAATTTTATAAAGGAGAATCTTTGAAATATTACAAAGCATTATATTCAAAAATCCCTAGACATCCAACTTTTAGTAAGCTGTACTCCATTTAATTTTCCAAAATATAAGCCTATGGTCCATTTATAAATATTTAATTACCTACAGTGGTATTTTTATTACCAAGTATGTGTACTATTTATCTTAAATAGATTCCACAAAATTTTTATCATCTACTGAACAAAATAAATTATTAAAAATAACACAAATCAAACATTTTACACTGTTCCTAAATACATTCTGATTACAAAATAAACACCAGTTGGTATCAGATAGCTAATTTAGAGTTTAGGTGTGTTAAAGCCTAAAATAAAGGCATACATGGGGCAAGGGGCCACGTTCCATGACAGAAAGACTCCAGAGAAATGTTTGATCATTCTTTGTGATGCATAAAATAGGTCACAGCTGTGCTATAAAAGATATCAGCCATCAGGTAAGGCTGTCATATGCTCTTGCTGGATTACCTTGGAAAAACACAGTGTTTCTGCCTTGTACTTGTGTGGGATTTTTGCTCCAGAAAACACAACCTATTTAGTCTGCATACTTATTACCATACTCTTGCTCCATTTCAAAAGAAAGTAGTCATAAAATAAACATGGTAAGCAGAACAGATCTGGTTGATATTTTGTTTCAACATACAACCATTTCATACGTTATAAGTTGTGAATATATTAAGTACTGGTCTACATTAAAGCTAGGTTCTACAAAAGGATTGCATATTTCACTGGGGACTAGTTCCTTTCATTTTATTTCTATTATGCACACATCTTTTTTTAGTTCAAAATCTAAGCCTGTGTCACAAATAATATGTATAACAAAGGAACAATGGTAGTAAAAGTAGACCAAAATATATAAAGATTTATTATATTTCCCATTAACCCAAAGACTTCTAAAAATATGTATTTATTAAGGCATCCACACTATTAACATATTCATCAAAATACATAGAAACTATAACTGTTAGATTTTTAGTAGAATTTAATGATTTTTTGTCCACTTTGTCCATCAGGAAGTACCTTTATCAAAAATTCATGCCTCATTATTTATTGGGTAGAGAAGAAATTTCAAACTTATCAAAATGAAAATTGTCTTTAAAATAACTTTGGAGACTGGCCTTTGTGCAACATTTATTAAATGTAGTATAGTCACATAAAATATATTTTAATATGAGAGATGCAGGAAATACACAGAAATGTGTTGGGTAGACCAGCAGTTAAAGTTTATAACAGTTATTGTATCATAAAGTACCTTTACTGAGATGCAGAGATAGATGTTGTACTCTTTTTCTTCTTTAATGTGTTTAGAGTTTGAAGTAATGAGTTTAGTGTTAATCATCTGAGATTTTATTCCAGGGTCTTTGGTGCTCAGATTTACTCTAATTTGCAAAATGAAACACTATCATTGGTTAAAAAAGCCACAAGAAAAACACAAATGCAAGGTAAATAATATTATCATAAAGGTAAGTTTATTCAGATTCACCTGAAATGATATGCATGATGATGAATAGCAATCGCAGCTTTCAAGGCCATTAGAATCAATTTTACCCGTTTTGTAAATATCTTGGGTTTTTTAAAAACTTTTCAAACTTAAATCGACCTATCTAAATGGTAGTTTTAGCATTAGTTGCTTAGTAAGAAAATGAAAGTAATTATTTTTTTTAATTGAGTTTGAAGAAACACTTTTCACAGAGAATTAACATAGGGCACAACAGACAAAATCGATTAAGGCCCGCCATCTGGCAGAAGTCTAGAAAAGTTGCTGCCATATGTTTTGACCAAGACTGCAAAATAAACTGTTTTATACTGTCAGCACCTCCAGTTCTGTTTTATAAATTGCATTCTGTTTAATTACATGTTTGAAAAAGATTAGGAAAGGTTTCATCTATGACTGGCCGCTTGATTGGAAAACAGACGCTATATAAAATTTTAAAACAGACACTGGGTGAATGGAGCTCAGTTTGAAAGCTATTTGGCAGCTGTAAGCAACAAAAGTGCAAGTATTGCTATAAATTGTTTATTAGGCAGATCTTTAATTCTTAATCAGTAATCTTTAAATCTTTCTTCAATATTCAACAATTGCAGATGTTCTTTGCTAATTATTACAGAAGAAAATGTAATACAGAATACCTGGGCAGAGGGGAAAAATGTTTATGAAATTCATGGATAATATTAAGATGTGGTGAAATGAAAAAAAAAATCCATCTTTTTCTTAAAGGATATAGTTTCATAAAGAATAGATTTTTAAAATTAGTATATATGTATGTTGCTGTTGGAAAAATAACATATCAGGTTCAAATAAATTTAGGAATGTTAATCTCTTTTGCAGCTGCTATTTTTGTTTTATGGTATTTTTACAGCTGTTTTTAATTTCTTTTAAGAAATACTAAACCTTTCGGAGTATTCCCATGTGAAACACCATGGTACAGATAATTGGTTTCATTGCAATTCAGATTATGAACATCATTTTTCAGTTGTTACTTTCAAACTATATATACAGCTAAATCTGTAAGCTATTTTCTTTATTTCAGCTACTATCAAAAAGGGAGAAAATTGCTTAAAACCTCACAAAGCCTTAATGTCTTTGTAAGGATTTGTGATGTTTGTAAATATTTACTCACTAAAGAAGAATGTTCATGATAAATGTAAATCAGCTTCAAACATATTTATGCTTATATGATATATATGGGAACAGAACAATTACTGCTGACAGAAGACACTTTAATTTGATATCTCTATGCACCAGAAAAGCCCTTGTATTCTGAAGAGATCCATTCAAATGGAATATGGATAAAGAATTTTAATTCAATTTTGAATGATTTTCATAGAAACTATAACTCCTCATGTGTTAGTTTGCTATCATAATTCTTGTAGGAAAAAAACAGGCTAACTTTTTTTCCCTCCTTCTTGTCCCCTGGGCCTCTGGTTTATATGGGGCACAAAGTACTAAGCAACACCTGGACATTTCTTTTTATCCTTATACTCAACGTGTGGTTCTACACTGTATTTACGACATATCCTCTAAGCCCTGAAGCAAATAAGCTTTAAATTTTCTTTGTAGGCTTCTATCTATGTCATCACTGTAATATCAGCGTGCTTCATGAGGAGTAACATATTTAGACTCAGAACACTTCTGTGATATCAGGAAATGCTTGAATGGATATTTACGACAACAGAATAGAGAGAGGCACTGAGAGTTGTAGTAAAATTTCAAGTAAAGAAGAAACATGCATAGAACCCAGACTGTTTGGTCTTAGCCTGTGGCCTCTGTCACAAGACAACTCTCACTTTTCCAGAGGATCCTAGCTTACTAAGGTTGCTCAAAACCTGCCCTATTGTTTGCCCAGTGTGCCTAGTGAAGACCTAACTCATACTCCTCGGAATTTCTAAGGTTTGGTTTTGGCCTGAAATTAAATGGGGAACAAAAGTCAAAAATGTATGTGACTAAATAATAAAGGACCTTATCAAAACATGTTCACATAGGGAAGCAGAGTTCACGCTGCATGAATAACCTTAACTTTGTCATTTCCTCACTCCGGGGGCTTCTCTTGTTGCTGCACATTTCACTTAACACTAAGGGTGAGGGGCAGTGGAGACACTGAAAAGTTTTTAAAGAATACTTGAAAAACGTAGAAAATCCAAAATATTTTGTTGCTTGGTAGATAACAGTCAAATTTTTTGTTCAATGAAATTTTTGTGTGTACATTATATTTTTTATATATACATATATATATTTACAAACAGTGAGGCATAAAAGGTTGCCTAGTTCCATATATATTTCTAAGTCTTGCTTTCTTCCATATGCATCTTCACGTATTTTACAAAAAAACGCAGGACACCTTCAGTCTCTGTTTTATTCTATATGGACTGTCACTCATTTCAGAATTCCCTGTGAGATTTCTCCAAGCTACACACACACGCACAGAATCACAAGAAATATAAAGCAGACAGTTATGACATCAATTACAAAATTCACCATGAATTCATGTAAACCCTCACGCTTGTTCACACATCAACACGAATTTTGTTCCATCACTAAGAGGCACATGTGAGACTAAGACTAATCTCTATGCCAAATTTCATATTTCAAATTTGTGTGAACAGGACAGAATATTTAGGCAAATAATCATTGTCACCTTAGTGACTTAGAAACTTCTGTCCTGTTTTTAAACGTGAAATATACAGGACACTAATCCTAACTTGTAGACAGTAGAGACTTAGGTCTTCTTGAAAGATAAGAAAGTAACCAGAAGAACAATTGAAAACTACATAATGCAGGAATTTCTATTTTTCAGGTAGCTATTATGAGTTTGGTTGGTTGGTTGGTTGGTTCGCTTGAGGTAGACAACACCTATCTGCTGTACAACTTTGGCACATTTGAAAATTATAACTGCACTTCAAAGAACTCAGGTTTTCATTGTAAAATAAGTTATGCCATTGAAACTGGTAAAACAATAATTCTTAGTAAGCACCATCAAATTTCTCAGGAAACAACATGCCGAGAGAGGGTTTTTTTACTGACAGCTATTTGGTATCATTATTGACGATCTGGCAAAATGTTAAGTTTTTGCTGGCAAAGCTTGCAGGTCGTGTAAGAATTGGTGCAGTAGTAGATAATGATGAGGATGCATTAGTTTTATCAAGTGATATAAATTACTTGTGGAACTGATCTCATTCAAACAGTGTACATTTTATGGCAGACATATGTACAGTCAAACATCTGGCAACAACATAGGATTGGAGGATTATGCTCTGGAGGTTCAATGACATACTAGAAGATAGGAGTAATGGGAAGTAACCGGTTGAACTTGAGTTACCGGTACAGTTTAACATGGTGACTATGGTGGACATGGTTCCTGGTTATATAGACAAGGGAATAATGAGGGAAAAGTTTTGTTGAGTCAGGTATTGGAGCAGTCCTCAACTTACTGAGGTGATCAAGGTCCCGTGAGTCACCATTTCCTAAAATAAAGGATTGTTTCAAAAGGACCATTTGCTTTGTCCTTAATATTTTTGTAGAGCCAAAACATTTACATGCAAGATAGAATGAGACAAATAAGGAAATTACTATGCATTTTATGAAACTAATATAATATGAGGAAACAGAATAGAAAATGTAAATTTTTGTGCATCTTTTAATCGTTAAGAGTAATAATATGTTAGCCATATATTGTGTGATATTGTACAATATTTGTAGCAATTACCTCTGGATCAAATTTCTCTTCAGATATATTGAAAGCATAACTTATAAATAACCAAATGATTTTCAGGAAGGAGTTTTGGGGTTTTTTCTGAAGACAGAGGGTCTAAATTTGTAAGTGATACTTAATCAGAAAAAAAACCTTACCCATTTTTTTTACAAGTAACACATAGAGTTATTATACCTGAAGAAGATTACAGAATGGAGATATTGTGGTGTTTTTTTTTGATTTTTCCAATCTTTTCATTTTGTGCTACTAGCAACTCTTGGCATATGGTGTTTCGCAATTTCTCTCACACAAGCATTCAGGTGGTGTTTCTTTTTTTGCATGAATGTTTGCTAGGGGAATAAGAGACTGAACTCTATCCTCCCCCCAAAAAAGTATGGAAGTTTAAAAGAAATTATAGGAAAACCACAGAAGTTTTCAGAATAACTCAAGAGTAAATCTGTCTGACACTGTTTTCCAGTAATTTAACTGAATTTTAAAATGCACCAGATGGAACTTCACAGTGTCCTTTTAATCAAACACTAAAGACCTGTTCCATGCCTGGTCAAATGGAAATTTATCAGGCAATATAATCATAATACAAACAAACACCAATCAGAGCAGTAATAACAGTAATGAGAGAGAGACAGAGAGAGAGGGAGAATTATTTGGTAGATTAAATTTAATATAATGTCAAGGTAACTGGAAGGAAGATTCAAAGAAAAATGTTAATTGATGAAAGAAAGTAAGATTCAGAATTTAAAGACAATGAACTCAAAGACATACATAAAAAGGGATAGGTTTCAAAGTACAATTTTGCAAATTTGTTGACTTCAATTGAAGCAGTGGAGGATTGCTTCTCAGAGTTCATCTGTTTTACCAGGTTCAATTGAGAATGTAAAGACCAAACATCAGGAACCACCTAACACGAGGTTGGTTCTCTTCAACACATTTCCTACTCCTTTCAAGCCACAGATCATGAGAGGACTTCTGAGGGTTATACAGTTTTCCTAAGCTCACAAAATGGTTCGTAACACTGCAACATGTCTTTATTCACTGCTTCTTCATTTTTTGTGATTCCTGCACAGGGTTTACAAGTAAAAAGTATATTCTTTCTTCCAGTACCATAATACTGAGACTCAGTAGTGCTAGACCAGAATAATTTTTTTGCAAGATCCTAGCAGGAGTTCTGTAAGGTACAAGGAATACTTTAGTCCACCCCAGTAGTAGGTTCTTCAGCCTTACTCAGGGACTTAAAGGGCATGGATGAGTACAGACCTGCCTAAACCTGTCTTCTGATATTTCTAGCTGTTTCATTGGAAATCTGCTATAACTTAGAAGCCACGTAGCTAGTTCAGTGTTGTGTCTAAACTAACATACTCTTGAAGGAGTTATCTAATGGATTTAAATTTAGTGCCTTGCCACTTTAGAGCACTGGCAGAAGAGTTCAAATATTTCTATGTCCGTGCTATCTTTCATATTTATACTCAGAAACTGCTCTTTGTACCATTTTTCTATCGAGCAAAACATTTCCAAAGCATTTCCTCACATTAAGGTACTGTGGTTTGGTACAAACTTTTTAAACAGTGGAGTTCTTTAGGACAGGTAAAATACTCCTTAGTTCTGCACAGCACTGTGACTGCAACAGAGGAGAAAATCCTTTCTGATCTTTGAAATTGATTTTCTGTCAGAAACAACACCTTAGAAACACATTGGCAATACATTTGCACATGGATTGAGAATGAAGAGGGCAGCAATATTGGCAAGATGGCTGTCAAATGCCAGGAAAAACAATAAGGATGAATAAGGGTCATCTGTCCCATCGTAGGCCAGTGTGTTTTGAGACACAGAGAGAATGCAAGGAACAATAAACTCTGGCACTGGTTTAAAAAAGTGTATCCCACTCATTGTATGTGTTAGATGGCTTGGCCATTCCATAGATTAGTTCAGTTAAATTTCTTTCAAAATGTGCTTTTTTTGGGGTTATCCCAAAAGACAATTTACTTTGCCAAAATTAAGCATAATGAATTTCACAGTTTTTTTGTATGATAAAAGAACTACCTATTGGATTTTTATTGCAATTTACCATTAGAAAGGCTGAATTATGGAGCCATAAACATCGATCTAGAGAACGTGTATACAAAAGGCATTGTAAAAAACTAGCCACATACAATAAAAGAGCAGAACCAAATTAAGATCTGTAAAATTTCCTGAATTCCAACATTCATCGTTGCTCACATTTGTGGTACTCATTCTTGTACAATGATTTTCACTGATACATGTATGAACTAAAAGTGAGCAGAGATTCCTCCAGTGATAAAGAATTAACTGTACCTAAGAAATAAATGTTATTATTACAGAAAAACAAATATTATGCTACTAAACTTATATAGAATATGTCAGAAATTCAAAAAATAATATTTGGATCTTAAAAAAAAAAGCAACACTTACCACTTTTTGCCGTAAGACCAATGAGGAGTTGTTGATTTTGGTCTCTGATCTTCTCCCCAGACTTTCATTTGCTGACCAAGACACATAACAAGAATCTGTTTAGGTAGCATATTATTCTTTTTAGAATAAAAAGAAATAGCTTACAACAAAAAACTTACCTTAAAGTATTTCATGTTAGACCTAATTTTTCAAGTGAATACAGCACAAGCTCACAGGTAGCCTATATTGCTTCTAGTCCTTGCTTTTAAAAGTGTTAAAAAATGCCAAGCATACATGAGTTGCTCAGGCACTGAGTTCTTTCTTATAATATATCCTAAATATAAGATGCATTGCATTTTTGTGTCTGCATTCAACTGCTTGACTCTAAAAGGCCATGTAGCTGAGGAACCTGAACCCTCTCTGTCTCTGGCCTAAACACTGAGAAGAGAAGACTTGTTCCCAGAGCAAGACTTTGAGACATGTTACCCTCTGCTGTAGAGCTCAGAGGGAAATGTGTGCACAAACAGAATACCCCCTTAAGGTTATCATTTTCCTCATGGCACACTAAGCATAAAACATGCTATTCTGGCAGGGGCACTTTTTTCTCTTGTGAAGTGCACCTTTTAAAATCAGACATCAAGATGCTCGTGGCCATAATAGCATCTCAAGGGGGAAAAAATAACACTCTCTTTCATCGCTGTAAAACCACACACCCCCAGTAAAGCTAAACTGAACAAAACCACCCTCATGTTTTCAGAATTTTCAAAGAAATAATGTAACAGTAGCTTACAGGTGGTAACATTTTAAGAAAAGTGCATCTGAATGGAGACCAAAGATTCCAACACCCGTTGACAGAATGAAAAACAGGACCCGAAGGAAGAGGAGGTACATACCTCAATTTAAGATAAGACTTAGCACTGAGCTCTTCATCTATAGCAGGAGGTGGCCCCTCCTAAGGCTAAGTGGCTTAAATTGTACATGCACAGTTTGACAGTGGGGCTCTCTGGAGAAAACTTCATGAGGAAGGAACAATGCTTTTTAAAAATTTTATTTTCAATTAAAGTAAAAAGTTTGATTCAATATACAGATGTGGGGTTTTTTTTTACCCTTTGATCTTTGCAGAGCTCTGGGTAAATACATCTAACAGCTCTCAGCTGCATTTGTTTAGCTTAGGTAGCTGGAATTTTACAACAGGCAGTTGGAAGAACAATTGGATTTCTATTGCAATTGTTCTGAAAGAGATTGAACAGTCTTTTAAAACTAAAAAGGACCTCAGAGCAGAAATTTACCTGTTGTAAATTTAGATTAGTTGTAATACTGATAATCAGAACTACCGATGACTTATTTGCTGTAGCTGATTGCAAATTCTGTAGATCACCAGCAGACAAAGATACAAACTCTTATTACTGTCCATTTTTTAAGCATATAATGCTAAATTTAAAACAACCATCAGACAGAAAAATTTACCTCTGATCACAGCTATATATATTTTTTTTAGCTGGTCGGTAGGTTATATTTAAAGAAATCTGCACAAGTAACATTTGTTTCTAGGTTTTTGTAGTTACTCCCCAGGTTACTGGAATGCATCTGATATCAATACATAAAAATTAATATTTCAGTCAGGAATGTGTTCTGAAGAAGGAATTATAGTTTCAAAAATCATTGGTGTTGTGGTAGTGATATGGTATATTTGAGATGTGTATGCAGACACATGCATACAACAGATTGAAATGTGTGATGTAGAAAGGTTTTTCCGGCAGTAGGTTGGAGTGCAATTGTAAATCATTTCCTCTTTTTAGCACTTCGGTGAGTGTATGAAATGTTGTCTTACCATTATCTGTAGCTGAAACACACAGGCCACATTATGTATACATATGGGTACAGAAGTACACACACACATATAGTGAAATAGAAAATGTTTATGAGTAAACCCATATTACAAAATTGTATTCATAAAAATTTACTTTTTTGTACGGCCATAAGTACACCCATGCAAGCATACGAACATAACCGTATATTTTTCCATTGAAACAGAAGTAATTTATTGTGTGTAAATGTGTGTGTGTAGTTACTTCTTGTAAAATATATTAAAATCTGCTGCATTAAAGCTACCTTTGATCCTTTTATGAAGTTTGGTTCAAAATCTATTACACAGAGAAACTAAGCCCTCTTTCTAGTAAATGCTGACAGTGATCGTTCAGGTGTTGAAGATTTCCTCAGCCTACCTGATGCCATTTAAACTAATGTGAGCACCTCCACCTGGAAAAACAAATGTGTCAATGTGAGTTATTCTGAAGTGGTAGAAATGGACCTTCTTTCTTTCTTCTTTAAAAATAAATAAAGTCATTGTAGCTTTTCTTAAAATCCAATGTACAGTAACTGATTTTTCACTGTATCTGAGTTCCCTGTATGTAGATTCTATTGTAAGGATAAAATGATTGCACTACCTGTAACATTGACCAGATCTACTTTAGCATTAAAACAGCCAGACTGTCTTAATAACAGATCCCTAGCCAAAGCACATGAAAGCAATTAAAAAAAAATTAGAAAATATAATTAGAAAACCTATAAAAACACAGACCTACATCTAAGCTACAGCATTGACTCTAGAACAAATAATATTAACCATAATGTTGCTGCTAAATTTAGACAAAAATGCCAAAGAGGGAGGAAAGTGACAAAAAAGCATAAATTGGACATACCCTCACATACATTGATTTGATGTGTAAGGCTCAAGTTCACATTTACCTGAATTCAGCTTTGCCGCTTCTCAACTTCTTTTAACAGTAACTCTAAGAAGTCAAAAAATGTTAATGGAATGCTTATTTGCAAAACACATGAGAATGAGCAGTACTGCTGAGAGAATGTGTTAGCCTAAAATACAGAGTTTCTGTAAATTGTAAACTTTTTTTACATTGATTGTATTTAGCTGGCTTAGTGAAACCATATTCTAAAACTCTCAAGTCAGCTTTCCTACTAATCGCAATTTCAGAAGATAACGTTAGAATTCTGGTTATACAATGTCTGTAACTCAAGGTATGAGAGTTAGAAACTGGTGCTGGAATACACACAAAGTCTACTCCCTAATTTGTAGATAGCATAAAGAGGGAAGTCTGCAACTGCAAGGGTGGAAGAAATTTTAGCCTTAGTCTGCTCTTTTAGTTGTTATCAATAATGTCTTCGTTTGGCAGAAGGCAATGAATTGTGCCAACTAAATCTTGCAAGGGGCAAAAAATCACTGCTTAATCAGGCTCAATTAGTCATATACTTGGGGGACAGAAGACAGAATGGCAACTGTTAGGGTTGCTGAATCTGATAAAGTGGAGGCTGCTACAGGTCTGTGTCCCTAGTGAGACTAAGTGTGTATTCTCAAGAGGCATACACATGCATGTCTTTATACACATGTACACATAAACAATATACATATACATACAGCTGGCCATACAGATCAAACACCCAGTGCTCACACAAAACCAAACAGCGCCAACATGAATCTTCCTGTTCACTTTTCTGGCTGATCAGGATGAAGGTCTCTTAGCGGGAAATGCATATACAGAACCACAGCTTGGGTCTCCCAACAGCTGTGTTTAGCTATGTGGTCTGCCAGTAGCTGCCCTGGACCCTTCTCTCCAGTTGCAGGCACCAGGACATACAAGCCCCCAAGTCTGGAGCCCTGCTCCACTATGCCCTCCCTCACACTATGCACACACACACACACACACACACACGCACACCATAGATCCCACCAATAACTGTCCTGAGACCAGTGCTATGCAGTCACTGGCCCCTGATCCCCTGCACTCCATTTGCCTCATGCATATATACACACACACGAACAGGTCTTTAATTTGACTCCCAGGCCCTATGATCTCTTTAGCAGTTGCCCTGGTCCTTCTGGGAACTAACTCCTACAGGTGCCTTGCCTTCAGAGACAGACGTGGTCACTTATCTTGCTCACGAGTTCTTCTGGTTTCATGAGCAATCATACACTGATAGATGAAACCTCTCCTGTTCCAGCTGCTGAAAGCCTAAACACAGGGAGCCCTATGACCCATGTCTCCAATTGCTGGCCTTTACACCCCATACACTCACACATATAAGGAGAATAGACAGGCCCTCACCTAGGAAAATGGAAATGGAGTGGAGCTCAATGACTACACAGGACAGACTGCAGTGATGAGGGACAGGGCACATCCAGGCAAATGTGTTGACCAGGCATCTGTTCACACAGGACACGCTGTTCACACAGTTCCGATTAACCCCTATTTTTCTGCTCATTCCTCCCCAAACCACCTCGATCTCTCCCTTTCCCCATCCTTGGTTGTTCCCCTAAGCATCCTATAATAAACTTTTCACAATCCCAAAGTACCCTTCCCATTATGCATCCCATAATATGTACTGTACACCTAGGTGGTAACCCCCTTGATCTGTGAGGTGGCCTGGAGACCCTTTCGGTTGACTGCTGGTGCTGGGTGTCTGGCTGGCTCATAGCGCTGAGAGTGCTCTGGGACCGCCCTCGGAGGGGTCAGGCAGAGGCTTGATTTCTCTGGTCTGGTTCTTGGGGTTCCCCCACCTGCCCATGTACCCCTGTGCTCCTCAGGGCTTGTGGAGGCAGGCCTTTGATGGGCTGATAGCCCAGCAGAGTGTTATTAGTTTTCCCCAACCTACTATTGTCTCTGTGCCCTTTTGGAGGTGTGCAGGCGAGTTTCTATCAATCACATAATCTAACGTAAGACTTTTCAGAACCCAATATGAGGAACCAAAACTGTGTTCTTTTTCTCATTACACTTTACCTCCCAAACAACCATGGATCTCCCACCCAGTCTACAGGTCTTTACTGACTACCATGGTGTTGGAGTGGGAAGCCAGATCGGCGGTAACGATATTGTCTCAATATGAGTAAAATTGTTCTCCTTTATTAGTCAGCAAAACAGGGTTTATATAGAGAAACAATTACAGCCTCTGATTGGTTAGTCAGTCCCAACCATATAAGGGCAGAATCGCCTTTACTCGCTACGATTGGTGCAGAGCGTCATCTCGATGCGGAAGCGACGATAAGGCAGGAAGCGGGGAGGAGGCAGGAAGCGGCAATGTGGCAGTCCCCCTGCTCCAGCATTCCGTGTTCGCTACTTTACTTTCTCAGC
>Ga0181612_167319_pt1 | contig 13381 bp, 5 predicted proteins | sample HoacroProtozoa21_FD_119630 | JGI IMG/M metagenome (GOLD analysis project Ga0181612, IMG submission 119630) | Hoatzin crop microbial communities from Cojedes, Venezuel. Combined Assembly of Gp0051906, Gp0051904, Gp0051908
ATCTGAAATGTTCTTTCTGAAAACAGTGACTCTATACATTTTGATAAAAGTACTAAGATATATCAAGTTACCATTCCACCTCTCAGACTCACTTTTTTTTCCAGCCAAGGTGTACCTTACTGGACTGAACTAGGAATGTGTGCTGTTCACTTTTCTTCAGCCTTTTTTTTTTAATTTTAATTCTTAATTGCTTCAAAAAGATGGCACAAATTTCCACTAGGCAGCATCCTCTATGACTTTCTGCCCAGTACGTTTTACTATATGAGGCATCCAGTTTCCTCAAACTGAGTAACTTGAGGCTTTCAGTTTCTGCTCAACTGTCTTGACTAGTAGATTATGAGAAAAAAAGCATCATTGCCAAGGTAGTTACGCAGACTGTATCCGAAGTACACGGAAGCACCTAGTATATTATTGCCTTACCCTACAGCTACCAAAATTGGATTTTCCTCAGTCTCTTGTGCCAAGATGTGTCGCACCCAACTTAGGTGCTTAGAGAAGACTAACTGAGTTCCATTGTTGTTTTTCCAGTGGATAGGCAAATGAATTATAAACTGTCTGGATATATGCAAATTTACTTCATTCTGAGAAAAAGCATAGGGAGAAAAATGAGATCCTTTTAAAAATTGTGACAGACACTTAGGAGAACTGAAATTTGACAGTAGATTTGCATTGCTTTCATAAGCCTCCATTTTCTTTTCCTGTGAAATTGCTGCAAAGTGTTGAAAATTGTACACCTCCCATGCTCACTACAGCCTTCTACATTTAACAGATCTGTTCTCTGAAAATCTTGCGAAGGTCCTGCAGCTGGAAAGATCTTATTCTTTACTGCAGTTATGGGTGTCTGGGTTGGTGTGTATCTAGGTTTGAGCATGATACTGCTGTGATACTGGCATAATACCACAGGATGAATTCTCTGTTTTTTTCAGTGTGCTTTATAAACTTAGAAATTACATGCACAATGTGTATGCTCAAGCTGGCTGAGCAGAATTCTGTAGGAAAGCCTGAGTTTGGTATTTCCAACTTTTAAGTGCCTGTCTTTTTGACCTTAATAATACTACTTCATAACCTTTTAGAATGAACAACTGAAACAAAAAATGTTAATAGTGAGAGTGTGTATATGGAATAGTTTTCTGACTGTAGGCAGTATTGGTTGAGTGGTATTTCCAGTGATTTTCTTTTTTTTTCCCCAGATCTTAGTTTTCAAGCAGCCACTCGAATTATGTCTACCCCAGTTTATGATGCCTTAAAGGTAATGAAAGACATAGCTCAGAACTTCCCAATAAGAGCCAGGTATGATACTTAAGCTTGTTTTTCAAATACTGTTTTTAAGTTTGCGTTTTAATTTAATGACAGTAACACAGATTTATATCCAAATCCTGCGGTCAGGTATTCATGTTTTACAGCATGCTAGATGGATCCCAGATAATTTCATTGAGTAGAAAATAACTCCTGGGAGAGCTCATGATTGATCTCTTAAATGTTTCCTGCCTAATGCAGGAGATGCCATGAAGGCATCCTGCTCCTTCAGGCACTTACACTTAGTCCTCCAGGCTCCTACTGGAATTATGTTTTCCTGAGTGCAAAATTCTGTTGAATTAATATCAGATCTACTCACAGTAGGAAGAGGCAAAATTTCATTTATTTTGTAGAGGGTCCACCCACGTTAGTTGTAAGCACAGCATGCTGATAAGATGGGGCGCTGGCTACTGTATGTTAGTGTTCTCACTGGGGAAGATCTGTATCCAGTAATAGATTACTTAACAGAAGATCAAGATAAATATTAAATAACTGAATAACATTTTCCTCTGTACTAATATTAAAAATTGCTCTTCCTGTAAGCCAATTGTATTGTAATTGAGAAATGCTTTTCTTTGTATTTAATAAGTTCTTCATGTAATCCCATCATCAGTATTTGCCTGAATTACTGAATTCAACATGATGCTAAATAGGGTTATTAACTCAGTGTATTTTTGCATTTTACAGCTCTTGTTTAATTGCCACATAATATTTCATTGTCATCTCTGGTATTCTGTTAGAGAAAATCTACACTGTAATGGAAAAGCTACCTTTGTAACATCTTGTTTCAAGGAAGAAAAATAACTTTCAAAATGCCTGAAACATAATTATCATGAAATAGTAAGGTAGAAGTTTACACTTAGATTAGCAATCAGAAAATGCAGCTTTTCATTATAAGGTTATGGAAATGCACATAACGTTGAACTGCAAGGCCAGTTCTTTTCTTTGAAGGACAGGAAAAAAGTCAGTCTGTAGTACTTTAGGTGGCATTTAAATAATTGATTTAAAAAGTCATTATGTTGTTACATCCCACTCCGACTCCTGCCATGTATCTCTGGCATTAGAGCATGATTTACCTACTCCTCAAACATTTTATTTTTATAGGTAAAAGTATAAGAAGACTTTAGAATAATTAAAAGGGGAACTGCAGTTGCTGTCCTGTATAATTTATTCTAATATGCTAATCTAGCATGTTATTCTTAACATAAGAGTTTACAAATATTTAAATTATTTAAAGTTAGTAGGTCTGCATTGGCAACAAATTTTATTAAAATCTTTTATTAAATTTTATTAAAATCTTTTAAATTAAAGGCATTGTGTAAAAACAGTGCACAAAATACATTTGCTTAATACTGGAATAACAACCTGCAGAGTCAAAAATACTAGTTCAGAAAAATAAACCCCTAGAATAAACAGGAAATGAAAAGATATTGCTTAATCACTTTAGATATAAAAATTTGTTTAAACTGTTTAAATTTCACACAGTTCAGATATGAAAACCATTTCTTAATTATGCAAATTTTGGTTTAACAAGGCTGTGTAAAAATTTTAGAACTATAGTTACAAAAGTAGATATTATATATTCCTTAACAATGGAAGGGTTCCTTAGACCCTAAAAAATTAATATACCATTTATTTGGAAGTTCTTGCACTTCCTAGTTTATAACCTGCATTTTTGTGTCTCAGTATTTCCAGTTCAAAAGGTTAATCTGAGGTAGATTATACAAAATGTCATCAGATGTAGACAGTGTAAGAACTGATATATGTCATGGCGACATTTTGATAATTAATTTTCTAGGATAGTTTTCATCTTTAATATATTCTGTACATGTCATAAATATCTGTTACTTAAGAATACAATAACGAGAATTATAATACTGTGTTTTTTGCTATCCATTCATGATTCATGAATGTTAACATTATGAACATGTGAAAAGTTTCCTTTTTTCCCCTGATGTGCAGTACTCTATAGTTACATGTTCTTCCAGATGAGAATAAAGATGTGTAAAATTATATGATGGAAAATACTACAACCTTAAGGTCATACAAGAACATTCCTACGTCATGTGTAATGATAATTGGTACCCATTTACTTCCAGACAGTAAGGTGTTTCTGTTTGGTGAGTCCTTAGCACTGAATATTTAGAAAAACAGTGCATAAGACTTTGTGAAGCTTTGAACAAATTGAATGAATGACTGAACTCAAAATGAACAAATGTCTTTCACAGGTACTTTTACACTTGTTACCTCGTATTCCTAGGATGTTCTTCCCAACAATTGACCATCATGCTTTCTCCTTAAAATCTTGCTAGAATTCTGCATCATCAGCTGCTGCGCATAGACAGAGGAGCAAGTTAATGATTCTTTAATGTATTGCTTTCTAATTAGCAAAAGCAGCTATCAGTAACAGTTTTGCTGATAAGCATTTTACTTCCTTGCTAACATTGGTCCAGCTTTGTCTTCTTCTTTCTGACTTTTTATTATTTTCACATTAATTTTTTGTGTTTCTGCCTTACTACTCTAATCTATTTGGAAAGATTTAGGCTTTTCTTTTTACCTGTGCCATTTTTATCATCTGTGTATGCAGAATGAAGCATTGATTCTCAGGCTTGCAGGGCCTACTACTATTCATGTTGAGTTTAGGAAGACAAAAATCAGAACTATTTTCCCACCTTAAATATTTTTTACTTCAGGACTCTCTAAAAGTATTGCTGTGAACTCAAAATAATAGTTTTGTTAGTACTGCCATGCATTTAATTTCCACCTTGCTACGGAGTCTTTCTGTTAAGTAGCTGTTTTGCTTGTTGCCTAAGTAAATTTTTGGTAATAATTCCCATCAGTTACAGATGTTCTTTTAATGGGCAAAGTCCTGCAGTGTTCCTGAATTATGTCTATTGCTGGTGGAAGGTCCCTTAAAAGCAGCATCCTACCGACTCAGCTTTTGAGACTTCTGCCTTGATAGTGTTTCTTCCTAATCCTTCTCCTTCATTTTTCCAAATTTAAATTTGTCTTCAGATGTTCTTTTCCTTGTACTTAAAGTTTCTTTCAAGATTTTCAAAAAATCTTGATCGACATTGTTTCTTTTTCAACAGAAATGTTTTTAGCTTCTTGCTTTGTGTTCTACGATTTTTATTTCAAAACTAGTAAAAACAGAAAGTAGTACAGTATAAAATATGTTTACTCAGTATTGAATACACTTACTACATTCTCTATGTGTATAGAGAGTAACTAGAAGTATGACTATAAAAGCTTTATAAGAAATTGTTTAGCTAAGTTGAAGAATATCAAGCAAGTTATTAAGCTCATCCTTCAATGGCTACGGATAATAATATATTTGAACCATGTTGACTGCTTTTTAGTGCTGTCTTTGACTTCACAGTTTAAGTTACAGCGCTCTCATTATAAGGCAAGGAGAGCCCACCAAGTACGGATTGGTATAAATACAGCTCCTTCTTGATCCTCTATTGCCTTTTCATCACGTGGTCCGGAAGGGAATCGCAATTATGGAAATCATCTGCCAGAGTATTTAGAGGGGGTGAATGGAAAAAGGGTGTTTAGCTGTGATGGATTGTGTAATATTTATAAACAAAGCTTGGAAATCGTATTGTTTGCACTTAACAGATAGTCTCTTTGATTGCCTGGAAAGCTGGAATATCTATTCAGTGTAAACTGATTTAATGTTTTATTTCTCACATACTGTGAAAAATGTGGAGTTTACTACCAAGATCTATTCTAAATCAGTTTCTTTTGGGGGGAAGGTGAGGATTTATATTACTAAATAACTGCTTTATTACCCATAAATATTGAAGTTGGCTTAGTAGGATCATTCTCAGTTTGTTTAGTTAATTTTCAGGTTTAAAATGACTCCAGTTTTTCTTAAAGCCCCATACAGATTTGTAAAACATGTACAATAGTTTTAAAAAACGTATTTATGTAGGCAGCTAGAGTATTTTGGAATTCATTGGGAGAATCAGATTTAGGTTCATATAGTTTAGGGTTTCTTAAAACATGGAAAGAGAGATTAATTTGCCTCTGGGAGTATTTTGTGATAGCCTAGTAATAATAAACCTCTTTTCTGACCTCAGCTAATTCTAAAGTGGTCGTTCTTTGCATATTTTTCTTGCCTTTGCCCAAAACATGAAGTTGTATCCTTGGCTGCCCGTGCTGTAACATTGAGTAGTAACATGCAGGTAGTAATATTAACTTAAAATATACAAATACGGCATTTATTTAAATGATCAAACAACTTTTTTATGAAAGACATGCTACTTTCCAGAAATAGTAAGAGGAAAGATGGAGAGTGGTAAAAAAAACATACTGATAATACTACTTCAATAAAACCTAGCATAAATATGAAACATGAGTTTTCTAGAATAGCGAAACAAAATATTTGTTTTGAAAAGAAAATATTTATGACACTGCATTACTTTTTAAGTCTTAATTACAGCATTCTTCAATACAGTGCATTGGATATGGTATTAAATAACATTCCACATTGTTTAATGCATTTTTAAAAATACAGCGGTTGAGTGATACCAGTGTTTTATTTTTACAGATCACTAACCAGAGTGCCTGTAGACAAGAAAATGAGAAAGGAAATAGAAGAAAATCAGAAGGTTTGTTTTTATTTCTTCCAGTGGACATTTGAGTTACTATCATATTACTGCTTTTGGAGATTTTTATTAGTGTAGCAACTAATGGTTTCTGTCAGAGAAAAAGAGAGAATTGTTCTAAACATCTTTTGCTAAATAAATAACAAGGAAATACTAAATTCAAATTTTTCACTTTCTGCTGTTCTTGGTAGGTTTTCCCTTCCCTCTTTTGCTTTTACAGAATTAAGCAAGGACAAACAGTTTTTACGGAGTGTTGTGTTGAGTCATAAATTGTATGCGGTGAAAGCAAAATAGATATCAATTTATTTTTGTAGAGCTTTGGTGTTGAATCTAGGCCTGCTGTTTATATTATGCTCAGCACGTACTGGCTTGGAGCTTTCCACACTCTCAGAATCACGCATGCAACTATTTTGCAAGGTATTTTGAACATCGTCTGTGGTAGATGGTGCTTTTATTTTCATCCTTGATGCACTGCATCTTGTGTGCCTTGTATCATGAGGAGTCATTGTTCATGTGTTTTTAACTGATCTGTGCTATATTCTAAGATGCTACTTTGCATTTGAAGATTTTGTGGCAACTATAATATTTTCTGTCTTGGTTCGGAGTTTCTCACCTCTTGCGCTAGCTAGAAGTGCCATAGTTTTTACTCAAAGGAGCAAATCATTATCTGCACCCTGCTTCAACTGTTTTCTGTATACAGCCGAGATATGCATTTGCCTGTGTTTCTTTGTTGTTAGGGCTACAGTCAGGATAAAGCAAAGCAAAGCCCTGAGGATAACAGTTTCTGCAGAATATGAGTGTTGGTATCAGGGCTTTCCATGTCTCTTGATGAAGTCTTTACAATGTCTTTCTCCAGTTGCAGCTCTTTTAACCCAAAAATCAAAAACGACTGCTTAATCAAAAACCACTCCTTTATCACAAAAATTTAAAAAAGGTAAAGGTATATCAGGAATTAAAATGGCTATTACTACTAAATAAAAGTATTAGGAAAAGTAATAAAGATTTGGTTTGAAACGAAGATGACATCTGTATGGTATCTGTACTCGTTATGACAGTGGTGATGTAGTCAATGGACATCAAAAACAATGTGGCTCGCTCAGTGGTTGTTTTGTGGGGTGTGACTGTATTGCCTAAACCTCAGTTTCTGATGTCATTTGATACGCTGCAGGCTATCCGAGATAGGCACGCAGGTCTGGCAGATGTGTCCCCTGGGACATCCATTCCGTTCTGCCTGACCGGTACTTTCCAGTCCAAGAATGTCTTATCCTGAGACAAATTACATTGGACATGGATGTGGTTGGTCAGCTGAATCACTCCTATAATTCCATGACTGTATGAAATACATTAACTAAAAGAGGATCTCAGGCACCTACCACACTAAGTTTAAATTTCGTACTACATCCTACCTGAGGCTACAGGCCTTTAGACAGCTAAAAGCTAAGTTCTGTTGAATAGAAGTAGGGAAACTTCCTGAAAACTGCTGCTAGAGCACAATAAATTGGCATATGCATTCTTGAACTGCAGTACATCCATCTAGCAGCGGGAGAGATATGATCTCATGCTGTGTGGAACTGGATGATTCCCTCTCAAAATAATGAAAGTTGAATAGGAAATGCAACGAGAGGAAATAAAGGTATTAAAAGTTGAAAGAGATGTGATGATTTAGATGTAATGAATTGATAGCTAACTAAGAAGTAGACGAAGAACTACTATAGATAAAAGAAAAAATAGAATCTCATTAAACACAACTCACAACTTCCAGTGCAATAATTTGCTGACAGTTTTGCAAGAAAATGCTGTATGAGTATTGTCAGCATTAAATTCTAGTCTTGGATGCCTAAATACTCCTTCCATCAAAGTTGTTAAGGCAAATGGATGCTCTTCTGAACAATCAAATGCCTAGCATCAAAATCATGTAATCAGTCTCAGCTCTGATTCATCTCAGTTCTTTTCCTACTGCTATACTGAAGGATTTGAAAACCTTAGAGTCCCATTTCAATATGCAGTGGCTGATAATTTTGTCATTGTTCTTGCATTCGTTCTAGCTAGTATTAGGATTTTTGACCTACATCAACCGATTGCAGTCTCTCGGTATCTCTGTTTATGTGAGTATCTGGGCTTATAGGAATAATCAGTAAGCTTTCAGTAGTGGTAAGAGATCTCTTATCCCAAATGCTGATGTCAGTGCTTCAAGGAGAGGGCCTTTTCTAGCTGCCAGGCTTTTCTCACAAGATCTGCGCAGGAACCCTGAAGGATACTGGTAAGACTTCTGGAGACTGTAATCCTCCTTATATTTATCATCCGCTCCATGAGTCCAGTGTTACTAAGGGGGATTTTTCTGCGGTCACAGCGCTGGTATTAAAATTGTAATCCAAGTTGGATTTGCTAACTACAGAAAAATTTAGGGTATACCTAGGACTTGGGTCCTTCTCTGCCTGGTGTAGAGGAGTCTCTTCACTGTATGCCTGGCTGTTTTCTTTTGTCCCTCCTGCCCATTTTGCTTGTGTCGTGGGATCAAACTCTGTGTAGGTAAAATGATAAGAAATTTCACCTGCTGCAAGGGCACTCGGCATTGTCAGGCATCGATGAGTTTTGGCTGCTTGGAAGGGATGTGTAGAAAGAGAGCTTGGGAGGGCATGTAATTCTGTGTGAAGCTGTGGTAGAAAAAATGTAAGTGTCAGACTCCAACTGCTGCTTCTAGTTTTTGTTTAATGGTTGCATGAGGTTTAACAAAGATAAATATGAAATCCTGCACTTGGGCCAGCAGCAGTTAGTTATAGAGAAGTTGGAAATTTTTCCTCTTCTGTACCAAGTTTTGGGACATGCCAAAAAAAAACATTTCTGTAATTTAGATGAAGATATGACTGGGAATAAAGTAAGTTTTATAAATTAGAAAAGTAATCAAATTATCCCATTCTTTTTTCCCGTGTCTGACCATGGGAAACTTACTGCCATGCATTTAGGCTCCTCATTTTTGGAAGGCCCACATCCATTTTTTAGGTGCCTACTAAAATTTTCATGAAAGATAATGACTATCAATTAAAAAAAAGAAGGCTTTCTGCTTATTTTTTAGCATTAGTGTGATGCAGTCCCCCCCTCAAATCCACCGTATTCTTCATATTATATCTGAGTTTGAATATATGTATTTAGATACCTTATAACAAACATAAGTATTTATTGCTCTTTTGTAAATATACATACAAAAAAGCAATGAAAGCACTACAAAGTTCAGGTTATGCCATTAGAATAAATTAAAATTACGTGTTTCAAAAGCTGTTTTTCAAGGTCAAGGACAGGTTTTGGACTTACATAAAAATTCTTTGTGTGTTAGGCTCAGGCTTATCACAGCTACATTTTTGCTGTATGGAGAGCCCTACCTTTCATACATTGATATTAGGTGCCATTACATATTCCCGTTCTGCTTTGGCTTGTGGAAATGTTTATGTGTACTAAGGAATATGGTACCTTTTCAATGAATGATGAGTAATACGCAGATCTGTTGGAATATGAGGAGTTTCAAGTGCACTGTTGTCTCATTTATGTGGAGTTATCATGCCACAAACCAGTTAGTTTTGAGTTTACTTAGATTTAACTGTGTGAAAGTAACCACATTACTTAAAAGAAATAATATCGCTTTCAATGTTTTCCCATTTTTTCTCTCATTTGTTCAGTGACAGGCTTATAAGTGGAGTTATATATGCAGCCTGAGTTGCTTGCTCTAAGTGTGCTTTTGTTCACAGTGCGTTTTTTGTTCACAATTATTTTGTTCAGCAAGTGGGAGCTAAAAATGAGGAAAAATATATCTTTCTCACCTTGCTTTTTTTCTGCATATTTTTCGTGCTTTCCATTCCTCTGTTGGGAATTAAGACTGATATGGAAATCTGACTGCTCCTCATGGGGTGAGTTGGAATAAACTACTGCTGTTGCTCCTGTGATTTATCTTGCTACAGCCACCCTAGATTGAACAGTGTGGTGCCTCACCGCTCTCTGAAATAAAATGATAAGGCATACTTTACTCCATAAATGCTTCCTTCCTCTTGTACTTGTTTATTACGGATTTTTTTTCTTCTTTGCAAAGCAAGGATAGGCGATGCTATCCCCTTCTGATCTATGTTTTCTCCATGGTCTCTTTGTTAGACAAGATTATGTGTTTCTAGTCTGTCTTTCCTAATTCCCTGTAAGAATTGCAACTACACATTTTTTTGAATTGTGAAACATGTAAAGTTCTTGAGAAAACCAGTTTCAAGTGGAGGTCTGAAGGACACATGTAAGGTCTCCCTTTGTTGAATGGATATGTAGGAGTAATTTTTCAAAAACTTACAGGGTGCATTTCTGTATGTATGTGTATTTTCACTTTCTCTTGCCAGACACTGAGATTGTGTCCTTGTCTCTACCTCGTACAGGCAGGGACACTGTAGGTTGTTTAGGGGGGAATTATTAGCTATTTTCATTTGTATTTGTACATTGAAAGTGTGTTAAATAGCACTCATAAATGTATGTTGTCAATAGTTCTACCAACAACACTCAGCTAAAAGAAGACTTTATGTGGACAAGATTTGATGTGCCTGTTTTGCAGAATTACTTGAAGTTTTTAATATATATATATGTATGTATGTATGTATTTATATGTGTGTGTTGGTGTTGACGTATACCTAAATAAGTTAACAGTACTTTTTACTTTTTAGCATTTTCATGAAATACTTGGAATCCAACCTGGAGAAGCACGTTTATTTCTAAATGGCCTTCATATTGACCTGGATTTTCATGATCCTTTTAGGTAAGACAGTACATTTTGTTTGAAGATTACAGAATTACTAATAATACTGGAGAAGTTGTGCTCACAGTGATAGATAATCTCATCTGTTGCATTTTGAGGGCCAGGAAGTGCTCCGGTAGAGGGAATACTGATTTACAGTGGTTTTGCTTTGAATATGAATATTGTATAAGAAGTTGAAATCAGCATTTTCTCTTAGAATATGTTTTCTAATTTGCTTACAATTTTACAACTCACCATGTAAAATTCATTTCAAAATGGAAGGAATACAATGTATATGTGTAAACAGGTGGGAAAAACACTTTGTGAAAGTTAAGTGCTTTCACATCCCTGTTTCTTAAAAGTCACAAAAAGTTTGCAGGCATTAAATTTAGATACACAGCATCTTGTGGTTTTTTTGACATGCTTGTGAGTCTGTGTCTGGCCGTTTTTTATAAAAAGTTCTGTTAATGCAGAACTAATATGCTTTTGGGTACAAGAAATCTTTTTCCAGTTTGTGTAATTATAGTATAATTATTTTGGGTGTGGCTTGCCTCTTTTATGCAAGCACTCATAAACTATAAACATTTTCACTTGCATTCATCTGTATGTTGTCAACAGCAGGACAGACATGACTAATTCAGAATCGTCTTTGGTGGCCCACAGTCAGTAAATCTACTGATGCTAAAGCTGAGGTTTTATTCATGTTCCTATGATTTGTCAGAGTCTACAGCTTTTTATTTTCTATTTATTAACTCAAAATATAATCTTTTCTACTCCTTGAAGATTCTTAAACTTTCTTGGTTTTAACATTTATACTTGCAATTTTTACTTAATTTTTTTCTCAGCCGGAGTTTTGAGATGGAGTCATTTGCATCTTTTTTGGTAATGATGCAAATATTAATAGCGCTTTTTAATCCTAGTGCTATGTTTAATTTCAATATAGTTTAGAAGAAACTTTTCAGAGTAAAGAAGACTCAAAATGAAGTAAGATAGAAATAAAGGCATTTGTAAAATCTTGCCTGCTGTATTCTGCTGGTGAGTGCTTGAGGTTTGTTTCCGTTCTCATATTGAACTTTCAGATTGCAACAAATGTGCCAGAGCCGTGTTTGGTCTTCGGAGAAAGAGTCTTCTTTTACAGGTGTAGCTATGTGTTTCCTCTGTGCTGTTTTCAGGATTCTGCCATGATGCAGACTGGGAGCTCATCTGTGACTCCCATCGCTTGTTGCCTGCTTCTCTACAGACTTGTAAAGCTTCCTCTTAGGGTACCCACTGCTTGGGCTTCTGCCTCAGCCAGGACAACGCGGCAAGCAACCTTCTGTTCTGCTGTCCTGCCACGTCTTACTAAAGATGGATGAAATTCCTTCGTATAAAATAAATGTGAATTAACAAAAAGAGTTGTATAATCTATTATAATTCTGTTTTGAAAGAAGTTGGAGACACATAGTGTTATTAATTGATTTTGTTTTAAATATTTGACTGCAGGAGAATGTAAAAATTATTTTTAATATTAAAAATAATCCTCACCTTAATAGTCTTTGAAATAGTTTTTTTTTTTTATGTCATGACATGAGTTCTATGTAGACATGCATTTTGTCTTCCTGAAACAGTATCTTAGAGACTCTTAAACTGGAAGGAAAAGTGGTGCATGGCCTTCATGAACTTGGAATCAAAGAGCAGATCCTGAGTAATTTATGAGGTTGCATGTACATCCTGCAGATGACAGTTATGCACTAGATATTCGTCACTCTTCTATAATAGTAAGTAAATAAATATTTATTGAAGTATTATGTATTTGATGCTGCTATTTTGTGTTACTACTTCAAAAAGAAGAGAAAACATTTTACTTTTTCCAGGCTTTCCATGTGTTTTAAAATATCTTTATTTATGCATACTTACTTTACTCAATGTTTAAGGTGTGTTTTTTAAATGGCTGCCTTTTTTGTTTTAGTGGGTTAATAACATAGAACAAGATTACAGCTATAGCACATGGCCTGCAAGCTATCAGGAACTGCTAAAACCGGTGTTTCCCGGAGTTATACAGCAGATTAGACGCAATTTATATAATTTGGTAAGTTTGCAGAACTTAAATTTTTTGCATAGTGTATGTATTAATATGTGGACAGACAATTTATTGAAAAAAACACATGCTGTATTCATTGTTAAGATAGGTTAGAATTTCATGTTTTCTATGTGGGTCTGCTAATAGTAGTGAGAATCTTTCTGTCTAGTGAGTCATGTGTGATTGTTAAAGTGGACTTGGTCATAGTTTTGTCAGGAGCTTTTCTGTTCCTTTCTGTTCTACATGTAGATAATTCACTACTGTCAATGAATTTTGTTCATAGTACGCTACCGAGAGAAGGTAATGATAACTGTCCTTGTTTTAGACATGGTGAACTGAGATACAGAAAGATTTAAGTTATAAAGCATACTAGTTATGAATGTCTTGTAGCCTGATTTTTCCTCTGTACATAGCATTTTGTATCACTTAGTAAGTTAAGGAAACAGCTATTGATGATTTAAACGGAAATTTAAATTACAAAAGGTAATTGTATGAATCATAGAATGGTTTGGGTTGGAAGGGACCTTTAGAGGTCATCTAGTCCAACCCCCCTGCAGTGAGTGGGGACATCTTCAGCTAGACCAGGTTGCTCAAAGCCCCATCCAGCGTGGCCTTGAATACTTCACACCTTTGTATTTGCAAGTAACTTTCAAACAT
>Ga0181612_115471_pt1 | contig 13380 bp, 8 predicted proteins | sample HoacroProtozoa21_FD_119630 | JGI IMG/M metagenome (GOLD analysis project Ga0181612, IMG submission 119630) | Hoatzin crop microbial communities from Cojedes, Venezuel. Combined Assembly of Gp0051906, Gp0051904, Gp0051908
TGTTCAAGGCCAGGCTGGATGGAGCTCTGAGAAACCTGGTGTGGTGGAAGATGTCTCTGGTCATGGCAGGGGAGTTGGAACCAGATGATCTTTAAGGTCCCTTCCAACCCTTACCATTCTATGATTCTATGATTCTGTGCATACTCATGTTAACTTATTATTTGTAATAGAAGTCTAACTAATGGACATATGTGACTTTAATAGTTCTATCTTGCACCAGTAGAGTTAATCAGTCCCTTGTGCAGCACTAGGGCACCAATAGAAACATGTTGGGGGTGAATTAATCTCTTAATTATCTAGATGAAATGTTGCTGGATACACTCGGTGACAGAAATCCGTACTCCACACATGCCAGAAATCTGTAACATACTGCAGTTCAATTAACAACCACATCTTTCTCTCAAGTGCCAGAATGATGGTGTGTGTTTACAACACAGATAGTTACTTTTCTTTCTATCAAATTGTTTGTTGCAGGACACTCCAATTCCACACCAAAGAAGATCTATTGAATGTTGCACAGGCCAAGATTACTGTAACAAACACCTTCACCCTACGCTGCCACCACTGAAGAATCGAGGTAAGGGGAAGTAAATCCAGTCCCAGACTCACCTTTTCCGGCTCTTGCTCTTTGTGCCTTAGGAGGAAAGAAAGCCAAAATCAAAGCACCCTCCTTCAGCTGCACGTGATTAGAGAGATAAACTACATGAAACAATATTGCTGAATTCCTGTAGGTCATGTGGGGAGCAGTGCCTTGGCCCATGGTTGCAGATACTTGCTGTTATTCCTATTGCATACATGCAGTGAGCACCAGATGCGTTAGGGTTGCACGATATAGTCCTAACACAGTCCTGCTGGCTATTGGTGATCATGCCAAAGAGTTAGGTTAGTTGTGGCGGAGGATGCCTCTTGCTGTGAATGTTTTTAGCATGATAATAAAATTGAATCCTCTTTCTAGTCCCTGCAGCATGCATTACTGTTGTTCAGATGTCCACACCCATCTGGGACCAGGTCTCCAGTGGTTAATCAGTCAGTTCAAGTTGACTGAAGTCCTTTAAGCTTCTTTTATTTAATAAGACCTGATAATCCAGCCCTAGGACAATAACTAGTCACGAAAGGAGATTTTCTACTTGAAAAATGTAGCTGAAAATAGCATGTAGAGTAAGAACTCATGTACGGATTTATTTTTTGTATTTGTTATTTGCGAACAAATGGACGTGTATTAACTTAGTAGATTCTGGGTCAAGGTTTTAGCTTTTTTGTTTGTTTGTTTAAACACCATTTTCTGAAAGTTGGTATAACTATTTTGGCTAGATGTTGTAGAAAACATTTTACAGAAATGTATTCCTAAATAAGTGTAAATTAATCCATTATAAACTCTTGGCATTGGCTGCAATGCCCAAGATTTGTGGTGGTCAGCACGGAAGTTTAGTCTGCGAGAGTCAGTTCAAGGTTGCAGGAGAATTTGGAATTGTGGCGTTCTGAGCTGAAAAAACAGATCAGTGTGCAGATGCACTCTTAATTATGCAAACAGCAGATACTTACACAAATGCATACTCAGAGAAAGCCTTCACTCATGTAAGCTGTTCCCTTCACGCCTATGAAATTCTGCACAGATGGGCTGCAGAACCAGGCCTATGGAGAGTAGTGTGTAAATATTTCACTGTTTACTAGCAAGCCATTAAGTCAGTGAAACCTCATAAAATTCTGACTTCCAACATAAGAGTTAGGTATTACTTTGTTGATTTTTAATTTTAAAAACTTCTTTGGACTGAGAGAGAAGCTCCAGAAGGAAGTCAGTATTTGTTCACACTTACTTAGGATATCAATAAATATCATTTCAGTTTGGAAAACACTGCCATGATTTCTTCTTGCTCCTGACTGAGTTTATTCTACATTAAAGTAACTTAAAAATACTGAACCAGTGCCTAACACTAGACATCTGTCCTATTAAGATTTTAGTTATTTGGCAATACTATCTGCTGCTTATACAGAAAGCAATAAACCAAGCTTTTGGTAGTGGCAGAAGTTGTTTGGATCAATGTTGGTTTTGCTTTGTGTGTATATGGGGTAAATAAAGCATCACTTGGGCACCATGGTGGCAGACCCATTAGATAGCAGAGACATTATTTGTGGAAAGAAAAATTTCATGGAATTGGAACGGGACTTAGCTGCTCTGTGTTGCAAAGTTGTCTATTTTAGCGTGACAAACAAAAAGTAATGTATTCACTCAACATATTCTGAAAATTTTTGTTTGAAATAAGCTCTCGCTCTACTGGTATCCTGATAATATGTTGTGGAAATACGTTTCAGGAGCTGCTGCATTAAATGTGACTGGACAGGGCTGAAGTCAGCACTTTTATTAAAGCCTGAAGTAAACATGTCATTCTTGGTGCCAGGCCTGTTTTAATTTACCGTTGCTGTATCCTAGTATGAAAGCTCAGAGAAAAGCCATAGTTTAAACTGTAGATCCTCACTGCAACCAGGTACAAACACTGTGTACAAATACACGCTACTGCCAGTGCCCAGTGCTATGGCTGTGATCATTGTTTCTACTGGAAACATTTAGATTAGGCTGTGATTGACTGAGTACTGTTAAAATTGTATATCAAATTCAACATAAACTCTAAGTACAAAGAAAGAGAAGGTGAACTTAAAAACAAGTTTCTAGGAACAACCTTCTGACCTCCAGGATTCCATGCAAAATGTGTATGTTCCTCAGCATTTAAAAAACAAACAGAAATTTGGCTTCTGATGAGCTTACGTCCGAGGTCATGTCGCATGGGAATCAGAGTCTAGGGAGAGCATCCAGCTGCAGGTCAGAGGTTGTTGAACTGCAAATTAACCTATGCACCAAGGTAACATCTACAAAGGCAAGCGACTTGTGTTCTCAAAGTGTTTTTTCCAGCCCTGGCATGTGGTGGAAAGTGGATTTTACATCCCCTGCCCCCCATGAAAGACAGGGGGACCACATACACGGTAGTGGGAGCTAGAAGAATTAATGCTGGTCAAAGCAAGGGTTGTTAAGCAAGGTGGAAGAACAACAGCTAAGCGTAAGTTTTGAGCTCATCTCAGTACAGAGCTAGCAGGATATAATAGCCCAGAGAAAACATGAAGTCTTCGTCTCGGCTGTACATCTGTCTTGTTAAGGAAATGAGAGTCATAACTGGGTCTGATACAACACCTCTGCTTTAAACAATAAAAGATATTCCTGGAAATCCAGCGAAAGCACAGGCTGAGACCAGTCAAAAGGAGAAATATATCTTTACTGATTTAGAGCCTATATAAGCAGAAGTGGTGGTGCCACCGTGTCTGGCTCCCTGCCTGTAGAGCTAGTGATGAATGGGCAAGGGAATGATTGGAGGAATGATGGGGTTTGATGTGTGCACACAGTCTCCACGCCTCAGATTTCACTGCAGTTTTTACTCGGATAACCGTAACATTGTGAACTAGAGGGACCTGGGGAGGGAGGAGAACCTCCTCTCCCTTTGATATGCTGACTTCTCCCTTGAACCTGCTGGGTGGCATTTTCAGTGCACTCCTCAGCATGGTCCTGGGGATGACAAGAGTGAGGGGAATGGGTGATGGAGGAGGGGGAAATCATGGGAAAATAACTGAGAGGCAGCTTGATATCACCAAAGACCCTCATTTTGCTGCCATCTCTCCCTTTCTGTGCTGCTCACCACGGGCACCAGCACGCACCACTGTTTTCATACAGCATAAAACTGTTAACGTGCTGTTTGCTGGGCTTTGCTATTATCAGCCAGCGAAGGTATGTGAAGAAGCTTTCCAAACCTACCCTGTGTTTGTTCTGTGCTTCCCTCACCGTGCTCCTGGTAATCGCTCACTGCTGCCTCCATGGAAGCTACTGCTTATTCTCATAACCCTGCTGCTTGGCATATTGCAGTTGCCAAGTAACACAACACTGAAAAGCACAGCACTGGACTTGTTAAAGGACAGAATACCTCCATCATGCAAGCTGGCACCGACTGGTACCCACCACAGTCTTCACCACACAGTCCATGAGCCAGGAATACAGCGGACTCTCAGCCGAGCTACCCCATGCCTCTGCCTGGTCAAGGAGGTGCTGAAAATGGTGCAAGGAAAGGGAGGTTTGTCCTGCTGCACTGTGGGGAACAGCATGGGCTGTAGGAGGAGAGAAGAGTTGGTCTTCAGCAGCACCAGCCTGGCTCAGTTCCGCAGAGCAAACAGACACTGCTGGTGTAAGAATGGGAGCATGCTTTTAATGTTGTGTCATCCATGTGCCAGTGGGTTTATGCGGTCCTCAAGTGAGCAAGCAAATGAAATTCTGCCAAAATGCAGAAAATGCGGGAAGTATTTGAACGGTGAGCCAACAGCTCACTTGTTGTCAGTATTGCCTCTCATCATATGTAGCCATATACATATAAAGACATATGGAAGTTATTCTCCTCTCCTGTGAAGCAGTTGCATGCCCGTGCTGTGCGTAGTGAGCCACTACTGAAGCTGTGTTAGCTGACTTCATCAGCATAGGGGACATCACCTACTGCAAGAGTGTAAGCATCGCTGCTGCTCCAGTCTGCATCCGCCGCTCCCAGCATGGAGATGAAGACACATTCCTGTATGTCTCACGTGCTTTCCTTGCATTTGCTTCACATAATTGCGTTCAGGTACCGAAAAATATTGCAATGTTGGAGTCTGAAGTTTGTTTGAGAGCTACACAGCACTTCGAAAATGCCTTCTGGCCTCTGGGAAAATCAAATTGTGTTTACTTTTCTGAGTGGGAGAAGCTGATCAGAAGCATTGAGCGCAGGGTTTGGATCATTTAAAATTATTTGAATTTGATTAAGATTTCAACATGTTTATCAGTCCTCTCCCAAATGTACGTACTCGGACACACATAGGCAGCATGAACAGTGTGGGTGCTTTACAAGTTCTGGTAGTGCAACGCTTCGTGTCCGTGTAAATGCACAGGCTTCCATGGTGTTGCTCCCTGGCATACCCAAGTATGGGCAAGATGTGAATTGCTCGCTCTGCGTCTGACATCAGCGGTCATTACTGCTAAGCACAAAGCCCAGCTTCCACCGCGGCTCATTCTGTGAAGTGGGAAAACCCTTGCTGCGGACAGATATCCAGGTTCCTCCCAAGTACAAAAATCCCCCTGTATGGTCTGTGTGCTCTGTGTGTCCTCTCTTCAGCTGATGGGCTGCGACATCTTAAACTGCAAACCGCACATCTCGGAAGGAAACGGCTGGCCGACACAGGCTGCTTACAAAGCATGAACAAGAGCCCTTTGCCCTGCTGAGCAGCCTTCGCGAGAGAGGTCTGGATTCCCCGGTGGGCTCTCGGATTCGGCTCGCAGCCCACTTGGAGTGGTAGGCCTGGTAGAAATCGGCTGCGGCAGGGAGAATGATGGGCTCCAGTGTTTTCTTGATAGACATCATGTCAGTGTCCCCTTTCAAAGGCATCGGCTGTGTCTTGAATGTTTACATTGTTAATGCTCCCGGAGCAGGTAATGGCAGGTTAAAACATGACCAGTGTGATCAAAAGGTGTGTTGGTAGGTAGTCTCTGTTTGTAGTGGAAAGGGGAAGGAAAGAAGTAGTTTGGGGGCAAAAACAGAAGGAGAAACTGGATCTTTCAAATAAAAAAGCCTGACAGTAAACCAAGAGTCCCTTAGGAATCCTCTTGTCTCATTACCCTTGTAAATCTGAAATGTAATACTGCCGTTCCAGGATGGGTCGATAAGGATGGATTTCTTCCATTTTACGATGTGTTGGGCAATAGCGTGAAAGATGCAAAACAGCAAGGCTGGGGGAGCCTCAGAAAACATAGCCCTTATTTGCATTATACCAGAGAGCAACTTTGGGAGGGTGGTATGTATATCTACATGCTGAAATACCGTAATTTTGAGACTTTGGGGGGCAGGGGAGGTTAAAGAAGAGTAGTGCCAGGTTTCTTTGTTTTTCTGCAGAGGAGCATGCGTGGAGGTCAGACTTGCTCTCCTGAGCTGACAATACAAATCTGGAGATTAATGGTGTACTCTAAAGGACAGTATGAGTCTCCCATGCAAAGACGGACTGAAACATTTTAAGTTTTTACGTAATGGCATTTTCTACAAGTCATTTGACTAATTTTGTTTTCAAAGTGTTTTACAGAATAGCTGCTGGAAGGATAGATTTGCCCACCAGCAGAGGGATGACTTGCTGGTACACAGGGCTGCTATAGTGCGAATGGAGGAGAGAACTGCTGCTCAGGTGTTTAAAACAGGATCTGAGAGATGGATTATTCTGCAGTGGTGGAAATATACTTTCAAGGCCTCTTGTGGCCTGCCTCTTGGGAGTTGGATGGCACACTGTGTCTACCCTCCTAGGATGAATGCAGTTATTAACTTTTTTTATATTGACTGCTTGATAGGATGCTACTTAATAAGAATGATTTAAGATAGAGGCAGTAATTTTGGATGTCCTGGCTGATCATTTTGGTTAAGACACGGAGTTACGGGTCTTAATTGATTTTTCATTCAGAGCCAAACAGGGAATTAAAAATCAAGGCAATGTTTTGCCTGAGTGAGGGCTGAAAGATGAAATAGGCTTTTGGAGGTGCCGGTTCTGCCCTGGTCGGTGGTGGTCAAAGAGGAAGCGCACAAAATGCCTGGGGAATCCAGGGGCGTCTTGGACTTCAGCAGAAAAGAAAGGAAATGATCTTGTGCTCGCTGCACTTTTTGAAGCATGTGTGACTTTTGATACTGACTTTGTGCCACCTCTCTTTCCAAATTTTCCACCTTCCTTGTTTTTAACCCCAGACTTTGCTGAAGGAAACATTCACCATAAGGCCCTGCTGATCTCAGTGACTGTTTGCAGTATACTTCTGGTGCTTATCATCATATTCTGCTACTTCAGGTAAATAAGGAATACTTTATCATCTTGTTAATGTTCCTCCCAACATCTATCTTTTGATAGACTTAGGAATTTGAAAAAATGGAAGTGGACCCTAAGGAAAAGAAATAAGAAACTCTAATTTTACGATGAGGAAAAATGTGTATTTTATTCAGGCTAATCACAGGTACACCTGTGTGATGTATTTCATATAGCATATTTTGCCCAACATTCTAAGAAGTCATTCAGATAGAAGCACAGATTATTTTTTAATGAGTCTAAGAAAGCCACAGGATGAATTTTATATAGGGTAAATAAACCTAAGGCTTCTAAATGTGTTTATGGTGAAAAACTGATCATAAAAAAGAGATGGATACAGGAATGTAAGTAAATATGTCTAGAATGTTATCATAATCTACATACATTATGTTTAATAAATAATTTGTCACATATTTTAAATAGTCTCAGATGCCATGACCTTACCTCCTCTGGCTCCTGAAAGATCCACTGCAGTCAGTAAAATAAAACTGGTTATTTACTTGGTCAGTGTTTTAAATTTATTTAAGTTTCTGAAAGAAAAACATTTGGTTGCTTTGCAAACTTACACCAGATTGCACGGCCTTAGAGTTTTATACTTAGAGTTTTGATGCTGAAAGCAGTTGCTCACACTGAAGTAGAGGATTTTGGGCAGTGAGTCCAGCCTGTTCCTCAGGGAAGCAGAGGAAGCTGGGAGTCGATAAATGAAGCAAACCGAAAGGACGGCGTGCATTGTTCACTGCCCGCGTGTTCGTTGGACTCAAAGCTAATTTCCTTGTCGTGTGAACCGGCAGATACAAACGCCAAGAGACGAGGCCCCGCTACAGCATCGGGCTGGAGCAGGATGAGACCTACATTCCCCCCGGAGAGTCCCTAAAGGATCTGATCGAGCAGTCCCAGAGCTCGGGGAGCGGCTCCGGGCTCCCTCTCCTGGTAAGGAAGCAATATGGATTTACCGCAAGTTTAAAAGGCACGAATGAGTAGAGGGAGAAGACAAAATGGGGCGCAAGAAATTATATTTATGTGTCCTCAGTTGTTGGTTTAGGTTTTTTTTCTCTCCCAGAAATGCCGAGTGTTTAAGCTGAGAACAGCTGCTTTAGAAGCAGAAGACTTTTTTTCATACAGACTAAGTCAAAAAAGCTTAGGGTTTTTTTACCTCAGCTCATTTCTTATTTTAGATATCGTAGGGTAAGTACAGGCTAATAGAGCTCAGAACAGTTAAGCAGGATTTACCCCAGTGTCCAAGACAGCATCTGGCCTGCTGATCTTATTTTCTTGCTTTTATGTGCAACGCACAATAGCATTTCAAACACTGACACATCGCGTTTTGTAAAGGGAACTGTAACTCATCGAACCCGGAACCTTTTTATATGTAGACTTCACTTTGCATTCAGAAGTCAAGAGCGAGCGATTTTTCCTTGTAGTGTGGCAGTCTCACAGGTTAAAGGCACAGGGACGGAGTTTGTGGTTATTTCTGAACCGACTCCAGGATGACTGAGCCCCCTGAGCTCACCTGCTGAAAAGGCATAAGTTTCATCTCCTGTGGCAGAACAGTTCTGTTCACCAGGGAGTTTTCTTTCTAGGGGTCATTATTGCTTTTTAGCACTGAAAAAAGGGCAGGTTACTTATTGTAAATACTGCCTGTGAGAAAATGAATTAGATTTCATTTTAATTTTTCAGAGATATGTTCCTCCTGTCTCCCAAATACTGTAGTGATCCTATTACTGTAGGTGTTGTCCAGTTTCCAAGTACTACATGCTATCTATCTGGTTTTTACCCACACATTTTTTTTACTACACTCTGAAGAAGAAAGAAAATGGAAAGTTTTACAGTTCCCTAAAATGAAGCAACAGGTAAAGTGGTTGGCAAAAATCTGACCAAACTCAATTTATTCTGGCAGCAGTAGGTGCTTAGACTCCCATTTAAATATAGTGCTGACTTTTTAAAAAATCCAATTTTCTGACAACTAACGTAGTAATTGAGAAAAAAAGCCAAGCTGCCAAGTGGGTGCTGTGACTGGTGCTGAGCATGGAAAACCCACAGTTATTTTTCTTGGTTGAGAGAAACACCATCGTTTTAAGATAGCTCTGTCACATCCCATACCAATGTCCCTCTAGCAGCCATGAAAAGGGAGGGATCATGCTTACATTTTAGGGCCATTCCTAATGTGTGCTTCCAATTGATTTAGTTCTGAGGGTTTCTTGCTTTCTTTGCTTTGGTTTTTTTTTTTTTTTGCATAATGCCTGCCACAGCAAGGTCTTGGTCTGCACTTGGTGCAGTGTTACAGTGACAGAAATAATATAACAGTTTAGAGCAAACACAGAGAACTTGGTTATTCTTCTCTGAGAGGATGTGGTTCCAGCAGCCCACGTGGGAAGCAGGTGCCCTGGGGCAGCTCATAGCAGTGCGTGGCTCGGTGCTTCATCCCAGGATGCCCTCGAGACAGAAAAACTGGAGCAACACTGCTTGTGACCGCTTGTGCTTTATGCCTTCCTCCGTCCCAGTGAGCTGGTGGAAGATGGGATCAATGGTCTTACTGGCATCCCCAGGTCTACTCTTGCAGTGACCAGAAAAACTAACTTTTGCAAATTAACTGCTGTGATGGCCAAGGTAGCATCCCAGCTGGGTCATGGCTCAGTAGCTCTCAGAGCTGTGCTGGTGCTCCGTGAAGCAGAAGCCATCGCATCTCCTGCCAGGCCTCCTCTCTCAGGCCTGTAAACTTTGCAGCCACTGGACAAGGTGTTCTTCCTGAAGGCACTCTTTTCCCTTCTCTCTTTGCCTATGAAAGTACATACATTTTCTTCCCAGTCTTAAAGTAGTGATTTTCTGTGGAAGAGAAGAAAAATGAGAGCTATAATGAATCTTGCACTTTGTAATAGATGTTTGCTTCATTTCCCAGACAGCTACAACTGCTACGGGCTCACTAGAAATGCACAGATTAATAGCTCTGGGCCCATGCCTGAAGCAAGTGTATAGAAAGTGCCTGGCCATACTGCTCTAGTCTTTATTGTGGAAGAGTTTGCTTTTAACTGTATTATTTCTTATGCAACGACTGAAACTTCCAAACTTATTTTTTCAGGAAAGTAAGACGCAAATTTGTTACAACATGTCACTTCATGCTAAACAGTAATGTCTTCCTTCTGTGCAGAACATTTAGTCTAATGGGTACAAATATTCTACCAAAACCAAGCATTAGCGAAGATTTTATTGATACTTTGACATTCAGCAAGCGTTCTTTCTCCTGACTTGTTCGTACTCACTTGTGTCTCTGACAGAAAAGTTTGCTGCAGGTCAAATACTGCCAGATTTTAAACCAAGAAAAAAATACAGTGAGTTGTAAATAAAGGCTTTGAGCCAACAAATGGGGGTGCACAGTCAAGTCTGTGCAAGCCAGCAGAACCCCATTTGGCCCTGAGAGAGGAAGAAGTGTAGGCGATGCTGCTGCCCCCGCGAATCCGCATGCGACATCAGGGAAGGAGATTAGATGCTGAGGACATCTGTTTCAGTGGTGTGTGTGAAGAGTTTGCTGAATTAGTCTGGTCTCTACTTTTTAATGTGTGTTTTTCCTAATTCCTCTTCCAATGAATTGTGCTTTTCCAGGGACTGCATCCCAGCCATAGGTATAAAGTTCTCTGTTCTAAATGTTGAAGTTACAAAAGGTTGGTTTGTCTGAATTCGCAGCTGCAGTAGCTGCACATGTTTACCTGAACATCAGAAAAACAGAATGCAGAAAGTAGAAGTAGTTGGTAATTGGACTGAATCCAGTCAGGAAGAAGAAACAAAGGGCCATGTAACCTTACCTGGCTGCTCACAGAGCTCAAGCAGCAAAATATACAGATTTCAAAAGAAGTGAAAAAAACCCAACCCCACTTAGTGTAAATAATTCACGTGAACACATCATTCAGCATGCTTAAGAAATCAGTTCATCCAGCAATTTTGATTAACCGATTTGTTTTAGAAATCATAATCAGTTTAGGATTCAAGAAAGGGCTAAATTCCTTAAAAATAAAATAAATTGTTCATAGGAAATCGTTTTGACCAGCTCTAGCAAGAGGAAACCAGGTTAAGGCCCTTCACATAGTATTCTGCCGCCTGAAAACCCATAACAGAAATGTGTTTTTATTTTCTTAACATAATTTAACAAGGAACTTTTCATCATTAAGTATTGTAATTCCATGTACTTTATGATACCATTACATATATTTACACAAATTAAGTTATTTGATATAACTGCATTATTGTTCAGGATGCATTTTTAAAATGGGCAAAATAGAAAGCAACAATGCTAAAATGACATTACAAAATGTTACAGCAAAATTCCAATGTAATATAACTACAGTTCAATCACTATATGAGAGTATAAAGGAGAATAAATCAATTTAAAAAATTAAGGCTAATCTCTGTTCTTGGCTTTCACTGATGTTAATGAAAAATAATGGCACTGAAGCCACCATCTTGGAAGTCTAATAATACATTGCAGGGCTGAAAAATGGAATTCTGTATAAATGACAAAAGAAACTTGAGACTTTTGAAATAGCTTTGCATAAATGCCACTGTATGTTTTTGTTCTTTAAATTGTCTAATAGAAAAATCAGTAATTTATTTACAAAGTAAATGAGAAGAGACATTGCCTAATAGGTTTTGGGTTCGTCCTTGGACGTACATTCATGCCACAGTGGGGTTGTGGCAGTCTTGCTCTGCATTACCAGAGTGATAGTTTCTACTGGACCTCCAGGGGTAACGAAGGAAACAAATGGTTTTAAAATCAGGTTTTGATCGTTTCTGTCAGCCAAGATTGTGAAAATATTTGGGATTACATGAAATGCGTATGATTTCCCAGGGATTCAGACAGTGAACACTTGCTTCAAAAAAATGCTTGAAATTTATAGATTGATGGCAGCAAAATCAAGAGACCTTGAATTTGCACTTGTCCAGATTTTGCCAATTGCTTGGGCCAGATGAAAAACTCCTCGCATTGGAGGCTGTAAAGTTATTTTCTTTCAAAATCTTGTAAAATCCTACCAAACCAAAAATCATTACCTGTGGATTGAACTGGCAATACTGAAGCACAAGTGGGTGACATTTTAATCTTGTTATACTGGGGTGAGGCTGAGCCAACCATGAACACCAGTGGGTTGTGTTGCAGCATCTACTGGATCTGTGAACTTTTACAAATATGTGATCCGCAGACGTGCTCCAGTCCTATGAGAGTGTGTTAGTCTCCATTTGTCCAAGATTTTTTATAGTCATAAAAGCCTGTTAAATGTAGATTCAGTCCACCTGCTGCCTGGGGTATGCCGTGCTTATGAAGGGTATCTCTGTGCTGCTGCTGAGTGCATTGATCTTCTGCTACAGCTGCACAAGGGGTTTGACTTTATCATCAGTGCACGGTACAGCCGCTGACAAAGCTGGTACAAGCACTAGAAAGGGCAGATTTAAAGCTCTACTTTCATATATTTGGAAGAAAATTTTTACTTTTTATGACTATGTAATGATGATGTTTGTTAAAATTAATGCAGGCACGTGGGTTCTAACTGTGTGAGTAGTGGCTGAGGTTCGTAACACCAAATTTATATTTTGAAATTATTAAGCGTGGAATTTTCAAGGAAGGTGATAGGAAGCTGCTCTCAGTAGTTTTGGAGCACTGAAATGCTTTTGGCTCTTGGGAGCCCTGGCCTTGAGTCTCAACCATGTTGAGTAGCTAACAAACATCCCTATTTTAATTAAAAATGTGTTACCTACCCCTTTGGAGTTTTGTTTGGGTTGGGGTAGCTGGGAGTGTTTTCTGCCAAAGCTTTTCCAAAAATAATAAAAGAATTCCACAAAAGGATGACATCCTGGAGGAAGACAAGATTTTCAATGTTAGTAGGCAAAAGTTTCCTTCGCACAGAGGGATTTACTTTCTTGAGAGGCCACGGTGCATTTTGGGAATGTATGGGAAGGCTTTTTCACAGTGACAGGAATGGCCTCACCAGCATGGCATCGTGGGGGAAACGGGGAGCATCTGCGTTGCGGAGCTTTGCTGCAGTCCACATCGCGGTGGCTGCGCGTTCCCCTGTCCACCGGGCTTGCTGCGTGGGGAGGAGACACGGACGGAGGTAGGTGAGTGCAGAAGGTCTGCGGAGCAAGTTGTAACCACTCGTCTCGGCGTTTCGCAGGTTCAAAGGACCATTGCAAAACAGATTCAGATGGTAAAGCAGATTGGAAAAGGTCGCTACGGAGAAGTCTGGATGGGAAAGTGGCGTGGCGAAAAGGTAGCCGTGAAAGTGTTTTTTACCACGGAGGAAGCCAGCTGGTTCAGAGAAACAGAAATCTACCAGACTGTCCTGATGAGGCATGAAAATATTCTTGGTGAGTGAAATTAAAGATAATTATTTCATAGTATACAGGTTTCTTAACTTCAATGATTTTGTATTTGGTGTTGTCTGATGCCCTTTCCGATGTGCTTTGTTACCTGCTGTATTCTGCAGTTAGCCACCCAGCACTTTTTAA
>Ga0181612_120614_pt1 | contig 13379 bp, 9 predicted proteins | sample HoacroProtozoa21_FD_119630 | JGI IMG/M metagenome (GOLD analysis project Ga0181612, IMG submission 119630) | Hoatzin crop microbial communities from Cojedes, Venezuel. Combined Assembly of Gp0051906, Gp0051904, Gp0051908
GGCCATTTTCACTTCTGTTTTGTAGCAAGAACTCGTTAGTGAACAATGTAATAGCTCACTAATGGGCTAAGTCTATGAAGAAAATGGAATACCTTTCACTATACCTCAGGTGGAGGAACAGCTTGTGTATCAGAATTAAAAGGCAGCTTATTCTCCATTTTAATCTGGTTTCTAGTATGTTGGGCTTCATTGTTGGCAGTGAAATTCATCCTAGTCTGGCCCTGAATTCCAACTGCCAGTCCTCCTCCTCCTGTGTTAACAAGCTGTTCTTCGTTTCCTTCTAGGATGCAAAAGCTTGTGAAACCATCAGCTGATAAGAAGTATGTGGATTTGACAGTATCGTTTGCTCCAGAGACTGATGGGGAGGAAGACTTGCCAGGGCCACCAGTGAGATACTACTTTGTTCAGGAAGACAATTGATGGTAGAGACACAAAAGTCACTCCTGGACCATTTGTTCTGAAAGGATTGTGCTAATTTTCAGCTATTAAAGATGGTACTAGATATTTTTTTTTTGGTGAAGCCTTAATTAAAACAAATGGTGAAAATCAGTGGCTTTGCACTGAAGACGTACTGGATTTGTGTTTCATCTGCTTCTGTTTTCTTCAAACCTGTTTGGTCAAAGCAGGATTGGTCACTGCATGAGGTGGAATGTCCAGTACAGTCCTTACCTTAAGGACAAGATTTGTATTAATTTGTGGGGAGCTGAAGAAAGGAAGAAGAATGCTGAACCTAACAAATGGTCCCCATGTGCAAATTAGGTGCTGCTTAGAGAAGAGTGCAACAAATGGGGAAACTGCCATTTTAGAACTCCAGGTGTTCTAAGAACATCTGAAATCCATTGCATATATTAATTAATTCTCAAACAAGAATTTCATTCTTGCCATCTGCACATGAGATTTAATCCATCCAAAAGGTTTCAACTCCCACTTAAAAGCAGGTGAACTGCTTTATTGTGTTGTTGGTGCTCTCTTCCAAACAGTTAGCGATGCTGTCCGTCAGAGCAGCTATCTTACGTCAGTCTCAACATGGAAACATAGGGAGGCAGCTCTTGAATAGGTGTAAATTGTCACAGTTCCCCTGAAGTCAAGAGAGCTGGAGTTGCTGATTAGCTGCACTAGGACTGTTCTTTGGGGAATACTTCAGTATGGGGAAAGTGGAAAGCTGTTGAAGAGCTGAGTTAATACTTTCAACAATAAAACTTCGTCTTCAAGAAAGAGAAAACATTTGGTGTGGTTGAGCCTTTCTGCCCTCACCAAATTAAAAACACTGTAGCAAATGATGACTTTGAAAGGAGGAGAAGGCAAATGGCTCTGGACGTTTGTCATGGCAAACACTCTTTCCTCCGCGGCTCGTTTTAGAGACTAGTTATGCTGTACACCTGTGCACACCATGAGTCTGAGTTGCACTGAATGCTGAGGTTCTTATCATAATCAGTCAGTTACTAGGATATCTTCATATAAATCTGCTTAATCGGAAATAATTAGGGACTAGCTTTTCTGCTGTGGTGAGGCAGAGGTGCGTTACAGAAACATCTGTGACACCACCTTATTTTCTCTATCATTTAAACATTGGATAGTTGAGCTGGTAGTTCTTTTTTTCTCCCAATGATGATAGAGTGAAGTGAGGTTAAAATAAAAGCCTATGAACTGGAAAACCTTTTAATGTGTTTAAGCTTTAGAGATTGTGATTGTACATGATCTCCTGCAGCTGTTGCAAAAGCTATTGACTACTTAGCCATTTATCCTTGATTACAATTTATTAAGCTTTAGGGAAATCTTCACATTTAATGGACATTATTGGTCAGGAATTTTACTTCTCATTTTTTCCATTCTTAGTTGTAGTCAGGAATAACAGCTATTTGGCTGGGAACTTCAGCACCAAGCTACATGAAACTGAATAGCTGGAATCAACACAATTATTCCAATATTTAGGATTTAGTCTTACGTGCGGGGTATCTTCTGGAAGGTGTATATAGTTTTACAGTCAGTCCAGTTTATAGATATAATTTTCTAGATTAATAATACTTTTTAAACTACCTAATTTATTTCATTTTTTTTAAGAACTTATTTCACTTCTTTTTAAGAACTTCTTTTGGAGAAACTTTTTGAAGCAGGAGCAAAGATGACTACATTTACAATGCAGAGAGGGCACAAGCAGAGAGTAAGTTTCCACTTCTAAGTAACAGCTAAAATGTATTTCACTGTAGCAGTATTAGAATCTGAACTCTTAACTGAAATGACTAATTAGTGCTAAGGATCACTTAAAGGTTTAGGTCAAGTCGAAAGCACTGTCATCTCTCAGTTGAAGACTGGGAAACAAATGAAATTGAGTAAGTACACTCTGGCACCTTAGTGTAGTGTTAACATCATGCTTATGCTTTCGAAGTAAGCAGCATATAAAACTAGTGAAGTCTCAGTACTGTGCTAGAATGCCATCTGACGGTCCTCAGGGACAGGTTTCAAGTAAATTTTCAAATACACCTAATGGAATGGCTTTTATTAATGACAATGCATACAGCTTTGTAAGACCCTTGCCCAAAAGGTCGAGGTTGGCAGGGACTGGGGACATCATTTGCAGACATGGCTGTGTCTCTATACTGCTTTTACTGTATGTATCTGTGGGATGGGTTCTGCTCAGTTAAACAGTTGCTGGTGGGAAAACTGAAAATATGCAATGGCTCTAGATATTTCTTAGCAGACCTTTAAAATTTTTTGGATATAAGTTAATCTAGGTACAAGTAATAACCTAAAGAGGACTTTATATGAAAGAACTGTGCATGTGAATTGGCTCATTAAAATTGTTTTTCATGTTTTAAAACTTTCTGAATTGCTGATATCGAGAGTGAATGTATTTACACTGACAGTTGTGCAGAGTGGAGTGAGCTGATTCAGTGTGAATTTGTGTTTGATACAGCCCATTTCTCAATCTGCTGCTGTTTTTTACCAAAAGTCTTGACAAGTGTTCAGCACGATCACATTAACAGGGCTCAGTCAAACTGGGTAAGTGAATTTCGGGGAGCTGGTCTTCCAGATCTCCAGCGTTGTCACTACCAGTGCTAAGTGCGCAGAGGCTTGTAGCACTACCTGGAATCTGAGAACTGCTTTTGTTTGGTGTTTTTTAGGTTTTTTTCACTGTAATGAAAGCTTGTGTGTGTCTAGGGCTGTTTGCTGCTCTATTCCTATGGAGCAGCTACAGCTAGCCGTCTCCCTGCAGCAGTGAAGAACTGTCATTCCACTAGAACACTTCGAATAGCTTTGCTTCAAAGTGTTATTCCTTGAAAAAGCAGTTGACTTGCAGAGATGGAGTTTTAAATAAGTATTGAAGATCTCTCTCTCAAATGCTTTTTTACAGAGTTTGCTCATATTTACACTAGCTTTCCCTTAATTTCTCACATTCTGAATAGTTGCAGGAATATTTGTGCAACAAAAACATGAGGCATTTAGCACCCAGCTCAACTGTTCTCTGTAGTTAATCTCCAGTGTTTCTTTAATGCTAGGAGTGGTGAGGATTCCATGAAGATCATGCTGCTGTTAACAAGACTGTTTTGGTGGATCTGATGAATTTAGGACTGTATTTACCTATACAAGGAGTAAAAAGCACACATTTTCAGCTTTTTTCCCACCCTTATGTATGGTGAAAATGTGAATGCCTATTTAAAAAAAAAAGGTGCTATTCAAGAATAATGAATGCATATAAAGAACAACTCTGGCACCAGCTGGGCCTCTGTGAATGCAGAAACCCCATCACCTCATCACAGCCTGATGAAATCGTGCGTTTGAGCTAGGCAGAGAGTTTGTATATCTGTCTGACTCATATCAAACTTAAGTAAAGGCTTTAGATAAGTTCATGTTCTTAATTTTTCCTTCTGTCTTTGCAACAATGTGGCTGTGGGCCAGTTCTTTGAAGAAAGGAATTTAATATCAGCCAAATGCAACTGGCTTATTAGCTTGAAAGGTTTATCCATCCCTGTTAATTATCTTGGGTCTGCAATTATATAAAGCATACCCTGCTGCAGCACAGTGCAGCAGCCTAAACCTTTGTCCAAAGCTGGGTAAGTTTTGACCAGATAGCTTTGAGAGTTTATTTTAGTAAATGTCTTCTGGTGTCTTTTGTGTGGTCGATGAAGTAACTAGCGTGGGTGTTTATCCATGCTGCAGAAAGCTTATTGAGGCTCAAGCTTAAAGGTGTCATCGGTTGCAGCATTGATAACACCAGCAGAGCTGTCTTTCTAGTACGTGAATCATTTTGCATGGCAAAATGAGATACAGTGAAGAAGTATTAAGTTCCTATTTCTCACAGCAACACCCAAGTTTCAGTTTCATACTGAGGAAAAGCTGCAACTCTAACCTCATGGATACTGAGCAGCACCATCTTCACAAAGTGATCTTAAGTATATTCATGAAAAGAAAGCGCTAATGTCTCATGTTATGTTGTACTTTTATAAATACAGTGATTGTGCCTTCATACAGTCACACATAACCTATTATTTAGAAACTCATGGGCACTCTTTTAAAACAAGCCTTGACTTCTATAATCCTTGAAACAAGTAATCATTAATTTGTAATTCCTTGCTCATATCAAAGGATATTATGATCAGTCTTTGTCTGGAAATAAGAGCAACTCTACCTAGAGCACTCCCTGTGCGTGTAGTGAAGGCACTAGCTGCTTTGGTATCTCGATCATAGCTGTCTTCAGCTGAGCTGTGTGAATGCTCCCCCACCACTGTCAGAGAAGAGGTGCAGTTCATTTGGCTGGGGCTCCTTTAAAGAAGAAAGCCAGGCTCTGGAGCTAGTTATCTCCACTCACTATGAAGGAGTGTAGCTCAGCAGTGGGTACCCATCCCGTAAGCACTTTGTTCAGTCCAGCTGCCTGGCAGAAATTAGAGGCTAAAAATACTAAACTTGCGTCTTACTGCTGATCACCTAAGTTGCTTCTTTGGAAGACTGGATCCCCACTTTCCCAGAAGATGGATGCTGTGCCTAAGGCTCAGTGGGGTTCCACAGCTGTGGAGTATGATCAACAGGGCTCTCGCATGCCCTGCTGCCTTCCCTCATTACCAGCTGTGCAGTTTTGTCCTCCTTGTGGGCTTGCTGGGGCTTGTCTCAGCCCATGGAGACGGTAGTTCAGAGAGCCTAACCAACAGGGATGCTGACTTATTTAGTTTCCTGAAGTAGCTCATGGCACAGTCTGATGAACACTACCGCTGGCATGTAGAAGGGGTGGGAATGTTCAGTTGGGCAGGAGATGTCTCGGTTTTCTTGAATTTATGAGCTCCTTCAGTTGCACAACATGGGCAACGCCCCAGCCACCTTACTTTGGGTGTTCCAGGTCCTGTAAGGGTTGCATGACTTTACAGAGAACCAGGAAGCCCCAGTTTAAGCTACCCAGACTTGTATTTTCTGCTTTTTTTCTCTGTATTGCACCTCTCTGGCAGTGCTCAAAGGCCCAGCAGAGATGAGGCATTCCTGCTGTCTCTGTGGGATGTCATAAATGGCACTGATACTGTCACAAGTGAGTAGACAAGAAGTGGGCTCTGTAACACGAGGAGTTTATTGCACTGTGAGCCGGTGACAGAACTGATCCCACAAACACTGTCTGTCTCATTTCAATACCATGTTTTTCCATTGCAATTTGCAGGGGTGATGTGTCCTCTCTTTCCCACTCTTTTCTTTTTCCACATTTAATCTTCTACAGGAATTGGGGTTATTAGCCCTCCCCAAATCTCAGAAGTTTCTCTGGGAGAAGCTGTGTCACATTCTTGGTTTAGGGCCAACAGAGTTGCTCTAGAAATTGAGTAGCCTGGGGAATGCCTTCTGTTTATCTTCAATAGCATGGAGTTCCTGCGCTGCTTCTCATGCCTGTTTTTTTTAGCAGCACCATTCCTGTGTGTGCCTTCAGCAACCAGCTTGTTTTCAGCACACTGGGTCCTCTGCAGTGTACGTCTGTATGACAAAGGGCTTCAGGTTCCCTCGGGTTTGAGTCACAAAGTAACTGACAACATCCTGAAGGCTTGGGAGCGTCACCTGTTTCACCAAAACAAACAAAACACCAAACCAACAAAAAAACCCCGCCATCAGATACAACATGCTACCTGTGTTGAGAACACAATGTTTTCAAAAACATGCCGGCAGGCTGGGATCCCTAGCAATGCTTCTCAAACAACTGATACTGGATTTACATCCAGCATTTGGATGCAGTGAGGTCTAGGACAGCCCTCTGCAACCTATGGTAATGTTTTGACCCTTTAACATGTAACTCCTTCCCTTCCATCAAATGAGTAAACAGACCAAAAAAGAGAGCGCTCTCCGTACTGCTGTGCTCTTCAAAGACTGCTGATGGTTTTTCAGGAGATGGTATAACACCAGATGCTTTTTTCAAACCAATAAGATGTTTCTAGGGCTATGAATTAAACATGTCTTAAGTGGAAGAAAATTTTTAAACCAAATAACAGGGTTCATACAGCCTTACTCACGCTTCAACTAAGTTAATTTTATTTCTCAGAGTTACTTGGAGTGCATTTTGAACTTCCTGTAGCTGCAATGAGAGCTCAGTTTTCAGAATTAATACTGAAGCCTGAGTTGGAAAAAAAAAATTGGGCAATCATGGGTGTTTTGTGAGTGGTTTCATGCTCATGTTGGGTGGTTTTCCTTACTTTCCTAGTTTTTAAAAGATAACTTGTTCTTTGAGATTAGGTTAGTTGGACTAACAAGAGAGGTGAACTTTCTGCCTACTTTACTTTGACTCACAAATTACAGTTAGGAATTTACTAGAGCTTTTCTAATTTTTTTGCAAGGTTCAAGTTCTTACACCTGCTTAAGAATCTTCAGCAAGGGAATTGCTCACTTACCTGTCTTTCCAATTCAATAACATAACTTGTTCCTTTGGACATCACTTTGTAGTGCTTTAAGCGTGGGGCACTGAAAGAAAATGAAAGTTGATACACTGCCGGAAATGAAATACTTTTTGATGTATCGTTGTCATTATGAACACCTTTGCAGGAGCAATGGGTGTGCTCCCCAGAGCTTACTGAAGGTGTGTGGCAGAGTTTGCTTTTTCCCCATTTTAGTTCAGAAACACTGAGAATTGCAAATGTCATTCCTGGTGTCTCAGATGCCTCTTGTTCTGAAGCTCTACAAAAGCTAAAACATGGCAATTCAGCTGAAATGTGGTGTGTTTTTTAGACTAAGTCTCTCATTTTTTTGTTGTTTATTTTACAAAGGGGTACAGCTTGTTCCATTTTCATTCTGCATGAAGATTTCTTAAACTGAGTACGGTTTCATGGCAAACAAGGGACGCCCATTTACCCAAGGAAATAGGCTACTGCTGTCTGACCTTTATTGCTTGTTTAATCTGCCTGGCTTTGGAGGAGGAGAGAACCAAGAAACTGATCCCAGGCCTGCCCCTGCTGCCTCATTTGCTTTTCACAGAATAGCCTCAAGGCAAGGCATATGTTTCACATGTCAACTCCGGGTATTAAGAATTCAGCTTTGAATACAGTGCAAACTAGTTAAGAATGGGATAATGTATTGTGGAATCAACCTACTCCAGCTCGTGTCGGACAGTGATTGCGTAGTTCTTGCTGTCGCTTCCGGGACGCAGGATCAAATTCCCACATGAAGGGTTCTTTTGTAACATCTCTGTCGCTTCTTGCCGAGATACTGCATAGAAGCACCTGCATAGAAGGGAGGAGAGGAACGGCATGAATGCGAGTTACGCTGGCAAAGCTCACTCTGAGCTGCGTGAAGAGACGCAGTCTACCGGGCTAACACCTCTTCACAATGCTAGGCTTATCCACGGTAACTAGCCATGGCTGCCAAGAGGCATGACATTTGAAGGACTTCTGCTGATTAATGCTACTATAGGAGCATAATTCAGGACAGCAGTGCTTCGGTGTTCTTAAGAGAAAGTGAAGCTTTCATACAGGTATGACACTGTCTGGACCCCTGGTAAGATGTGAGAAGAGTAACCTGGACTTAGCTTGAATTTCTCAATGGTAATCAGCATTTTTTCAGAAGGGCTGATACAACAGCCCAATGTGTGCCTTTCTGAAGTTTTTTGAGCATAGCAATATGCTGCAGTCAGCCTTTTCAAAACAAAAGGCATTGTAGGAAAGCTGCAGGAGTAATCTTTCCCTTAGGAAATCTCTATAAAGGCCTTCAGGTAGGTTTTTTTCACTGAGTATTATACAACCCTAGTACAACAGCTGAATTGTGAACGTCTGTATGGAAATAATACTTTGAAAGAAGAAGGGAAGGCTCTTTAGTCAGGTTGGGGTTCACACAGTCCAGTCAGAGCTTACACTGGCATGGTGGTCAGTGCAGTGCTGGGAGGGTTTTTTCTGTTTGGGGATGTGCTGCAACAGTTGTTAAGTGTAATCCTTCTTTTCTTTTCCTTCTCTAGCACTTCATGCATTCTTGTAAGTTGCCCAGGTAGTAATGACTCAGCTGGTGGAAGTGACAGCTGAAAATGAACAGTGAAATTGAAAATAAAATGAAATAGTGGACAAACATTGTGAGCAGTCATTTCTGTGTGCGCATCAGCTCATCTCTGAGCACAGCTGCTGTGCAGAAATCTTTCTTACCTGCTTGCTTTAAGCAGCTGTAATAATCTGGAAGGTTTGGATATGCCTCTGCTTTAACTAAAATGCTGCACATGTTTTTGTTAGAATAGTGAAAGAAGGATATCTCTGTCCTGATTTAGAAGAAATGTGCATTGGCAGAAGTGGGAATGTTGTAAGAATCCACGAAGATATTTTGCAGTTTCTATACTGCAAAAGGCTGTGTAAATGTAATTTAACCTATTTCAGCCATCCTCAGCTTTTTAAATGATTCAGCTAGGCAGTCATTTGTGAGCAAACATTTATTTTTCCACTGGTCTTTCAAAGAGGGTCTTGCTATTTTCAAAGTGCATTTAGCCAAGAATAGTAGAATAAAACACAGGGCTGAGGTGGTCTCTCAGGTGTGCATTTTGGCCACTTCTGTGGTTATGTCTTTATCCCATGATAAAGACCTAGACAGTTGTCTCTCTCAGAGCAGGCTCCCTTTTTCACAGCTGCAAGGGATGGACTTGTGCTAGAAGTGCAGACAGTGGATTGGGAACTATGTCTGACTGGATGCTACGGCAGAGTGTGCACTGCAGATGAGCTGGGGTTAAATCAGCCTCAATTTTGCTCTCCTCGGGAAAAAAAAGAAAACAACAAAACCCCTCAACAGTTCAGTATGTGCAAACACTTTAGAAGCGAGGCTTTGTGCCTGTGGAAGACAGCTTCTGGCATGTGTCAAGACAAAACCCCCATACTGACATCGACATGAAGTGAGATACAAAACTCTTCCATACCTTTGTTACGGTGAGAATAAAACCCTTCCATTCTTTCCCACATTCACAGTCATTAGCCTGAGGGAACAGAAAATCATGGTGTAAGAACAACTACAGCAACAACAACAAAAAGTATGGTTTTTCATGTGGAAGCCTCAAATAACTCTCACCCTTTTAGAAGTACCATGCCTGGAAATGAGCTCCCTGCCAAGCTGCATCACACCTCGAAACCCTGCACCTTCCCAGTACTCCATGTTCAAATAGAGGGAGAGGACAGAGGTGGGAACGTAAAAAAATCGTATGCTATATTGGAGTAAAAGGAGGTTATGTGGATCCAAGAAGACACTGTGCTAAGGAGACAGGTGAGTCTCAAGTATAAAACCTAGTCCTTGAGCACTCCAGTCTGTGTGGCTTCCGACTGGTGGGGTGGTCAGATATTTGGTCCCCTTCGTGGTTTTACAGGTGATGTGGGCCTGCCGGTGTGGGACTTCCTGGTTTCTCTTGCGTATTTTCTTGTTCAATTCTTTGCTCATTTCGTATTCCCAGATACTCCTGAGAAAAACTTCGAATGCCTTGATGGGGAGTTTCCCTGGTGTTAGTTTCCTTTCCCTGCCTCCCTCTCTGACAGCCTTTTGGTGCTGCCTGGCTGCAGGCTGTACACCTGGATGTCAGAAGGCAGCTCTACTCCTGCACCAAAATGGAGCTCTGAATATCTGTGGGAGATGGAGTCAAGTACAGAGTGGCTTACAAATCACAGCTTTTCTCTTTTTACCTTCAGTTCTAGTTCCCCGTTTGACAGCATCAGGATGAACTGTGCGGAGCCATTTTCATCTGGATAAACATTGGTTGCTGAGGTCAAAGTTGATATATCTAATTTCTGTGAGTACTAAGCAGGAGGGAAAAGAGAAATACCACAAGTTGTAATTTTCACCAAAAATCTAGCTGATGGCTGAAGGAATTCACTTAGAAGAAAACAGATAGAAACTTTTTTTTTCTAGAACTTGGGTTAAGTTTAACTGACAGACGTGCCAAAGCTCAGTCCTTTGCTTCTGCTTACAGAAGCTCTTCTCACCAACAACATACCTTCTGGATTTTTCCCATCCTAATCTTCATAATCACAAACAGATTAAATCAACGAGACCTCCCTGAGTATTTGCTTTGTGACTCCAACTAAACCCTCAGCCAGAGTACACCATAATGATACGAAGCGCTTTTTCCTCAGCTGCATAAAGGAAAGTCATGTTACACACCATGATAATTTTACCCTTGTGCACAGCTGAGGAAAAATCACTTGGTAAAATTATGGAGCAATGTGGATACATTTGTAGCTCAGGTGCCAAAAAAGTACTCCTTTTTTGTTTTGGTGAGGCAAATTAATATGCTACAGTTTGTTTCAGTCTGGCTTTTCTGATCTCTGCCTTTCTGTTACAATGTACAGTACTATTTTTTTGGACTATGCAGATAAGAGAGGAAAGGGTGCTGAGAGGTGTCTGGAGCACATATGGATGACGATGAAAATAACTGATGCACTCAATCAGATGGGTAGTTACAAAGATAGCACATTACTCACTGTTGGAGCTTTCTTATCATCATAAAAGAAGAGCATAGTTCCTCTGAGTTCTGTCCAATACATTCTAAATTCCTGCTGGAAAGGAGGAAGTGTCAGTTTGTGAGGGCGATCTTTTTAGTTCCCACAAAATGCTGAAAGTGAAAGAACTGCTAAGAAAAAACTGTGTCGTCGCACGTTAGTTTTCAGTGTTTTAAAGATCATTAAAGAGCAAGTATGTATTTTGCAGGCAGTTTATGCAAAAAATGTTCAGTAAATAATTTTTTATAGGCAAATAGATATATAGGCTCTAGGCTTTGTTTGCTAGTGTCCTAATCTAGCATGGAACTAGAAAACTACTTTTAACTAATTTAAATGTTTTAAACATTTGTCAAGAATTTGTCAAACAATTTAAAGGGGGTACGTAATGGAAAGAAAATAAAAACAATTTAAAGGGGGTTATGTAATGGAAGGAAAATACATTTTAAATGCCACTTTAAAATCCTGCTCTCCCTAAAAGGTATTGAAGTGGAAAATAGTGTGAGATGAACATGTGTAAAGACTCCAGTCTTCTGAACATCATTGTCTTGCAGTGCCTATTTGCATTGATTTTTGACCCTGCTAGTTTACTTGCTGTAGGGAGAAGATCATGGAGCTTGACGGTAGCGTGACCTATTAACTGGACTTCTTCCATTTGAAATGGTATTTTACATGCTTTGTCTTTAAATTACGTGTAGTAGTATTCGTAAATCAACACATGCCAAGGTAAATACAACTGGCAGACTCTTCGTTCCCTAATGCAGTCATGCCAGAGCGATGGGAACGGTTCTTCTGTTTTCATGTGCCCCTGATACCCTGAGAACTATTGCTGTTAGGGGAGACTGAATTGGGAAGGCAACTTCTTTAAAATGGAAACTCTATTCTAGTTTTCAGTTTATTTACTTATTTGTGTTTATTGTTTGGTGTTTGGGTGGGTTTTTTGTTGGGTTGGTTTTTTTGAGGCAAGGGTTTAAAACAGAGTCACAAAAATTGAGAAAATAAATAACTTGTGAAGTCTGATAGGTCATACAAATTAGGGTGAGCAACATTCCCTACAGTATCCTGCCAGTGATCCTTGCTCTTTATCCTGCTAGCTCCTAACTAGTCTTTCTGGTGGTTTCTGTCAAATTACTAGTGTAAAATTTCTATAGCATTCAGCCTCTGGACCCCAACCTCTGAGCACTGAAGTGTTGTGTTAAGGTAAGTGTCCTCATTAAACCATCTGTCCCTGCAAGTTAATGAAGGCTGGCAATGCTTGCTGTGGTCTGGGTCTGGATGTCATGGGAAATTTTTGAACTGCATCTTCTGAACTGGGTTTTCTGCTCTATGGAAATGCAGTATTAGTAGGTGCCCAGGAGCACATACTGTTTCACAGCCATGAGTATGTTTTTCTCTCAGCATCTGGTCTCTCAAAAGTAATAATACATCTCATCAGTCCCACATAAGTCTCTTCAGATTGGCTGCATATTATTGCTCTGCCCTGTTAGTTTTTGTTATTCCAGTATGGTAGTTACTGAATTTCAGAAAGAGGGATTGTTCAGAGGGGAAAAAAAGGTTTTACATAAAAGGTTATAAATCAAGGAATGAAACAGGGAGCTTTATTAAACCTGCAGGTGTTCTCCTGCTAGATTCAACAGAGCAATGCGTTGAATAATTTCCAGTACTACGGAAGAATTAATAGTAAGATTATTAGTCTACTTTTCATTTCTTGGAGCTCCTGGTTTCTGTGGTACCTGGTTGTTCTGTGTTTGTGAATCATGATGCTATTTTGGTCTTTTCATTATAGCTACCTTTAGCACTGTGTGAGTCTCATTTTCTCTGCTGTGTCTGTGCTTCTGCATCTACACAGATGTGAGCGTAGGTAGGGTAAAGATGACTTTGTAACCCTAAGTACAGGGATTGTCATTATCAAGCACGAAAAAAAGGCAATCGGCTCGATGAGGGACATGCTCTGACCATACATGCTATTGTAACATACACAAGCATGTAGGCATTTACAGATTTACATCTTAAATAGTTACCCTGGGTCAAAAAAAGCACTCTTATTTTCACAGTTAGTCCACGTATGTTAAATCATCAGCCCTTACTAACAGGAGAAAAAAAAAAGTAAAGCATCTCACATATACTTCAGGTGGTGTGTCACTGAAGACTTCAGGATGGCTTCTCCAGTAAATAGAGGATGTGTCAGAGCAATATAAACATGTCAAACTGTGCTCTTGGTATTAAAAATACTGCATTAGCTGTTCACCGTGGTGGTAGCTATGAAATCAGCCAAACTCAATCCAAATTTCAGTAGGTAATATTAAATTATAATGGGATCCTGGAGATACTGATGGTTACCTTAGATAATGTATTTTACTATTTACCCCCCCCCCCCCCCCCACCCACTCCCACAACCAAACCCAACTAAACATCCTAACCCCCGAACTTTTATGACACCCTCACAGCACCTCACCACCAACCCACACATCAGCCACC
>Ga0181612_127646_pt1 | contig 13379 bp, 7 predicted proteins | sample HoacroProtozoa21_FD_119630 | JGI IMG/M metagenome (GOLD analysis project Ga0181612, IMG submission 119630) | Hoatzin crop microbial communities from Cojedes, Venezuel. Combined Assembly of Gp0051906, Gp0051904, Gp0051908
GTCCCTTCCAACCCCTACCATTCTGTGATTCTGTGATTCTGTGATCTGAGATGTGAAGCTGCTGGCTAAATATTTTCTGTTACCTTTCTGTGAAAAACAGCTCATCTCCTCAGGTCCACTCCATCCGGTGCCCCTAATGTTTTCCACTGCTTTGTCTGCCCTCCAAAGAAAGAAGCCTCTCTCCCAGTTACTTTTCAAACACTCTGGTCCTGCCAATTCTTTGCTGATTATTTGCAGCAGGGCCTCTGTTTCTGCTCCTTTTCTGAGCGTATAAACCGACGATGGTATTAATTACTCAATCTTATTTTGTATTTCTCAAAGCTGTGTAAAATACCAGGCTTGTAATGTATCGCCATCCTTTTTCTCAGCCCAGTGTGGCCCTGGCAGGAGTCAAATATACTGTGATGAACAAGGGTCTTCACAGACAAGAGCCTGCTTCGCCAGTAGCTGGATACCAAGCACAGTCATTCTTTCTCTTAGATATGCAGATTTTTAACAGAAAACTAAATTATACAGACGAGAAAATTGCTCGATGCAACAATACATGTCTGCTTTTATAAGAAAATAAATGCCACTGGGAGTTGTGGTAATGAATAGTTTCTATGAGAATTGCCTACTTCCTAATTAATTGGTATGTAAACTGTATGGTAATCCACGTTAAAAGCCATAGCATATGCTGTGGAACTGTCTGTTGCAGCCTCTAAATGAAGTCTGAGGGGAAATGAATCAGAGGTTAGCTGAAACGTGTGTTCTAGTCACTAAACAAACACTCTGCAATTAGAGGTTCAGATGTTGACTTTCAAAAGACACCGAACAGGTGATTTGACATTTAGGCTGTACAACAGAAAGAAACGCAGATGCCGTCTTCAGAAACAAGACAAATCATGGCCCGATAGTTGCAGGGGAACTTTACACTGTGCTATGTTATTGCTTAGCAGAGATAAGCAAACTGTGAAGCAAATAAATTGCAGCCAGTTTAAGTTATGCTTCGCAAAGAGGGAACAAAGAGAAGATCAAAAGGCATGGGACTCTGCAAGATTAAAACAACTGAAATTGCTCTCTTTCTTCTCACAGTATCAGCTTTGCTTCATGTGGCACTGAGCGAGATCCGGGCAATGCTTTCTGGGGAGAGTGTCTCTTTTGAGACAGGGCTCTCATTATCAAATACTGGAGTTTGCTGCTCTTTAAAATGACTGCACAAAAACTAACAGGAGCCTTGGATGTACGCATGCAGACATTGCTATTGCATATGCTGGTAACTACAAAATACTAGTTTAAAATAGAGAGGGAGAGCACTAAAATAATACAGATTTTGTTTTCACCTGAAATGGCTTTTTTCTTGTTCATTCTCCTCCTCCCCCATCAAAAGTATCTTTGACAACACTAAAATTACCTTTTTTTTTTAAGAAAATCAGGACTGAAGGAAAAAAAAAATCTTCTAGTCCTTATATCCAGTGACTTTAAGATACTTGAAACCTGATGTTATGTAGTAAAACTTGTATGAGCATTATACACCTGCAGTACAAACTCAAAAAGTGTAATTCCACTCAAGTCTGCAGAGATATAAAAGGGATCAATACAGGCCAATAAAGAGCTGCACTTGTATTATCAATTACCTGTTATTTTAAATACTTGCCTAGGAAATACGAGGAATCATTATCGATCAGCATATCTGAAAATCATGTACTTTTATTTATGTGCTTAAATGTGATGATAAAGGCATCTTTCAGTATATTCAAAGAACTTAAGCACCTCAGTTTGCAGATAGACTTTCAGTGTAATTTTCAAATGTGCTTATGTGGCATTTATCTGCGTCTTTAAATGCCTAATACTTTTAAAAATTGAGCCTTTAATGTGTAACGTCAGTGATCTTAGCAAATCTCTAGGAGAAAGTCTCTGCTCTTTCTGCAAAAAAGAAAGGGAAGAGCTCTTCCCTGTAGTTCCTCCTTTTAACCTACGTGTCTTCAACAGACATTATTTCAATGATTTAACAGGCAACAGGTTGGTGCACTAACAAAAGATCACGAGGTTTGACCAAGGTGTTCCTTGGAATCAGCACGGTTGTGTACATAGTGGACATAGATTTTATTAAATTCAGTATTAAAGGCAGAGACGAAAGATTTTGCTCAGCGCTGAGATACTCAGTTTCAAGAAACAGGGCATTTCTTTAAGGGTCTTGAGCTCTCCTCTCTCACTCGATACCACAGAGCACGTTTGACTGAAGGGGTACAAGGAGCTAGCTGCAGAGTGACTTGACAAAATAAAGGGATTGCAAAGCTACTTCAGAGCCGTGTCCCATCAGACCATTACAACCGCTGAAGCGGATCAAGTGGTGACGTAAAACAGTAGGACTAATGGAGTGATTTTATTTGCGCTAGAGCAAGTCCAACATTGCATGCCCTTTGACTAACTCTAAATATCTGGGTAACCTGAGAGGAGAAGACATTTTCTAGCCCCAAAGAAGTCAAGTGCATCTTTTTTTTATTATTATTTTTTGCAGTTTAATATCCAGGTTGATTGTTGTTTCTTATGCTTAATTTCATCCTCTGAGCAAATGGAAAGATAGCTGTTTCTAAATTCTTTAAGTTCTAGTGAGTGGGGAAGAGACAGTTGCAAAGGCAGCCTGAGAGACTGTATTTTCATTTTCCAGAAATAGGCAAGGGGCTGGCACTCAGGACAGAATTCTGTGTATTTTTGAAACAAGTAGCATGTTGGACCTTGGCAGAATGATAAGCTGGTGGGCAGAAGGACACCCACTCCAAATACAGAATGATATGGGAAGGGAGACCAATGCTGGGTTTTTTTATTTACAGTTCTTTTCAAACTTTGCAGTCACGCACTAACTTAAGAAATGAGTTTTCCATTACATTGTTATAAAAATTATGACTCTATTAAAACTCTGAAACCTCAAAAGATTTACTGTGAAACCTTCTTTTGATGTTTCTGACGACTGAGATATACACAAATACCTAATGTGAGGGTAGACAAAAGATGGAGCCAGAGTTTTCTTTGAGGGGATACAGGGATAGGACAAGGGTGATGGACTATGTTGGAAAATTGTAAATCGCAAAGAAACCTAAGAAAATACTTTTTTACCATGATGGTGGTCAAATATTGAAACAGGAGCTGACAGAAGCTGTGGAATACCTATCCTGGGATATATTCATAGCTCGACTGGATGTAGGCCTGAGGAACCTGAACTAACTGGACCTGCCTGAGGCAGGAGATTGGAGCAGAGACCTCCAGGCATCCCTTATAACCTAAGTGGTTCAGGCAACTGTTCCAGTTCAAGTAGACACTCTGGGCCACACGCTGACGGGCTGAATATTTTGCTGGCTCTAGAGAGGAATAAAGAAGGGGATGGAGTTGGCAGTGACATAAAACTTATCTTAGAACTTCTGGGCCTGAAGTCGAGGCGTTGATGTAAAATATTCCCTTGGATTTGGCACGTACTAAGATTTCAATGATTAAACCCTAAACACCCTGACATATTATAAAAACAGAACAGATGTACTGATTTTCTCCAGACACCAACACGAGTAAGGAGATTTGTGCAATATAAGTATATCCTTTGAGTTTTGTTCATTTTTGACAAGGTCAGCCATGCAGTCTCCATTGCTGGACTCTGCAATTGATGCAGGTTATAGTGGGTAACAGGCACAAGAAAATCTGACTTCTGCAACGATCAACAGCTCTTGAGCTAAAAAATAAAACCCGACCTCCAATTCCAGCGGGCAATAGGTATAATCAATTTACATGAGCAGTGAAAAGTGATTTTTCTTTTCTGAAAGTCCTGCCTGGAATGCCCTCCAGCACTCCGAGCTCTGGACTATGAGGCCACCATCCCGTACTTTCTCTCTAGAGAGATGATGCCAGCTACTCTCTCTCACTTTAGTCACATTGCGTGAAGCACCTGTACATCTTCCAGATGGAAGTCTTTATTGCTAATAACTTGAAAGAATCGTAAGACTATGAATATTTAGAGCCTGATCCTCTTTACATCTAAGTTACTTGAAATTTTGGTCATTGGAGCAGGTCTGGATTCTTAAAGATGGTCAGGCTTCAGAGCCTGGAATTTACCTTGTAAAGGGAAATTCTCAGTCCTAGCCCTGAGTCTGTGGATGCTCATGGCACATTGCTCCTCCTGGTTATCATTCTGTCAGGAACTACTTTTTCCAGGATATTCTCTGGGCAGTGTCTGACCTTTTGAGAAGATGGTGATATGGGTGACGTTAAAAATTGCTTGTCCTTATGGGATGTCTCCGATGCATACAAGTGTTCTCCAGTTTTTGAGGTGAGAAAATGTTAGAGAAATACCTGTGTAAGGAAATCTAAAGTGTGGGGTTTTAGTATCCAGAATCCAAGATGATAACAATATTTATTACTGAGAATAATAGTGGGGAGTTTCCATACTGATTTTTATGTATGTCAGTGTAGTTCTATATATAGTATGTACATAATACACAAATATTCCCTCTCTCTTTCTCTTATTATTTCTTTTAATTACATTCTTGATTTTTTTGCCATTAGTAGGTTTGGTGGTTCTTTCGAAATGAACTGTTCTTGTCAATGCCTGTTGGAACAGTGGGGTTTTTGTGCTATAGAGGAGTATTGTTACTTTATTCTGTAATGTTAAATACTTTTGGAGACATGAGATATTTTTTGTCATAGGTTTTTGGGAAATGAAACTGTAGATGGATGAGTTTGCTTTTAGTTGTTCCACAAATTTCTGTGCTACAGTCTTTGAATGTTAACCCATAAATATTAAGGGCACTATTTTTAGTCATTTCTAACCTCTGTAAAGTGATTGTGAGAAATCATACTGAACATTCTTGGAAACATAGTGTGTTGATATCTCATTAGAATGAAAAATGTAACTTTTGGCTGGGAAAGTTTACCTAATCTATATACCCTAGTGTTTTGAAGCTTAATTTGGACCATAAGCCTAGATCTGAATTTTTATACTGAAATTCAGAAGAATGCTTACTAAATAGCAGGCTTATTAGTGTCTAACAGCATGCACTGAAAAAAGCTTTATTCGCCTAACTTCATTCCAAATGCACCACAGAAAAGGTTTGCCTACAAGTCGAGCATGTGGATATCTGTGCAAGTGACAAATACTTTGGAAAAGCACATTAATCAGGTGAAATTTAAGAGGCATTTGCTTCTGTCGTAAATTCCTTGGCCTGGAACAGACAACATCGGAAATCACTCAGACTGAAGTCTTGAACTGATAGGGAGTTTGTGTGAACACAGTTACTGTACTGCGCAAATATCTCTTTCAACAGCCATCATTTAAAGGATCAGAATAAATTTAATTGCCATCAAGCTGTTCGTATGTTAAATAGAGATCAGTTTATAAAGTGATTTTAGAAAGCAGGACTGCTGAGGAGTATGTGTTTCTAAAAGCCTCCAGCCAGTGTCAAACCTATTAAGAGCTACAGCTAGTCCTTTTTAGCACAAGGATAATTTCCAAGATTGATATTCCTTATTTGACACAGTGTAAGCTGTACACACACCCAGGGAGAGCTGAATTCTTAAAATCAGTTGTTTCTTCTTGTTTTTAAGTATATTTGTGATGTTGATTAGATGTCAAAGCTTGAACAGTCTGTTCTCTAATGCTGTGAAGTTGGCAACATCTCTAGCAGAGAGTGGCATTTCAGCTTATTCCATTATTTATACAAGTGAAGAAAAATCTTAACCTTTTAAAAATAAATTTTAGTAACATTCTGAAATTTGCAAAAGGCCATCGGACCCTGCACCTGCTGTGTTGACCTCTGCTGAGCCCTTCTGATGGAGGTAAATGCACTTAGGTTACAAAAAAAGAACGTAGAGCATTAAATAATTTAAGTGAGCCAGTTTACTATTCTAAAAAGAGTCAACTTCTGCACTTTCTCCCTAAAAGAAACCAAAGCAGCAAATCTTTTAGCATAACTGAAAGTAATAGTAAAGGAAAACAAAGATATACTTTTCCTCCTAGAAGGTAGCAAGCCTTCTCCTGTTGCTGTGTACTGGCAAAACCTTACCAACCTAGATAGTGCAATACCAGTTTTTTACCATCTGAGAAGCTGGCTTGGCAGTGCAATACAATAAATCATCAACTCAAGGCTCTCCCATCAACACAGGGAGATCCCTTAAAATGCCTAAATCACAGAGACTGCCTTCACTGTACACACCTAAGTAGTAGCTTTGTCTCTGTATCCATGAAATAGCCAAACTGGACTGAGGAGAATGCTGAGTAAGGCTAAATGATGTAGAAATTGACTGTACTATTTTGCATTTTTCTTATAATTTAATATGTTAAATTGTTAAGCCATTGGACTGAGACCCCTTCAAAACTTCTGTCTAATGAAATTGATTTCCATGCCGACTGTGTCTGCTGAGAGCAGCAGGTGTGTATTTACCAATGTGATAAATCTAATTCTTTGGGCTGCAACTTTTTTTTTTTTTTTCAGATTTGTATGCTGTGTTTGCTTTTCATCCAAATATGTGAAAATAAGCGATTAAGTGGAAAACAGAACCAGAGATACTAGTCTTTACCCAGAGATAATAGTCTTTAGACAGCAGAACATAGCTTAAGCAGCGAGTTAACTTCTTGAATCATTTAATACAGATTGCGTATATAAAGATGTTGTCCCTGTATTTTATTCTATTTTAGACACAAAAAGTAGGAACACAGATTTTGAAGTTGTGTATGACTTGGCTCACAGATGCAGATGGTGTCTAACTAATTTTAGGCTGCATTTTCCATTCAGATTAACAGATTCTAATGTTAGAATCTTCACGATATGTGAAGAGCTGTCCTGAGAAGCAAAGGTTATTTATAAAGATGTCGGTCTGCTTTGGATGGAAAACTCCAAATGCAGTATCTTTTCTCCATACTGGTACCAACGTGCTATGAAACAAGACATTGTAATACCCATGCCACCAATCTGTATGTCATTGAACACCTGGTTTTTACATGGTCTATTTGAAGATTAATTGCCTTTTTTGCAGCAAAAGCTTCTTGTTGGGAGAACCCAATTACGAACACTGCTTTTCTAGATCATTACCCTTAATGTAAACACACATACAACACAATGATTATTGAGTAACCACATTTAAATACTAGCATTTCCAAGTAAAAGAAAAAAGAACCCACAAGTGTTCGGTATTCACTACCATGGCTACAGCTGACTGCTAAGGAAGTGCCTTTGCCTTTAACCCACCCTGGTTGGAGCTGAGATACAAATTTGAAGAAAGATGCAATGTAAGCTAAACACACAGATCATTAACATCTCCAGAACTTTTTACGCAAAAATTGATCATTTTATTTTTTGCATTTTGCAGATGCAGCATCTGTAGAAGTGATGCCTTGGTTGCAGTACTCTTCATCACTCAAAGATTTTCCAGTGCCAGAAGTCTGAGAAGATGGTGGGACTGAGATAAGAACCTAAGATGTGTTTGATCAGAAAAAAATTGTGAAGATTTCAGAGCTTACAAAGCAAATGCAGTCAATTTCTTGGCCCTGTCCTCTAAGCTTTTTCCAACAGGAAAACTCCTGCCGCCTCAGCCAACTCCACAAGCAGCGGGTGTCTGCGCACGTACAAAGATCTGAACGTGTGAGCAGCGTCGCAGAAGGAAGTCTCCACCCGAATGCTGGGAACTGTACAGCCCTGCAAAGCAGAGCAGCACCAAAGGAGGAGAGCACATGAAGCGTTTTTACTTGTGTATACCTAACTGAAACCTTTCTTTTTGTTTAGTTTTGTATTTAGGCCAGGCACAAGAGAAGCAAGCCTGTCTTACCTGCAGTGTTCTATGTTAGTGTGATCACTGTGCCAGAAACGACCGATTTTGCTTTTATAATACTACTCCTACTAGTTGGCTGCCAAAAAACAGTGTTAAAATTTTGCCAGATCTTCTGCTCAAATTTGTGTAAAATCTGTGTGGCGTATACGTACCAGCCTAGATGAACACCGCTGTCTACAGTGGTGACTGGATGGGTTTTTGTATGTGATGCCATCTATATATTAAATGTCTTGATAAGCAAGTTGTTGCCCTCTACATTTAGCAAAGACATGCAAGTCCTGGAGTTCTCTCTTCACAGAATCACAGAATGACAGAATGGTAGGGGTTGGAAGGGCCTTCGGTGGGTCACCCAGTCCAACCCTCCTGCCGAAGCAGGGTCACCTACAGCAGGCTGCACAGGACCTTGTCCAGGCGGGTCTTTAATATCTCCAGAGAAGGAGACTCCACAACCTCCCTGGGAAGTGCTCCGTCACACTCAGAGGGAAGAAATTCTTCCTCATATTCTGCTGGAACTTCCTATGCTTCAGTCTGTGCCCGTTGCTCCTTGTCCTGTCAAAGGGTACTACTGAAAAGAGCTTGGCCCCATCCTCCTGACACCCACCCTTCAGATATTTGTAAGTATATATTAGGTCCCCTCGCAGCCTTCTCTTCTTCAGGCTGAACAAGCCCAGCTCCCTCAGCCTCCCCTTGTAGGAGAGATGTTCCAGTCCCAAATTGGACAATACATCCAGTACTGATGCTGACTTGCTGTGGATTATCAGAGTAGTTGTTCTCCGAGCTTTTTTAAATTTATGTTGCCTTAGTTGATTTATGAAATTTATTTTGTATTCCAACTGGTGTGACAGCACAGAGCTGTTACCTTGGTATAATGGAATAAGAGAGAGTCTCTTTTTACAACCTCCATTATGTAGAAAAGTAGATATTTCCTGAGTTGAAAATGAACTGAGAAGAAGAGGCTTCATCTTCAAATATTGTAAAAGTCAATCCAGTCCTTTTTTTTCCAAATAATTAACAGGTTTCTTGAAATATTTTTTTTCTTTTTCACCTTCCCTTCAGGTATTTATATACACTGCTAAGCCTCCCACCCCTCCCACCCCCTTTCCCAAGCCTTCTCTAGGCTAAGCAGTCTCAGCTCTCGTGGCCTTTGCTCATATGAGAGATGCTGCAGCCCCTTAATCATCTTAGAGGTGCTCCAATGCATGTGTGTCTCTGTACCTAAATGTGACATTTATCCTTCCTGTCAGTCCATCAGTAGCTGAGAAACTATATTACTTCTTGGTAGATCTAGGATTTCTTTGATTTGACATTCTTTGATTGCCTCAATATGTCACGTTTAGCTTCTTGTGTCCCTTAAGGAGTCAGATTCTGTGGCTTGACGTAGAGCTCTGCTATTAAGATAGATTTCTAGACTGGCATTTGTTGGAATTGTACGTCTGTTAACCATGTGATCTTTGGAGTTCTGTTGGTTAAAAAATGGGTCTAAAACTTCTGTAGTGTCATGCAATGCTGATGATTGGAATTGCGCATTGAATTGGTGTTATACTATTAATTGGTTTTCATTTTGACAGAGCAGGATTTTTCATCACTTTTTGTAAAACATTTTATAGGCATCAGCAGGAATCTACAAAGGATCCTGTTATACTCAATGCTCTTCTGCATATCTGCAAGACAATGCATGATTCTGTGAAGTAAGGTGAACTTTACATACTAATAACTCGTTTATGCAGAGTTCAGCTGCTTGATGTACAGTTTCACACTTCTGAGGCTGTTTGTTTCATGGTGGATTAAGACATGAATCCAATTAGTGGTGAGGGAAGAGCTGTGCCGTGAAGTGGCAGCACGTACCATTTGCTCTTTAATTGCTCCTTTATTGTGAATACTGAAGCAGGATTTTAAAAGGAAAGTAGCAATGATTTGTTCAGTTTTCTAGTGAAGCAGAGATACTAAACAATCCAATCTTTTGAAAATGTTTTTGAGAGTGAAACCAGTGTAATCTCTAAGTTATAATGAATAATAAACTATTTTTGAGATTTAAGTGAGTATGTAGCCATTAAAGCACAGATTGCCATACCTATATCTTTTTTTTGGGCCACTTTTTACAGCCATTACAAAGGGGTGTGAAATCTTTAAAAGGACACCTGGAAGATCTCTAGGAACTTTAATAGGGGAAGCTACAACAGAGGAGAAGCTCTTGAACCATTTGTGTCTTTCCTGTAAATCCTCCTCTTCTCTTTTCCCCTTGACTTTGAGTGCTGGGGTTGTTAGGGATCCTGGGTGCCCTGTTGCACCCTCACTGTTTGAATAGTAGTTGTGTATGGGTCAGGACATTTTTTTTTCTTTTCTTTGCCAAATATCTTCTGATATGCCAAGTTCTCAGCAGTTAAGACAGTATACCTGTAATTTCTGTTAGCATTTATTTTAAACATTTATAAATAGGAAAAAAGGGATTTTTGTATGCCAAACTTGGACTATGACAGTTTTCTTTCGATTTTTGTAGTACTTTGAAGTACAGTGTCTTAGAGTACTGGCCAGATACTTGCAAATCAAGCCTCCATCACATTCAGTTGTCCAATGTGGAAAACAGTTGTGGTTTGTAGGTGGCTTGAAAAAAATGACCCAGAAATCTGCATCTGATTGAAAATAGAGCCAGAATCACAATGCTGTAAATTTGAGACCTTAAGAGCAAAAATCTCCTTTTTTTCTTCTGGTTTAGGTTGAGTAGAATTGTAAGGGCACAGTTTCTTTTGGCACTCTGAGCCCAGAGCCTCTTAGTATGGCAGACACTGTAAAGGAACTTGTAACATTCTCAGCCTTGATATGCCATGAATGCAAGATTTATTGCCAATAAAGAAATCAGATTTGGCATGTAATTCTAATTTATACCAGCTAGGGATCTTTATTTTGGATTAGAGCACCTTACTTGGCTGTATGTTGCACTGAAAGCCACTTCAACCTTTAAATAGAACAATATATTGGAGCTAAAACAGCTTATTAAAAAAAACTAAGCCATTTATGGTGATCCATATTTAGTACTTCCTCTGACATTTTGCCAAAACAATTTTGATAGTTTGCAGAGATCTTTAAAATCCCTTAAACCAGCAGCTCTTTTAGCTCAGATAAGATGGTGTACATTGTTAGCCTAGTGCTGTTGTGTCATCTCTTATTGACAAATCATCATGAATTCTAACTATCTTAAAGTAACTCCTGCATCTGTTTTTACATCCTGGTTCAGGAAACTCTCAACCCATTGTGCAGGGCTCGCTGACCCCCGTAGCAGCTGTTGGAGGATGACAGCCTTTAGACTGGTAGGGGTCCGAGTCAGAATAGAACTGGAAACCTGTAACTGACCCAGAGATCCCATTACAAGTCTTCTGAGCCTTTCAGAGCCCATCAGTTGACTCTTTTGATTGGCAATGCACTAATGAGCTAATCATGCTGAGGTTTTCTTTCCTCCTTTACTGAATTTGTATAATAAAGCTATTGTTCTCTTTCCATCTGGTGTCTGAGCTAGGAAATTAGTAACTGATATACTAAAGGTCAAAGCTGGAGCCAAGTACATAATAGTAAAAGGATTAAATTGTATTAGTTATTTGTAATTTAACTTTTTGTTCATCCATTTTCAGTGAAACAGGTTTGACTTGCTGGATTTTCATGTGATGTAAATTTGTTTCAAATCAGATTTGGACTCTTGCTATAGAATAAGTATCTGTAATAATCTCAAAAAGAAGCTCTTCACATATCAATTTAGTTCAGTTCTTACTAAAACATCAAAAAGACAGCACTGTAGCAAGGAGATGGTAATTATTTTTTAAATTACATGGCAGGGTTAGTAAGAAACCAAAAACAACAAACCCAATGCCCACCAAACCAAACAATAAACTAATGTAGTTTCTAAAATAAATATATGAACTATTACATATACTGTTTAAAGTGTATTTTAAAAGCTTTTCCCGTTAAATAGGATAACTTTCTTCTAAGAACAGATTTACTTATTTCTTTAGGTTGTTATAATCAGTTGCTACTCAAGTTCTCATGTTGTAACACAAGACTGAAGCCATTTGCTTGCTGCAGTAGAGAACGTTAGCTTAGCTTCCTTCTGCTTACACCAAAATCTGAGTTTCTGTAAAATCTGTAGACACTCTTAGCAATTATTAATTTTTTTTTTTAAATTTGGAATTTAGTTTGGTGCATGGTTGACTTAGTGGTACTCGCATTACAATTAGTTTTATTGCTTTATAACTAAAATTACAAGCTTAGTGGTCTTAATGTGCAATATATATTTTATATGGACATAATATATAAATTAGTATGTGTCATTTGAACTTTACTGATAAATAAGGTAAGCAACATTCTAAAATTTACTGTATAAATTTTCTCCTGTAGTGCACTAACACTTGAGGATGAGAAAAGAATGCTAGCAGCTTTGATAAATGGATTCATAAAAATGGTGAGTGACAATTGTGTGCAACTGTTGGGGTGTACCTCAGAGCTCCAATTTTCATGAGATCCCTGTGAGAAACAGGTGCCTATGTAGCTGAATCGGAGACTGGGTGGCTGACTTACTTAAGACCACTGAAACCCCCAACTGGTGTATTTTAGTGAAATAAGTGTGCATGTGTTGAAAGAAATATCATAGTGTTGAAGCTGACCTGGTGCAGTATGAGAGTTTAAAGTGTACATGTTGTTTATTTAATCATATTTTCTACTAGTTTTTTAAATTTTGTGTAAAACATGGTAAGTATTTAAAAGTTAAACAGCAGTTAGTGTTGCCTATTAGAGCACCAGAGGTCACTAATTTATGTGAATGAAGTGCAACTACCCAGCTCTAAATGTAACTAACTTTAAAAAACACAAAATAAATATAACTTGTATGTTTTTCTTATCTCTGTTTATCTTCATTTACAAGTAAGATAATTTCTATCATCAAACTAGCAGTCCCACAAAAACTCCAGTTGTTTTGTCTTGAAATTATTTTTTAACCCTTCCCCACCCACCCTCTTACCCCAGTAAAATCTTTTGTTCTTGTCTGTTTTGTTGGAGATGTTCTCAAGCTTTTTTTATTCTCTAACCAGGTACCCTCAAAGCTTGGCTTTTCTTTCACATAGTCAGAGCTGATAGGCTTTGTCTCTACTTGTCCTCTTTGTTCTTTGTTGCAATTCTATGAATTTGTCTCTAGATGGTTGCTTTCTCTTCAGTGATAATAATTTGCTATTTAATATGTTTTTAATATAATTTTGCTTTGTTAAACTTTATATGCAGTATAATATTGTATAATTTCCTTTAGGAGTATTTCCCACATCAAATAATATTTGATGTGGCTTTGTACTCTTGGTTTAGGTGGCGAAAAAAAATCCCATAACAGAGAAATGGCTAGTTCTAGATTTCAAACTAGCACACATCAAGATGTGGAGAGAAAAGCAGTTGTAGCACTCATCCTTAGTCAGGCTTTTTTGTGGAACATTTTATATTTTTAGAGAAGCTTTCTTGAGACTAGGACTCAAGAATCAGCAATTGCACAAATAGAGGAAAGGCAAAGACAGGTGTCTGTACTGTAGGAAGCAATCCTTTGTTTTCTGGTGCAGTTCCTTTGA
>Ga0181612_177875_pt1 | contig 13379 bp, 11 predicted proteins | sample HoacroProtozoa21_FD_119630 | JGI IMG/M metagenome (GOLD analysis project Ga0181612, IMG submission 119630) | Hoatzin crop microbial communities from Cojedes, Venezuel. Combined Assembly of Gp0051906, Gp0051904, Gp0051908
AGGGGCAGAGGGTGAGGAGTCCTCCCCCGAGGAGGAAGGAGCAGCAGAGACAAGGTGTGATGAACTGACCGTAACCCCCATTCCCCATCCCCTGTGAGTAAGGTCAAGCCCAGGAAGAAGGGAGGGGTGGGTGGAAGGTGTTTTTAAGATTTGATTTTATTTCTCATTATCCTGCTCTGATTTGATTGGTGATAAATTAAACTAATTTCCCCAAGTTCAGTCTGTTTCACCCGTGACAGTAACTGGTGAGTGATCTCTTCCGGTCCTTACCTCGACCAACGAGCCTTTCGCTGTATTTTCTCCCCCCATCCAGCTGAGGAGGGGAGCGACAGAGCAGCTTTGGTGGGCGCCTGGCGGGTCAACCCACCGTGAAGAGGAAGGGCACCTCTGTCCTCACCAGGGAATCCGACTCGGTCACGGCAAGGTCTCCTATGGACATCTTTGGGTCCGCCGCCCCGCTGCAAGTCCTGCAAGCCGGCTGATCTTTTATAGCCACCAATAAAAAAAAACCTCCATCCAAACTGTAAAAAAGCATCTTTTCTAGTTGATCTGGGGCCCTATGCTCGATTCATTCTCGCCTGCTTTTGCATCTAAATCTGGTTCAGCTTTTTTGTGTTTTAAAACGTCCCAGGAAGGGATAGAGCAGGGTGCACTGGAAGGCAGCAGCTAGGCAGCATCTCCAGAGCCAGCTGGAGCAAAAATAGAGACTATCGTGTAAAGGAGAAAAAAATAATGATACTCATATACACACACACACAGAGGAACAATCCCCTGATGATGCTGCAGACCATTGCCAACCATTTTGAAAACCAGCAGAAACCACAGCTTGTTTGTCTGAGGAGGACTGCTCACAAAAGCAGCCAAAACCTCTGCGACAACTCCTGAACCAAAGAAAGCCCGAAGTGGTTTTGCCCTTGAAAACTGCAGCTTAAATACACTTCAGGCAAGCCGTGATTTTAAGCTCATATACTTGCCTGTCAACTGCTATTTCATTCGTGTCAAAATTACCGTTCATTTTGAACTGTGCAATTCCCAACATGTCATTGGATAAAGAACTATTCACATGAAAATCAGAAGACTGTAGTTAAATTTTATTTATCGGTTCTATTGTTAAATTACACAATCAAAGTCAATGGATCGGCCTGTCAATCTACACAGTAAGACAGCGTCTACAGTGGAAATCAGTAGAATTTGATATGGTTATGACAAAATGGCATCCTTATATTTGTACATCCCCTATATACAATAAACAGTATACACAAAGAAAATGCAACTAGTCTCTGTAAACCATGCACACCACAGCATAAAAACAAAATGCACCTTCTGCAACAGGCCCTCCAGACGCCCGCGGTTAAGTCCTGTTTACAGCGGTGCCTTTCAGTTTTCAGAGCCAACTGCTTCCCCCCCGTAAAAACCAAAATACAACCCAGACATCATATTGGCAACTGCAGTTCTCATTTGGAAAAAAACAAACAAAAACATTGCTGTACATGACGTTGTTCTCCTTCCCAAGCTGCTACCGCAGGGCGTTTGCTGCTGCTTCGCGCCCCGCTTGCCCCCGGCAGGGTCGCTGCCCTGGGCCGCGGCACCGCGCCAGACGTCAAACACCGCTCACGGCACCCGGGCGCGGAGCCCTAAGACGTTTCTAAAGCCTTCTGCCTCGTCTGATGCCCCCTGCCCTCCTGGTGTGTAGAACAGCACAGGCGAAAGGCAATAGTGCAAGTGAGCCTCGTGAGCGCCGCGGGCTTCGCGACCAAACCCGCCCTGCTCGGGTGCCTCCACCACCGCCACGCTCGGGAGCGTCGCCGCCCGCGCACAGGAACGCGCTGAAGGTACGGCCCCAAGCCTTGCAGAGGTCTTCAATTTTTTTTTTTTTTTTTTGCATAGAGATTTATAGGAGCCCCTTGCACCTCCCACGCTGCCTCCTCTCCCTCGGCGAGGCCGAGGGGCTGCGGGGGAGCCCGCTCCAGCTCCAGCTCCGCACCCCGGCAGAGCCTGCTCGGGAGCGGGCTGCTGCACCGCCACGCAGCCGGCTCGTCCTCTCTAACTATGGCTATGGTAAGATTGGCTGCCATCATTTCTACGCCTCGCTCATCTGTCGTCGTTAAGAAGGGCTCAAGAGCGCTAAAAAAAAAAAAAAAAAGCCCTGTTCTTATCTGGTGTAGCGAAGATTTACTGGAAGTAAATCCTAATTCAAGTGTAAAATCTACTTCTTCCATTGAGCAATTATCTGCATAATATTGCTGGGATTAGAGAGTTTTATGACTTTTTAAAGACACTACACAAATATTCGCAACATAATTTCATCTAGTTTATACCACCAATTATTAAGGAATTATAAATTCAGCATTATGTATTCTAATGGGTAAGAAGACTTAAAATTAGACACTGTCACAAGATTATAATTTGCAAAAGGCTTTATGAAACATGAAGATGTGCTGCAGGTTTTCCAGAATGGTTAAAATCATACTGCCCTGAAGAATTCTGGAAACAGTGTCTCTAACCTTGGCATTGAGTTCAGAAAAGTATGTATGCCTTTTTTTTTTTTTTTTTTTAAATATGAGATAGACTAAGCTTAAAACTCTAAACAGCAGTAGGTAGAAAAAGTTTAAAATTTTAAATATTTATATAACTAGAGAAATTACTTCTATTCCTTTTAAAAGCCAATATTATACATAAAACTAGTCAATATTTTTTCTAGACCTTTATTGTTCCCTTCATCGTCCATTCATTAACTTGGTAAATATCATAAGCAGTCGGTGCCCTGGAAAACACATTATTAAAATAAAATTAAGACAAAAATCAAAGGGAAAAGGTTTTGCTCATGTACTGTATTGTGAGAGTATGCTAAATGCTCATTATTAGGAAATGAGTTTACTTCCCAGATAGATTTCAGCCGAGCATCATAAACATTTTCCAGCATCCCATTTTGTACTCATAACTCATTTAAGGAATTTTTTTTTCCCCTTTTCTTTTAAATAAACGTCCAAGCAACCATTTCCGACGAGCCTTCTCGGCTCCTGTATTTCATAAATAATCCAACAAACCTAAAAAGGACAATTTAATTACACGCAAAGATGAAGTGTTCCACGTACAGTACAACATTTACTGCAAAGGCAACTGCAAAGGCAACATTTTAACCTCTTTTTGCTTCAGACCCTCCAGAAGCATCGTTTGCGTGGACCGCTCCGTCGCCTCCGACCTGGGGCTCGGGTCAGGCGCCACGTCGCTCTTGGCGCCCGGCGAGCCCGCCCACTACCGCCGCCACCGCTCCACGTTCCCCACGTAGTCGGTGCTGGAGCTGTTGTCGCCCTGCGCTCTCCGGCGCGCTTGCTTCGCCCGCAGGATCTTGCGCTGCTCCTGGCGTTTCCGCCGCGCTTCCTGGTGCTCCTTCTGCCGCATGTACTGGTACCGCTGCAAAAACAGGTCTTTTGCATAATCGTACAATTCCATGTCTAAAAAATTGAGGGCCTCGATGCGCTGCTGAGTCTGCTCGTCTATCTCCACGCTGGAGGCCCGTGTGCTGTTGTACTGCGTGAACGGCGAGATGAAGTTCATGTTGAAAGTCTTCTCAAAGAGATACTGAGTCTTCCGCTGAAATTCGGTCAGGCCGAAGAAGGCCATCCGCTTCAGGTTCTCCTTGGCACTGTCTAGCAGAACCTTATTTCGCTGCTCCTCGGGCATGACCGACAGGTTGTAGCATCCCACCAGGCTGAGGTCGGAGAGCATGCGGACCTGGCGGTTGTTGGCGAGGTTGTAGGGGCAATCCATGAACTCCTGCAGGGAACAGCCCGACCAGTCGTCCCCTGTGTAGCAGCTGGGCAGCTCCTCGGTGGTCGGGGACCGGCCGTCGCAGACGTGCAGGGAGGCCTTCCACGTCGCTCCTCGCTGGACGTGTCGCCATTCGCTCAGGTATCGGGAGACGGGGTCACGCAGGATGGTGATGTAGTAGAAATTCCTGCCAAGGGAGAGGAAGGCAGAGCGTTTAGTCCCGTGCGTCTCCAGCACACAGCGCGTTAACGTTCAAAATCAATAGAAACTTGGAGATGCACTTCAGAGGCTTTCAGGAGCGCTGCTGCAGAGAGCTCCTCTGCGCTCCCCTCCTCGGGGCGAAGGACGGCTGAGCAGCCTCCCTGGGGCAGCGGGAAGGGTTGCACCTGCCTGCCCGGGTTTTGCCTCCATAGAGGCGGGAGGGAACCCCAGGCTTCCCTCTGTGTGGTTGCCCCTGCGGCTCCGTGCTCCTGCTGGGTGCCTCGACTGATGCTCTCCCCAGACCTCGGGAGAATAATTAAAATATCTCCCACGGTGGCTGCCCCAGCCCGAGCAGGGCACAGGTAGCTCTGTGTTTTTCCACCCCACCACCCGCCCTTGTCCAACAGATTTGGACTGACAAGTTTATGTGGCCTATGAAAAGCTGCCTGAGCTACCTTTCCCGGTGAGCAGCCGCAGGGCTCAGCTGCACGAGCCCCAGAGCAGCGCTGCATCCATGAGGAACACAGACATCTCCTGCAAGACACCTCCTGCAAGACACCTCCTGCAAGACACCTCCTGCAAGACACCTCCTGCAAGACATTGCCTTTTGCAGGCCAGATAGATGGGACATGCCCAGAAGCCCCAGTCCACTTGCACTGCAGTGAGGATCTGGGAGAAGCCCACGCAAACCCTATTTTATCCCCCTGCCTTCACCTGATACAGGACTCCGACGATGAGAGAGGAGAGACAAGTCAACGACAGGAAATTACAGGATGCATCATAACATTCTGTAAGGGAAAACACCTCCACGGGAGGTGCTGGCTTTGGTTTGGAGCAACAGGAGGGTGGCCCACGTCAGGGACGTGCTGACGCAGGGAACCCCATCAGGCTGCCAGCTGGGAAAGCTGTGAGCTCAACCTTACGTATACCACGAAGAGATCACTCTGGGCCACACATTAATATCCACCGTCAAACACTACGTTTTCCACCATCAGCAGCTTGAAGCCACACACACCGTGCTCCTCGCACCTCCTTTAATGTGACCACGACCTCAGCGATGAGGTACGCTGCCAGGATATTGGCAATCTGCTTAAGTAAATGGGATTAAAGCAGCTCACTAAGCAAGTTGTCCTGCAAGGGAAAGCCACTCCTCCAGGCCGAGGACACCGAGGAGCAGGGACCCAGGAGCCCCAAGCCCCGGGGTGTGATCGCCGTGTCCTTGGTGCTGTGTGAGGAGAAGAAAGGACCTTCATTTGCTTTCCCGAGTGGCATCACCACCAGCCACTCCGCAGCCAGTCTTCTGCTCCCCCTCGTTTCCTTTGGCAGAAGAGCCACTAGATGTCAATGTTTTACAGAAAATTGTCTCTGGGTGGACTAAAAAGCAGATCACGAGCACCAAAGGCATCCAACAGCACAGGGGAAAGGAAACTTGGAGAGTCCCCATTCCTCTTCCCACTTAGAGCATCCAAGCTCATAAATAATTAAATAAAGTACAATAATTTGCAAAACCAAATAAAGCCAAGGAGCCCAGTACAGCATCAGTGGCCGGACACCACAGCACCTCAGGCTCAGAGAGCCGGGACACCACAACCAGCACCACCACCGTCCCCATGCTCACCCCGGCTCGGAGGGCTTTGGGCACAGGTTCACATAGGTGAAGGCAGCCAAAGCCCCCGCCATGACCCCAAGGAAGGTACTTTTTCCCCAAAAGTGGCATTGAACGATTTCATTGACAGTTGGAGATACAAGGGAGCAAGGATGAAGCGGACTTTCACGTTGTACGCCCAGAGCGGCAGCCGTCAACTTGACATTGCCACTTGCAAAGACGGGAAGAGTTTCACCCTGTGTCATCTCAGCAGGTCCCTGGGCACTGGAGAACCCAGCGTGGCGATGGGAAGTGGCTTTCCACAAGCACCATCACCCCAGCCAGCTGCTCCGACGAGCGGGAGCTGACCCTGGTCAGGCGTGTGCACCAGGCAACGACACAGCGTTGTGGGGATCCCCACCACGGGGAAAGGGAGCAGCTCCGGGGCAAACTCCAGCCCCTTCTTTAACTCCTGCCAGGACTCCCTGCTCGTGGACCCAGTTCATTGGGTACCGCACTACAGCAACGACCTGACCCTCGAGCAATCATTTAATGCCACACCGCACTAACCTCGACGCTAACCCCAGCGACTAACATACAGCAGCAAACCTCTGATGTCCGAGGAGGCCAAAGCAAAGCTCTGCCTTCCCCAGAGCACCTCGTACCACCCGGCCCATCGGCGGTTCGGCGAGGCTGGGAGGGGAGCGGGCTGCGGGCACGGCTCTGCTGCCGGCTGAGGGAGAAGGCCAACCAAACCGTACGCTCTGAGGTCACCACAGCGATCGATGGGGAGTTAATGCACGAAAGGAAACAAATCCTGAGCCAAGATCGATAACAGCGAGCATTTCATCATAGCTCAAACTGTTCAGCCGCGCTCCCTTTGTGCTCTTTGGTCTCAGGCGGTGACAAAGCACCTCCCTTGGCTGCTGTCGTAAAAACAAAAGAATGAATAAAAACTCGTATGCTGGCGGAAGAAACTGTCTCGTAAGGGATCACTGTCATCCCTGGTGGCCGCCGGCCTCAGCTGGGCAGATATCTCCATCAGCGCCCGTCAGGGGAGAACACCGCGGTCGAGGGAGACTGGGAAGAGGAGGCTGAGTAAAGATGCCCATGGACTCTGTGGCGAGCGCAGAGGTGCCTGGGCTCCCTCCAGCACCCTGCACTCAGGAAGCCAGGCCCTCAGTGGGCGTTTGCCCATGGGATGCCCAAGATGGAGCCCACACCCTACCTGCCCCGAGCACGGCTCGCTGCCAGCAGGCCCACGGCTGTACTTGTCCTTAGGTACACCACGCCATTATTTCCCAGATGAATCCTGCTTTCGAGACACAGCTTACAGAGAGATGCTTTGTCAGCTGCTGGGCCAATCTCAGCTATTTTGTGCATTTCTCCCCTTCTGAAGTTTGCCTGTTAAAATTCTACTGAAAAAGGTACCGTCCCTTTTGGGAACACCAGCTTTTGGATTTGCCCCAAGCCACTCTCATCCAAGTCAGAAATCATGGCAGCTCCAGAAAAGCAGCCACGGTGCTCTGTGTATATCTGAACCGAGCTTCAAAAAGTCACAAAAGCTTTAGTGCGTTGTCAAGACAGAGCCGTGCCACAGACAGATCCGGCCATCAGTGCTCAGAGCATCCTTCTGCTGCAACTGGGAGGAAGACTCAAAGCTTTACAACTATTTTTAGCTCTGTACATAACAGCTTGTTCTTTCTGCTATATTAACACGGGCGTGTTGTGCTCTTGCCCATTCCTTCAAGCTTGCGCTTCAGAGCCCGAGACAACACGTTTGCAGGTAGAGCTCGAACTTTATTGCGAATCATCCCTCTGACTTAGAGCCGCATTCATCAGAAGCACAGGTTTTCTAACAGAGTTGAGCTGGATGCCTACAAAGCAGAGAACAACAGGAGCTCGCGGGTAACTCAAAAAGCAGGTTGACCCTGGAGCCATCAGGAATGGAAATGGTGTGACAGCCACTTGCTCTTGGCATCTCCCCGTGCACAGCTGAATTCCCCGAGGAACGCGGGGACCGAACGGTCCCACGAGGTTGAGTGTGCTCACCCGCTCTGCTTATCACACCACTGCAAGGTTGAAGCCAGAGCGTTTTTGGGAGCCGTGAATTATTTGTGCGTGATCCACCATCGCAGAGGAGCACAGGAAAGGTCAGAGGCTCCCCTCAGATAAATCACCAGCTAACAGCTCACACCATCCGCCGGCGGGTGAAAGCTGGGCTTTCTTGGTGCTCTGACGCTTCCACCCACGGGTGGGACAAGGAAAAGAGGTACACACAGGCAGGGTGATGTGCTGGAAGCCAGGGACGGAGAGAGGAGGACAGATGTGCTTGGCGTCCCCACAGCCGCAGCAACGCCAGCCCCCCCGCTGCATCCTCCCGGCACACCAGCTGCCATCCCGTCCCGGCACCTCTGCAGTGCCAGGAGAGCCACCTCTCACCCTTGGGCCAGACCCCCAGCTCCCCCCGACTGACCCAGCACAGGCCCCGTCTCTGGGGTGGCAGGGCTGCCACGCGAATGCCCCGCGGCCGGTCCTCGGGCACTTCCATAACCTGCGTGGTCATGAAGGTGCTCCATCCTCTTCCTCCTGCGCGAGCGCTGCTACCCCGCGTCAGCACCCAGAGACCCCCCACGGGAGCGACGCACGCCGGGCTGGGGGGACAGCGCAAGCTCCTGCCTGACATTTTTGCTATGAGATGACTTTTGCTAAGATACGATGGCTTTTGCTGGAGGGGACCGAGAAGCGTGTGCTGTCAGTGGCCGGACCTGCTGTCAGCTGTCCGGCCCCTCAGCCCACAGCAGCCCCCTCCCTCCTTCCTGCACAGCCCCTGGAGAAAACACAAAGCAAACTGAAACCTCAAAGGCCTCCGTGAATTTCTCTGAGGGTTTTTTTTTGAGACCAAGCCATCTGCTCACTTTGAAGGATAATTCTGTGGTCACACAGCGCATCTGTGCCAGCCCCTTCCCCACCTCTGCCCTGCACAAGGGCTGAATGAAGATCCTTTTTTCCAACCTAATGATTTTTTTTTAAAAGCATCCTTGTAGCAAGCTTCTAAAAGCAACATTGAAGAAAAAAAAAACAAACTGAAGTCAAAGTGAGGAGGTGTGAAACCCCAGGGGATAAGAACACCGAGTAAAGCCAGAGACTGCAGAGCCTGGAGGAGCTGCTGGGGAAGGGACACGCGGCTACCCACGCCACAGAGCTCAGGAGGCTCATGGCGTGCAGCTGCTCTGCTGGAACCAGGTGAGGAAGGAGGAGATGACTTTGCTTTAAGTGCCGAAACGGGTCAGAACCTGCTGAAGTAAAATGTCATCTCATCCTGACCCAACCAGCCCCGGCTCTGCAGCGCAGGACCGCAAAGCAGCAACAACCCCAGCGATGCAGAGAGAAAGGGGTTACGGCCAAACCTGCGGATGGAGAGCGTGCGGAAGGTTTGCAGCTCCCTTCCCTCCTCCTCTCTGTGCCACAGCCCCCCTGCCACAAGAGGCCTGGCAAAAGGGACCATCAGCAGCTGAGCATCCAGCCCCTCCGGAGGCAAAGGGCTCACCAGGACACTCCTGTCCAGCAGCTTTAACTCTTGCTCCCAGGGCACCTCAACCCCGATGGAGAGGCTCTAAACAACCGCTCCGGGGTCCAAGTGGGTGCTGTTTCCATGTGGACCACAACCAGGGCTGGCTTCAGCTCCGCGTGTCTGAGCCCCTTGGGGTCCAAACATCCCGCCGGTGCCAAGGCCCAGGAGTATCGATCCCTGCCAGCGGACAGAGGCTGCCGCGCTGCCTAATTGCTCGCTGAGGTAGAGGAAGGCTGGAGGTCAGACGCCGGCAGCGGCCATGCCTCCAGCCTGGAAACCGGAGCCTGGCTTTATGGAGCTGGAGAGGGGAGCTGAAAGCTGAACACCCACTCACCATTACATCCATTAGCGTATGGATCAGCACGTGAGGGGCTGAGTGACCTTTCCCCATTGCTGCTGAGAAATGAGGCTGTAGCAAGAAAGGCTTTGTGGGCTACGGTGAGAAACCTACAGCCTTCGCACAGGGAGCACCACGGCCCCAGAACACCCCGACCTCCCCCCCAGACTGCGCCCGGGAGCAAACTAACCCAGGAGAACACAGCTTTGGCACAGGGCTGAGGAACCAGAGCTACGACTTCCCCTTCACCCCGCAGAACTCAGGCTGCCCTTTAAGCTGGCTCAAGCACACCAGTTTGTATCTAGGTCAAGCTCATCCAGACCGCAAGCCTGGCTGGGATGGTTTGGAGTCGCAGATGGGCTTGTGCAATGAACGGGAGGCAATTTTACACAAGTGTCTCCATCTCTTCGGGTGGAGGTGGGGAAGGAAGGGAAATCTGGAAGTGTTTCTTACCCTGGTGGACTTTTTTCCCCCAGTCTCTGGACTTTATGGTACATTAACGGGGCAGTGTTAAACCAAGTTACGCGTCAGGTAGGAATGGACATTCTGAACGGGAAAGTTCCCTCTGAAGGGGCAGGGGCAAAGGGACAGACCAGATCTGTACCACGTCCAGCAGAAAAGCAAATAAAATGAACTAAAACACTGCAGCAGAGACTCTGCATATGATGCAAAAGATTCAGGACTGAGTTACTGAAAAAAGAAAAATAATGATAGGGTTGGGGCTTCGGCACCAGAAACATTGCACAACCACCAGAACCGGCGAGCAGCACGAGGACGCTCAGTGTCCTTCCCACCCTCCCCATAAACCGCTCATGCTGCTGAATAAAAATCCCCAGAGCTCATTTATAAAAGAGTAGTCACATACTCATGCTTTTAAAAGCTGAGAAATTTGGGGTTTTTTGAGACGGCAGCTTCTCTCCTACAGCCCATCTGACCAGAGCAAGCAGTCCCTACAGGGTGGCCCCGTGCCTGGGTCCCAGATCCCATCCCCTTCTCCTCCACCGCTCCCAGCAGCAAACTGAAACTCTGCCGCGGGCAGGCTCCTGCGCTCCCCCCTCGCCGCTCCCCAAACGTCTCCGCTCAGCATCATCTGACAGCAAAGATGCAGGCCATGATGGAAGGTCAGGAACGGGAGCGGCGCGAGCCTCGCATGTCTCGCTCTGCTCTTAGAAACCCTCCCCGCGCGGCTTCGAAGCTGCCGATGGATTTTAACCTTCAGCAGAGGGTCTCCCCGCCGATCAATCATGCCCACGACGTCTCTACGAGAAGTCAAACTCAATTACGCCACGCCGGGCACCGAGAATGCTTCGCTCCCAGTAGGTGAGGTTAATTCCCATCAAGAGTGGCCCACTGAGAATTTGATTTGCTAATGCCACAAATTGTTCCTCCAAGAGAAATACCCCTGCTGCCCTCTTTGTTGGAGACGGGCATCTGCTTGGAGGTCGCTCAGAGAGAGGCAAAACGTTCATTTAATGCTGTGACTCATCCTGATTCTTAATGAACTTTCTCACCTAGAGAGACAATTACAAGGACAGGGGTGAGCATCCTGGTGACAGCCTCTCCTGCCTCAGCCATGCACGCGCGGAAACACCCCCGAAACGGGAATACCTCTTCCCTACCAAGAGCTGCTCCCGCAGCACAGCTCGCAGAGCCGAGGCCAAAATATTTGGCAAGCTCACCGACGCAGCGCTGGGAATCAAATGTTTGCCTCCACTCCACATCAGTCCCAGACGCTTCGCGTCAGTGGTGTGGATGGCAACGGCAGCAGGCGAGAAGCATTGCCCACGGGCATCCCGCAGGGCTCCTCTCTGCTCCCAGCCCTCCTGGCCCTGCGGAGGAGGACAACGGGCCCCATCTCTGAGCCGGAGAGGAGCAAGGGGGGCTGCTGTGCTCCCCGGGAGCTTCAGCGAGAAGATCTCACGGGCAGTGTGTCCTATGGAGGCTGCACAGCCGCCTCCACGCCCCAACCTGCAGCCCGGCTGCCCACGCCAGGTCCTGCCCGGCAAGGAGGGGAGCACGGAGCGGGGTCACCGGAGCAGGTCTGCGCCCCATCTCCTCTCCCCAACAGCCTCAGTGCAGCGCCTGTCACGCAAACACACCCAGGGCTGGGTCCTGATGAGACCTCTCTTCATTCAGTCATTGCAAACGAAACTTCCAGCTCCACTGCATCCAAAATTAAAAGTACAGCAAAATCTAGATGAACACATGACTTCTTTAATGAAGTGAAGTATAAATATTACGGGAAGGGAGAGAAGGAGGAGGAGGAACCAGCACCACTTTTCTCTGAAGCAGCCTGCAAAACTACCAGCACACAAGCTATATCGCTTTACTCGGGGTCTCAGGGTGGCACAGGAGAATCACGCACCAGCTCCAAACAAGGGCCTGGGAGGAAAGGAGATAAGTATTTCAGCACTGTGAATTAAAGCCGTTAGCAAATGTAAATTTACATTTCCTCTAAGCAATCATTATGTTTTCACTTCTATCAGCACCCAATGAATCACTGAGATGTTTTGTCTAGAAACACTAATGGCGGGGGTAGGAAGCCAGCAGCCTACCCACAGTAACGGCAGCAGGAGAAAAGTGCCAGAGGAACCCATAAAAAGGAGCTGGATTTTGCAAGAACGGCAATTACAACAGCCCATCATTGCCCATGAAATTATCAAATGGGAAAGGTCCGCAAAATCGAAGCATTTTGGGCACAGAGGAAGGCCGTGACTGAAGATTTTGCAGCTCAGAGTACGTGTTCATATATGTGCAGGCATGGCACATGCACACAAAGATAATGAAAACAAGACTTTAAATAAGCAAAAAATACGCAGCCTCACGCATGCAGATGCTCCCAGCTGCCCTCACGCACAAACTAATTGTCCACAGCATTGCCTGCGGAGGGGAGAGCTGCCCTGCAGATTTGCCAGGGTGGTATTAATTTCATAATTGCCTGTATTATTAAGATCTCTGCAGGATACCCTTGCTCACAACCAATTCAGCAAGAACAGCGGCCTTTTTACTTCTTTTTTTTTTAGCAGTGCATAAAAAGCGAAGCAAGTTTCCGTTTTTAGACTCGGCAAACAGAAGAGTGACTCAGCTGCTGGAGCTGGTCCCGACTCCACCTTCCTCCTCTGGCACGGGGAAGGATGGCAATGCTGGGCAAAGGGACCCAGACCCATCCCACCCACCCGACCTGCTGGGAGAAGGACTGAACTGCCCTTTGGAAACACTCATCTCCCACCACAACCGACCCAGAGCAGCAAAGCTTCCCACCTTGTTAGCTTAATTATATGACAGAGGCACCTGGATGGAGGTGCCGCGACCCCCGGGCTGCACACGGGAGGGAAAACCCGAGGAGAGGAGAGAGCAGGCAGCAGGAGCATTGGCACAGGAGTGTGCCACGCTGCCTTCTTGCCAGACGATGAGCTGCAGGACGGGTGACGCTGGCCTCGGCAGCACGCAAGGTCTTGGCTTTGGCAAGCTTTGAGGCGACGACCCCTTACGGAACAGGATGCAGAGCCGAATTTTGCTGTTAATACACGCTAGGCAAAGTCAAGGTGTGAGCGGCGCCTTCTGAAACCCCAAGCCCTGAAGCCCACAGGGTACCAGGAGCACCTTCCCACTCCCGGTACGAGGAACCGTCCCCGTCCCGCAGCATCTTCCAGGCGTGCCACCCCTCCCCACTCCCAGGGCTCCCTTCACAGCACGGCAGACCTCCCAAAGCGCAAAGTGGGCCCCTGCAAAGGAGCTGGTGAATAACCACAGGATGCTGCTATAAATCAGATATTTACAACAGTATTTACCCTATCTAAACGCCGTTGCAGGAATTGGTTTCAACTTGTAACTGATCTTTCTGCGGCGGCGAAGATAGAGGTTTGCAAAGCCTACACTCCATAAGCAGTGGTTTACAGAGGGAATAGTGG
>Ga0181612_100334_pt1 | contig 13378 bp, 8 predicted proteins | sample HoacroProtozoa21_FD_119630 | JGI IMG/M metagenome (GOLD analysis project Ga0181612, IMG submission 119630) | Hoatzin crop microbial communities from Cojedes, Venezuel. Combined Assembly of Gp0051906, Gp0051904, Gp0051908
TGCAGGCAAATCTTTTTGCCTTTCTTGCCTCAGTTTTGCACTGCATGGCAATATTATACGTCTTCTCCATTGTTTCGAGATTCATCAACAAAAAATATTCTGTAAAAGCCACCTGTTTATGTATTAGACAGCAAAGAAGCTGACCAAATGATGCTGGTTAAATATTTTTATTTTAAGAATAGTTGAAACAATTTATTAATATAGACAGATCTGTCCATCCTGGAATGAAACAATCTCACAGGTAACATCAAAACATCAAAAGAGAAGGCAAAAATAGATTCCATTAGAAACAAGGGAGCGTATAGCACCCTGTGATAAGAAGTGGACATCATCTACAAAGAAGCATGCATGCAGAGAAATCTTTACAGCTGATGAATCCATACTACCCCAGAGCGCCAGACTTCCCTCAGACATTGTCTTCTAAAAGCAGAGACAGCAAAGTACTTGACACACTCTGTTAGTAGAGAAAAGATGCATCCTTTTCTAATGGCTGACTTTATATAGGTATTCTGCCATTTGAGCCATTAACTAAATTTGCAAAGAGCTGTTGTACTTGATGTACTTATCATATACAGTCCTTACTCATAGAGCCCAAATAGATTACAGCATTAGCTAAAACTTCTCCAAGAGTAACTAACTGGAAATACTTCCTTCCCAGAGGTGCTCTCAGCAATAGGACACCTAAGTGATTAACTTCACAGTAGATGTGGCATTTACCAGTATACTAGGGACAAAAATATATTTAAAAGAAAATCAGAAAGAGTTATGAATCAACACAGCAGAAGATCTGCCAGGAGACAGATCATTTACAGATAGCAATATGTAGCATAAGCAGCACACACACACACAAAGGTAACAACAACAACATACTATAAAAGGAAAGTAAGAGCAGAGATCTTCCCAAAGAAGATCTTTCCAAAGCCTACTCCCAACCAAATGAGGTTGCAGGAACAGCTAGTATCATACAGAATCTTCCACCTAAAGATTCATGGTTGGAGGCTGATTATACGTGGTAGGAGAAGACGGCCATTACTGTCTCAGAGTTGGTTGGTAGGTATAAGAATGCACTGGCTTGAGGGTATGTGGAAACTGTGCCCTGCCTCTGCTGCGGCAACAAATCAAGGCTACAAACTCAGTGGCTTTCAATCCAAAATCTCTCTTCAGTACAAAAAAAAAAAATAAGCAAAACAAGCAACAGAGATAGTTTTAGACTCTAGTTATTCCACACCCCCGCCCAGTGCAGGCAATAGCTGGGGCATACCAGTAGGATCTCGAGAGGACACATTAACCTCTCCACAACCCACTGGCACTCTATGTCCTAGACCTAGAACACCCCCAGACCCTAAGTGTATCAAGAATTTTCCAGCTGTGGGTTGGTAGTACTGGAAAAATATTACATCACTGAAAATTAAGTTTCTCACCAGAACTTAGAGCTCCCAGTAACGCTTTCCTTGGATCCAACACAGTACTGGAAAGCGTACCTGAGAAGGGCTAAGCATTCCAGATGAAACATCTGATCAGGACATTAGGAAGCTTTTGTCATTATGCAGAGTCAACTGGAAACAGGTATAGATGTCTTCAACCACTGGAAGGCATTGGGCGATTGCTGAATATCAAGTAGTACTACACGTAAATAGCAAAGAACTACGAAAATTTCCTAAGGGCAAGTTAAAAATCTTCCCAGATTTGAAACTGAAAACAGGGAAGACAGGAGAAGCATAAACAGGGCTTCCTTCTGAGATTGCAAGCAATGAGTGACAGCAAGACCGACACAAGGCAGAATGCAGTTTCATTTCTGACAATACAAGATTAAAAATCTTTAATGTTTTTAACAGTTTTCAGTTAACACTGGTAATGGAAGTCATCAATGAAACGGAATTAAATGTGGAGTGCCTGATCAAAGACTCTCTGCATCTCAGAAATAAACAGATTTAGGAGGCTAACGCTGACCAAAGCTTAAACTCCACAAACCCTGGTAACCTCTGTTAGCCTGGTAAACTCTGTTAACCCTGGTTAAGGGCTTGAGAGACCAGGCCAATATACCAAGGTATATACATAGATCAGAGCAAAGTTTAAGCTATTCAGTATCTGAGACTCAAAAGAAAAGGAAGGCTTTGAAGGTTTGTTTGAAAGTTAAAACATTCAGAGGAGTACTTTTTTAACCAAATTGTCTAAGCCAATAGTTTAAGACTGTTAATGGTAAAGATGTCCAAAAGATCTCCATAAACTTAAATAAGAGTTAAGAGACAGAAGGAATTCATTAAAAAACTTTTTCATGAGGCGCTAGGGCAAGAGAAGGAAAAGCTGTTAGCTTGTCTGCCTGAGGAAGAGGCTCCTAGGTCCGCACTGCAGTTCCAACTGCAAAAAACTTAATTTTTGAATCACCATGCTAAAGCAAACAGTGTCATTACCCCCAAATATAAGAGGAGGATAATGTGTTATACCTATTTTTACTTACAAGAGTATTATATCCAAATTAATGTTTCTCTGAATAATAGGTTAACACGGCAACGGAAAGAACTGAAATTTGAGAAGACATAAGACACAACAGCTTCAAATGGGCAGAGACTATTAGTAAGCTCTACCTGGGTCAAAAAACACATCAAATCAAATTAAAAGACCCGTGTTGGGCTCTGACAGAATAATACAGGCGTACAGAAAGTTGACTAAAAAAAGTAGTCATTCAAGACTGATTCTTACTTCATTGAGAAAATTCTACTAGCAGATTTTACAACTATGTAGTGACACAGACTTTTGGTAGACATCACACATTTCTGACAGGAGTCACAGTGCAGAGGACTTAGGTGGAAGCAGTCTGCAGTACAGTATGATTAGAACTGCTTGTCTCCTCTGCTCCAGACTAGCAGATTGCTATAAAGCAACCACAACCTTCAGTATTCTTAAATGTAAATGCACTCTGGTGAAGAATGAGAACGGTGGTATGTCAGAGCTGAATCTTCAAGGACTGAGCTTCTTAGACTTTGGGTTTGGGCAGATAGCAGTGAAGCGACCATTGTGCACATAGATATCTCTTGAATATTTCATATATTATAAGAAAAGTAGGACACTACAGATTGATGATTTGGTAGCTTTTCATTCAGCTGGAGATGACTACATTACATAGTCATTTGGGTTGTCTCTTTTCCTCTTCTACCTTAAGTTTAGAGTTACTGTAGTCCAGACCCAACAAAACACACAAAGAGAGTCACTCAATTATATCAATCTACAGGAAAGGCCCATCCAGGACACTGCTGCTTTCCCTTCCAGCTAGCATACAAAACAGAAATGTCAGAAATCTTGGCTACCAGCTTCAACAGAGCACTGATGTTGGGCTGAACTTATGCAGATGAGACTTCCATTTTTAAACGATGAAGACAGTTTCATAGGAAAACCATCTATTTTCCAGACAAAAGCCCAAGGTATAGACTTCTCATTCTTGACTAGTATTACTGTATGTGAGCTATACTTACAGTAATCGACTTTGGTTAAGTTACATAATTTCAGACTCATTCACTCACCTCCTTGGTTTTTGAGTATTTTCACCATTACATTATTAAATCCTGTAATAATATCACTTTATTTAAGGTATTCTCATCACACGCATGGTAGTAATTTGCAACAGAACACTCACCCCCTAGAGCTGTTATTCCTGGGAAAATAAGAAGTAAGGGGAAAAAAGCTTCCTTAACTTTTCCAGCTCTTTATTCCCTTGCTTACTCACACTATGGGAAAAAAAACCAACCATATCAAAACTAACAAAGCTGTCACCTTGGGTTAGAAGACAGAAAGGCAGATTCTGCCTTAGGGGCATGCGGATCTAGAACCTGCAGATACATACCCACAAGCTTTAGATAAGTAGTGAAAAGATGATGCTGAAATGAAGTATGGCTTTTTCCATTCCATATCTATTACTACAGAACTGTCCTTCTGTGTATGGGACTCTCATCCCCTGAGAAAATGTATTTACAAAATGCTCCCAACTGCACAGTAATTGTCTCAGAAAACAAATGTATATTCTAAACGTTTTTGATCTGTTTCTAAAGCAAAATAATTCCTAATGAACTGTGGAAGAAAAAGATCTAAAAAGAATTTTAAGTGAATAAGTTACAGTAATTTTTTTTTACATTAATTTTTAAAAACATATTGGTGTGTAAATGAAGGTATATTCCTATTCTTAGTTTCATTTGGTACCTTGATAAAGTACAAGCACTGGAGAGTGGTAATCACAAGAGTCATTTTAACTGCACACTATAATATCCTGGAAGTGACTTACAATGGAATTATTATGCGAAGTCTATTAAATTTGTCAAAGCCTTTTAAGCAACAGCAATGGAAACAGTGAGAATAGCAGCAACATGTGCCATCAGATGAAGCAAGAATTATATTCTATCGAAAAATATTTGCACACCTTTTATTGAATCCTCTCATGGTAGCTTTAATTATAGCACTTCTATAAGGAAATAAACAACAGTTGTACTGATTATATGGGTCAAGACTTAATTTTTAAGAGATAACATCTCGCCATATGAAATTACAGATTTGTAAGACAGTGCAGAACCACTTAAGTTACTATTCTTAGAAAACAAGATTCTTATCGGATCAAACTTTTCTTGGTACCTTATGAAGTACAAGTCAAAGAACATTAAGAATCACAGAAGAGAGATTGCTTAAAATACAGGAGACCTAACCACTCATCTGGATTATACTATCCAGAGTCATTAACCAAATGGAAAAAGCATGTCTATTTTTCAAATAACATTAGTACACAGTGATTTTTTATGGTATCAACCAGAAAAACTATTCTAGTTTACCAATCACAATACTTTGTATCCCAAGTTAATATTTCTGCAAACCAGTACCCCAACACGTCATCAGAAATACTCATCCAATCGATCAGAACTTGTGCAAAAATGTCTTAAATGGATGGTCTCTTAATATCTCTAGCTTACCAGTGTTTGTTGTAAACAAATACATAGGTCATAAATACTGCTGTGATCAATTAAGCAGGAAATCAGGGATGAGACATTTCTTTGAGCTCTATACATTAAAGACACTTAGAAGAACTGGGTATTATTCTTTCTGGAACGTGTTTTTAAATATATTGCAAGGAGAACAAACTGAATCATATTATTAAATCTTTTGGAAATACAGTAGGTTTCATAGAAAAAAAAGCGTTCTTGTAGTATTGCGATAAGCAACATGAATAGGGTGACAATCCCCCTCTGTTTAAACCTTTTAAAGTCATGCCCCCAGTCCTAGATACACAGATGTGCGCCTACCTTCTGCTTTTCATCACAACCATAAGTCTCCCAAATGGTACGTTTGAAGTCAATATGTCAATAACCAAAGGAGTTCCAGTTATAGGCACACATGAAATGGCAGAAAAAGTTTAAAAAGTGGACCTGCTAAACTTTCAAAGTCAAGCCCCCCAAAATTAATTTTCCACTGCAATTTCTAGAATGGAGACTCACAAAAACCACATGCCTTAGTCCCTCACTTCTCCTCTAACATTCACCTGCACTCAGAAAGGTGGGATTTTAAACACAAATATCTTCTTCCAGTACTTAACTCTGTTTCTTGTTCAAAGAACTGCAAAATTCAACTTTTTCTTAGTGAAAAAACTACTGTCTGTATGCACTACAAACATCAACAGCTACTAAAGACATCTACTAGATTTCATGGCCCAGTGGTCTGATCCAGAATACCAATTTGTATAATGTACAATGTAAGCAAAGTGAAACTGCATTGTAGAAATGTGAAATGCCATCTCAACAGTTCTTAATTTACCTTTTAGGACCCAAAGCAGGGGCTGAGATCTGCACTCTGCTCACACCATCTCGTGGGTATGGCAGACTCCGGTCATGGAAACTCCACTGAACCAGAATCAAGTATTTATGTACTTAATATAAAATAATGTGAATTAGATATAGCTGATCTTCTTTTCCCTTGTATCTGGTACTCCTGAAAAGCTATGTCAAAATTTGCATTCAAGATGCTGACCAATAATGTACATTTTAACTTACTGTGGCAAATAAAACTTTGTGCCATATGGCTGATTAGAGATGTTCTCTCTCTTTTTCTTCTCCTCTAAACAGCTGGGTGAGTAACAACAAGGAAAAGACAGTCAGCAGCTGCACACTGTTATCATTACTTTGATACTGCTTGAAGGAATCTAAACCTTCCACAGGTATGCACCTGAGATTAGAGGCAAAGAATTTTCCTCTCTAAATATGAGAGGAAACAGCTATGGGAGTTATAATTATGTTTTACAGGTGTCATCAGAACAATGCCTCCGAAATTTTACCCAGAACAAACATACTCTTTTTCTATTTTGTGATCGAATTTTTCAAAGGTCTTCAGGGAAAAGATATTATTGTACAAAGGCAACAACAGTGAGTAAATAAGTATAAAGGCAAACACTTCTACCTCAGACTTTCCAACTTTATCTATTTCACCCATGCAACTTTAGTAGTTATCCAATAGCATCTGCAAACAGAGCATTAACCATTCGAGCTGTATGTTTGATTACTGTGTACCAGGGATTCCCAAGCTGGAATTTTGCTGCACCACCACGGCTGGCAGAGCCTTTGTTGGCAATCGGAGGATAATTAACAAGCCACATGGCTCTGGCTCCTCATAAGTCAAAAGGCATTTGGAAAGGGTAACGGCTGTAGTAACTTCACCTAATACTACCTTCTGTGTAACCAGTGTTTTAGCAGCCACAGGAACGCCTGATCTGGAAGAGTGTCAACTGTAGTTGGGGCCAAGTGGGAAGAGGAAACTTGAAGCAACAGGTAGAATGTGCTGCATAAGTGAGGAAGACTATGGATACCCCTCTGCGCCACACAGCTCTTGCACTTGCCTCACTTCCACTGCCCCATCTGAGAGGGAATGTAATTCATATTTCTGAAGGGGAATGTATTTTAGTCTTTCATTGCCGCTTTATTATAAGTAAAAAAAAAAAACACAAACAAACCAACCCCCATGTCTCATGAGCTACTGTGATCATTAAGTTGTTTTCTGAGACAACTGCAGCCGTGTTAGCTCCTCTCCCTGTGAGGTAAGTGACCCCACCTCTGGACTGAAGTAAGGCAAACATACTTTTTTCAATCTTCTCCTACAGGGTTTTGGGTTTGCACACTGTTGCGACAATTTTCTCAGCTTCTTTGGATGTCTGTGTTCTTCTTCCTTCTACATTAACTACATGCATGAGAGGAATATTTCACAGAACAGTACAATTAAAGAGAGCAATACAATATCTTTAAGAAAAGTTAAATTTTAGTTTGCATGGTCAAACATTTACAAAGACGTCAAGATTATTCTCATCTGGTCATCATACTAAAAGCCACCACCAGAGCATTCAGTCACTCAGGAATAAGAATTTTGAAAGTTCATAATAAATGGCTTGTGAAGCAGCACAAATTGAAGGAATACTTGCACAAACTTCACAAGCAACTATACTGTAAGCTTTTCTCATGTAACTTGTGAACCTGAAAAATAAAATCTATTGGGTATATAAGGTTTCCAGCTAATCAGGGAACAGCAATTACAGTGTAGCACTAATTATGGTCTTTGTGAATATAGAAGGTTTTTTTCTATGCACACACATACATTTTCAAGACAGAAACCACCCTTTCATTGTTGGAAAGCACCTAGAAATCTCTGGACACTACTCTACCAGCAGCTGTGTTATTTTTCTTTAAGTTTAAATTACTGTATATGGCTATCGTTGCTAGGTAGGACTTGGCTTCCAGCATTGTAACAGTGATGGCTGAAGTCTGGGCTGGACTAAGAAACAAGCAAAAATTCAGAGGTGAAAATTACCTCTGTGGGGGTTTGTATTTGTTAATGCCTTTTTAAAATTATCTTGGATATTTGCTTGAGCAAGGTATTGCCAGTCTCTGCTCTCCAGGCCTCCTAGCACTTGTACTCTTGTTGCTTTCAAGTTCAGTGTCACCAAGATACTTTCAGGCAACAGATCATCTAACGAAGAACAATATCATGTCAGTGTGTAATGACTTCTTGAGAAAAAGAGTGATGTTATTCAGCAATACAAAGAGACAGTCTCACTTTCTTCTCAGATAAACAACTTGGTAATGAAAGATTGTTTAGAGGTAAAGAACAACTGAAGGAAATTTAAAGGGGCATAGCAACTAGGGTGTTAAAAAACCCCAAACGCCCACATTTTAAATATTAATAACAGACAGAGCCACTGATTCCATTTCTATTAACAGGAAATTAAAATATAAACACATACAAATTCAGATGAGAATTTAAAAAACATTATCCAGTGACAGACACCGAAGAAAAGAGTATCTCTCAAAACACAACATATACAGAAGAGCAGTAAAAATTACCACTACGCTCCTGTTTGGCCCCAAATCACTGTACTAAACTCACACCTGATGTAACTGATTAAAACATAGTAGATGTCACTGGTATATCAGAATTTGGCTTTATGAATCATGCAGCATTAGAAGTTTCAAACTGAGAACGCTACAAGAGCGTACCTTAATACTCAGGCAATGCACAGCAGTCAGGCAGTGTCAAGGAGGCTTGAAGTGTACTTGCATTATATTTCTTCCTATACTTTAAGTCCACTACACTGCCGAACAGTGCTAAACATCTGTACTGTAAATGTAAATCAGGCCCAAATCCCTGAAAATCTGTGAAATTTTTAATACACTAATGCCACCAGCACTCTGCATGAAGCGGAAAGATGGTCATTACAGAAAGATGCCATGGGCCATTTTCAAATAGAATCCATTTACATTTACCAGAATCTTACTGCCAGTCTTGGTTTTGCTTTTTAATAGTGCTAAATAGTCACTTGGGAAAGCCTGTTATGTACAAACAGTGCACACACAAGCTTAATTCTTCAGCAACTTCAGACAGAAGTGTAAAATGCAAGCTGGAGTCCAAAGGCAAGGAGGCAGAGCTCTAGTAAATCTGATGCAAAGCCTAATCTGTCTTTTGTCTGTACAATCTGTGGAATATTTGAAAAGGTAGCAAACATGCCAGCAAACATTGCATGTTACTTGTCTCAAGCGAAGTTCTGAATTTTTTGTTCACCCACCCAGGCACAGATAATCAAAAGGAAGATCTTCTAAGCCAGGTACTTCAGGGTAGGTCATCTATTTCTACATCTCTCTCCCCACATATAGGCTGTGTTCAGTTTATCAGTAGACTGTACTATAAATGATGAGTCTAGGAAAATAGTAGATGCAATATTTATGTCAGTGAAAACTATTTCTAATGCTACTTTTGTGCACGCTCTGTTTCAGAATGCAATGGAGGAGATGGACAGCTTTTGTGGTTTCCTACTGGTCTGAAGCGCAGTGCCTCTTTCCTGGTGTACAGTATTGCAAGTTTTGAAGAGAAGTGACATTACTTAGTTGTTGGCACTGTCACAGGCAGACAAGCCTGGTTAGCTCAGTGTTAACTGCCTACTCACTGTGATCATCTGCTTGAGACAGGGCTGCACTGACAAAATACTAACCACGAATGTTGAAGACTCCTAGTTCACACTCCTGCCCTTCTAATTTATGCTTCAAAAGATGATATTAACTGGTATTAGAACACAGAATGACTCTGTTCTTAGTTCACAACTATTCTTAACCATACAAAAATAAAGTAAAAAATTAACTATAAGCTAGATAGCAAAATACAATGTATAAAAGAAACACCTACATAATAACTATCACATGCTTAACAGCTCACTCATCCTTCCACAGTATAGTGTCAACTGATTTTCATATTACCCCTTAGAGAAAGAGTCCACCTGTCCCACAGTTTTCACGTAGTAGTCAGATTAGAAGGATACTAATTTTCCGGTGGTATTTTGAAAGTAAAAAACATTCAAGGTTTTGAGTACAGTTACAGTTTACTTCCTTTAATCCTTGATCTTCAGTATGGTTCCACATGTGCAGCTGAGAACTAGTTTTCTGCATTTGATTAAATATAGTTAAAGATACAACTAAATAAGCTGCTTTCTGTCCATAATATAAGGAAATAACAGCTTAAAAGTGAGGGTTTAGGGCTGGGATTTTTTTCCGTTTTCATTCAAGAATTTATAAAATTATTTAAAATTAATCTGATGACTTTCACTTTATTTCTATTATGCTACCTACTCATCAGTGACTGTTTTGAAAAATACTGAATGGAACCCAGTGTCTGAAATTATCACTATTAAAGAGTCTAGCCTACTTCATTTTTTTAAAACTGACCTTTTGTATATTTATTTTCAATACAGTAATCTTCATTTTCTTTTTGGTTTGTATCCTATGGACCTTTCTGCAAACATAGCAACAACAAAAACACACGGTTTTGAAACGCTGCCTTCTATGCTTGCCAAAATTCACTCCACAATTTAAGAACGCCCTCTGCTACTTAACGTCTGGTATTTTCTTTGGCCAAGGAATCTTTTGAAATTCTGACTTGAGCTGTGAAAACCCAGCTGATGAACAAGCACAGTAGTGTAGCATGATGAGGATTTAACTTTAAAAACCTTATCGTGTTTCTAGGCTCACTAGCCTCATCAAGCAAAATTCAGGTCAGCAGTGCTTTTAAATACATGTCAGGAAGTAAAAAATATAAAAATATTTAATCAATCAGAATTCTTTCAACAGAAGCTGCAGGAGTTTAATGCTGATCAAGGGCAGAAATTCACTAAAAGCCCCTAAGACAACATCACTGGACAAGGACGGACTCACCTACCCTCTAACTGTGGTACCTTAATGGACATTCTGCTTTCATTGAAAAAAGTTATTCTTTGCTATATTCAGTTCTGGTCAAGTTTGGCTGATAAGAATTCATTTCAAACACTGTTGGGGAGAAATAAAATAAAAACAGTGCCTTACACAATCGTTTATATTTCTGCAAAACAGATGTAAGCTAGCACAAAGTGCTACTATTCTAATGCATCTTTATTTCCCCCCCACTGTGCAGAGGTGTAAACGATGACACACTCTGCATGGGAGTAGTGAATCAGGTCCCACATTGTCTGAAGATATATTAGCACGAGCTTCTATGAAAGAAAAAGCAAGGACACTAAAACCACTGAGGAAAAGAACAATAATATTTTTTCATTGATAATGCTATACATGTTCTTACTAATGAGTCTCTCTCTCAGCTCACTCTAAGTAAAGCAATTGGCATGTTCTTTAGATAGAGCAACAGTACAAATACAGCTGTGTATATCTGACACACAAGCGTTTGATTTTGGACTTGCTGAATGTTCAGATAGTTGATGAGATCACTTCAGTGTTGCTGCACAAAAAAACCCCAAGGTATCTGCAGCATCCCTAACTCTGATATTAATCACTCTCCTCAACAGACTGAGAACCTGCACCAGGGTCACCACTGTGCATCTTTTCTTGCCCTAAGATATGTTTGCAAAAAATTGCTATTCACCGCAGGGAAGCTGGGAGGAGAATGCCTGGGCATTGATGGGCATCAATTGTACCCACAGCTGTGAGTTCTTCAGTTCTGGCTGCTGCAAACATGGTTCCAGGTCTCTTCTTTCTTTCAGTGCAAAAGAAATTATGACTATTCCTTGGTGCTATTTCAGCAGTCTCATTGGCTTCAATTTCTCTCCCCATTTTCAGACAGCTACTGAACCTATCACCCATATAAAGACTGAGCATACAGCAAGAAAGGTGGTGCAATGCTACTGTCAGACACCCTCTTCAGTATAGACAAACTTACTGTGTCAAGCTTTAACAGGAAAAGTAGTACATACAATGCTTTGGTAGATGAGTAACAAACATAGTTTCCCTTGTACAATAGCTAATTTTCATACCCTTCTTTTGGCTGCAATTCACAAGTAACACTGCACCACCATGCTGCCCGAGCGATATCCCCTTGTCCTTTCAGTGTCAGTGAAAGTGGGTTTGGTTCTCATTGAAAAGTACCAGTATGCTCAGGGATAAGACTTAAAAAAAAATAGCCAAAGAAATAATAATATAACATGTTCTGTATTTGTACTCTACTGTTGCTTGTCCTTTTCATTAATGTCCAGTTTCATTCCCTACCCCTCTTAGAAAGAGAGTTCATAATAATTATACTATAGTGGTCACCATCACAAAGTCAACATTTACATATATTACTAGATAGTCACATCTGAGCAACCACAGTATTATTTCTACACAGAATAGGAAATAAGTGCGGTGATCCTGATACCATTGTGTGGTAAATGTGGTTGCATGTTGACTTAATGTTCGTTACTGTGCTGACATCAAAATAATTTTAAGAAAACAAATAAAATTATAGAATAATAGAATACTTGATAGGCAAACTTCTCCTTTTCAGAACTCACTGCCTACTTTTCCAGTGGCAGAATAACATGGAAAACATTCATCATAGCAGATATCTTCTTGATAAAAGATACAGGCAGAAAAATAAACTATATATCTATGTCCATAAAATTAAAGGCACTAGAATACACAAAACAACAGTAACAGTCAACTTCTACCTCTATAATTTTTCCTCTTTACCCATATGATGTTCTTATATACCCATAAATTTCCAGTTAATAATCAAAATCAAAGATGTTCTGTTCTTTCCTTGAACTCTCTCCAAGTGATGGAAAACAGCTGTTTGCTTTTCTTTGGTTCACAGAAATCTTTTGGTCTCAGTTAGACCATACCTGGTATTCCATAAATCTCCCAGGAAAGTGTGAAATATTTAAGATGGTTGCTTAAGACATTTCAGAAAGTCTTTTTAGATTTGCTTCTGTCCTTCTCTGAATAGTTTTGTAAGATTATTAAAAGGAAAGATTACGCAGTCTTTGATAAATAGACTACTCCCCTAACTCGGTGTTAAATAAGATGTGAGTAGATTAGTTTTCAATTACATTAGTCTATGGCATATGTCATAAGGTATTCCTAAAAACCTAATGAAGGAGACACCCAAAAAAAGACATGAGGAAAACATAGCTGGAACTCAAGACAGGAATAAGCAGGAATCACAGCTGACAGAAGTACGATTATATAAATCCCATTTACAGCCATCCTTACAAAGCACATTTGAAAAATAAGTAGTCGTAACTGTACTGTACATTTTGTAAATCTTCTAACTAGGGAGATATCTCACATTAACACTATAGCATCTCTGTTGTGCCAGGAAGATCAGAAATGAGCTCAAAAACCCCAGACATGGCCCAGAAGTCCCATACTCACTTCTGCCTCCTACTCTTTAGTTTAGTATTTAAACAAGGCCCTAAGTACGGCTACTCCACTGCGCCCTCTCGAACTCTTGGCTCATGCTAGATGATAATTAAAGCTTAAGGTACAAAAAATCTGGGAATAAGTGGAAAATAGCCTAGAAATACAGAGTGTGTTTTATAGTGGGAGAAGAAGGAATGCCATTTAGCAATGAA
>Ga0181612_114608_pt1 | contig 13378 bp, 7 predicted proteins | sample HoacroProtozoa21_FD_119630 | JGI IMG/M metagenome (GOLD analysis project Ga0181612, IMG submission 119630) | Hoatzin crop microbial communities from Cojedes, Venezuel. Combined Assembly of Gp0051906, Gp0051904, Gp0051908
CGAGCTCGTCGCTCTACCTTCCCAACAGGGTTCCGTGTTCGCCGCTCTCAAGGCCCATCTCTAGTTTGAAACCTGGGTTGCTCAACGGCACCAAACTATGTCCCCTCTCGTCCAGCCAGGACTCCACAGGAATTCATCACAGTTATCGGTTCTTCCTTGATCCTTCATGCTGCAGAAAAGTAATATTGGATATCCTGGTCACTTTTGAAGACCTTGACCATTGCTGTTGACTTGGAGTTCTGTGTGTGGTCTTTATTCTAAATGTTTTGTCCCAAATATTGCTGTTTTAATCAGAAAATTTATTGAGCTATTTTATTGCAGAAGAGCTCATCTTCCTTTGGACAGTTCCTTCCCTCCTTATCCCCATTTATAATAACTATTGTGCCATTTCATTAGTCCTTCCTAACTCATGCAGGAGTCCTTTGCTCCTGATAATTCCATTTCTATTTTTTGTGACAATGATAGATGTATCTGATAAGTCATAGAAAAGTAAACTTGACAACATTTTCTACTTCCAAGTCAATTTTTAATCTGTTTCTACATTGACTCTTTTGCTCCAGTTAACAAAAAAATTATGTCTCTGAGCTCATATCAATTTTAATATTTACTACCTGCCAAAACGATTTACATTCCCCACTGAAGTCTTAGCTTAGGTGTTTCATTGATCGGGTCCCAAATCCTTTTCTTTAATAAGACCCTTAAATCAGTCTCTTAGAGCTGGCAACATCCCTCACAGAAAGTAACAAAGACGTTTTTGGTACAGATAAAAGTGAAAGCAAAAGACCTAATTCCTATTTAGCCAAGCGTTGATCAACAACACTTTCCTGAAGTTTCAAGAGACCTTAATATAAACAACCAACTTGCAGTAAGAGTAAATATTGTGACAACATGCTCTTTGCTGTTCAGCATCAGCATCAGGTTCCATCTTCCCTTGCAAGACCGTGTGCAACTGGGGAATGCCTGCCCCACCTGGAGCTCCCCCTGAATGCTCCCGAGGATGAGACCTCAGTGCCACGCAGATGTATGTAGGCTGTTTTCCCCACCTCTGTGCTTGCATTTTGCTGACAGAAGAGGCAAATGCAAGTTCAAGTCCCAATCCCTCTCCATGGGAAATATCTAAATGGTGCCAGATGGGGCTGCTCAGATTCAGAAATAAAATGTTCCTCCAGAAATCAAATAACACCTTTGGTTGGTGAAAAAACAGAAAATGTCATACAAGTGATTTAAAATAAATAAATGAATCTATTTTTCTGTAAGCCCAAGCACTGTAGTAGTACATTGCCTTCTTACACCTTTATATTCCATTTCAAACTGTGAAAGATCCAAGCTAAAGACTGAAAAAACAAGACTCTTCAGTCCTGAGGGATTCAGCCAGCCCTGAGACAAGCAGCCTTGCAAGACAAGTCCTAAATATTACATGTAGGTGTGAACTGAATGTCAATGAGAAATATGAGAAAAATTTGTGATTTTATGTTTCCGTTAATCGACCTGCTTCTTATAATCAGCCTTATTTTATTAACGTAACCAGATAAACACACACTTGTCTCATTATGTACAGAAGGAAGGCCAGCCAGCAAAATCTTACAATTCATCAAGTAAGATCTTCCATATTGAAATGACGTCAGAGGTTTTATAGGGCCTGGAGTATCACAGCTGCATTCAATATCCTCAGACTCTTAAATCTTATCCCTCAGACAATATATAGTTAGGCCAATTTCACATTTAATTTCTCACTCTTATAAAGTTTGACTTTTCCACCTCAGCATACCTTAAAAATTGAAGACATTATTTGCCATAATTAAATAACTTCTTTCAAGGATATGAGAGATAATTTGATGATCATTCTTTAAAGCAGGAGGTTAAACTTTTTTACCGTGAAGTTGATGGCATAAATTATATCAATATATAAATGCTCTACAGCAGTTTTAATATCATTTTGTAACACTGACTTCTCCCAGTTGGTCTGAAGCTATGAAAAGGTAAATCTCAAGGTCAGAATTTAATAGGAGCATCTGTCTCTCAGTCGCTTCACCAAGGAAGGACCTTCAGACTGATTTTTACAATAGTAATTTCAGGGTTAGGCTTAGCTCGAGGTTGTATCCAGCAATTTTTTGGTTTAATCTAGTAAAATGTATCTTTATGGTGTTAAAAGCAATGACTTCCAGTTCCAGGCCTTGATGGACAAGGATTCATTTGAGTTTCACATTTAAATGTCATGTAATACGTGCTTATGCTGCTTTTTTTCTCTTTTTTTTTTTTTTTTTTTTTTTAAATAGAAGATAAATACTGCCCTCTTTAGCGGGTCTAAAACAAGAACAGTGGCAAGATGCATTTTGCAAACACATCTGGATGAGTGTGCTTTTGCTCCTCTGGGTAATTCTTTCAATAGAGCTACTCACATGAAAAAGCTGTTCATGTAGGTGTGCCCTGAGTTATTGTTAATACACGATTTCAAGATCTGGGGACTGAAGAAGTTGGCATTGAGTGGCCCGAGACTTGTAATAAAATGGTGGAAGCTCATGATACAAAGGCAGAGCAAAGGCAATCCAGATTGATTAATAGATTACTGAATTTGTAGCTGTTACGGCAGACACATTTCTTCTGGCTCCCTGCAGTTCTTAATCAAGCTAAGCATCAGCAAGAGGCACATATGCAAAAGTATCCTAAAAACGTGAATATATAAAAAGATGCACTTGTGTTTTCACACATGCACTGGCAACTATCTTTTAGTAACTAGGGAACTGCATACCCACTCCCCGTATGATTGCACAGATACTGGTTAGACCTCTCCTGTGGCGATTTGTTATCTGGTAACACATTTCCCAGAAGTCTTACTAAAAAAAATAATCATGAAATGATTGTTCTGTACCCTCTTTCTGTCACTCTTTTTCCATTTCTCTCACCCCCTGAGCTGTTCACCACAATAAAAGAGATAGTTACAAGTTTCAGAAGTGTATAAAAGTGGCTGAAAGTTGAAAACTTCCTTTCCTTATCTCTCTTTGATTGAAAAATGTTTGGGTTTTGTGTTTCTAAACTTAAAATCAAAGCTACTCCCTTGATGTGTCTTTTATGACATGTTTCACCCCAGAGCAAATACTTACACTGCTAGGAACAGGGGATTGTAATGGAAATAGTAACAAATCTCTAACTACAGCAGCACTATCAGGCATGATTACAATTGGTTTAGGTTTGAACTGGGAGCTCCCATCTTCAATCTATCTATAAATTTTAGAGGTAGTGTCACTTTTACAAAGATGGTGAAAAGATAAATTCAAGCTGCAGTGCAAAATAGCAGGCAACAATATAACTGTACTCTTAAAACAAAGCCTGACAGAAGCAGCACACATATAGCTGGTTTAAAAAAGTTTCAATGACAATTACAATGAAACAGCTTTCCTAACACCAGCGTACTCAGATGTACAAAAACATGGAGCAGCATTTGAACATGAGATATTAAAAAGGGATAAAAGAAAGGAAAAAAAGTATAAAAAGGGAAGGGTTGCTTTTGCCTTTAGGTGTCACAAATCTTTAACACTTTTCAGTGTTTTAAAATAATATTAACTATGGATATAGCTTTACAACAGGAAGCTGGACTAACCTTCCATCACAAGATTGGAGTATGTATTTTAACATCCTTTAATACTAGATTATAGCCAGTGTTAGCTGAGAAATTTACATAAGTACTAATTTATGTTTTCTGCAAATATTAGGGATTTTTTCAACACATAAATTATTATAGCAGGGCTGAATATATGGTTATCATTCGCACACTTAAGCTGTACAAACTGAAGTCAAAACTTTGCTTTGATGCACCAAACTCCATACCAGTTTATTCTACATGACAGCATACTCACAGCTATGAAATCTTAGTGAGGGGAGTAAAACAAACAGACAAAACCAAACACAGACATTTTTCCTTAACAGCTAAGAATACATAGAATTAAATGTTGGTGCTTAAAAGGTGATCACCTTCTCATAGGCTTCACTGAAGCCAGAACTGCATTTAAAGCATTTTGAGGTCTGCTTTGCACTCAATAAGTAAAAAGGATTCTTACCTTTCATAAATGCTTAATCCATCCCACAACACAAAGCACCTCTTTAGATTATTTAGCATATGAATGAAGTTATTAGAATAACTCAAAAACATATTTGTCGACAATAAAATATTATGGTGTAGAACAGTATTTCTCGCTACCAACTTTTACTGAAACTTCACCAAATAAAATATAGATGTAGCATTGAAATACAATCTTCTCTTCATTCAAAATGCCATTTAAATTCACCTGTTCTGTAAAGCTCATGTCTGCTCACTCACCAGCAGGAATTTGTAGAACAATGGTTGTAATAATTCACACTAAGTGCAGAAAAAAAAGAATAGAGAACTAAAAAGATCTGCTCTAACCATCACCTTTCAGGAGTTTTGAGCAAATTTTGCTGAGCATTTAGAAGCTTCAATTGCTATCTGATTCATTATACATGTTTGGGAGAGGGGAAGGAAGAACAAGGTCACGAATAGGCAGCTGGACAACATCTGAACTAAAAATGTCTTTACGTACATTTCATTTTGGTCTCAGAGGAAACTAGTACTGTTTTGATGACCATTACCTATTACTGCCATAGAGCCAAGCACACAATTAGCTATTGTTGCACCAATTTTCACTACCTGCTGATACATTCCATGCCACTAACCAATAACAACAAAAAAATCTACACTGCTTTATTAAGGCCAGAAAATTATTTACAGAAAAAATACTAGTTGTGCGCATTTACCCACACAGAAATTCATATGCATATACTTATGGCAAGCACAGGTAACACTAAGAGCTTAATTCTTTTCCTTTAATCCCATCACAGTAATAACATTTTTCACTGATTCCAGTCAAACTCAAATCACAAGTACCTTACAAGAGTAATTCATAGTCTCAAGTGCTCTCTGAAATCCTCCAGTGAATAATCTTTACTGTTCTGGTTAGCAAAAGGTAAAAGACAGATTTTAATTACATACAAGAACCATGAAATTATTTCATTTTTCCACTAGGAAAGCATCTTACATTGGAGTTTTTATGATTGAACTTTCATTTTTGTCTGTCTTGAAAATGGAATTAAGTGAATAAATTTCTCTTTCTTAAAGTAGTATTAAAGGATATTTCCATAGAATAAATAAATTATATGCCTGCATACAACACCACATGCACATGTTCCAAACTCTTTGACACGCAGGTTGTGATTTAAAATTTTGGTCACCTGACCAAAGTGACAGCTCAGAAGATTTCACATTAGCCATTGGACACATCACCTTTTCATCTTCTCCAGGATTGGCAGGGGAACTTATAAAACTATTTATCAATAAAAAATACTTTTGCTTTTAGCATACATAAGTTTGCATCAAATGTCAGGTCTCATATTTTGGGGGGAGAAAAAGACCTTCAGGTTACTTGGCAAAAAATCTTCACGTCTAATTTGCAGCTCAAATGACGTAAATTAGATATTGTTGCATAACCTAGTTTCCAACAGTACAGTTTTCAGGGGTGAAAACTGTAGATATTTATAGTATTTATAGAAGTCTATACATTTAGTATATATTTGCTAAATGTTATTACATTCCTCCTTAGATACAGAAGAAAAAGTCTTCATTTTGATGACAAAAACTCAAGTAAGTGGATTTCCTGAAAACATTTTCTACTTTCCTCTGAACTGGAAGTTTGCCTAACTAGAACATGGAGTTGTCCATATACCACAGAGTACTTCTTACAGATTCTCCCCATTCCAGAGTGGTTACATCCACCGCTGCTCTCAGGAGCTGTCATCATCTGTTTAATAGCTAGAACACAAGTCATAAGAGATGAAAGTGGTGAGAAATGCGTGAAGGGGCTGTTGGGACCTCCAGTCTTTTAAGCCTCTCTCACAGCCTAAAATAAAAATAAATTCTTTCTTATTGTTTGTGTATAGAAAAGCCTTTTTTTCAGCAGAGACTCTCATAGGATCCCATTTCGAGGCATAGCATTCTGAACTTTATTTTTAATAAGGTTTACCACTGTGTGAGGTGTACCACTGTAATAGGGAGGCAATCCCTGACGTGCCCACTCAAGGTTAGAATTTCAAAAATCTTCATTAAAAAATTTGCTGGTTTACCATACTGATTCACGGTACACTGCCTTTACTAATTAAATTAATAGCTACACTTGCTTACTAAAGAGATTAACTTCTGCATTGGCCTCACTAGGCAGGTTAGTTGCTAGGCAGCTCTCACTGCAGATTTGGCGCTATGTTCTTATCTCTGAGGACAAAAGCTGCTGTGCATCTTTCACTAGGAGAATGAATGCTACACTGGTCTCAGTAAGAACATTCGTCTATGTCTTTATATCTCAATTGCTTTCCCTTAATTATTTTAGTCACTTGGTGCATTCTAGTGTTGCAAGCCTATTTGATCTGGAGTATATTTTGACTCGTATGCTATGGAATTGCTTCTATTTTTAACTCCCTTGTCAGTGTACAACCTCAAAATTTATTCCAAGCCACATGTGAAGGTCTTACACATCAAAGCATGCCACATCTGCTGCTGAAGTAATATGCAGTCTGATATTTAAGAACTTCTCAATATTTTCTATCCATTCATTGTCAAATATTTATTTACTTTGTTCGTTTACTTTGTTTGTTTTATTTGACACTTCAGTTCATACCTAGGAAGTCATAACTTTTATTAATAGCCTCATTGTCCCAAATGCCTAGTCAGTTCAAGCAACACAGTTCCCGTGACTTTGCTGATCTGATTTATACCGCCAACACTCTGGTCCCCTTTTCTACCGAGCATCTGGACCTCTAGGTATCCAGATAGGGGTGTAATAACTCCCTTTGCATTACCCAGATGATTTCCAAAGAAAAAGATGCCAATGTTGTTTTCTCATTGACAATCTGGCCTATTTTTCCTAGTGAATAGATTCACATACAGCTCCCATCCTTGTGCCATATCAACAGCTGGGGAAAATTAGCTTAGCTCCACAGATCTCAGCAAAGCTGAAGACATGGCTGCTAATCTCCAAAACAAACCAACCCAAAACTAAGGACAAGTAAAATCTCCAAGTTTAAACTGCAACTAGAATTCAATCCTGGACTGACTGTCACATACCCTTAATAAAACAACACAGATATTAAAAGCGATATGTATATCAATGTTCTTCAGAACATGCTTCCAGTGGCTCTACATGTAATACGACGTAGTGATTACTAAATGACAGAAAACAAATCACAGCTGAATCACCCTTTTTCTCAATTAACTTCTAAGTTACATGAAAGCTTACTTTAAAATTTATTCTTTAATTTATTTGCAATTTTTGTACAAGTTGTGCAAATGTACGACAACCTGTGTTTTGCTATTTTGCTTTTTGTCATGCAGTTCATTTCATCCATTTCTGAGTCTCGCTATCCTCTAGATGTTACTCATGTAATATTATTATTGCAGAAAGCACCATTTGACTGGATGGCCCAAACTCCACAGAGATTGAGACAAAACCCCTAAATAATTAATAAACTATGTGTACATAATAAATTCCCATGTTCAATAAAGAAATAATAATTCATATTCTTTATTAAGAAAATGTAAGCACAGTCAAGTTGAAACATTTTTTTAAAATTATTTTCTTACCCTTTTGCCCAATTGTGAGAATTGGCAAGGTTTCTTGCAATTATGTAGAGTGAAAATCTGTCAGCAGCACTGCATTATTTCCCAAGAATACACAAATAATCTTATCCCACCTATGGATAATCATACAATCACAGGCTGGAAAAGACCTCTAAGATCATGAAGTCCAACCCTCTGCCCAACACCACCATGTCTACTAAACCATATCCCGAAGTGCCATATCTACACATTTTTTAAACACCTCCAGGGATGGTGACTCAACCACCTCCCAGAGCAAGGTCGTCAAGTTTGCCTCTGGAAAGTTAAAAATACGGAGATTTTAAGGCTAGGCTGAAACAAAAAAAGGAAAGTGATAATATCTTTAGAAGTTGAAAAGAAAAATTTTAGAAAGGAAGATCCCGATAATGCTGACTTTATAATTTATCATGCTTTTTTTTTTAAACAAAGGTTAGATTATGGTGTTAGATGCTGTCAAGGATTTTGATCTTATCAGCGTTCAAGGAATTGGTATTAAAAAAAAATTTAAAAAAATCAAACTGTCAGGTTTTTTTCTGTAAATAACAAAGTGATGACTACTTAGAGAAAAACATAAGGTAACAACCTCGCTTGAAGGCAACTTATTTCTTATAATATGTCAGCTTCTTTTGACATTTCATGGAAAAATACTGAATATTCAAAAATTTGCCTGAAAGTTTACCTCTTCTGAGACATCAATTTGAAGGATAGTCTGTTAATGATGTATTAGTTACTGGGAAATATGTGAGACTGACATACATAATTTATACTGTAAAGCCACACATGAAAATATTTCTCTTAAGTTTTTTATTAACACATTAAAAAGTGCTTTAGAAAGATGTGCAAATATGTACAGAGTAGATCCTCTTTAAGACTCAAGGAAAAATTCTTCAATTTCTCCAAATCTCAAGCTCCCAGGGCAAAAATTCTGAGAATAATGCACAAAATAACAAGTGGTATGTTCTGGTACTCGAGACAAATAGCAGCAAACTTTATGATCTATGTATGATAAACATCTGACTATTGCAAAGATGGTAATTGTAAAATAATCCAGCAATACACTTGTTCTTCATAGATTAGTATAGCCTTTAAACCCTCTTCCTTTTCCCTTTTGACAAACTGTTGATTGTTTTTATATAGGCAAGTACATCTATATCCATAGGCTTTGCTACTTAAGAGGTGCAGCTGTAACAAAAAAACAAACAGACAGACAACTGAACAAATCAGAATTGTTAACTCTCACCTTGGTTATACAACAAAAGAGTTTAGAGACATCCAGCTGCTTCATAATTACTAGAAAGCTGTACAACGGATGACACATAATGAAGAGTTTAGAATGCAGTACGATAGAACTGGTCTAAGTTATTACTTTTAAATAAAACACTTTGAAAAGAGGCAGACAACAGGTTTTCTTGCCAACTTTTCATGTCTTTTTTTAAGCAATCCTTTTGATCACTTATTTCTCCCCAAAAGACTTTTCCCCAGAGCTGGAAGTTTGAGCACAGTGACAAAGTTTGGAAGCCAAAGGAGCTAGAGCAGAAGCCCCCAAAGATGCCTGAAAGAGATTCCTCAATATCTGATCAGGGAAATTCACTTTATAACTTGCTCACTGCTTACTGAGAAACTATAAACTGTCTTACGGTTGAGAAAGAATGAAAAGTTCTTGTTCCAAACAGATGAGAAAAGAGGGAATATAAAAAGAAATACTTTGTGGCATTGGGAAATTGTTGTTTGCTCCACCCCATAAACTCGTACTGTTATATGAAGAACTTGATAGTTTCAATTTATCTCTTCTTTATTTTTTTTTAATTTGGCTCTCTCCAAATGAAAAAAAAATCTATGTATTTAAAATAGATCTGACACTAGTGCACAAAAACTATCATTCCATTTTACACATGGATAGATTTAATGATCACCCTAGCAGAAACAAAGAAAACATTCTCTAACATGCATGAGAGAAAGAAGAGCAAATACACTCCTTTCCAAAACCAAAGCTCTTCACAGCACTACCATCCTCAAAATAGTCCCAAAATTCAAAATTAAAGAGCTAATTGATGACATGTTTTCTGTAGCTGAGAATGTTTCCCGTAAGTTTCTCTTTTAAGAGTAAAAACAATAATGACAACATCCATGGAGAGAGAAGGTGCCCAAGAAAGAATTTCAAGTAGCATCAGACAATGTACTTCATATGAAACAAATTAGTTATTGGAGAACTTTTTTATTTTCTTTTTTTTAAAGGAGGTTACAGGCACCAAGAGGAAAATGTTAGAAAGATGCAGAGGAGGTACACCCTAGACAGAGACACATATTTAACATTCAGCAGAAAATTTATGTCAATAGAAATAGCATCCAAAAATGTCCTCCATACATCAACTGGCAAAAGAAAAAACATGTACAGTTTGTACTATCTTCAGCAGAAAACTCACACATGTGACGGTGGGTCCACTGGCCTGCTATGACATTAACTGAGTTAGAGTTTCATGTGTATTTTTATACAGATATTTAGAAAGTGCTTTTTCTGAGTTCATGTACTGATCTCAGTCTACGAGCTTGAGAAGAGTTATAGCTGATTCTGTTCAAGCCAGCAGCAATTAGATAGCCAAGATTTTCTCTCTGTTGTCCCCCTGTTGCCTATCTTCACCTCAAATCACTGCTGACATCATCCAAACGTTTTAATGGCTATAAATTTTGGAATAGATGTATTAGACCTTAAAACTTTCACTGAGTTCTGTTGATTATACACTTTTAAGTGCATTATGCAGGACAAGTTTGCCACATAAAACGTGTCAGAACTGTATTTTATGACACTGCCTGAAATATTAGGCATATGCTATCTTTTTAAGATTATGTATAGAGCTTCATAAATCAAATGTCTCAGTGAAACTTTGTTTATTCTCAGTAGTATACAAGCAGATATTTTTGTAACAATATTTTACCAAATGTATCTGAACATTCTGCTGACAGAGTATTTCAAGGAAGTCCAGTGAGGAAAACAATGTGACAGTAAAAAGAATGTGGAAGATAATGTCAAACCAAATAATTGATGTAGCAGATAGTAAAATCTAATGCAAATATAGCTTTTACCAGGGGCGGTATGTAGCACAAAAGTGCTAGTCTCACAAAATCAGTATGATCCAAAATGTATATGAATATCATAGTGCTATGAACTATGCTATTCATGGCAAGTAATGAGCAATGATAATGTACTGTGATATATGAGGATGATTAGAAGACTCATAAGGGTCGTTTGGACCAAGAATACCTTTATAAACTGGTTTATTTTGTCAGCTGAAATGCTTCTGAATCTGAAACTTCTTTCACTTTATTATACATGCAAAATTATTGGAAGAGAAGAAACCATCCTCATTAGTTGTTCTTGTTTAAAAATTAATTGCACCAGATTACAGAGAGAACACTTTTGTTATAGGCACTCCAAATATAATTCATATTTAATATAATTGTGGAAAAGCTTTCTGTATTTTCATTATTGATGTTCAGAGGAAGAATCATACTTAGATCCATTGTTTTCATTTTTTTGACAGAATGATTAATCACACAGGACTCGTATCCAACTCATGCCCCCAAACTCTCAAAGCCTTTCTGAAATTGTAATGAGTAGATCTATCCTAGACGAAAAAAGAGAATACGTACTTTTTCCCCGTGATATGCTTTTGCCAGCACAGAGGTTACCAATACCACTTGAATTCCAATCTCTACCAGTTATCATCATCATATGAGCAAGATAAATACCTAGAATACCGAAGAATTTTATAAATAAATACACACAGCCTGCGTTCATAAAACTTCAAATCTCAAACTTAGCAGTTTAGCCACCACAAAAAGCACAGTTTCATTTATATTTCTTGTATAGTCATAGACAATATTTTAAAATATCTTGTATACTGGAAATTAGTAAAAATAAATACCTGAGAACTTTGGTGTTATCTTCTGTTCTTCCTGTTTGTTTTAACCGGAGCATACCCAAAGGATGTTACAGGAGAAGCAAATATTTCTGCAAGAAAACCTACCTCCACTGAATGAGCAAGAAAATTCACACTCTCAGCAGCAAGGACTTAAATTAATAGTGTCTTTACAGGAAAAAAAAAAAAAGATGCTGTCTATCTATAACGACAAAGAAATTGACAACTTCCTTATGTAGAATCCTTACAAAACCTGCACAGAAAATAATGTCTGCTTAGTTACCAGCCTTCTGTGTTTTGCATGGAAATCATGATATTACAAACCAGTTAACTGTTGAAGAACAGAATAAACAGAATTATCCATAATATTAACTTGGATTTTGACAAGAATATTTTTATAAAACTCATTCTTTAAAAAAGTTTCAAACTTTCATTAAAAAACAACAACATCCTCCAGATCTCAAACAGCCACTCTGCCCACTATCCTCTTTCTTTCCCAAAAAGAAAAGACCACCTTTTAGAAATGTGCTACAATGGACTCTGGGAGTAGTAACTTGTACATCACAATAATTTTTTTTCTTTTTCTTTTTAAACAGCAGCCCTGATAATCCATTGTGGCACTACAATATTTTAAAAAGAGCCCCATGTCCAGGAAGGGTGTGAATCAGGTGGTTCTCAGGTTCAACTAAGCGTAACTGTAGCCCACAAATCCAGTTCATACTACAGAAAATATTTTGCTTTTAGTGTTATCGCAATTACAGTAGAACATTATCTAAAAGCCTCAGCATAATGGGCAACATACAAACTGGAAGCTATCCAAAAAAGATCACAGTCTAGTTACTGTGTAGTGAAATAATATGACTCTAAAGCAATAAAAAGGGAAAGAATGAATGACGGGTTTCACATCAATCAGATGAGCAAATTCTTCTACATGCTAGATTAGACACAACTACCTAAAGCAATTCAAGGTCAATAAAAATACAGTGGGTTTTCACAACAGAACATCTATTTTTTTTATTTTCCCATGTTTTTTCACTTATATTCTGCCATTTAAAACACATTCTTCCAGTTTGGCCATTTTAGTTGTGACCTAACCACTGCAAAATTTCACTTATTAAGAAAAATCCTGTGTCAACAATTCAGTAAGTTTAGTAGGTAAGCAAGGGCCAGAGAACACCACCCATTCTTGCAGTAACAACAGCTTGGATATAAAGGCTGTTGGGCCAAAAACATTTCAGGAGTTGTCTTCCTTGAACATTAAATTACACGCAACCAACAGCAAAACTAGACTTTGCTTGAGTTCATATCAGAAAGAGTGAATTATGTTGCTTACTCCGATCCTGATGTAAAGTTATTTTACTATCACCTGTTAGAAAAAATTTGAAAGACAAGTTCACAGGTAAGATATTATATTCCATCTCTACTTCCTATTTTTAGAGCAAGGCTTTAGAATTAATCCCCGAATCTGGATCTAAAAATTTCTTACAGAACTATGTCTCAATATGCCTGGGTCTGATAGGATAAAGCCAGTATGCTACTGTTTTTCCACACACAGGAAATGCCCCTCCTTAAAATTTTGTATGAGAAGAGTCATTCTTCTCAAATGCAAGCTCCATTATTCACAGAGCTCTAAGCAAAACCCTACTTAGAAGAATCCCCCAGTGTCAGTCAATGGGAGCTCTACCGACCTGTCAGCCTCACCTCTGCGCCTGGGAAGATAATGGAACAGATCCTCCTAGAAGATATGCTAAGGCACATGGAGGACAGGGAGGTGATTAGAGACAGCCTGCATGGCTTCACCAAG
>Ga0181612_144597_pt1 | contig 13378 bp, 8 predicted proteins | sample HoacroProtozoa21_FD_119630 | JGI IMG/M metagenome (GOLD analysis project Ga0181612, IMG submission 119630) | Hoatzin crop microbial communities from Cojedes, Venezuel. Combined Assembly of Gp0051906, Gp0051904, Gp0051908
GCGGCGTCCGTGCTGCGGCCCGGGCCAGCCAGCGTCATTCCCCCCGCACGCCGCTGCGTCGCGGCCTCTGCCAGCCTCGGCCGTTTGGGTTTGCACAGGGGCAGCTCCGAGCCCTGGCCAAGAGCGGGACCACAGGTCCTGCCCGAGGAGAGACGTCCCACTGGGGCTGCCAGCTGCTTTATCATCTTAGGTGCCCTCTCTGAGCACACTGACCCGGGTCTCCTGCTTCTCCAACCACTCCCTTGACACACGTGGGCATTTTCACACCGCCTTCCCTGCCAGAAGCTGCCCAGCGCACAGCCCTGTTCCCAGGCACCTGCTGGAGGGGCCATGGGGACCCCAGAGCTGCTGGGAGGTGGTGGCTGTCACTGGCTCAGGCACTGCCACCACCCTCGTGCCAGAAAGGTAACCGAAACAGCCCGGCCGGCCAACGTGAAGGCTGTGTGAGCACGGGCAACTCTGGCATGCCCTGCTTTCAAGGTGCTTGTCCTTACAGCCTTCATCTTCTTTTAAGGTACCTGCCCATTTATATTTGCAAATAGGCATCCAAGGGACAAAAGGAAGGTAAAAATACATCTTTACTCTTCCCATCTCTCAGCAAGCTAAAGTGGTTAGCCTTCAAAACTTGTGCATGTGCTGCGTATGCTTTTGCTTGTTTTCCTCTGCAGCGTGCATTTAATTACACAGATAAACCAGAACTTCTTTCCCTTTTCATCTTCTAACTCACATCACAATATCAGTCTTTAAGAAGTTCTTTCACACTCTTCCAGCTGGCCTGACTACCTAAAAGCAATTGCCAACACATCTGTGCATTGTTAACAATAAGTTATCTGGTGAGTGCCAACAGCATGCCCCGGGCTGCAAATGGTCCAAACAAGGCACGTTCCCTGCTCCAAGGGCAAAGGGTGAATATCTTCACTCATGCTTCAAAAAACCAAATTCCACAACTCAAAACCAGATCTCTCTTCAACTTTAACAAATAGCCTAAGCTTTATAGCTTGCACCGTTCATTTAACTCTTTCAGATGAAAATAAAAATCAGTTTCTGTATGATCATTGCCCACCTCTTCTTCTGCCAAGTGGGATTTTCATAACATCTTATTATTATCAAATTAGCTAAATGAGTCTAGCAGTCTGATCTAGTAGCAGTAGACAAAAATGCAAGCTAGAAATGAACGCAGCAGGTACTGACTGAGAAAGGTTAAAATAAAACGCATCGGGCACGTTTTGGCTTCGGAGCGGCCAGAGCCTGGCTGGGGGACTCTGGGTGAGGACCCATGGATGTCCCAGGAGCGGGGACCTGGGAGGTGACGGGCTCCAGCTGCTGTGTCCTGCTCTGTTAGCCCCGCTCTTTGCAGCTGTTCCCCTAAATTAGTAACGAGTCCAAAATAATGATTTATGATGAGGCTTCTTAGAGAAAGGGACGGTGCCACCAGAGGAGCTGCGAAACCTGCCCTGGAGTGCTCCAGGACGGTTTCTGCCCCAAGAGCCGCATGTCACACCTGCTCAGAGACATGAACCAACCAGTTGACTAAAGCTGGTCAAAGATGCAAGGAGATGAAATGAAAGATGGCATTCTGAGTAAATATTTTTTTTTTCCAATTTCCCAATTGCCTCCAAAAAAACCCACCAGAAACCCCTAAAAGACTTTCAGACAAGGAAAATCTCTTTCCTTTTTAACTGTAAAGCTGCAAATCCTGTGCTGAAAGAACATTTTCACCCATCTGTTGTCCTCTGCAGAGATTCACGCTGCCCTCTCGGTCCTCGCTAGCACCTGCGTGTCCCCCCCCGGGAGTCTGACACCTGCGCGAGGGACCAGACAGCAGGAACAACCCCAGGGAAAGGATTTACACTCCAAAATAAGGTAAGGTCTGACAGATCTGCACTGCTGCTAGAGTTCAGCGGCAGTAAAACATTTTCCCTCTCATTAAAGTGTTCCTTTTAAAGAGATGTTTAGAAGAAAAGCTTAAAAGCAAAGATTTAAACCAATTCAGAGCCCATAACTGCAGTAACTCCCTATGCTCTGCAACTCCTATTTCATTTCTTTGATATTGCTCTCAAGAAGTCCGTCACACACATTTCCCCGGGATTTCAAGGGGATATTATTATCATTTTTTTCTTAAAAGCAACATTTTCAGTGTTTCATCTAGGCCCTGGGACACATTAAAGCATCTTTTCATTATCCCAGCCTTGCTGCAGATATAAATAGAGCCGGCCTTTGCTTTGTCAATAGCGCTGGCTTTTTTCTTTATTTGGAGATGTCTGTGCTGAAGCAAGAGCCAACCTCAGCCTAAGCTTCAAGGGTGTGGGCAGCTCCCCTGTGCCGGCAGAGCCAGCAGCTCTCACGCTGCGGAGTCACTTCACTTGGCCCGTTACTAACTGGTACCTAAACACACATTGCTTCTGGGTAGCAACGCGTTGATTTTAAAAGAAGGTGTCATTTCAATCAGTCCACAGTTTTAACACCATCCTTCATTCTGATTCTCCTAGTTTTGATGTGAGGTTGGCCCCAGTACTGAAATGAAACATCAAACCCCCCCGCAGCGTGCCCTAGCATCCAACGGGCTGGGCGCGTGTCACGGGCAGCGGGATCAGGCAGGTTTGCCTCTCAGCGGCGGTTACTTCTTCAATCCATTCAGCAACAGCAAAAACCCGGCACACGCAAACCTGGCTCCAGCTGAGCGGGACCAGATACCTTGGTTTCACTTTTGCACACGCCAAACCGCCTAGAGATACACTGCAAAACCCAGCACATCTTGGACGACTCCCTGACATTGGTTAAATTTAGCTCTAAAATATCTTTGTGATGAAGCCTTCTCCCGCTGACTGAATTACCTTTCCCCTCTGCAGACAACTGTCTCCTGCTTCTGCTAAAAGTGACACCGCCTCACCTCCTCCACTGCTGAGCAGCGCTGAAGCTTTTATATTTGCAAGAAATGGCATTTCTCCTCAATAGTTAACGTCTGTTACAGGGATGCCCTCTGCCTATTTTAGAACATTTTGCCCTCTCTGCCACCTTCTCCGCAACCTGCAGGTCTTCTTTAAAACGCCCGCCTCACGCGCTCTGTTGGGATATTTCATTAAAACGATCAAAATGGTCCTTTGTTTCTTATGACAGGCACCAGGGAGTTATTTCCAACCAGTTACGCTCAAAATGTTCTCTTCTAGGTGATTATTATTGATCATCCAGTCATGAGCCAAACTCACCCAAATAATTTTTACTTATAAAACTCATTTATATATTTTCCCTTTTTCACTCTGCGTGTTTAAAATTTTAGATTACACTGATGCTAAATTTTTTACCTCTGTCTTCAAAACAGAGTGAGAAACAAGCTTAAAAAAAAAACAGGGAGGAGAGAACGAGAAAAGGTCCCCCAGTAATGCAGGAGCTGGGCTGTAAGGAAGAACAGGAGAATGTTTCATGCTGGGCAATATCTGCGTAAGAAATGGAAGGGGCATACTGGAGAGGCAGAAGACCCAGAAGGAAGCCAGTTACAGCTGCCTGGTCTCAGAGCTGGGTCCAGGCTACGTAAACTTGAATATACTTTGGAGTAGGCCAGCACACACTGAAATGCAGTGAAGCCAACAGGGAGGTGGAGCAAACGGGAGTCAGACAAGTGCAAAGTGGATGGAGCATCCCGACCACAGTACGCACACAGAGGCAGGCAGAGCCATCAATAAAGGACCTAAGGCAGCAGAATTAACACACTCCTCTGCTACACCTATGACCACTTTATAGCTCTTTAACAAGGATAATTTATAGCCCTGAGCCAGACAGATGTTGCTGATACAAAACACAAAGGTCCGTACTAAAAACAGTGTAAGTATTTAATCTGAATAATACATGCTGCCTTTATATAGATGCACGCCTCACTGATATGAACTTCGGTAGTTAAGTGTGAACCTCAGCTTCATTATCATCACTCATTGCTTTTCTTCCACGTGTGCAATTAGCTCTTCTACAGCAGCTAATGAATCCAGTAGCTTACGAACCATTAAAAAGCAAATTCCTAAACAGAAGTGAAAAAATGCCAGCAGACTGCCTTGGTGCCACCGCTGTCGCCGGGCTTGGGGACCACTTTGAGATCTATCAGTTACGGGCAGCTGCTTTCTTGGACTTTCAACATGGAGAACTGCAACAGAGTGGCTACCACTGCCTCGGTCTTTTGGACAAGGCTTTGATTTGATGCGTTTCCACTTCCCCACAAGCCTGACATCGAGTTCCCCCCGCCACAGCTGCCTCGGGCAGGAGCAAGGGACAGCGGTCGGAGCCACAGCCCAATGCCAGCTCTGCAGCATATGGAAGCTGGCCTAACGATGCTACACTAATAGTAAGAACATGATAAATGTCACTAGTAAGGTCCCTCTGCCTGAGATCTCCAAGCTCTTTACTGAAAAGGAAAAAATCAGCCTCACGAAGGCCAGAGGGCACCATTAGTCCCCTTTCCCAAGCGTGGACACGAAAGCGGAGATGTCATTTACTAAAGGTCATAGGGCAAACCCAACAGATCAATGTCACAGCTTTTAGCCACAGATAACTTGTGATGCCAGCAATTTACTTACCTATGTGGACAGCAAAATCAATTTCATCATTACATGAACCTCTTGTTTTTATTACATTCTCAGCAGAAGGAAGTAGGTCAGATGCCACAGGCATGCACAGGGCATTTCTCTGCTCGCAAGGCCAACCCCCCGATCTACCGAACTCTACCCACAGTTTAGGAATTTGTGGGATGCCACAGATCAGCAAGGTTCAAGCACACCTAGGTGAACCGGTCTATATATTTGTAGGAATACACAAATCTTTGATAACGTATGCATAAATGCGAAAGAAAGAGTGAAATGGTGAATAGTATTATTTCAAGGTGAGCTTTGTGATGGGAGACATTGTCGTGTTGGTTTGTTGTTCAAATTAATGACGTTATAACTTCTGCTTTAGAAATGGCATTCTCCTTTCCCAGCTGGGGCAAATGAAGCCCAGAGAGCCACAGGATCAGGCCCGCAAAGCCTGGGGCTGCCCGCTTTCCTCTAGGATCCCACAGTCAAGCTTCAGAGCAGCCCTGCACTGGGGCTGTGAGGACAGTTACTGTCATTCAGAGAGCCCGGCAGTATTCCTGCCCTGAGCAGCGCAGGGCCGGGATTCCAGCCGGGAGCTGCTGGAGAACGAGGCGCTGGGCAAGGAGGGTCAGGGGAAGCAGCTGCAGCCTGCAAAAAAACCCTCCAGGCTTCAGCAACACTACAGTCTTTCCACACTTGACACACGTAGCGGCCCGATTACAAAAGAAACTTGATCTTATAAAAATAATACAATACTGTGAGAGTTTTTCTGTGGATCATGGTCATTTTGAAAATGTGAGCTTTGGCAGCAGGCAGGTGACGTGCTGTAGCTGCTTTAACAGACATCTTTTCTGGAGCGAGCTCTGCTCACACAAACAGCCAAGCACAGTCACTCCAGCTGTAACAAAACGTTGCTGACATGTCAGTAACTGTCTGAGCAGCAGAATGTAAATCAAGATTTTAAGACGTCCTTTCCTGGCACAATATTGAACTTCAGACTACACCTATTATTCATCTCCTCACTTTATCGCTGCCATCCATTCCTCCCCATTGCAATACTGATCGGGAAATTAAAACGAAAGTCTTTATCAAGAGGCAAGCTGTCCTTGTAAATCCTCTCGTGATTCACGGCCAGCCTGAGGAATCGCCCTGCGAGCAGACAGCAGGGGCTGGGTGGCACCGCTGGGGATCAGACAGACAGACACGCTTGCACGGCTACGTCCGTCTGTCTGTCTGCCTGGGGAGCAGAGGCAGCATGCACCCGAGCCGGCCGCAGGGAGGGATTACGTCAGCCTTAGGCTAAGGAGCATCCTTCCAGCAGTGACACACTTCTCAGAGTAGTCTCATCTGGGCAACTGAGCAGCACACCAGCCCTGCTCTGGATTTGGCCCGTAATAAATTAACAGAGAGCGGCGTTTCCAGCACACGCTCTGAACACTGTCAGGTCTAATGAGTTTTCAGCTCCAGACAGGATAGGCCAATACACAAGCAACGATGAAGAAATCCCAGCGGACCGCAAGAGGGAATGTTTCATATTCACATCATTAGAATTTCTAATTAGAAAATTTAGATTCTAAAAAAAATTTAGTTTCTAAACCTTCATGTATTTTCTAATTATGCAAAAGTAACAGCAGCAGCGCTGTGAGTAATTTATCAGCACCCATGTATTTTAAACGAATCCCTAACAAGCATGTATTCATTTGACACAGCAGCATCACGCAAAGTTGGAAAGACTTGCAAAACCAGGGTCCTCGCTGTCTTGAGCAATGTCATCGTTATCATAGAGCTGTTCTCCAAAAGTAGAGCATTCAACCAGCAAGTGATTTTTCCCAGAGGCGCTCGCTGCTCGCCTCTGCGGTGCAGACACAGCCACGGCGTTAACCCACTGCTAGCTGCCGTGCCGGGCTTCACCACGGGCTGCATCTGCGCGCATGGCCTGACCCAAGAAAAGCCGTGGGTGAAAACCTTATCACCAGAGCCTCTGGAGAACCCTGCTCTCACCGAGACTGACTGCTGAGCAGTGCTGAGACACAGGAGAGCTGCAAAGCCTAAATCACAAGCACAAGCAGAGCTGACAGACAAATGTCGTCTGTTACTGAAGATAAAGGAGAGATTTATTCGAATATTTATTATTAAGTGTTGACTGAAAGCTTCGTTGAATCCCAGCTTGTCTGCTGGAATTCGTAAAACGGTTCAGCCACCTTAATCCCGGTCCCATCCAAACGTTTCCTTTCCAAGGAGTGGATGATGGATGAGCTGTTAATTTTAGTTCTTGTAAGGATACATTTTCCTCTCCAATCTATAGACTTAAAGACATTAGATCACTTCATGGGAAACCATTTCTTCTGTAATTATGTCACATTTGATTTCCTGTTGTCTTTAAAACTGCCTGTTAGCCATGTGGCAGAAAGGAGGTTGATCTGTTGATCAAGAGAAAAAAACCCCACAAGCAGATCATCTATCATCCAGGCAGTGGAGGGGCTGCGATCTCTCTGCACACGCACATTCACCTTTCAATATTTGTGCACTCCTCCACCTATATCACACAGGGAAGGGAGAGAGAATATACGGGTGAATAAGTTTTTCACGCTTCCCGTGTTGAAAAACAGTTAAACCACGGTACTACTTCTGATAAATCGCTGCCACTTTGCCTACCAAAGATCTATACAGCTCATATTTGAAGCTATCACTTCTCTGTGATGCTCTGTTCTTTAAAGTCTATAAATGCAGTCACACTTCAATATTTTTGTCAGGCATTTGTTATGATGACTATGTTGTTTTGCTTGATGCCAAGAACACAGAAAGCTTAAAACTGCTAATCATAGTTTTATCCGAAGGCAAAAGCAAAGCATTTGTATCAATGCTGTGCTAGAAACAAGCCCTTCATCTTCACTAGCAAAAATAAATTTTGAAATTAAAAATCAAAGCTTTTAACTACAGATGAAACCCTTAGCGCTGTGCACACAGAGTGCACGAGGGTGTTTTTAATAGGCTCTAATGATGATCTCAATATCGTTTGATTGCACAGAACACATAAAAATTGCACGGCAGCTATTGGTTCATAATTCAAGGCTTTTCCTTACCTAAACCGCTTGCTGGCAGAGTTTGCCAGCAGACAAGTTTGTGTCTTGTCTTCACACAACCTTATCATCAGAGGAAAGCAATGAGCTCTTTATCTCATAACTGGGTGTAATATGCTAGTGCTCCAGAACGCCCTCCGGTCATTATTTCTCCCTCTCTCCCTGCCGGGTCAGAGACAGTGCTGTGCTCCTGCCTGGCTGCCCGCCGCCCCGGATGCCCCAGCCCACCCTCACCACGGGGCCCCGGAGGGACCACGACTGGGAGGCCCCTCTGCCCGCTGGGCTGGGGTCCGTCGGCCGCTCACTCTTCGGAGCCGCAGAGACCCGTCGGTCTCACCGGTGCCACCGCAGCCCACCTTGTACAGCCCGTCGCAAAGCTCTGCCTGACCAGGAGTGGAGGCTTCAGGCACCCCACGTGCTTTTAGTGGAAGGTATTTCAAAATCCTCTTGATGGGTTTAAGGAACTTTTTTTTAATTTCCAAGGAAATTTTAAAGTAAAGTTTAAATTTTAATTTCCAAGGGGACAATTAGTTAATTTCTTCTTTCACTGTTTTTTCAGATAAATGTTTATTTTCTGCTTTGGTGCTAACCTGTCTGTTTTTTTTTCTTTTGAACAAATTATTTTCTACATCAGCTTTAGTTTTACCAGCTAAACAAGTTGTACCTAAAAGTCCTTTTCAAGAGATACCTCACCAGTCCCCTTACCATATTTATATACTTTTTCTGGTATGTGTTTCCATCTCAAAGTACCTTTTTCCTCAGCATGGGCAACCAGAGCTGCAGACACAAATACAAAACCTATTGCCAGGGCATCTCATGCTTTTATATCTGCTGTTGCTGAACTATTTGGACGTGATGAAACCAAGAAGAGAGAAAAAGCGGACCATCTTAGGGGCCATCCTTAACATGACTTCCTGTGTCCTAAAAATTGTAGTTTTATATAGTATTTTATGCACATATGAAGCCCAGAAAGGCCTCCCATCTGAATGGTTTGTAAAGAACCATTTTCTGAGAAAACTGATGAAGACAAATTTCAAGCGCTGAACACGCCCACAAAGGTGTAAAAAACCAGTATCACCTTCTCGTAAAACGTTAATTAAGAGCAAAATATTACTGAACTGTCTGGGCAGGCTATCCAAGTGCAATAAGAGGTGAAGCCTTCACACAGGAGGCACAAGGAAAGCATGTGCAGGCTCCTCGGTGTCCTCAAGTCAGCTGTTACTCCCGTGCGTCCTGAAGTAATGGAGACTTTAGCCTCAGCTGTGAATTTTGCATTGTGTTGCAAAAAAATCCTAAAAATAGTATCTCAGGTATCTAAGCTGTGCTTGAAGGCTGTCAGCCTGTCTGACTCCTCCAGGCGCTTGAGCCTAAAGTCTTTATCACAGCAGAAGCAATGTCAGCGTCACACTCTCTACCCAATACTCATGAACACCAGTGCCAGGTAGGAGCAACCAATGGTAAGAACAGGAACCATCAGGTCCAAAGGATCTACTGAAACTCCCAACAGACTTGGCAATTCCTGCCATTTCCAGAAGAAAAGAAACAGGAACTGACTTCAGGGCAGCAAGTCATTTCATCTGAGCGGTGGGAAAGCCATTGGGTAGCAGAGTCATTTTGTCAGGGACATCCTTGAAACCACTGCTGAGAAAACCAGAAAGTTCTACAGTAAAATAACAGTCATTTGAGGCCTCCTTTGTCCTCTTAGTTTTAGTTAACAGCGATTAACTACATCAGTAATGGTATGATACGAGCTGCCTTCAATTTCCCGCAGAAGGCAGAAGGACCCATCGCAAGACCTTGCTAAATGTTACCTGCCTCAGTATTTGAACCTCTAAAGTCTTGTCAGATCAGATCAGTTTAGAGGACACCTCCTGAAATTTCAGGTTTTCTGTGAAGTGTACTAGCGGGTCAGCTGTGTCTCTCCATGATCAAACACATACTTTGCAAGTTATTTGACAGAAGCCTCTTAACACAGATTTCTGCTATCATTTAAAAGAAATGACCAGAAATTCAAGAGCAATTTATGTTTCTAAATGTCTAGAAACACGCTCTGCTTCCACTGAAGTTTAAATACAGCCAAGTTTACATAAGAATTACTAATTGCTTGTAAAGGTCATGCCTTTTGAATACATGCATATTGGAGGTCTGAAACCTATTAGACTGTGGTATTACACTTAGGCTCAGTGCTGGATTTGGATTAAATAGTGTTATATTGATTTGATGAGCTGCTCAGATATGCTGCAGCTTTAATTGAATGTATTAGAAGATGTTAATTCTAACAGATACACCCTTAAAAGTAGTAGCTTTGTGATTTGAAATTGCTTTCTACCACAGGCCTTTGCCAGTCTTCAAGAAAGAGAAAGGGGTATTTTGGAGTCCTTAATCTGAGACTGTATGTTAATAAATATCTAAAGAGAGGTTCTTTCTTCTCCTTTTTAATATGGATGAATGCCCTTTGAAAGCCAAAAGGGAATTGATGTAATCTATTGATTGCCATTTAAATGCCTTTATAAGCTAATTAGAGCAAAATGTAAAATGTTTCTGAGGAGGAAACAAGCAACAACCACGAAAATACAGGAATTCTCATCTGGTTCTCAGAGATACTGGGGGGACAAATGCCGGATGCAGAGTCACCAACACATGAGGAGTGTGAGTAATGCCTGCTGTGAAGCTGTTATAAAAAACAGGCTCTCTTGTTGTAACTGTGAGAGCAATGTCACGTCGACAGCGGTCCTCGTGCAGACTTGAAACAGCAACAGTGTACCCAGCTTTAATCTCCATAGCTGGGATACCGTCTATCTGGGAGACACTGTGATGTTCAGGGAAACAGCCAACGCTACGACATAGGTCACCAGCTGGAGTCTGCCCAGGTCTGAAGTGGCTGAAAGTCATTACCATCTGTTCATCTGAAATGAGGTGCTGGTTTCGTTCCAGTTCCTACCAGATAGGTATCCACACTGTAAAAGGAACCTTCAGAAGTGTTCCTAGTTGGAAATGGGGTCGGCAGAAAGGAGCCATGGACTGCAGGCTCTAAAGGAGCTCCTTCTAGCACACGCAGACAAGATGGTGGGTGTCTGAAGCTTGTTTATGTGTCCTCCCTCTATGATGCATTAGGAGGCAATTCTTCCTTGCTGTTGTCAGTCTGGCACCTTCCACTGGCCAACAGCAGCCATTAAGATCAATATCGTACTAATATCTTTGTTTGACAAACATTTTCGCTTTACTACTCTAGGAGGAGCTATACCCATAGAAGCTTCTTTCTGGAATCTTGGAGAGACTGTTCTGTGCCTCCTGTGTGAAGTCATGGCCCAGCTACAAAGCCAAGTTACTGCTCTTGGTGCCTCTACACATGTGCTGACCTCCTGCTATCAGTCAGGCGACTTCTCCCATCCCTAGGGAAGGTTTTGCCAGCTCTCACCCGCCACAGCCCGAGTATGTGTACATGCGCCTGGGCAACCCGTGTAAGTAAGGACTGCACTAACTTGCTCACGCAGCCATCCCTCTGTTAGCAGCTTCCTTTCTCACTGGGGAGATGATCCTGACCCACTCAGCCAACTGTTGCCTGAATTGGTTAAATGCTGGTGGGGAACGGGTGGAGGAGGATATTCCCCTCACAGAGGGAATAAGCATCACTGCACCCAGGAGCACTCACAGCTTTTTCTGACTCAGACCACTATCACTCCCACTGATGCTCTAGGAGGGAGAAAAGCACTTACAGGGAGAAAAGTAGCCCAAACCACAGAGCAGGCATAGTCTGCGCAGCAGGCGCTCAGAAACCAAGTGTCCTCTAAGAGCCATTTCAAGTTTCAGCCATCATTACCATCTTATTAAGTAGCTAATAAAGACTTGTACAACGAAGTATTTATGTGAACGTATGCATTTAATCTAAGGCAAAGCTTTTGCCCTTCTCAAATCAACTGAAGAAGACTTTAATTACAACAGCTTCATGGCTGCATCACTCTATTCAAATTAATTACTCTGCAAAAGTTAATACAACTGAAATTATTTTGTGTGCCTTGAGAATGCTGAGGAGAGAGAAGCACCACTGCGGGCCCATTCTCCTTCCCACTCGCCCCATCTGGATCACCCAGAGCCGGCATCACCCTGCTCCATCATCACCAGGGCTCGGCTCCCCTCCCTCCCCCCACCGAGTCCTCTCCCCTCCCGACCGCGCTGGCAGCTCCTGGCAGATCATCCTCGTTACAGCCCCGCGTCTCCAGCACCAGGAGAGAGTCGCAGCTCATTTCAAGACTATTAACAGCACAACAAAGTATTCAGACATCTACCAGACTTTGTAGCCTTTCACATGAAACGCTCATTCCTTTGATCTCTCGGTGAGAAGGCATTTCCTTGTTATGTCAAACTATTAAGGAAATGAAGAAACACCCCCCCACAACACCTCCTTCTGTATTAACAGTAGCAAGATATTTGAAAGAAGACTTTTTTCCCCCGTAAGAACAGTATAGTGACTGTAAACAGCACCAGTATTTCTAGTCAAGTTGTGCTACCTCTTCTGACAGGTCCATTCACCTCATTTTGCTCTGCAGATAATACTGCATCAGGCTGATAATTAAATGGAATACGAATTTTTACACACTCCTGTCACCTTACAAGGTCAGTGTTTATCCTACAGGATTTTAACACAAACAGAAGCTGTTGTAATGTACCAGCCACCACAGTTAATTAAGAACTGCTGAGTATCTATACTTACATGTAGAGTTTACATCTAAGTAAGGCAGAGTACAAAAGCTTCATAAAATACCTTTGCGTCCACTCCCAGCTTTACATCAGATTTATACATACATGTATGTGTCTGTGTGGTCGTCTATTGAAATTTTAAGCAAATTCCAGGAGCCCTCAGTATTTCATCAGCCTACAGCAGCAAAGTTTTTCTCATCTCCCTCCTCCCTCACACTTGCACCTGGCCAGTATGCGTGACAGGCACTAATTTGTCCTGCAGTACTGACTATTTTCTATAGAAAAAACTGTTGGTTTGAATGGCATCTGATTGGCACCGCTGAGAGAGAACCAAGGGCTCCCTGAAAGGGCTGAGCATTTCAGTTTGCCCTTGGAAAGGTCTGAAATCAGAGCTTTTCAAGTCACGTTTTTAGATACATAAAAGAGGTCTGAGGTCATATTTAGAGTTTTGAATGACCCTCACCAACCTCTCTGCAGTTCAGCTTCCGGCTTGGCAAGTGGAGAAAGAAAGGATGATCTTAAATAGAAGTGAATGCTCCCCCCAAAGACTGCAAACCCAGCACTTCTCTAGCCAAGGTGAATACACACCGGAGTTCTGGGTACAAAAGCTTCACCCCTGACTGCCTGATACAGCCACAGCCAGATGCCGGTGAGCAGTGACGACGTAGGAACAATTGCAGCAGTCAATGCACCACACAGAGACGCAGGGCAACACATGTCTCCCATCCCCCCTCTCATCCTGGCAAGTGAACACCGATGTCGGATGGCATTAACGGCTGCCAGCTGGGCAAACAGAGCAAGTAGGTCAAGAGCAGCCCTCCTCCAAGAGTTTTCTTTGCTAAATATTGTGCTAATGACTGCATTATTGCTCATCAGACTGAGGTTCTGAAACTGGTGCTAAAAACCCCCTTCCCATGATAGCAGAGGTCAGGTTCTCCATTTGGAGATGTTTCAGGTTCAGCAAAACCACTCATTTTTGATAGAATGCCTTCTGATATTAAAATCTGCGCTCAGGCCTGTCCGGACTGCACAAAGCAGCTTTCA
>Ga0181612_112950_pt1 | contig 13377 bp, 7 predicted proteins | sample HoacroProtozoa21_FD_119630 | JGI IMG/M metagenome (GOLD analysis project Ga0181612, IMG submission 119630) | Hoatzin crop microbial communities from Cojedes, Venezuel. Combined Assembly of Gp0051906, Gp0051904, Gp0051908
AGCCTGTGTCCCCAAAGCATCACCCCCTCCCCGCCCCACAGCGACAATTCACTGAAACCCGTAGGACAGCACCAAAAGTGCCGTCGCCACCCACCGCACCGGGTCGTTCAGAGTAGCTGTGCCGTGGGCTCACCCCCCGACAGCCACGCACCCGCACCCACCCTTCCCATTTCGCGTTGGGGAAGATGCTGTCTGCATCGCCACCATTTCTGACACCAGGCTTCCCGGGGAGCTGAGGTGCTCCTCACGCTCCTGCCTGCCTTCTGCTCCCAGAAAATCCTTCACGTTCCCACAGAGTAACACAAACTTGGCTTCTCCAAAATCCAAATCTCCAAACATTTGATCAGCTACATTTTTAGTGCACGGTAGCAGCTTATGACTTTGTCAGCCTGTCTGCCCGATAGCGTTCTGCTTCGTCAGACGTGATCCTGCCCCGGTAAGAGCCACAGCACACGTAACCTTTATTACTTAAGTTGAAGGATAAATGAACCCGCCAAGATATTTCATTAAAAGGACACGTGTGTTTGCATATTGATCCTGCTAATGAGCTGTCTGAAACGGATAAATACTTCCATCAGCTTCATAGTTTATATTTCTTATTTACAAACATATTAATTGTGGTTTCCTGGGCAAATATTGCATCTTTTCGGAACTGTCAAGTGCTGAACAGGTTGAACATTAAATTGACTGGCCAAAAGTGTCGAGAGACAGCAAAATACCATTTAAAATACATATTTTTTTAACAGTAAAATTTTGAGAAAGTTGTAGTGAAATTTAAAATACTTCTCATTTTTATATAGTTTTCATTACTTTTATCACGTGCTAAAGACAGCCTTTGAAGGGATGGCAAATATCTTTGAGAGTTATGTCAGAGGAAAGAAATTTTTTAGTGTGCTATTCATTAAAAACGTAGGATGTGTTGCCAGATAGAAGAAACAATTTTCAATAGTTTACTAATTTAAAACTTAAAAACTGTTTTTAAAGTTTTTGTAGTAATGTTACTCACATCCCTTATTTGTGAATCAACTTACTGGTACTTGATAAAACCTCATTTTCAATAGAATAACTTACATTTAGGTGATCTAAATACATTTTCTCATATGATTTAAGGCATTTGTAAAAGAAAACTAAAAAAGTGACAGCAGCAGCATTTCATTATAGAATTTCTAGAAAGTTTCATGTCATTTTCTTGGAAAACATTTGAAATCAAAAGTAAAAATGACTTTGAGACAGTTTCTCTGGTTTTAGCGTGTCTAAAATACCAATATTTTGAAGATTTGCCTTAACATTCATCGAAATTCAAGAGCTGTATTTGAACTACGCCTAAACTCAAAATATCCTGAATCTTGCAATTTCGATGAGAATGATGCTGAAACATCTTTCCAACTTGCACAGAACAAACCTCTTGTCTGAGAAGCAGCAATGTTCGTCAGGGCTCCCTAAAAATCTGTTGTTCATAACTGGATGCTGAAAATCACACTGACCTTTTTGCCTTGACTTCTGACTGCAAATCTGTCTGCGATTTGAAGTTTAGTCACTTCTTTCTGCAAATGCATGCACAAAGTATAGCACAAAATAGATTTTCATTCTCTTAAGGTACGTATGATAAAGCCAAAACTCCATTTAATCTCAGTTCTTGTTTTGTTTAAAAGTTTTATCTAACGTCCTTTGGAGCCTTGATCCAAACACAAATTGCAAAGGATTTTCCACAGATTTTCTGCCCACGGAGACCTTAAGATCAAAGCTGGATTTCCTTCACTCCTATGAACAAAAAGACTTTTCCAAATACTGACTTCCTATACACATTTTTTTAAATTACCTGAACTTTGGGAATACAGGTATTAAGAAAGAGACAGAGCCCCCATGCCCTGAAACATCTACAGCTTTCTTACAAATAAAACCAACACCTAGGACTATAATTTGAAAATGGACTTAGCAGTATTTTAAACACTAAACTTCACTGAGTTTTACATCTTATCTTCTCATCCTCATCTGTGAAGATCAACACCAGGCACCTTCTACTTCCAAGCAAATTCTAGAGCTCTTAGCTTTATTAAGAAAATGATTTCATTCTGGCTAAGATTTGAATCTAATTAATCTGTCTTGCATTTTGAAAATGATAACTACATTCAAGCCGCATACTATTCTTCAGAGACAGCTTAAAATATTAATTAAAGAGTGCATTTTCCATTTCTTTTAATTACATTAATACAGTTTCAATAAATAAAATAGCTCCTATGCTTCGTCAAATCAAACAAACTTGAATGTAAATTTTTCTATGTATTAGTGCTCTGTTCACATCGGCCCTTTGACTGTTTATTTTTAAATAGGAAAGAGATGCAGAAATCTTTGGGGCTTCCCATTAGTGAAATGGGGTCCAACTGTCTGAAAAGGTCAGCTCAGCCTTCTGAGAGGCTGATCTAGCCCTGTAGAAGTGACGTTCTGATAACATATTGCTTGTGAAGGTAATCAGTGATATAAAACTGGATGCCTCTGTAGACGTTTTTAAACAAATGAAGATATATATTCATTACATTTTTCCAGGCAAATTCAAGAAACCTATGAGATCTCTCTGATCCACTTCCCTGTGATGCTTACCTATCCACAGACAAAATATTACAAAACAACTCGATGAATTGTGCTTTTAATATTCAATTAATTAAAGCCGACATGTTTTAGATTTGCGGGTGAACCTCTTTCTCGAGATAAACCACAGGACAAGACACAGGCAGTCTTGTTAGTAGTTATGTCAAAAAAGTGTCATTCTACCTAATTCAATAATAATTTTACCCTTCAAATATTTGAGCAGCAGCAGCAGCAGCCGAAGGAAAACTAAATATTGAAGAGAAAGTTTCAAAACACCTTGGGAGTCACAGCAGGTGTTTTGAAACATGTCCTTTATACATTTCAGAACAATTTGAGTCCCTCTGTTATTCGGGGCCCAATCCTGCCCATCTCAATGTGAGAATTTCATTATAAATCAACAGAACTAATCAGAATAGCAACTGGTACACAATAGTAAATGTTTTCAGAGACAGGCTTTACGTAAATCAATATTTCACAAAAAGAACTTGCAATATTGAAACCTTAATTGCATTGTGATTAGGTTTATAGTTACAGAATATAACTGAAAATATTAATGTATATTTTTACATGAGACTAAATACTGTTGTTATGAAAGCTTGAGTAAGATGCTTCTATAAAAGTGCCAACTGAAAACCTGTTTAATGGCAAAGCATTATGAGAAATGCATGATTTTACACCATGATCTTGTTATAACAAAATGTGGCTATCATTGAAATTGTGAATTTATTTTACACATCAGTACTGTGCATGCCCAGAATTCAGAGGGCTGTTAGGTATCAGTTTTCTCTACTGTAACATCAGCAGAACAGTTTTGTTAAAGTGCTGTTTTAATACTATTGTGAAAAGGTTATTTGTTTCTCCTTTCCTGAGACGAAAACAAACTAGTATAGCCTACATATGAAAAAGTATCTTCAGAATAGTAGCCAGTGCTGCAACTCCATATGAAATCTGAAATCAAGATGTATTTTTTCTGCCTGTGACACAAATATTGCTCTTTCTATCTTATCTTCTAATACTGGTAGCCTCAGGACAAACATAGACTACGTTAGAAAATTGTCCTTCATTACATTGATCGAAGTTCACTTCCAACCTACCTGAACCTGATGTTAGTACAATTTTTATTACTTTTAAATTGTTTTCATTAGAAATGCAGAATAACAAAATGTTTTTATAAATAGTTTGAAGTCCTAAAGCAGGTGGTTTACAAAGTTCTTATGTACTTTGTACAGTCCCATTGAGTTTCTTTTTACACAGATCTTCTGTTTCTGACTGCAGAGAAAGACCATCATTGTGAAAAACACAGCAATGCCTCTTATAAAAACATATTAAGACAGCATTCTAATTGGTATATGAAGTTTTAACAATTGTCAGGATTACAGAGTGCTGTTGCACCACCCAAAGTTCATGCACCAGTAGTACTCTACCTTATTTAATATTTCTAGTCGGTGCTACCACTGCTTTAGGATCCCTGATAAGGGTCCTGCTTTTGTGTTGCAACTCGTAGAGACGTTGGAAGTCAGAACAGCATTAGCAACATCACAAGCAATATTGGTCCTGGAGCTGAGCTTTAACTGATAGTTTGGCGACGATGCGAGACATGCAGTAAAATCCTTCTTATACTTTCACTATGTCTAATAAAGACACCACCCCCACTCCCACCTGAATTCCTTATTTTAGGAAGCAATTTGCCAGGGTTCCCTGCTTCTTTTTCGCCTCCTGCAGAAGAAATGGCAAAATACCCCTTGCTTGGAAGCAGGCCCTTGGTCCGTAAAGCAAGTACGCACTATGTGCAAGGCATTTTTAACACAGCTAGGTTCCTGAAGGCATGAACACTTACCAAAAAGAGAAAGAAGACCCTGACACTGATAGGAAGGCGGATACAGTCTAGATAACTTTCAGTGAGTCCCTTTTCTTCTCTGAGTCATACAAGCATTCAAGAACATTGACAAATTTTGCCTTTTCTGGCTATAGAAACAGGAAGGTGACTGCATCAGTTTATGCAAAGACAAGCTATAAAACCTAGATAAATAATTACGTGTGACAGCATGCTAAAATGAATGTATCACACAGTCATTTTAAAAATGTGCTTTAAATTTATGCCTTCAGACTACATATGAAATCATAAAGATTGGTGAAAACGCATTTATCCTCTGTTTTGCATTTTGCATGTAATGAAGCATGTGTATAGACACTTGGGTTTTTTTCAATTAATTTCATAACACAGTTCTATAGATATAAAATTCCAGTTAAATCAGTAAGACTTTAGAGTCGCTGCTTTACCGACACAGGTATGTCAATTGACACTAAAGGTGGGTATGGTCCGTAAGCTTTTACCTGTACTCAGACACTTGGCCTTGGAAGCAATTATCACTGAAGTCTCATTTCTTTAAAAGGAAGAAGAAGAGCGACAGTGCTGATTTATAGGAACAGAAGCTTTCACTCTTAAACAGTGGTCTTACAAATGTCACCATCCAAATGTCTATAACTGGATTCCCATAACTTTGTCAAGAGTTTTGGAAGGGCAAAGAATGCAGGGGTCATGCCAGAGCTCGAGAAGATGTGCACTGACAAGCCCCTCATGCAAAGTTAATTGCAGAGGGAAAGTCGGAGATTCTGAAAAGATCTGTTTATCACTTTTTTTGTGATTTGCTCAGGCTTTTGATAGTTATGACGTGCTTGCCTCTTCCCTCCTTTTAGTCACTCACTCTGTGTATGACAACTTTGGTCGAAAGGTTTTCCAATAAATCTCAGATTTCTCTTAATTCAATACCAACTTTTAAATTGTCAGTAACACTAATGATACAATCCTTTCAAACTCAGAGCTCGGGAAAACTTAGGAGTTCACCATCCCAAACTACATACAGAATACAGTTTTCCACAATGAATTAGATACTCTCCAACATAGCTTCTCCTAAGTTTTACGAATTGCATTTCCTTGTGAGTTCAAGGACATCAATGAGGAACAGTACCTACGGACAAACTGCCTCTGGAAGTCCTTCCAGCCTCCCTCTGATCCTGTCCTCAGAGCTCCTGAAGGCACTGTGGAGATCTCGGGGTGGACTTTAAGGGAAGAGCTGCAGGTTTGGTGTTTGGATCAATCGCTTTGTGCACGGAAATGTAATTCTCCGCCGAGCACCTTGGAGCCCAAGACATACGTGCGGCCATCAAAGCTTACACCTTTTCCTACTGCCTAGGAGGACAAAAGCACACTAGGGCCCGACTTCACAGCAAAAATGAAATTATGCCTTAAAATATTGTGTTGTTTAAAACATAAATGTACTGAAAGCTTTTAGAGTTGTAACTATGATTAGTAGAAACATTCAACTGTTCAGCTTTTCCAGCAAATGGAGAAGATTCTGTTGAGAAAAGGGTATGCAAAGGCATTCCCTAAGGTGTTCATTTTCCTATGTTGTTATCTCAAATTCACTATTTTTAATAGTTTTGCTCCTTTATCCAAGTTACACTTTCTGATTGATTACCTTGTCTTTTGTTTCACTAAGCCAAATATTTGACCTGGCACTACTGGGGACTGCTTTGCTGTAACCCCACTGTGTTCCCTGGTGTACACTTGTGCCTTTCACCTTGCTTTCTTGCTTCCAAAAACCCCAGACCAGTCCATGAACCACAAAAAGTCCTTTAGGTCCCTAGTTAAGGGTTTGGGTGAGATGCAACCAGCCTCTTGGTCTCCTGCTGGTCTGGAAGGGCTCATAACAAATAAAATTTCTTTTCTTGTATGTTCCATGTATTCGTTACTCTACTGTTGATCACAATTAAAAATCAACTGAAACAAATATAATCTCTTCAGAAAAGTTACCATAGAAACAACACCAGAGAATTCCCTTTAAAAATGTCAAGATTTCCCTCACACACAAATACGGACTCCCAGGCATTACTCACGCACCATTAAAAACTGCAACATATCCAGTGAGTCATTAGTTTAAAAATGTAACCATAAATACACACTCTTTCAAAGATAGAGATGTTATAGTCTCAGTAAATATGTATCATGACATGACCCAACTTTGATTTTATCTTGTTCTGCTTTCTATCCCCAAAGAAAACTTGAACACTGTTGCTTCTTGTTCGAACACCTGATTGAGGAAGAACGAAAATCAAGAGTGACAAAACACACAGAATGTGAGAAAGACCAGAAAAAGCTGGTCAGTTTTCCTGGTCAGAAAGGAAGCATAAATTTGAATACATATTTACATGGTAGTAGACAAGATGAATAGAAAGAAAAATGTCTGAAACAAGACACAGTGCAGACATTCTCCGCACACAAGGAGAATTTTTATGTTGTATCTTAAAATAATTTTTTAAATTGAGAAATCTCCTAATTTACACTAATCGAGGCTATGGTACTGCGCTACATCAGTTAATTTCCATTTCTTTGTGCCAACTTGTAGTATAACATTAACCTCACATATTTTTCTACTCCATCCTTCTTCCATGGGATCGCTAGCAAACTCTGACAGATTTTGGTAGAGCAGAAGGTCCGTCTGCATAAAGACACTTTGATCATATGGAAGCAAAAGAAAATATGCTGGAGTCAAAGTGGAAAGTGCTTCACAAGTAATAATAATGCAAATTTAAAGAAAATTCAGAATTGGTCACAAAGACAGCTGAAAAATAGTTTATTCATAAACTCTTGCATATTTAGAGAGGATGATAATATAAAGGCATTGTGCCTTCCCTTTGCATTACTGGCTCTGCCGTAGATAAATAACATGGCTGAATGGAATAAGATTAATGATAATAAAGACAGTTTTCTCATTTTCTTTGTATTAGAGCCAACCTGAAAATGAGGGAAAACAACAAAATTGAACTAATTTTTGTTCTGCAGGCTCTTATAGAAATGTTTTATTTCTCTCATTTACTTAATGCAAGGAGTCTTAGAAATTCAATTCTGAATTTTTAGTGGTGGAAGTTCTCCCATTCCTGCTTAGTCCTATTTCCTGCTTTTTTATGCTGTTTCTTCCATTTTCCCCTCCTGTTTGTCTCTTACTCAGAGAAAGAAATGAATATTAGAGGATAGATACAAGAAAAACAATAAATCCAGTTTAAAAAAATGCCAAGCAAAATTATTTTTCTTCCAATAATCAATTTCTGATGAGTATTTAAATTTGTCAAAAATGCTACAAATATTTTCCATATTAAAGATAAATATAAAATAAAATTTCTAGTAAAATTTTTAGCCACTTATTAATTTACATGATCAGCATACTCTGATGGTTCCAATATACTTTTATTTTTTTGCTGTCAGAATTGTGTCTTCTGTTCCCACTTCAACTGAATGACATGGAAAAAGGAGAATAAATCCAAGAAATGAAACTAAGGTTATGTGAAGGTGAAGAGAGGTGCAGTATCAGGATAGACATATGTAGAAGGCACCAATAAAAAAACGTATTCTGGAAGTGACAACAAATTTTAAATCAAAGTTTAGATTTTGATTATAAGTTTCTTGCTGATCAGAAAGAGAAGTACTGGTCGTACTTTTCCATCTAAAACCAGGAAGGGCAGTGCATAGTACAACTGTAACTATCTTTGATATCTTGCTTCTGATTTAATTTCTTACTATTTCTAAAAAGAAATAGCAGGTTTTGGAAATTTTTAGATATCGTTTTTCACCAACACTGATCTCATGAAGAGTTGTATTCCTACATCTAGCCCAAATTGTTTCCCAGCCAGACTGATAAAAGGCTTTGCTCAATAGGCATCTAGCAAGAGGCAGAAGCATAGCTTTGCCAGCAAGGAGTGCAGAGAAAGGTTTAGATGAGAAACACAGGCAAGTTTTCATCTCAAAATTGGTTTAAAATCTTTGGTAATTATGTTTATATTCAGTGCCATAGAAGGAGTTTCACATAGAAACAGGACTGTTTGTTTCAAAACCGAGTTGTTCAATGTTGTCTGGATCAGCAAAATGCATTTATTGGTTTATGGACTCAGTGCCATAAAATCACATGGTGCCCATGAGAGCTGGACTTTGCATCTGGATATCAAAGGTGGGTGATTAATGTGCTGAAGCTGCCCTGGCAGAGAGTTCCCTGCTGACCACACATATGAGCATGGGCTATATCTATGTGAAGTGTGAGATTTGCTAAAGGGAGGTGCAAGTTTCTGCAGTAGACCTCCTCATCTTGTTTCTTCAGTGGGATGCATTTACTTTCTCTTCTGTGAGAATTTCTCCAAGTTCATCTCATCGTTCATCTGCTTTTAGATAGGAATAAATATCGAATGGGACCAATAGAAAGGCCTGAAGTTCATCCTGGAAGCCCCTTGTGCACTGTCCTGCAGCTTTGCCATGTATGAGTAACACAGCTCGCCCTAAAATCATGACGAAAATCTCTATGCCACTTCTCTGGTCTTCCCTCTGAAAGACAACTCGCTGGAGCTGCAACAGTTTACACTGGGGAAGGTCTGTCCTCATCTATTTTTATTCACATGTATGAATCACACTTCCATGCACCACAGCGAGAAATAAAACAGTAGTCCACCTCAAGGCTTTAAATTACTTAGGGCTTAATTAAGAGTATGATAGAACAGATACAAAATTTAAGATGCAGTCAGCGGGTAAATTAATGCAGACACAAGCTCATGTGTCTGCTCTGTACTTCAGTCTGGTGGTTTCATGCAGAACAAATTTCCCACTCATTTTTCCCCCTAGACATAACATAGAGTAGTGTAATAACTATGATTAACATTATATGAAAATTAAACAATTTTGAAATTGCAGGGTTTGGAAACATGACTATCACACGTACGCCAAGGAAAAATGATATCTTTCAACATCAGTTTATCTCGTACATGGATGAGGGTTGGATCTTGGCCCACTCCACTTGCTTTGTGACGCTCTGTAGTTTTCAGGCAATTGCAGGGCTGGGGTAGGCAGGTCCCCGCAGCATGCTGCTGCGTCAAAGAGGCAGAAGAGTGGCTGTGTATCGATTCCCCCAGCCTCTACGGAAAGGCCACTCCTTCAGAATAGGAATACAACACGAGTACATCAAAACAACAACATCAGGCTTCTTTAGAGAGAGGGTTACTGGCCTCAAGCTGCATCAGGGGAGGTTCAGACTGGATATTTGGAAAGATTTCTTTACTGAAAGAGTGGTCAGGCATTGGAACAGGCTGTCCAGAGAGGTGGTTGAGTCAGCATCCCTGGACGTGTTCAAAAAAACTTGTAGATATGGCACTTCAGGATATGGTTTAGTAGGCATGGTGGTGTTGGGTTGATGGTTGGACTTGATTATCTTTAGAGGTCTTTCCCAACCTATGATTGTATGATTCTATGAATTAAAAACTTGTCCCCTGAGCGCTAGTGAACTTGACCGAATGCATCTTAAGTGGAAGATTTCCATGTCTCTCCTGTCTAAATCCTGCTAACCTCTAGCAATCTTTCTTTGATTCTTTGATTTCATTACTTTTAGCTGTCATTTAGTTTCCTAACTGCATTAGCGTGGCTTAGATGCGGTTCAGATGGGCAGCTTATAGATACTGGCTTTTGTTGAACCCTCATCCGAGAGAAACCTTGTCAAATCCAGTGGATGTGAGGTACCGGCAGTGCAGACCGAGAGGCTGGGGTGCTCAGGAGTCTGCTGTCTGAGCCAAACAACATAGAAACTCGTATTTGTTTCATGTTGTCAGCACAACAGTGAGTAATGCTGAACTTATAAAAAGTGTGCAACTGGAATCACATTCTTCTCCAGGGAAGTCGATCCCTGTTTATACAACAGTCAAAAGCGCAGATGCTTGGAGCCTGTCTTGTGTTTGTGTGGTCTTGAGAATACTTCTGGGCTATTTCTAGTGATGTGGTTTTCTTCTTCCTTTCCAAGCTTTATGTTCTGCTTGGTTGTCACGGTTCTGTGCAATTTGGTGCTAAGCTAAAAGTTTCTTTAATCACTAAAGGTGCTGTAAACAAGGACGAATAAAATGGCTAGCTTGCAGGTTCTGAAGATACCCGTTGCTTTTGGTTATAAATGACAAAATACACTCCTGCCTGGAAGAAAGTGGAATAAGCCTAAAATTAGATGGGTGAAGCTATCAGTTGTTGGGTGTGTTTACATACCTCCTTTTTATCAGCTTTCTCAGTTCCCTTGAGAAGCCGTAATGTAGATGTGAAAAAGAAAAAATCGAGGAAACAAAACCAGAAGGCTGGTATGAAGTGCACAGCTGCAAAGCAGCTCAGCCACTCCGTTGGGTGAGCAGAAGAAAAACAGGGTGGGGTGGGGAGGGGTTGCCTTTCTTCAAAGAGAAATCATATTTTAAGTAGTAACATTTTCAACTTGTTATGTCTGTAGGTTCCATGAAAAGGCGTGTTCCTGGTAATGCAGTGTACTTTCTTTTTCCTTTGCCCTTTTCAGCTTACTTTGGTGCCACGCTGAACAGCTTTATCCACGTCCTCATGTACTCCTACTACGGATTGTCTGCTGTTCCAGCAATGCGTCCTTATCTGTGGTGGAAAAAGTACATCACTCAGGGGCAGCTGGTGAGTGATCAGCTCTTCAGTGCTTCAGCAGGCTCTTGTATTCGTGATGGGGTCCTCTTGCCTTTACTGAGTTAGAAAATTTTGCCAGGAGGTAGAGGAAGGGAGAATGAAGGCTAGTACCTTTTATGTCTTTAAGTGCCTAAATCACCCCAGAAATCCAGCTTCTGCTCCTCCGTTTGCTCTGTTTTCAGGAGGATGGGGAGCTGGAGACTGATGGTGTACACGCATCAGTGCTGAGATCCGTGGGATCTTCCTCCACCTCTCCGCGTTGCGTGGCTTGTCTGGGAGTTGCAGCGCTGGGTTTTCTGGGACTCACTAGCCAGAGAAGAGGGAGAAGCTTTTCTTCCAAGCCCTCTTAAGCTAGCATGCTCTTCCCCGTGCTTGGTTGCTCAGGCTGATAGCGAGATGACAGACCAGATACCAAGTGCAATGCAGTCCACAGCTAACAAGGCCCTTCATTCTAGTCCTGTGAGACAATGGCTTTTTTGTCCCGCTTCTGCATGCAGTTGCAAATGGTTTATTAAAAACTGTTCAATATTTCTGGTCTCCTTCTGCACTTTAAATGGGCAGATTTTTTCCCTCTTGTAATTCTGTGTGGACTCCTTGCATCCATTTGTATTGTTTCCTGTGCGTACAGTGATGAAGCCTGAATGCTGCGTACTGGAGGTAAAAAGAGCGACAAAATTAAGCAGTATGGCACACGCCGTAGTGATACTGCACAAGGACCGGGTTTCCATGTGTGTAACATGTCAGAACACCACAAGGAGACATGCGTGGGTGTTTTGTCTTCCCCATTTTGTGGGTGGGGAAACTGAAGCCTAGAGATAGAGAGTTTTTATTATCCTTCCTCCTTCCTCCCCCCACTCGCTCAGAGCTGTGAATAGGTTTAATAACATTTGCGGGTGATGATTAACAACATTTGCTGCTGGCAGTTCAGAGAGTTGATTCGCAAAATCTGTTTTTTCTTAGCACTCTTCCTTCCTCAAGAATGGCGAAGTATTGTAGCAGTGGGGATCATAGTTTGGGGGGGGGGAGTTTTGTTTTTTTTTTTTTTTTTCTCTTCCAGATTTAGGCTCTATTCTTCAACCTGATTGTTGGAGTGCCGCAGAGTGAGAATGTCTGGGTGCTTGGGTTGCTCCCCTGGTGATTGTCATAGCTGCTTTCGCTTCCCTGCGTGCTCTGCATGCATAGCTGTTAGGGCAGGAAAACAGCAGAACAGAATGGTCTTTCCCTTTTTAAATAAACATTCCCTAATCTGGTAGCCTTCATGTAAAGATGAATTTTGCCCAAGGCCCTCTGCAGCACTTAAGCCCGAACTCTGTTTTTGCAAAAGAGATAACTGAAGACAATTAAACCCCAGTCCTCCTCCTCAGCCTTCCTGCAGCCTTTACCCCAAAAATTCTTCCACTGGACAAACGTGGAGGGCAGTCCCTGTCTGTGGGAGAACATCGCGGGATCTGCGTCTAGACCCGGCAACCCCACATGGTTTGCAACTGAAGCAGCAAGACACAGATCTGCTCTGTTGGGCTGGCAGAGTCAAACCCTGACAGTCTCTCTCTAGGGGAAAGGTGGTCTTTGTCCCTCAGTATATTTATAAATCAGTTCTACGGAAGCTATTCCAGTGCTCTAAAATGGAACAATATTAGTCAAATAAAACTACTTAAACAACAGAATATCACAGTCTGAATGCCTGCTAACTCAGATTTACACTGTTCATAAGAGAGAGAAGATAAACTTGTCAAGCAGACAGTATTACATATTTTTGACTTGGTTTGGACATAACTAATGAGATTTTGGTCACTAATGGCTTTTTTCCTCCTCGCATCGATGTGCTCCGTTTCTCTTTTTTTCTCTTTCCCCAGACTCAGTTTGTCCTGACAATCTTCCAGACGAGCTGTGGTGTTGTTTGGCCATGTGCATTTCCTCAGGGGTGGCTGTATTTCCAGATTTCTTATATGATTTCTTTGATTATCCTCTTCACAAATTTCTACATTCAGGTAAGACTAATATTTCTCGACTCTGTAGCATTCTGCTGGCTGTATGTCATTGGAAAACTGCTTTACAGAAAGATAAACTTGAAATAGCCTTGTGCTATTGCCGAGTTTCAGCATCCATGCAGGGACAGGAATGGCTCTCACACATTGATACAATGCACAGCCGATTCCTGATTTATTGGTCTGCTTGCATGGTTATATACATTTTCCATATCTGCACACACGATCACGCTTATTCTACAGACATAAATCACGCGCTGTTCACGCACCCCATATTCCCTTATGATTGGTAACTATGCACTAACACCAATAGCA
>Ga0181612_135621_pt1 | contig 13376 bp, 16 predicted proteins | sample HoacroProtozoa21_FD_119630 | JGI IMG/M metagenome (GOLD analysis project Ga0181612, IMG submission 119630) | Hoatzin crop microbial communities from Cojedes, Venezuel. Combined Assembly of Gp0051906, Gp0051904, Gp0051908
ATGTTCCAATAACAAGTTCAAGGGTAAACTTATCCAACCGACAGCATCTTGGCTGCAGTAACAAAAGCTCTCTAGGTTGTATTATTATATATATTACACAATCCTATAGCACTCTTCTTTCCATTCTTGTATTTATTCTCACACATCTAGCAGCAGTACAACATTTGGACACACAAAGAGAGAACAAAACCACCCACAGAGCGCAGAGGCAGACTAGAATCTGTACTCACCATCCTCAGACACCGTTCGAAACCTCCCGGTTCAATCACAGCTCAGTCTCTCCCTGGTCTTCCACTGGTCTCACCTGCAGCGAAGCAGAGACAACCCAGAGCAGCAGTTTAGATCAACAGGAATGATACCTCAGTATGAACATGGGGGGGGAATATCAAGAACCCAAGAGGCCAGCACCCTGTCGCTGCTAACCCCCATTTAGTGCCCTTTTAGGAGCTGCTGGGGATCAGATTCAGCGTCACAGCAGAGATGACAAATCCTTTTGGCCAGCCGCTGCCCCCAGCACGCAGGGCTCGCTACCCACCAGCACAGGCCAGCCGGGACCCCCAGCCACAAAACCCACGCCCCGGGGCAGCCCGGGAGGGAGCTGCAGGGAGCCTTCCTCACTACGGCTGCAGGACCTAGGGAGGATCCCTCTCCGCACCAGACGCTGGTGCTTGGAGAAGATCGCTGTGGTCGGGGGAGGAAGTCGCCTCTAAAATCAGATCGTGCCCTGCCTGGGAGGCAGGGTGGGATGCAAGAGCTCAAAGTGCCACGCAAAAACCAGCAGCCCCCTCCGCCAGCTTTCCCCCCGAGCTGGGGGATGGGTCACGGCGGGAGTTTCGTAGGAAGGGAAGAGCCAAGCAGCAAGACTCGAGCTAGGTCCTGCTCCGAGAAGATCCTTTCCAACAGCACCAGATGGTCCCACGGGCGATCCTGGGATTTCCACGGAGGAAGACGCCCTTCCTTGAGGCTTTCAGATCTCTCTGATTTGGGATCACTTGATCACCAACATACCTCTCGTCTGCCCAAACTCTGCCCTCCGTCCTGCTCTCCCAGCCCCACGCAGGGGACTGAATCGCCCGCAGTTAAACCTTGCCATCGGAAACGAGCTGACCGCCCCGGCGCTGCTCCGCGCGCTCCCGTTCCCCGTGCCGCTCCCCCGGCTGCGCAGCCCCTTCGCTGCGCGCGCAGGCAGCACGGAAACCCGCACATGTGTCCCAGCGGTTTTCAAAAATAACGATGTTTTAAGTGGGGATGTTCAGTATTTAAATGTGGCCTGAAGATGGCTTGGAGCTCATCAACCAAATCTGATTTCTGTCAGTCACCAGCAGCCTGTGGCACGCCAGAGCTCCAGGAACGCTCAAGGTCTTTGGTAAGGTTCGTCACCATCTATTTTAACCTTTTTCCTCCTTAGAGGAAATACAAAAGTCAACAAATGTGGAACTGGAGACTGTCTAAACACCTCACACAACGTGCTCCGGCTGAGAATTACCCCTCCTTCTGCCCCTGAGGAACTGGGTTGGCTACAGAGAGTTCCTGAACACCTCCTCAAGGCTTCCCTTCCACCCGGAGATTTCTTCCCCAGCCCAGAATTAACTGAGGTTTGACACCCACACGTCAAAGCCGAGCTGAATGCCAGCACGAAGGAGTCACGTTTGAAACGCAGCCCTCGCCGTGAGCAAGCAGCGTGCCGGTCGCCGGCGCCGCTGCGTGAGGCGCGAGGGAGCTCCGGCAGCAGCGATCACCCTCCTGCCTTCAGCGGGTTCCTCACGCCCTGCCACGCGCTCGACGAGGAAGGACGGGAAAAAGGAACGGGAGCGCAGGAAGGATTCAAAACTTGTGCGCTGTATGACCCTAAAAGCAGATCACCAAGTTTCAGGAAAATATGAAAAAAAACCCCAGCACAATAGGAATCAACTTTTATCCTATGAAAACCTAAAAAGCCAAACACCGCAATACCTCCCTTCAAACCCAGCCCCAGCCTGCCTCTTCTCAGCCGTGAAAGCCTTTTCCCCACTGTTCAGCAACACGACCACGCACACCAGACTTCCCAGGGAAAAACCCAAGGCCCCAGCAGCAGCTCCCCACGCCACCAGCAGAGTCGCTGCCGACCGGTGACTTCCAAATTAGGTGAAAAGCACAATTAGGAAGGGATGTAAAACGTTCAGCACACTTTGTTCACCAGCCTGAAGATGTCTGAATTATTGATCACACCGAATGGCACACGAGTGCTTTTCCTGCAGCACGCTTTTTACCAATTCATTAAATCGCTGCTAATGGCTACTTCAGTTTCTCCCTTCCTTCCTTGTAGGAGAAGTCGGTAATAGCTAGAAACTGCACAACTCACTCTGGCTACGTCACGCCAGAGGATCTTCCTCCTCGCTCCCGTCCCCCAGGCTGCTCTCGAGAGCCAGTTGCCCAAGAGGAAGGCAGCCCAGGGCGGCCGGCATTAGCTCAGCCCGCAGGAATGCCGCCGCTCCTCCGCCTCCAAGGGTTTCCTCATCCGGGCCGCAGTGGGGATGAAGCTGAAGGCGCTCCGGGGATGAAGCTGAAGGCGCTCCGGAGGATTTCTGGGGTGAAAGAAGCCAGGAGATACCACAGGAACCTAAGTGCTGCTTGTACCGCCAAGGAGAGCCCCGGGCCACCGAATTACACCTGGCTCAGTTCAGCCCCCCACGGGCAACTCCGCTGATGCAGCTCCCCGTGCTCCTCAGCTGGCGTCCCGAACCCATCCCCCATCTCAGGGCTGGCCGTGGTCCTCCTGCTTCCAAAGGCTGCCGCGTCCGACCGGCTGCCAGCCCCGATGCCGCGGTCCCCAGCCCTCAGGAGGGAGGGGGGTGGCTGCCCAGGGCACCCAGCACCACAGCCCGGCACCGACCACCCCTCCTCTGGAAGTCACGCGTGCCGTTGTGCAGCGGCTCATGGGTTGGATTCCCCCAAAATCCAGGTCAGCAGCTCCCCGACAGTGCCCGTCACAGGGCTGGACCCGGCTACACCGGCCAAGGCAGAGGCTGACGCTGCCGAATTAAACGCAGAGGGGACCAGAAACGAGGTAGAAACACACGGGATGAAGCTGGAGAGAAGGTACAAGAGCACGACGCCCTTTCCCGCGCGGACGGCAGCCGCGGCCCAGCGCCGCAGGCTGCTCTGCTGCCGTGCCATCGCGGGCAGAGCGCAGGGCTCGTGCCCCGCGGCCGGGGCTGGCAGAGCCGGCCGCCCGCTGCCCTCCCCACGGCTCAGCTCGGGGCAGGCATGGGACGGCATGAGCCATGCCGGCGATGCTGCCCGAGACACCTGGGCTGGGGGAAGCAGGGAAAGTCGCTTCACAGGAACATTTTTACAGCCTGCATCCTGCCCTGGAGCTGTTAATCTCCGATCCGAACACCGAGATAATGAGGCAGTGCCAGGGTTGAGGACACTCGTAAAAACCTGAACTTGCTCTCCGTGTAACGCTCTTGCCCATGTGACTCACGCGTGTGACCGTGCCCGTCGTCACGCAACCGCCTCGTTTCCTCCCGGGATCTTTGCCTCTCCCAGCGCGGCGGGGCCCGAGGCAGCGGCCGCCTTGGAACCTCTGCCCTCGTTTGCTGCAGATGCTCGCAGCGGCGCGGGGGGGGCGAGCCAAGAGCCTGGACAGAAGGACGGAGCTCTGCAGGCAGAGCCGGACCCACCGTCCTCCTGACGCCTCGCAGGCCATCGCTGGCTCTTCTCCATTTTCTGGGCTGCCGCTGGGGCTGCCTCACACACCCGGGCTGCCTCTCAGCCAAGGCGCGGCACAAACCGTACGTGCGCAGGAAAACCCAACTCGCCAAGCAAACAGCAGGCTGTCAAAAATTCAGAAGAGATATTTACTGTCTCTGCCTCTCCACGTCTCGCAGAGTCGCACGGCAGCCTCGCAGCAAAGCTCGCGAAAGGCTGCGCAGCCTTCGGCACGGCGCGATCAACGCCGGCGAGCCAGGCTCAGGGAGTGCCGAGGAGCAAGGCAGCAAGGGAGGGCACTGCGGGGTCCATCGGGGGGGAGGGAGGGAGGGAAGATGCCCGTCGGGGTGTTTCGGACACCCACGCGGAGCTGTGGGAAGGTGGGAATCGCAGCAAGCGCCCACCGCGGCGACGCGGCTTCGGGGGCTCAGCCCCGGCGAGGTGGGTGGCCCCGCCGGCAGCTCCGCGCTCCCCGCTACGAGACGCGGCTTTCATTGCTTCTAAAACTTCGCCAAGTGTTTGCAGTTGGAGCCCAGCTCTCCGCGCTCAGCCCCAGGCAGAGATTTGGGTTTAATTTCAGCTAAAATGGCAGAGCTAGTCTCGATGTACTTCACGGGGAAAAACAAGTCCCGCTGTTAAACAGGGGACGTTAGAAGCAACAGCCAGGAGCCCTGTTGGCCTCCTTTTGATCCCAGATGAAACCAAACGGCCATATCAAGCCTCTCAACTAATTAGAGGCTAAAAATATAATTGTCAGACCACATAGTTACACACAAAGGAGATTGCAGGGGACGGTCTTTGTTATTTTAAGTATAATTACAGGTCCGAGGGCTGTTCCTAACGAAGGCTGCTACCAGCTGCTCTTCAACAACAAAAAACTTCTCCTGGCGAGTAACTATTAAAAAGAAACGACTGGGTTACCAGAGCCTAGAACGTCACAGTAACACCAGACGACGATGACAAGTTGCCAGAGTATTCCGACGGCTCTGCCACGCTACGCGACGCTAACGTACCCGCGTACAGGGGTACCCAGGGGCGAGGTACGAGTTCAGAGACGCAGGGTTACCCACGAGACGCAGGGCTGTTGGTCGTGCACCTCGGAGCACTCCACAGCCACCTCCGTGGGAGCTGCCGGGCGGGGAGCAGGCAAAAAGCCTGCTGCAATGCTGTGTCCAAGCAGGAACAGCAGCGGTGGCAGATCGATGGCGTTTGTGTCGCCGGCGCTGCCGGGGCCACGGCTACAGCTGCTTCCAGGCGGCCGGAGCCCAGCCAGCAGGTCTGAAGCAGAAAGACAAAACTCCTCCAGAGAGCCAAAGCAGAAAAAGCTCACATATGCAGCTGAAACAAAAAAAAAAAAAAAAAGCACAAAAATAAAGCAAAGACTTGCTCAATATGTTTAAGTATTTATGCAAAGTGTAGTCAGCTCTGAGCAGCTCTGCTGACAAAGATGTAACCCAATCCAATTACTGGTAGATGAAGTTTCAGAATTGGATAAATTCCACGAAGCTTATGAAAAACGCTGTCCTTTTTACTGCTCAGACTACTTAAAACAGATCGGACACTTTTTTTTTTTCGATGCAGGTGTGACTGTGCGAGTCCCCCCAGGCCCCCGGGTGAGCAGAGCTGCCCGCGATGCCCTCGGCACACCCCACCGCCGGCCGCTCGTCCCGAGGAGGCTGGGGACGCAGCACCACCGACCGAACCCCCCGCTCCAAGTCCGCCTGCCCGGGAGACGCGGGGAGGGTAAGCGATGGCCGCCCAGGGACGGGGTACCCGCCACGGCACCGCAGCACCCGTCCCGGGACCGGGGGCCGGTGTCAGAGCATCACGGAGCTGCGCTTACCGCCCGCGAGCTGAACCGCCCCGGCCACCCGCAGCCACCGCCGGAGAGGGTAACGGCTCGCAGACCCTTCCCGGCCACTCGACCTAAGGGTCAGCTCACGACTAAAACGCCCTGAAAGCGCTTTCCTTCATATTTCAAAACGATCAAGACCTCTTTGAAGGCTGACCAGGCTCCTCTTGCGTTTGAAGCAGGAACATCTCAGTTTCAAACACCCAGGAGCTCAGACCAGGACCCACGGAGCAGCTCGCTGCAGAGAGACCGGGGAAAGCTGCTGTACCCCGAAACGCTCCTGACTGCACAGCACCATCCCACAGGAGAAATTCACCTTCTGGCCCTCAAAAGCACACCCAGATTTGGCCGGTGCTTTGCTAGTCCTCACATACGCTCTTAAGTGTAGAGCTGCACAGCGAAGATGCCAGCGGCCATCCTCGGAGCCAGCACCGTTATCGGGCACGGAGTCACGCGGGACGCATGGGGACAGATTATCCAGCGCTGCCTGCCTGATAGCTAGAGGAGGAGAGGAACAGTCCCTGCGTGTGCCAGCTGCAGAGGAGGGCAGCCGAGCGTGTGCGCGGGGATACGATTACGGACAGGGCAGACACCAGAGCCACGCTGCGAGAGCAGATCCCAAGTCAGGAAAGCGTGGAAGAGCGAGGGAGCAAACGGGCCGAGCGAGGGCAGGGCAGGGCTTTCAGGGGCACAACTGCCACCGAGTCGAACCTCCCGACCCGCAAAGCGGGTGAGAGTAACCTGGAGACTGTGTCAAGCTCCAGGCTTTTCCCCCAGCAGTCCCAGCACAGCAGCTAAGGATGGCTGAGGGGACAAGGGACCGCGCTCGGAACGGGCTGCGTGCAGGGGACTTACCATGAAAGCGCTGCTGGGGGGGATCAGCCCCAGGAGGTGACCAGGAGCAGAGCTGAGCTTCGCCTTTAACCAGGGAGAAACGACACAGCACGGGGAAGGATTCAGAGGCAGGCGAGAAACCGCGAAGGAAGGGGAACGGTGCGACGGGGAGAACGGCCAGCACGGGGTCGGAGGCAAGAGAACAGACCAGAGGAGAACTTCTTCCTGGTGCAGGGAAAGGAGAAGAGGGCCCTGAGAAATGCAGAGAGGCAGGACGGGGTGTTGACACGGTATTCTGTCATCTTCCCTCCAAAGAAACACGGTCCCCTGCAGTAAAAAGGAAGGGGAAAGGGGACTGGAGAAGTCAGAGGTGTGCCCAGAGCAGCCATGGGCTTAATGCCCGACGGAAGCAAAGCTCTTGTTCAGTGAAGCCCAGAGCAGATCCGCCACGAGCTTTGAGACCGCGACGCTGGGGGCAGGCCTGGCCCCGGAGCTCTGCGATGGATGCGTGAAAGCAAGTGAGACCGAACGTGAAAAGCTTTGGAAAAATAAATACACGAGAGGAGAGATGGGGTGGAGATCCCAGAGCTCGGGAAGAGCAGGGCAGACCCTGAGGGCAGAGATGCTGGTGGCAACAGGGGTCTCTGCTCAAGCGGAGCTGGGCGAGGACCCCAGGATGGAGCGGCACCGGGACGCAGGCAGGGCTGGGTTCGTGCTGGTGAACAGGGTAGAAGCGAGGAGGGTGCCGAGGGTGGAAGGAATGGTGAAAGCGGCAGCCGTGGAAAGAAGGATGCGGGAAAGTGGGAGAGGGTGTGGAGAGAGCTGGAGGGGGAAACGGGCAAACAAGACGAGAGCTCAGGGGAGTTAAAAACCACCCGAATTTGAAAAACGCCTAACTCGACAGGCTGGGCCAGAGCTGCGCGCGTAGCGCAGACCTCGCCACCCACCTCCACGCTTCAGGCCCAGGGAATAGCTTAGCCCGGGGACACCACCAAAGCGGTCTGACGACAACTTGTACGCAGAAGAACGAAGAGAAAGGGGAGGGGGAGATCCTTCTGGTGCGCCCAAGCTACAGGACCACTTCTCCAGCACCATTTTGTCTGGCCCATCCTTTCCTCTGCCACGTATCGCTCAGCCCGGAGTCGGGAGCGAGGGATACCCAGAGGAGCCAGAAAGCAGTTCAGACCACGTGCAGGATGGTGGTGCGTGGGCAGACCCCGACGGACTCCAGCTCGGAGCACGCCTCCGGCAAGGAGGGTCCGGCAGTGCCACCCGGACGTCACCGGGGTCTGCAGGATTATCAGGGAAGAGAACAGAGCCCAGCGCTTCGCCAGGCGCGCAGCGGGCACCGCCATCCGTCCCTGTGATGAGCTGAAGCGTAATTAACCCCAGCAGCCTGCCAGCTGACTCCCTGCATTAATGACAGCGGAATCGGAGCTTCAAGGGGAAACCAGGAACTGCGCAGGAAGCCCCACAGAGCGAGGACCGTTAGCGTGCGCTGCTCAGGACCTTCCTCTTCCCAAAACCATGGCAGCGAAACGCCTTGCTCCAGAGGCGAAGCAGCCGGTGGCACCAGGTGGCAGCAGCACACCAGGGACGTCCCCTGCCAGGCCTCCTTCATCTTCCTCATCGGCTGGCAAAGGACAGGGACCAGCAGAGGCTCTGTGCCGTGCCGCACACGCTGCCAGCGCTGCGCTGGTTTGTCTCCTGGAGTCAGCGAGGGGCCCAGACACCAGCAGCGAGCGAGACAGGCCTCTCACTCATTTCCACGGCACGAAAAGACCCCCTGCGCCATCCCCACCCTCCAGGCCCCTCATCCCGAGCAGGCAGAGAAGGGATTCGACGTTGAGGCTCCGAGCTGAGCTTCGCAACCACGGCCCAATAGCGACAGGACGCACAGCGCTGGCAAGCATTTCCAAAGACCCCTGTAACTCCAGCCTGCTGTTCTCCAGCTTTGTTTGCTTTTCTTTAAAGCAGTGGAGATGTTCAGAGTCACAATTCAGCCTTTATTCTAGTACAGACAATTGCCTGGGCCCTACCCAAAGCAGTGCAGATGGTCCCGTCCCAGCTCCGGAGAGACGCATGGGCGCCGGGCTCCCTCTCGCTCTGCCGCTGCCAGCCCCGTCGCCTCGCTCCACGCCGTGCTCGGATTTTAACTCAATCTCAGGAAGGAAGCAGCAACAACTTCAAGGAAATGGTGCCTGGGCTGCTGAGGTCACATCCCAAGCCTCCAGGCTGGAGAAGCGCTGTCTAAACCGCGCTCTGCGCACACAAGCGTTTCTCCTCATGCATCGGGGGACTTTGCCTTTTAACTCCCATCTACTTGTGGAGTCTCTGACAGCCGCAGTTCTCCTTGAAAGGCAATCTTTGACTGTAGAAAAAAGCCTGAAATACGTGACCCAAGAGCAGCAGAAGGCTTGGAAATGGAAAGATGAAGTCCTGCGGACGCGGTCCCCCCCCCCGCTCCGCACCACGCCGCAGCTCCCCGCAGCAACCAGCCGCAACGTGCTCGTGCTCACCACCCCGGGGCTTTAAACCAATTTCATGTGAACAGCAGCAACACAACCTCAGCCCAGTTGCAACTACAAATATAACGTCTATCATTCTCCTATACAGATGTGTAAACGTACTTATCTGGTGGGTTTTTTTAGGATTCCTAAGGTTTCTACAGCATCTGCCTGCAGGCAGAGGAGAGAACCGACGAGGTATCCCTGGGTGGAAGCAGCTGGAAGCCAGGCAGGACACCTACGGCATCCAGACCGGTACTACCCTACACCGGTACCTGCCTGCCAGCGTCTGAATCCCCCCGGGGTTCAGCAGAGACAGTGTGTGAGAGCAGAAAACATTGCTGTTATTCCAGGTGATCACACACCCCGTAACGGTCCCGCGACGCTGCCGGGCTCGACAGCCCTGAGATGGCCACGCTCCCAGCTCCGGCTGTGCCTCCGCAGCGCCGAAACCCCCGGGCTTGCTCTGCACGTGCTCTGCCAGAGCCCAGGGGCCTTCATTCACAGAAGAAGTTTCTAGAAGAGCCTGTTTTCTCCTTCCTTTCTTCTTGTGGAAGAAAATTACCCTTGGAGAAAACAGGCTCTTCTAGAAACTTCCTTCCGTAGGAAGAATTCCAATTTTCTTCCATAGTAAAGAAAATGAAGCATTTGTTAGTTACCTGTATAAACGTGTACATGAAAAAGCTACAGCTGAAACTAGAGCAGGTCTGAGAGGCCCAGGGGCCTTCATTCGCAGAAGAAGTTTCTAGAAGAGCCTGTTTTCTCCAAGGGAGAAAATTCTCCATAGAAAGAAAATTACCCGTGGAGAAAACAGGCTCTTCTAGAAACTTCCTTCCATAGGAAGAATTCCAATTTTCTTCCATAGTAAAGAAAATGAAGCTTTTGTTAGTTACCTGCATAAACGTGTACATGAAAAAGCTACAGCCGAAACCAGAGCAGGTCTGAGAGGACACCAGAGCAGCGAGATCTCTCCTCCCGACTCACCCAACCCGAGCCCGGTTTCCCCAGCAGCTCCCCAGGACCAGCCGCACCGAGGAGCGGAGCAGGATCCCGTGCCGGGGTCTGCAGCGCCGGCAGCAGGGTCCGACCGCCCGGCACGCGGCTGGCAGCACGCGTCTCTGCCGAGCACTCCTCCCGGCACCTTTCCCGGTGGAAACCCAGTTCCTCTCTAGAGCCCACCGTAACTGCGCCGCGATCAGACACAGCACCCAACTCCACCTTCCACAGGAAGAACGCTCTCAAAGCGAGCGACAAACATCTGCTCAGGGTTCCTACCCTCGAGCTACAGGAAGACGGCTGACCGCAAGATGAGAGGAAAACCCTCAAGAGTTGCTATTAACAAATTAAGAGCTCACTTTCGATTACATGTTCAACTGGAAATCCCTCACTTTTTGCTGAGCATGGTCACCCAAGGGTTGAAGCTGAAACGCCAGGCTCATGGGCAGCTTCTCTGGGTGGCACGGGGTGACAGCACCCTGGACATCCTCCTTCCCCGTGCCACTGCAGAGAGGGCAGCTCTCAGGGCTTCGGGTTGTCACCGCTGCTCTTCCCAAGTGGGCATGTACAGCAACGAGTTCAGAAAACTGCACCTCCTGAGGCTTTTTCTGGGGCTGGCATCACCCTGCTCCCTCCCAACACCAAGCGACACCTCGCTGGGCCTTTAGCAACTCCCCTTTCCCACCCCAAGGCCCCAAAATCTCTGGTTTAAGCTGGTTAAGCGGGAGCCTCTGGTTTCATTTCTACATATCTGGAGCCTTCAAAAATGTTTTGCATTTTAGGAGGGGAAAACCTTGTGACGGGACTGCCTTCTACGCTGACCTGCTGTCGTTAATAAACTCACCTCAAACGACACGGGCAGGACAGCAAGTTCAGGTGAGCTTAATCGCTGCCATCGCTGCTCTCTGCCGGGAGCTTAACTGCTTCTAAAAACAGCGCTGCCCATGACGTCCTCCCAACAGGCACTCTTCGACAGGGAAATCCCCAGCCAATCGATAAAAGGAAAGAGAAGGCAATTCGATATATATAGCAAGTCCCCTGCTTCTCTTTGGCGGTGAGAGCCGCACAAATTCACGCGCACCGTCACTGTCCCCTGCCCGCTGCCAACACCCCCAGGCAGGGCAGCAAGGCGGCCGCACAGCTCAGGGTCTGTACTCCCCTGCTGCAACTTGCACACGCTGCTACCAACAGGGCCAGGGATTGCTTACCTTCAATAACTGACTACACTAAAACTCATTAAGGATCAAATTCCTGCCTCCAAGAGGTTTAAGACAAAAGTGAAACGCATCAGACTTGCTATATCTAAACATAAAGACAAATCTCAGGAGGGAAGGGGATTTTTGTTGGCTGTTCAAATACGAGCTGGTCACCTTCCTCCCGCCAGCGCACCGCTGACAGGCACCGACGGCAGCCCACGGCCACCAGAACCAGCAGCAGAGCCAGCAAACCATTGCAGCTGCAGCCAGACTTTCCCCAGCACTGCTTGGTCGCTTCAGCACGCTCTGCGCCACGGGCCAGCACCCAGGGCTGTGACACCATGGGCCAGCACCCGGGGCCGTGACGCCACGGGCCAGCACCCGGGGCCGCGACGCCACGGCCGGTGGTGATGGAGAACAAGGCAGTGCCGAAAGCTGCGTCTCTGGCAGAATTCGGAGTCGCAGCACGCGAGGAGGGTCCTGCTGCCCACCCTCCGTTCCCCCCGGCACAGCCCCCTGCTTCGAGCTCGCGAGGGCAGGAGCGGCAGCACGGCGAGCGCAGCACCAGCGCGGTGGGACCCTGCCGCCGCGCTCCTGCTCCCCGGAACTCCAACACACCAACCCGCAGCTCGCTCCAGCGTCGGTTTTCGACTGCTTCGTCACGAGTAAAACACGCTGAAAATGCGACTTCCTCTCGCTCCGAGACCTCTTGAACCTGTTCTGAGACGTCCGAGTAACTTCCTCTCGTATTTCAATACAAGAAGGCAGCCTCCAGGCAGAACAGTTTCTCTCCAGCTTCTGGAAATTCCTCTAGCAGAAACACCTACTGCAGAAGGAAAGATGCAGTAGGGGAGGGAGGGAGGAAGGGAGGGAGTTTCACTTTTCACCAGCTCTGCCTTTTATAACTATCCAAAACTGTTAGTCCGCTTTACAGGACAAAACCACTTTTGCTTCCTCTTTCACCTCATTTAGCAACGGCAATGAGAGCTCTGCACGCTGTTTCCTAATGAGGCGGTTAGAAGATCCGCACAGAACCTCTGCATTCAACAGTTTTATATTAAAAAATAATCTCCATTTTCTCTCCTTGCTGAACAAACCAGGCTCTGTCTAGGATCATCTTATCCAGCACCCAGACGGGAACGCTGAGAAGAGGCACCCGCCTGCTCGCCGGCACGCCAGGAGGGGGGACGCTCCCCAGGGAGCAGAGCTAGCAGACACATAGATTAACTTTTAAAACCACAGAAAGGGGAAAGAGCAAAGAGCAGAGCAGGTAAGAAACGATCTCGTGCCAGGCCAAGAAGTGCAAAGGACAGGAGGGAGGGGTAGGAGCCGCTCGCTTGCTGGCACACCCCAGCCCTGGCACCCTCTCTGGCTGCGGGTCCGCATCCAGCTCGCGCTGGCTGCCTGCCGGTGCCGTGGCATTCCCTCCGGCAGCTGCCTGCAATATGTCTCCTGCCGCCCTGTAACCACCGCGGTCCCTCGGATGCTGGAAGCTCCTAACGAGAACGGTCAGTGGTGTGAGCCAGCCCCCTGCAGAAGGAAGGATATTACGAAATCTTCAGATAAAGGCATGTCCAATCGTTCATTTCTCCTGACCATTTATTCCTCTTAAAGCACTGCAGGGACTTCCCTGCAGGCCCAGCTCCAAAGTCCATCTTCAAATCCCAGCCTGAGGCAACTCCGTTAATTACGGCTTCCTGCACCAAGGCTCATCCCTCACCTTCAGCAAGCAGAAAAGCTCCTCTCCAGCATGACTCTGCACGCTGCCAACCTGCTGTGCTCCAGAAAGACAGCATCTGCTCCTCCAGGGCTGGCACTGTCACAATATTCTACAGGAACACAGAGCCAGCATCACCGCTTAATGTTTAAGGCAAAGATTGGTTTTTTGGGTCACCTCTCCGAAAGACCCTGCCTCCCCAAAGCTCCCCCTCGGTGTTCTCACTGCGGGCTGCAGACGCCCGCTCGAAGCATCACAACTGCCAGGCTGAGGAACAGAAAGGAACCTGTCACAGCCGTCAGGCCAACGCCAGCAGAAGGATCAGGGCAAAGCTGCTGCAGCGACCACTTCGCTGAAGGTACCATCTCCGCTCCGGGCAGAGGAGCTCTTGGCCCTGCCCTGTAAGACGGTGCCGCCTGGCCAAGCTACAGGAATGAGGAAGAACTTCTTCCCTCTGAGGGTGCCGGAGCCCTGGCCCAGGCTGCCCAGGGAGGCTGTGGAGTCTCCTTCTCTGGAGATATTCCAGCCCCGCGTGGCCGCGGTGCTGTGCAGCCTGCTCTGGGTGACCCTGCTTGGGCAGG
>Ga0181612_148539_pt1 | contig 13376 bp, 6 predicted proteins | sample HoacroProtozoa21_FD_119630 | JGI IMG/M metagenome (GOLD analysis project Ga0181612, IMG submission 119630) | Hoatzin crop microbial communities from Cojedes, Venezuel. Combined Assembly of Gp0051906, Gp0051904, Gp0051908
ATCAGCTCCATTTCTCTCCAATTTAGAGACAAGGTTGTTGCATGAGAGAGTGTCAAATGCTTTGCACAAGTCCAGGCAGATGATTTCAGTTACTTGCCCTGTATCTGCCAACACTGTAACCCCATCATAGAAGGCTACCACAGCTGTCAGACACTATTTGCCCTTAGTGAAGCCATGTTGGCAGTTGCTAATTACCTCCTTATCTTCCATGCACCTTAGCCTAGTTTCCATGAGGATCTGCTCCAGGATCTTGCCAGGCACAGAGGTGAGACAGAATTTTAATAATGGGGGTTATGGTTCCACTTTTCCAGTCACTGGGAAGTTCACCGGACTGCTATTACTTCCTAAATGTGGTGAGTAATGGCTTAGGAACTTCATCTGCCGGTTTCCTCAGGAGCCGCAGATGCACCTCTTCAGGTCCCATGGACTTGTGCACTTTCACGTTTCTTGGATGGTCTGAAGCCTGATCTTCTACAGTGGGCAGTTCTTCCTTCTCCCAGTCCCTGCCTTTGCCTTCCACAACTTGGGTGGTGTGTCTGGAGCACTTGCCAGTGAAGACTGAGGCAAAAACATCACTGAGTGCCTCTTATTATACTCTTAAGCGTTTCACTGAGTCAGGTAGAAAGCTGTAAACCAGCTGTTGAGGGTCTACTGTTGCCTGTTAGGAAGACATCAGTCTGTGTATGACTTGCTTGGAACCACAGCAGAGGAGCTTATGAAAAGGAGATATTGCTGCCATCAGCAGTCCTGTCTTGGTGAACAGTTCAGAGGTGAGGCAAATGTGTAGTGCTGAAGATGCCCAAATGCTTTCTTAATCTCTTCTGAAGCATAAAGTGCAGAGGGCACCTTTTAACCTCATTCAAGGCAATTTAGAAATCTATGCCATTTTTTAAAGGTCTCTTTCCTTCTCCAAGCAGCATGTTTTCTTATTTTTCTTGTGCTACCATTTGCTTTGTATAAAAGTAGGCTCTGTTTTGTCTTTCTCTGAAACTGGTTTGGTTTTGTTGAGACCAAGCAAGATTAAAAGAATCCTTTCTGAGTTGGGCAATGTAGACTTTGAGATCCTTTGCATATGCAGTAATATAGCTTACAAAGAAAGCTGCATTTGGGCACCTTCTATTTTAACTGAAACATCTCCTGTGTTCTGTCCTGCTTAATCTCTTAGCAACATTTGGATGAAAAGGTTGATTGCCCTCAAGTGTATCATATATTACTTTTAGCTTGACCTTTTTGTAGCACAACTAGTGACTCACCTAAAAAGCAATGACTGATTGTATTGCACTGTGACAAAGTTTTTGCTGTCTGACTGTTCAGTGGGTACCGTGCCTTATACACACAGGATTTCAGGAGCTAATAGAATCAGCAAGTGGCAGACTAAATTTTCTGTTCATACAACAGGTGTTTCTGCATGATTAAAGATCTTTACATTGCAATTGAATAATATTTTTGTGTAAGTTTCGTAACGGAAAGGACGGATGCAGTGATGTGTTATAATTACAGATAAAATCTGTAGATTGTGTTTAATTACACATTTAGAAAGCAATGGACCCTTTGTCTAGAATTGGAGATTACTTTTCTTGCCTTTGCTAATAACTGCCACCTAGTGTGAGCAGTAATGGGAGAGATACTAAAAGTACACAAAGGAGGAAAGGTGAGTAAGCACACACTGATTTAACCTATATGTTGCTATCCCTTTTCTTTACCAGGACTCCTTTTGTTGTACTTTGCCTTTGAAAGACAGGGTAAACTCTCAAACAGATATAATGTTTACTTAACAGTTGTAGTGCTGTGTTTTGATGAGATATGTCTAAAAATGTGATACTTGGTTCAGGGATGTTTAGACTAATAACGTAAGTGGCTGGTGGTGATGTATTTGAAGACAATTGACCTTCTCACTATGAAAGATACAGGTGATTTTGCTGTAAGTGCTTGTCTCAGTAAAACCTTTCTATTGATGATGGATTAATCTTGAATGGTGGCTTGCAAATGTCCCAGCAGAAGGTGGAATAAAGAATAATAGGACATTTAGTTCTATTTTTTGTGCTGAGTTACATTGTAATTTTACCTCTTGTCCATCTTGACTCCATTTAGTAGCTTCATTTGCTTTCTTTAGGAAACCCGTTGGGGCTTCCATATTTGACTCCTTTGAGTTTATGAAGCAAGCCCTTAGGCATGACTCATAATATCATTTGAGAACAATATCTTAAATTATTATGTAATACACAGCATATTATCCTCAAAATGTTTTCCAAAATGATTATTGGCACAGGACAAAACAAAATTAAGTGTTTTATGATGTGTTGCTTAAAAGCTGTTTTGAGTTTTTTAAAGTGTTTTGTCTTATTTTTAAAGTAATCTACCCAATGAGAACTGAGATTAATTTAACTAAATAAAACGGTTTTTAAGACTTGCTTCTGGATGTAGTTGAATGCCCTGAGAGCAGGTATGTAAAGTTCTGGTAGGGTGAGATACCTTGTAATGTGTATCTTTATGCATGAGCAATCTGTTTCCATTAAACTCTTCTTGGGCAAGATTTGATCTGACATCAAGCACTCTGAATGAAATGTAATCATCTTCAAAGACAGAAGTAGCAGGCGAAATATGACAATCCAGTAAATTTATGTTAATACATTTTGGAGAGGATTTTTTGGACTTTTTTAAACGACACTTTTAGTTTGATAGATGCTATATTAAATGGAAAAATTGAAGTGCCTTAAGAGTAATGGAAAACAAAAGCTTTTTCGTAAACTTTAGTACTAAAATCTGGAGTATTGTAAATAGTTTGGGTAATGGAAAAATATGAAAGCTGTGAGAATAGCAAAAAGTGAAAGATCTTGTTAGCTTTCACCAGGCTTTATCTATGCTCAGATGTTTGCTTGCACTCTCTGCATGACGTTGCACTTGCATGAACATAGTGATGTAGTAATCTGTGGGCCGTATCTCAGGCTGCCAAGGCAATTCACCTGGCCTGCACCCTGCTTTTGACCACCCAAGAATTTCTTGGCCTGGCAAAGGAATGAGCCACAGGCCAGATCAACATTCTGATGGCAGCTGCTTATTTTTGTCTGCCATTTTGAGAGAGTGTTGGTCTTCTCTCCCTGCCAAAGACCAAAAGGAAGTTGGGGAGAGTTTTGTGATCTTTGCAGCGAGTGCATTGCTTCTGACAAGTATTATGCCTACTGTACCTACCTAGTAGTTTGTGTCATGATGGGAGGCAAACTGAGGTATATTATTCAGATCTCCATAAATGGCAAATGTAGAAGGAAGATGGGAGCTCTGGTAGAACTCTTTTATCGCATTAACGCTGTGTTCACAATAAGGGAATATACCTATGCAGTACTCTTGGGGTGGGAAGGGGGCGGGGAGTTTATACACACCTGACAGTGAAATAACTAATATTAGAAATTTCCTGTTTAGACTAATGTGATATTCTGAAACAGATTTTTAACCTGCTTCTAAGCCAACAGAAATCCGCTGGAGTATCAGTGTCTGAATTGCACCATAAACTAGAAGCATTATTCTTTATCAGGATTACAAAAAGATAGATGCCAAGGAAAGGACTGTTATGTTAACAGAGATGAGAAGAAGCTTTAAGGCCAAGGAAGCTGCCAGTGCTTTTCACCTAAATCCATGAACCTACCATGTTCTATTGAATGTATCTAGAGGCTGAAAGCCAGACAGCAGGGATCACTAAGCCGCAGAGGTGGTATGTAACTTAGCCTAGGTAACATTGTTCACATACTAGAGAGACTGGCGAAGCAGCTCATTGAAAACTAAATGTCATCTCGTACCTTGTAGCAGAATTTTTCTTCATGGCATGGAAGCCTGTGTTTAAAATGTGGAGCAGGTGGGCTGTTTTATGAGAATTTTCAGTGGAAAATGCTAATTTTAAAAAGTTGAAAGGGCTGCACAGATTTTGTTCTTCAGGAAGCATTTGAGTGACAAGCAAGGAAGTCTGAGAGCCAAAATAGCACTGGAGTCAGAAAAAAAACAATGGCTGATGAGAATATTAATCTAATTTCAAGCTATGTTCAGGGTTCTGGGATGTTCAGAGTTAAGTCATTCCTGCTGGGAACGTTTAGTAATTTGTACAGGGAAGAATAGTTCCAGGAGAAGACATGGGGAGAAACCCTAGCCAGGTGTGGGGCATAGGAACATCCTTCTCTGTGGAAGGTGTAGGTTGCTGCTCTAGGTGATGCAAAAATTGAAGGAAGAACTACTTCTCTCTCCATTTCTTCTGATTTAAACCCCCTTTCCCCAAAAGACTGGAAGTCTGATTTATTCTTGTGCTTAATGAAATACATAGACATGACCTTCAGACTTAATTTTTGACAGCATCTTCAGCTACTGTGAGGATTAGCATGAAAAATTACTCCCGCTGAAATCCTCTGCAGTATTGCTTTTAAGCAGAAGTATTTTCCAGATAGACTTTTCATGTCCACCTGGCTTGTAATATTGTTCTTCATAGCAGATACTGAAACATTTGTCAGGCTTATTAGAATCTTACAACTAAGTTTTTATAAACCTTCTTGCAAATAATAAGTAAATGGGGCAGTATGTGCACCGTAATACCATAGCTGCATTGTTGGTCACCAGTTCTTTCTGTGCTTGGAAGTGTGTGCATTTCCTGAACATGCTGTAACTCATCACTATTCTATATTGCTGCAAATTCCTGGAAGTCAAGTGAGCATGCTTTTTAAACAGAATCCTTGGCAACAAGAAGAAAGGAGAAAAAAAATCCAAAGGGCTTATTTTTCTAAAGATTGACAGAGGCTACATGTTGAGAGGTGAATCAAGTACGCTGGATAATGTCCAGAAAGTGAGATTAAGAAGAAAGAAAGACTCTTAGGCTTAGGCAGCAGAATGATAGAGTAATTTTCTAGGACTTAATAGTGTGACACCAGTGAGCCTTTTAGTCCTGTCTGCCAGTGTATTTGTTATTTCCTTTCTAACTTAAGTTCAGTTTGCTTTACTTTTAATGCTGTCCCCAGCAAAAGAATGCGTCACCTCTTACAAGTAGATCCATGTTCCAGAACAATGCCAGTTTTTATACATGAATTGAACAGTTTTCAAAGTCAGGAGAATGCAAAACAAATAGAATCTTTAGAATATACTTGAACTGCTGTTGATCACTGAATAGTTGCAGCCAGATCCTTTGCTGATGCAAATAGACATAAACTTCATGGATTCCAATAGGGCTGTGTTGAGCCTTTACAGTACAGCAAGATATTCGGTAGGGATCTGTTACTGTCCTATTTTCAGGTTCTGTTGTAAAGGAGTCTTGCAATATTTTGTCTTGAATGGCTGTCATATCATTGCTTGCAACAGGCTTTAGATGCTGAATAAATGAAATTGTTTTAATTTTCCTCTGCTCGGTAAGTAGTGTCAGCCTGGTCGATATTGCCAGTTGCTTGAAATGAGGCTCTGCATTTGCTGGAGCATCCATGAAGTTCTAGATCATGAGAGCCCCAAGGAAAACTCAATTTCCTGTTATTTTATTCCCAGGTCCAGCGTACAGAGTCAGTAGCTAACATCAGCTCGGACAAGATGGAACAGGATATGTCCTAGCTCTAGGACTGAAAGGAAAACAAATGTTAGATTTCCTGTGCTCGTGTTGGCTGCTTAGCCCTGCGTGGTAGACTGGTCAGAGTTAAATATTTGCTGTTGAGAAAGAAGGCACCATATGATGGTTGTCTGTGAAGGATTTAATTTATCACTTTCTTCAGAAGGAATAAAAGCATTTGGAAGTAAGGAAAAGTTCATAGTAAACATGGTTGCTTCTATTGAAAAATCAGGTGTCTAAAGTTCATTATTTTTTTTGGTTTTGTCAATATAGAGAATTTTACTCAGTCACACTATCATATCCTACTTTTCCCATATGTGCATCATTCAGTATATATAATAAGGAGAAGAGTGTCAAAAATTAAAGGTGTTGCTCGTAATTTATTTCAATACATTTGAAAGCCAGCAATTTTCTAATTTTTTATTTTCACCTATATAAAACTAATAAAAATCCTAGTCTGCTAATTTTATAATGTTGATTTACATATACTAATTTTATGGTTTTACTGTTTATAGTATGATTTTCCCTGTATTTTAGTTGAAAGCTAAAATGGCAGTGGAGGAAATGGTCTTGCCCCCTCACCTTTTTCTAGTGCAAAAGCATTTAAATTAAGAAAATGACAACAGTTATTTTCTTTTAGTAGTGTTTATTTTGTTTTAGTAGTGTTAACTTGTATGTTCTTCAAACTCCTCAACAAAGAAATTCAATTAAATGTTTAAGACCTCTACGCGATGGACAGTGTAAGGCAAAGAACGTTAATGAGTTTGGGAATTTGTACTCACAGCAATCTCCTTTAAACAGAAGCTGTTCTAGGCAAAGGAATCTTGGACTCAGCACTTCCGACAGAGATAACAGAGACCCTCATTTCAGCACCTCTTAACTTCTTTGGCTAATGAAACTCCAGCATTATATAACTTATTCCTTCTTCTAGTCCGTACAGAGCTCTGTGAAGCAGAGAATACCAGAGTCTAGGTCATATCTCTGGTTCTTACCTACTGACAGGCACTGGAAGGAGTTTTTATTTTTCCAGTGTAGGCCACCAGAACAGTACAGTACAGTACAAATGGGTTACAGCAAAATGTCAGGCTCCTTTGGAGCAGAAGTTCCCCCTTGATTTCAAAGGATCCATTATTCCTTGTTCCTGCTGGAATATGACCAACTACATTTAAAGTTTAAAGTTTAAATATACAGAGATAGCCTGCCTCTCTGCACCGATTCCTTTTAGTCTGCTGCAGTATTGCATAGTCTACACTAACTCTGCTTAAATGCATGCTTGTTGACATAGGGTGTTTCTATTTCCCCACTAGCACAGTGTAAAGATCTGTGGTTAAGGCTCATGGATTTCTAACAATGCTATCAGTGAATGTTTTCCAGTATTGTATAAAATGTAAATGTAAAGAGAAGCCTGAAACTGGCTTTCATTCTGAGTGGTACATTTGATGCTTTCCTTTAATCAGACTCGGAGACATCACCAAGTGAAAACCCGTTAAAAGGAAGGTAGGTTGGCCTGAGCTCTTTGAAATGGATGAGGTAGTCTCTGATTCTTTGTAGAATCATAAAATAGTTGAGGATGGAGGAAGAGACCTCTGGAGACTGTTTAGTCAATCCCCTACACAAGGAGGGTTGCCTAGAGCAGGTTGATAAGGGTCATGTCCAGTCTGGTTTTAGGTATCTCCAAGAATGGAGGCTTTACAACATCTGAGCAACCTGTTCCAGTGCTTCATCGCCCTTAGAGTAAAAACTTCTGTTTAAACAATTTTCAGTATTTCAGTTTGTGCCCATTACCTCATCCTTTCACTGGGTATCACTGAGGAGGGTCTGGCTCAGACTCTCTACACCCTCCCATCAGATACTTACACACACAGAGATCCTCCATGATTGTTCTCTTCTCCAGGTTGAACAGTTGTAGTTCATTCTGCCTCTCATATGAAAAACCCTCCAACAGTTTAATTTCTTTCACCGGTCTTGCTCTGGTATGTCTGTATCTGTCTTGCATCCAGGGAGGCCAGAATTGTACACAGTGGTCCAGATGTGGTCTCACCAGTGCTGAGTGTAAGCAAGGAACTGCCTCCACCAGCCCGCTGGCTAACGCAACCCAAGATGTTGGCTTTTTTGCTGCACAGGTGTATTTCTGGCTTGTGTTCAACTTGTTTTCCATGAGGACTTCCAGGTTTTTCCCTGCCATGCCACTTTCTGTCCAAATGGACCCCTGTGTGTTTGGGTACACGGGGTTACTCCTCCTCAGGTGCAGGATTTTTGCACTCCCTTGGAACATGTTGATTTGTCAGGATTAGCCTTAAAAAGTACTTCTAATTAAAACCTGTGTTTTTCCTTGAATTTACACTAACCTTCATTGGAAAAATGACTTGGATTTGGGCAAGACTATGAGAATCAGAAAAACAGATCATGCCCATGCCAACTGTAAACACTGCAACATTAAATCAAAGCTTGTGGCTAAGTATGGGTGTAAAATGAGTTTATATGGATTTATAAGCAGTCACTTTGTCCTAATTTTGCCATGAGTTTGCTATTACTGCCTTAAAAATGGGTTTTTCATGTGAGAGCTGGTAGTTTTGTACTAAGTGCCTCTTTCAGAATTTATTTTCTGAAACCTTATTTGTGCAGTGCTGTAAGTGGATGACATTGGTGGTGTGTACTGGTGGATGCTTGCCTTGACCCTGACAAAATCTGTTCAGGCAACTATCTTTGACTACTTCTTTCCAACCAATATGCTGGTTTTTTTGCTTCTACAAAGGTTATATTTAACCAAACACCACCCTTAAAATTCGCTCTTTAGGATATCTAAAATCAGTTTCTCATGTAAGGTGTCTGCTTCCAAACAGACAAATCTTTGAACAACTAGGAATGTACTGTTTGGGTGTGCCCTAAGGGCCCTTTCCTGTTATGATTGACTGCAGAAATTTGTTTCCTGTGTTATATAGCATATAAAATTATGTAACTTTCTTATAAAGTTCCCCAAGCTTTTGTACAATCATGTTTTTCCAAGCTGCTGGTAGAATGATGTATGTTGTATTTAGACTTTTTCCTTCGGAACAGCCTGTTTTTTTATGCAGCTGTTGGTAATGAGGTTAGGCCATGCTTCCACTCTGAATCATTAGCTGGAATGTCACTGTTCTCCTATTTTCACTTGCCATATTTGTACTTACTCCTGCTGAAAATTGTTCTTGTGTACATGCGTCTATAGAGTTTATTTTTTTCCCTTTTACTAATGCTTGGTAGTATTTTGCCTAGGTTGCTTTACAGTCATATGCAAAGGCATTCCTTGCTGTATGTCATTGCAAGAGCGTCAATAATATCAAAATGAAAGTTAAGAGTTTAAAAGCCAGCTAGTTAAGCAAGTTGCATTTGACACAACATATGTATTTGTTGTGAAGATAGATTTGCACAGGAATTTTGGGTAAATGCAGAAGACTTAATATGGCTGCATTGCTGTTAAGAAATGAGATGGCTGTTCTTCTCCAGTGCCCTAAATTCTTTTCAGTGGGTTACCCATTGAAAAAAGTATGAAAACTTTGGCTAAGTAGCTATTCCTGTGGAAAAACCTACCGAGCAGTAAAAAAACTATGCAGCCCCACTTACTGCAGTCCAACAAAAATCTATAAAATCACTATGCAAGCTGCGAAGAAGTTGATTCTGTTCTGTGGCTCTGTCATCGGAAGACAAACGTGGTCTCATAACTTTGGTGAAAGCGTCTTTTCTAGATAATTCTGAAGTCAAAAATTCCAGTGGTACTAAGAAAATGGAAATTTTCAAGCAGTGTTTTAGATGCAGAGGAGAAACTTCCACATTTTTAGCAAGCAAATGGACTATATTTACCTTAGTTATAAGCTTATTCACAGCATGAGGCTTACTGTGATGGTCTTCTGAAGTGGAATAACTTGAAGGTGCTATGCTTTGAAGTTAAGGCTATGTAGCTCCATCCCTCTTCATGACCTGTGTTTGTAGCAGGGTTTGTTACAGCACAAGGTTGATGGCGAATAGAGGTGATGGCAGGGGTGTCTCTTCAGCGTGTCTCAAGGGCTTGCCAAAGATGACTGCGTCCACTCCCCACCACGCTCGTGGGTACCGGGGAGGTTCAGTGCTCCTGGTGCTTGGCAGGCCGGGGCTGGGGAGGCAGCACGGAATACCTGCGGGGCCTCCTTGGTACCGCTGTGCACCCTGCAGTGTCCTGAATCCTTCCCTTAGGTGTGCTCAGCTGCCCCTTAGCAAAGGAGCCTGCCTTCCACTCTCCCTTCAAAGGATTTTGGCTGCGTAAGGGATGCAAACATAATTGCTCACACAAGAAGTAAAAAAAATGTATGTGAAAACCAAAGCAATCAGCATAAGAAGTCAAACCCTGGAAGAAGATGTATCTGGATGTGTACACTGCAGTAAAAAATGAGTGATATCTAACAGTGTCTTTAGTGCCTAGCTTGTTTTCTTGTCTCTTACTGAACCTCAAAAGCCACTGCATTGCATTAGCTTTCCCTTTCAGTATCATTTGACTTAATCCAAGTGAACACTTGTGCCATAATTTATGTGCATTCCTTTAACTAGCACTTAAAAGTAATTTCATATGGATGAGTGATTTACGTTGCTAGTTTAATGACTGCCCATGACTACATTAATGAATTTGTTACGCAATGAAATAAGGAATATAATGTGAATACTGAAGTGTCACAGTCAAATTCTATCTTTTCTCAGTTCCACCTACAAGAGCAGGCTTTGTACTAGAGTACTGAATAGCAAACATGCGCAGGGGAATGCCCAGGGCTGCACTGCGCTCTGTGCAGAGTCATCACTATTTCCTATTTCACAGATATAAAGTCTGCTTTTTATCTTAGCAAGTAAACATTTTGCTGGTTTTCATTCCTTATGTTTATCAGAGCACTTATGCTTTTGCATAAATCATTAGGATTAATTTTTAATGTAACCTACATAAACAGAATCTCATTGTACAATGTAAGAAATTTCAGGTTAACTTCCTGTATCATGAATACCTGCATTCATAAGCTACACAAATATAATGCTCATGCTTGTCACACTCATTGCTTTCATGCTTTCAAAGACAAGTTTGGGAAGGTACGCCTGAGAAACCTACTGCTGAGACCTGGGGTAGCAAGTTTCCCATAGCATTCCTAGAATGCCAGAGGAAGAAATATGCAAATCACTTCAAACGCAGACACTTTGGGCACAGCTTACAAATTAGTCTTTTCGGCATAAATCCTAGTTCAATAGCTTAATTATTCAACTGTAGTTTTGCCCTCCTACAAAAGGAAGGAATTTCAAGCACATTGTTTGTGAGCTGCTTACAAGCCCTCCCCTACGAACCTTGGACCTTTTTCTTAACTGCAGCAAATCAGGCTGAGAACATACCACAGAGCAGTATGCTGGAATAGTTTTTAAATGTTAATGAATAATATGATCACTTTATTAGAGAACCCTTCTGTGATGTGTTTCCAGGCACTGTACAGGAATGTATTTGTGCACACAATGTTTTATTTGCTTAAGAGAACAAATCACTCTTTTTGATATCCTTTGACCTTCCTTTTTCCCCTTTTCAGATTTTAAAGTTGTTGATGTAAAACTTTGCTGAAATAGGGCAGGGTAACTGGCAGAGAACAGCACTAGAATGTCTACTATAAGTATTTTTAGAGAGCCATGAGCTGTTCTGTATCCAAATGATTATGGAGATTCTTTCTGTGCAGCAGCATTAATCACTCCTTCAATTACGTCCCTGAACTGCTTTCAGATCTCTGATATCTCTTATTTCTTCATCTCATATTACGTGTGACAGGAATGAAAAGTAGCTGTAATTATATAAAGTGGGCACTACTTCCAATTTTAGTTCATGGGATATATAAAAACACAATCCTATTTATATCTGGCGTTAAAATCTGGTAAAGTTCTCACTTATGGAGAGGATACAACAAAATTGACGGGAATAATTCAGGTTCTTCCTTAAAACAGGTTAGCAACTTGAAAAAAAATGGGCTGTAAATTAAAACCGCTCATCCAAGCAGCTGTAAACTGCGTGACTAGCACTTAGTCAGCAAATGACTTCCTGTGGACCTCTCTGACCTTGTCAATATTGTGAGGAGCATGGCTTCAGATGGAGAGAAATTGCTTTTGAATAGTTGCTCTGAGAATGTACAAGCAGGCATCTCTGTAACGGGAGGCATGAGGTAATTAAAAAACTTATGAGAAGTTTTAAAACATAGGAAAAACAAAGATTTTCTGTATATTTGGTGCTTCTGATTCACAGCTTGCTTGTCTCACAGTTCTGGGTTTAAGGCTATAGCTTCAAGAACTGTTCTTTTTGTAAAACAATCTCAGCTGTTTGGAGGGAATGTCATTAGCTGTCATATTTATGTAAGAGCTTCCAGTTGTCAGCTTAATTGGACTAACATGCAAAAGTAATAAGGCTTTCTTACCCCACAGTTTTAATCTTGACGGAAGGTCAATTTAAAGCCAAGTTCAGGTTTTCCGGGAATCCAAATCATGTATGCATAATGGTTGCAATCAGCAATACTGGTGAAATGTGCTGCTCTGCAGCAGCTTCTTTTTTGTGCTTGTTTAACTTATAGCAAAAATTATTGTTGAAAAGACCTTATTTCAAGGCAGAACACTCATTTTGGTTTTAAATCCCTAGACTGTGAAATTTATCTTTTTTTTGCTGGTAACTACTTGTAGCAAAGATCATCCAGGTGACTTCATAGACAATTAAAAAAAGATTTTTAACTCCAAGTTCGTAAATAGTTTGTCTGTCTCTATTTTTTTTTTTTTTCAGTTTTTGCAGTTTCACCTGTGACTTGATCTACAAGGAAGACAAGTTAACGGAGCTGTACTGTGAATTGTCTTGCTTCTCGACACAAGTGATTTTATTTGCAATTTGAAGGATTTGTAACGTCTTCCCTACTGTTTCCTGAGTATCTACAGTAATGGCCTTGGTAGCAGAAATGATTTGGGGGTTAAACAGTGTAGCTCAAAGAAGCACCATTTGCTTCAGACAGTTTTGCTATGTGCATAGATATGTCCAGCTATCCTAACTTAGGTAAACCATCACAGTGCTTTTGCACACCTTGAAGCGTTCTTGGACTCGAGGACTATAGAACTTGCCCTCTGGATCTTTTGGAGATTTTTTTTAAATTTCAAATTTGAATCTTTCAACCAGCACGTTAACCCTATGATAATGCCCAGAATTTAAGATTGTCTGATGCTATATAAATTCAGATACCATCTGCGCTAAAGGACTTATTTGTTTCACACAATACCCAGCTGCCTGTAACAGCCATTTCAATGGAACAAGACAGAATGGAGAAAATAGCAATACAGTAATCTGCTTAGGGAAGCTGTTAAGGCTACAAATTTCATAGTCAGTTCATTTCCTATACAGGTGGCAAAAACTCATACGAAGAACCAAACTGAAAAACTAGTGAGATTTCAGGCTGTTGATTCCTGATTGCATGCACAAATGCAGCTGATAATATGCAGTATGTTTCATCTGCAGATGCCCAAGTTTTCTCTAAAAGTGAAAAACAAATTTCACCTTCACCTATTGGATAGGAAAAATGATAGAAGGGTAGTATAATAGCCTACCCACGCTTATAGAAGCACAGAATGTTTGGGTTTGGAAGGGACCTCTGTGGGTCATCTAGTTCAACCCCCCTGCCGAAGCAGGGTCACCTACAGCAGGCTGCACAGGACCTCGTCCAGGTGGGTCTTGAATATCTCCAGAGAAGGAGACTCCACAGCCTCCCTGGGCAGCCTGTTCCAGGGCTCCGTCACCCTCAGAGGGAAGAAATTCTTCCTC
>Ga0181612_145197_pt1 | contig 13375 bp, 13 predicted proteins | sample HoacroProtozoa21_FD_119630 | JGI IMG/M metagenome (GOLD analysis project Ga0181612, IMG submission 119630) | Hoatzin crop microbial communities from Cojedes, Venezuel. Combined Assembly of Gp0051906, Gp0051904, Gp0051908
CATGGGAAGTTCAGAGGTGGGACGTGGTTGTGGCTGGGCAAGCAAGAAGCGGTGCTGGTCGCTGCCGACCCTGCTGCTAACGGTGTGTGCTTGGCTGCTGCTCCAAATTTGGCTTGGAGACGTCTGGAGAGAAGGGGTGACCCATGCTGGAGGAAAAGCGATGAAGATGGAGCTGTGTGGCCGTGATTGCCACCATGGTGCTGGGGTGCTGGGGGGACGGCACAGGGAGAGCCAAGCGACCGGCACGGCTGTGTGCCTGGTGGGTGGCTCAGAGGGTGCTGGTAGTGGTTACTGCTCTCAGGCACTGAGCAAGCGTTAACGTATGTAAAGGATAGCAGCTTTGTCTAGTTACAGAGGAGGGAAGTTAACTCCAAATTAACTTTATGATCCGTGAAACTGAAGGTTATTTAAAAAAATAATAACGTAAATGGGAATGCTGAAGTTTTGCAGAGTCGCTGAGTACGCTGCTTGTTGTTTAATGCCTTCCATTTTTTCACTCCCAGTCTGTGTTTTTGGCTCGGGAACAAATTGCAAGCAATATCGGCTTACGCTTGGATTTGAACCCACGTTACTCTTAGTCAGCTGAAATATTTCCCCTTATTGCTGCTCCCATAATGTTTATTTTAGACCGGATAGAATCATGGCTTTTCTGCTAGCTGTAGGGAAGAAGCCAGTCTTTGAAACACCCTAGGACCTTGGAAAGAAATGATCTCAAAGCCGGTTTGCTTTCCAGAGGAGGTACAGCTTCATTTTCCACCGAGAGTTTTATGCAGGGCTGTATCCCAGAACCATTCGTGGCATTAAAAACCCAGGAGGCAGCAGATGGATGAATAGCTGACAGATTTAAAATCGTATGACAAACGTAAAGCATTCAGACGTGAGGCCAGGGCGGGAGGAAGGTTACGGGGGGTGGGGGTGGTGGAGGCAGAAAGGTCGAGCAAGTTATTCTGGGCGGGAGGAGATGTGTAGGCGAAGGCAGGCTCCAGCGGGCTCAGCCTGCGATGGGAAGGGGAGGTCTTCAAGGGGAGGGATGTGGCAAGGAGCGTGTTCCCATCAAAGGCAGGGAGCCCTCTGTGTCCTGCACCCATGGTGGGAGGAGGAGGAGGAGGAGGAAGGGGACTGAGTCCAGCCTCGCTGAGGCCAGGGGAGCGGGGCTGCCTGCGGAGGGACAGTGTGGCATGGGGACAGCGTGGCACGGCCCTCATGGTTTCCTCCTCTGGGCAGGGGTGCGAGGGAGCCCAGGGAGGCAGGGGACGGCGCAGGCATTGGCTTTGGTTGCTGCGGCCCCGGCTGCGGCTCTCCTGTGCGTGTGTCCAGGGAGGGAGAGCAGGCAGGATTTCCTCTCTGCGGCGCTGGCTCCCGGGTTAATAACTAACCAAGCAGTCGAGGTTTATCCTTTCATTGTGGAAGAGAATTATTTACATAATACCACTCGGCGTAATCTTTATTTAGCATTGTTTCCCTGGCGTGACACTGGACAGAGTGGCGGTGCCCAGAAATGTGGTTTCGGCCCAAATACGTGGGAAGTTAACCCTGACCGTCTGGGTGTGCCTCACCCTGCCTGTGCAGGGAGCTGGCTGCAAATTTAAGAAATACTCTAGCGGCGTGGCCATCTGCCGTGTGGTTTTGGGGACCTTTAAATCTTCTAAACTCTGTTTTCTGCAGTCTCCAGGCTGGTGCTCTGTGCTGGTACCTGAAAGCTTCTCACCCAACACAAAGTTAAGGTTTGTCCTGTGCGTGTTAGGGCAAGCGAGTGGTTTGTGTTGCGCTCTCCTGTCTCTCTACGTTGAAGAAGACAGGAGGAGGGAGATGTGTCAGCCCGTGGGTGGAGGCTGACAGGATTTGGGAAGGTTCCTGGTGCGGATCATCCCGTCGTCTGCCATCAGTCCCTGAGGACTCGCTGTCTCCCAGGTGGGCAGGTTTCATCCTCCTTGGGGAGCGTGTGATTGCAAGGTCCGGAGGCTTAGGTGGTATGAAGAGCTGGGGCCTCATTATCGTGGCGCGCTGCGGTGAAGGACTGAACCCCGGGCTTGGGTTTCAGTGGGATGCGGTGGGAGAGCGAATAGGTGAGTAGGACGGCAGGCGAAGCCGAGCTTTCTGAAAAATCTGCCTGTACCCCCAGCTGTGCAGCGCTGGCTGGAGAGGGTGGAGGGTGTCTTTCCTCTCGCCGCAGGATGCGTGGGCTGCTGACAAGCTGTGGCAAACAATGGAAAGTTGGCTTTCTTCTGAAAATATTTTAAAACCTTGTAAAAGGACTCCAGCAGCTACATTTTTATAGGACCAGGTCTCAGCTGCGTGGCGCTTGATCACTTTGTAAATAGCTCGGTCTTTGGCCTCTGCGAACTGGTGGAGCACGTACCTCCAGCGCTGCAGAAGCACGGTTAGCACGTGGTTTGTCCGTGGCAGCACCTGGCCCGTGGAGCAGAAGCGCTTTGCGGCGTGGCGTAAGTATTTGCTGCCGAGCCCTCCTGATCTCTTTGGCCGGGTGTTGCAAGGAGCTGGGTTTGCACGGGCTGCGCGTCCCCAGCGACTGACGCCGGATTGCCCGGTGGGACGCGTGCAGTCCAGGCATTCCTGGTCGACCTTCGCGGAGGGCGATGCAGAGCCAGTGTGTCAGTCTTATGCCCGTGATGTGGACGTTACCCAATTGTGCCTGGAACTTGCTGGAACAACGGTAACTTGTTAACACCCTCCTTGAACCAATTAAACCTGGCAGGGTGAGTTTGTGTTGGATCAGCGTGGAGACGTGTGACTGCAGCGTTCCCGATCCACTGCTTGAAGCCCTAAAGCTTTGTCTACTGACTTGTCAAGCCCTTGCCGTTACCGTCATGCGACTCATGATACCTTGTGGTATGTAAATCTTGGATGCGTAACAGCGCGGTGGTGTTTGGTATCAGAGCTGTGTGCTTGGCAGGTTTCTCCAGTCGTTTGCCTGGGGGTGTTCTTCCTGCAGCGGGACCTTAAAAAGCTGTGTCCCCTCTTGTGCTTGGTGAAGGGGGTGACTCTGTCCTCTTGGAAAGACTTGCTTGATCGATCACTTGTTTTTCTGCAGGTACCACGTCATAGAATTCCGTTAATGAACTTTTCAAGCTTCATCTTGAAAGCAGTTACAGCTTGCTTTTTTTTATTTGCCTTTGCTGCAGAGTTTTTCAAGCTCAAGCCAAAGGCTGAGCTTCGTTTCTAGGTCACTGGTCTGCCCTTTCATTTCCCCCCTCACACTGAAGCTGGCCGGCTTGTTTTGATTTGGTAATATGTGAGGTGGTGTCCACAGACAAAAACAGGCAGGCCAGTGAAATTCATGTTTCCCTGCAGCCTTGTTCCTGTTGTGTGTGAATAATAATTTCCAAATGCTAGACCAGAGGTGATTAAAAACTGTCAAAGAAATAAAATGCAGCAAAGTCTGTGTTACGGGAATCTGTGCATCCAGTGTTTTGGGACAACTCTGAGCTGGCAGTGGAAAAAGCCTCCAGTATTCTGCTTGAAGGCTTTCTAGTCTTAAATAAATGGTACTTCTTTGGGAGGTGCTGATGAGGCTGTGCGGGAGGCTGGCTGCCGCTGGCTGCGTGCGGGGCCCGGGGCCGGCAGCACTGCCTTTTTCTGCGCCCGCGCTGCGGAGGTGTTTGGGGACCCGGGCCGCAGCTGAGATGGCTTTGCTTGGCGTGGCACAGGCACCTGGGCAGCTCGCTCGGCTGCGCGCTCGTGGCTGGAGCTGCTGAGCGTGACTGGCAAAGGGTAGACGGGTGAAAGGCTGCTCTGCGGCTCGAGTGGATGCTTGAGTGGGTGTGAAGAGCTGAAAATCCTACTGGGGAGCAGTGTGCAGTGTCTGTTGCTGGCTCTGAGCAAGTACAAGTGCTTGTTATTTGCTGAGCTGCAAGGCAATGGATATTCAGAGGGTTTTATGCAACTCCGGTGTTGGGACCGTGAAGCAGTTGTCAGGTTACATCAGTTTGATGTATTGAGGATCTTTATTTTTGGAGCAAATGATCCTACTGACAGCATGTATAGGAGGTGTCAGCCAGACCTTTTTTCTTCTTCCTCTCTATCTTTTCTTGTTGGTTTATAGGTTTTAGTCTTGGCTTTGCTTTGCTCTCTTGACAGGGTAGCTGCTAAAAGATTTTTGTTGTGTTTTCTGATTTGGGATGTCTACGTGCCTTAAGATGCCACGATTAGAGGTGCACGTAAAGAGCTGCTGTGGTTTTGGTCCAGAACCCAGCCAGCCGTCGGCAGCATTCCTGAGGGTTGTGTGGTGATGGACGGAGAAACACTGCAGGATTTTGGGTTTTCTCCAGCATTATGAAACAAAAGTAGAAAGGGATGTCTGCGCATACCTTAAGGGTTGTGTTTTTGTTCTAACTCTCGCTGTGGAAGGCTGTTTGCATCTTCTCCACTGAGACTGGTGCTCGTGAAATCTAGAGCACTTCTATGAATGTCCTTAAACTCTTCCAACAGCAGGTGAAAGCTGAGAAATGGGGAGTTTGGTTTGCCCGGAGGTGGAGGAGTCATGCTGCAGCGGCAGATGCGAGCGTGCAGGCTCCCCGGTTGCTCCTGCTTCCCCTGCCAAAGACCGTGCGAGTTTTGCTGTCCGTTTCAATGGGACGAGAACGTCAAGCTCCATCTGTGGCTCTTTTTTCTTTCCTGCATTTTGTTCAGTTGTGCTTTTGAAATGTCTGTGGATTTCTTCTCAGCAGGAGGTTGAATTCCCCACACAATGTGTTATTGTGTTTGTCTTGCTCTAGTTCCTTGTTCATGCGGAAACACCTTGAACCTTTGCCTGAGTTGGAAGATGGGTGCAGAGTCAGCCCCTTGGCTGCAGGCATGGGGCTGTTCCAGGAGGAACGTGTCCGTGCACGACTCTCCAGCCTTGAGTTACCCGGTTGCTGCTTGAGGCGTTAGACGTGTTTGGCTAACGCAGGCACTCCCCTGCGTTTTGATCAGGCAATCTACACAGACTTATTTTTGTTTTACGGAGGCTGATCCCTAGGGTAAAGGAGGCTGTAGCCAGAAAAAAGTGAGTGTTCACACTTGCCTTGGTGAACTTCTGGAGTATTTCTCCAATTAATTGTTAGGTAACGGAGGGTGAAATACCTACTGTAAATGACATGGCCAGGAGCACTGCTAACCTGGGGCCTGATCCCTTCTTTACTCGTTCCAGTTTTGCATAAACTTGACAAAGGCACCTGTGCTGTCTCGGCCATTTGCAGTCTGCTTTATGAAGCCTCTCAACCAGCAGAAGAAACGTCTCAATAAATACAGCAGCTTCGCCTTGCAGTCTTGCCAAGTCAATTTAGTCTGTATGTTGAGGAGGCAGAACAATTAGTTACGGAGACAAATGGGTCTTCTCTCTGTTCTGTGCTCTCATCGCACGGCCAGCTCCCAGCGTTGCGATAAGCGTAACAGTGAAATCTGTATTAAGCAACCAATTAAGGCATTTGCACAAGGTGTATGGGGGGGGAGTACGAGCTTAACGTTAACCTGCTAAGAAAGGTGGAGCTGAATCGTATCTCTGAATGGGTTTGGGGCTGTCAAACAAGGGTGATTTCTTCTGCGTTTTTCACAGCATCTTGCTGACTTGTTGTAGGCTGTATTTCTGGGATGTGGGGGCTTTGGCTGCAGAGCTGGCTAAAGGCGTCTCTACCTGACTGCCCCTCACCAGGTTCCTATCACAGCGCTTCTCCTCCCCGTTACGTTTGACCTGAGCAGTTGAATGGATGTCTTCAGCAAGCGGTCACGCTTTTGGTTGGGTTGGCACCGCTTTGGGGGTGGTATGGGTGCTGCAGGGAAGGATGGGGAGCCCGGGGACAGACAACCTGAAACCAGGGGGGGATGGCAGTAATTTACACAGCTTGATTACGTTGCAAGCCTCTGTCTTTTGCAGGAGTGAAACCACTGTCCTGAAATTCTCCTCTAACCAAAACATTTTTCTCTCAGACTTCTTCTGCACAGACCTGTGCTTATCTCTGCTGAGTCTCCCTTAGCAGGGAATAAACTGATTTAGCAGCAGCAGTGATTTCAGCCTGGAGTCATGCTCAGGCAATACTGGTGGAAGTTAGGTCCGTTTCTGCTGTGGCCTGGGCAGCTGGGAAGGTCTGTGGCCCTTGCTCCTTTTCCATGGGCTGGAAACCGACTGCCTGGTTCAGAAACGTGGCTGGGACTGCTGGTCCATGGCAGGATTTGGGCTTTTCACATCGCCCTCCAAGTCCCCGTCACTGCTTTGTGTTAGCTGCCGGCTGCGCTACCTTTGTTCCTCGAACCTTGGTGGTCCTCCCTGGGAGACTTGGGTAGTCTGGTTTGGTGCCGTCATCCCCGCATGTCCAGGGGAGAGCTGATGAAGAAGAAGGTTGGGCAGATGCCGTCCTCTGTGCTGTGTGGCAGCTTCTGCCAGCGGCAGTCGTGGCTCAGTTGGGCGCTTGAACGCAGAACAAGAGGGAGGGGAGGGTGCTTGTCCTGGGAGAGTTTAACACTGCTCTTCTGCAGGAGCTTTGCTGAATTGCAGATTGCTGTTTCTCTCCTACTTCTTTTCTAAATCTGCTGCTGTTCTCTGCTGGAAGTGGCAGCAGTTTTTGCTGATGTGCTGTAGTACATGGATGGATGTGTGCTGCAGCGCAGAGCTGTAACTGACTGGGCAGAGGGTAGCTGGTGACACTGAAACATGCTGGCTTTTTTGGGGAAATGCGGTAACTCGCAGTGGTCTCTTCCCAGGCACTGAAATAGTTCACAGAATCCCGGCGTGGTAGGGATTGGAAGGGACCTCTGTGGGTCACCCAGTCCAACCCCCTGCCGAAGCAGGGTCACCCAGAGCAGGCTGCACAGGACCGCATCCAGGCAGGTCTGGAATATCTCCAGAGAAGGAGACTCCACAACCTCCCTGGGCAGCCTGGGCCAGGGCTCTGTCACCCTCAGAGGGAAGAAGTTCTTCCTCATGTTCAGCTGGAACTTCCCATGCCTCAGTTTGTGCCCGTTGCCCCTTGTCCTGTCGCTGGGCACCACTGTCAAGAGTCTGGCCCCATCCTCCTGACACCCACCCTGCAGATATTGATAAGCATTTCTAAGGTCCCCTCTCAGCCTTCTCTTCTTCAGGCTGAACAAGCCCAGCTCCAGTGTGGTGCACAGCACTGTCTCATCACACCTACGCAGTCCAGGCTCTGTCACCACAAAGTATTCCAGGTGCCGCTGTTTAGCGCTGTCATTTACCAGAACAAGGTATTATCACATTTCCTTTCTCCCACCTCATGTGGGATGAAGAAACACCATCAAGACAACCTGAGGAAAGTTTTCAAACCTTAGTGCTCAGGTTTTGGCTTTTAATTCCAACACGCAGCCGCCCAAGCAAGTCACCAGCTTATACAGCAGAGCTGATCCCACGTAATTCCCTCGTGTTTGAAGAGGGAGCTGCCGTGCAGGTGCTGTACTCCTTAACGGCTCATTCCCCGCACATGCAAGTGCGGAAACCTGGTGCTGGCTTCACCCAAGGCTCCAAAGGCACATCACCAGAAGCCCCTCTGTTGGGAGGTCAGAGGAGATGGCCTTTGCACAGGGGAAGAGCTGGTGCCGACAGCCCTCCCCGGCGCGGTCGGGGGTCAGCACCGGTCCCAGCCCCAGGCGCTGAGGCGTGAGGGCACGGGGCAGGCGGCAGAGCACGGAGGGGCAGCTGCAGGCTGGGAGCCTTATGGGAAACTCCAGAAGCGTGGTGTAAATACTGTATGCGCCCGGAGCCAGAGAGCTCAGCGAGGGCTGCGTGTGGCATTTCCTGAAGGTTACCTCTAATAAGTGCTGTCAGCCTGCCAGCCTTCGACTGTCTGCCGAGTCCTTCTGCGGGAAGCACGGCGTGCCTGGACCTCTGCGGCACTGTCACAATCCGTGACAGCGAGAGCTTAAAAAAATACAGTTCCTCCCACGCAGCACAGCCGAGGCAGGTGTAGGACACCAGGGCAAGCAAACGCACCGAGACCCGGCAGGGTGGAAGGGCTCCTCTCCTCTTCCTAACGCCCGGTCGCACGGCTGCTTGCTGAGCACCGTGTATCTCCCACCCCGCACCAGCGCGGTCGGTCAGCGGAGCCGGAGTGCAGCAGCAGGCATTCGTCTGCATTTATTCACGAGCTGCCACCAAAGAGATTAACCCGACCCCCCGCACTCCTTCGCTTTTTCAATTCACTGGGAAAAGACCGGGCATCTTTCCCTATTCCCAGGCCTTTTCTGGTTCTCAGGCTCACGTTTACTCGTAACTTTTAGAGACTTTCCAGCCCTGTGCTCACAGCCCACCGGTGATGTGGGTCTGCTCACCGAGCGGCCCGTGCTCGGCTGGTCCTCAGATGACCTGCTGAGCTGGGTGCAACGCAGAAACCTGCAACCAAGCCGTGATTGGCACCAGTCTCTCCAGCCTGGACACAAAGCTTTCCAGTAAAGGCAGCAAATGCCCAGCCTCTCTGGCTAAGCCTCTGCAGCCCTCCCCCTCCAGCCCCTTCTATTTCTTCTCCTTTTCTTGGAGAACTGCTCCAAACCCAGCAGCACTGGAAATAAATGATCGCCAGGAATACGCTCCAGATAACAGAAAACACTGCGATTGTGAGCAGGGAAGGACTGGGGAAATCTGTCATTCCAGCGGGTAAAGAGAAAAAAAAAAAAGCCACGTTCAAGGCCGCCTTGGTTACATAAACTTCATTTCCATGTCTTTTATCACTGATAAGATAAGCCATTGCTCAAGTTCACGTTCTGTATCAAGTAAACCATGATAATCCTCTTAGGAATTCCCCATGCCCCAGCTTGAACAGACCTGCAGAAAAGAGCTTAAGGGGTTGCCTTCAGCTTAAAAAAAGAAACACATACAAGCATGCAGCCACATACTTATTTATAACGTAGGCAAGTTTGGGGCCTAGTATGGAGTACCGAAGGCTTATACGGGTCTGTCTGAATAAAGGGATCTACTTCTGCCCTAGTTCATCAACGCTACAAGCTGCTGCTTGGTCATGCATGGCACAGCTGAACACCAGCCCGGAGACGACCGCCCTTCCAAGGAGGGTTTCTCGCAGCAATAAGGATCTGGAGGATCAGATCCCCAAAAACAATTAAACTGATTCATGACCAGTCCCACACACTTTGTGCTGGATTACAGCAACGAGAATTTTCCAAGCAGCTGTACTTCTTTTTTTTCTGTTTTATTACCACACAGGATAACTCTACATCCTTTAATCTGGTGGCAGAATTACAGCAATTTCAAGCAGTTATTACCATGCTTCGGGTTGAAGACTTCAAACTCTCTGAGACCACCACCTCCTCCCGTACTGTACTGCCAGGACATCCAGATGTGAACCATCCCCGTCTGTATTTAACTGTTAGCGATCTGATCCAATCCAGCAATGGGATATATTTGCTAACCACTTAAATATGCACTCGCACACACTGTGCTGTAACACAAAAGGCCGTTTCATAAATTTCTGATTGCAAGACGGATGGCAGCAATAAGCAGAGACACAAACTCCTGCCCTCCTCTCTGCTGCTCGTCATCAGGATGCAAATTACCTGGGCCAGCAATTTTATCGCAGCATCTTCCAGGGAAGCGACTTAGCCCGAAGGCGATGAAGACCTACGTCTGATGCTTTACTTCACCAGGCCGCGTCTGGCCACCCCCATGCCCTTCTAAGCCTGCGGCTGCCAGAAGATCAAGGCAAAAGGCGGTGGGTATCACCTGAAATCGGTGCTTAAAATGTCAACTTTCTTCAGGGCTATCTACGCCTTCAGCCAGCCCAGTGGGCTCCAGCACCCACAACTATTTCATACTCATTTCCAGCTACCAACACTCCCATCCCTCTGATAGCCTCCCTCCATTAGGGCCTTTTCCACCCACTTCCGAGTATTTTATAACACTCTCCCCTAAAGGGTGCAGCATATTAAACAAAACATCTCTCTCCTCCCATCTCTCTCCTCCCCACCAGCAACTTCGAAATCCTTTAGCATCGACTGACAACCCACAGCATTGTGGGAAAGGTTATTTTCAGATCAGCTGCTGGAAAAGCTCTTCCAAGGTAGCAGCTGAATTCAAATCACACAGCAATTAGCTCAGGGGGATTTGTATGTTTTTCTTTCAGGAAACCTATTTGAAAACAAAACAAACAAGCAAAAAAAACGGTTTAAATCTCATTTAAAAGATCTCAAAGTGTGTCACAAGCATGCCACTTTTTCCACCGAGGAGAACTGGAGCAAATCTAACCAGTTTCACCCCATCAGAAGGGGTTTTGTCCTTTCAACCCTCTCGCTGTGTCCCCCCACCTCCCGAGAAAAAGCAAGATAACGCAGCGGGCCAGGGCAGCTACAGCCCTGCTCAGCATCACACGGCAAGCAAACCGCCGCGCCAGTATCTGTCCCGTATCTTTCCCACAAGATGAGGTCTTCCACACCGCTCTCCTTTGGTTTTCGCCTCTCGCCTCAAGGCCGCATGCAGATGACCGTGCTTTTTCTGAAGCCGGTGCCAATGAGGCCACTGCATTCGTTATCCAGCAGGATAATGACAGAGTGCAATTCAGTCAACAGCAAATCCTCCCCAGGGAGATGCCCTCTGACCTTCCCCGAGCTGGGGGATGAACGCAGACAGCCAGATCTCAGACAGGCGGCAGAGCTGAGTGAATAATTCCTAATGAATCCTTTCATCTCTCCTTTTGTTTTGGGGAAGGGGCGGGGGGGTGGAGGAAAATAGTTGGGAACTATCCACCACCAGCAGAAAATGATTTTCTAGAGCTGCCCCAAATCACCGTCACCCGCACGACATTTTTCATGGCTTTTGCTCGGTGCACGGCGAGCACGAACCACACGCTGCTCTCAGCAGAGACGCCCCTCCTGAGGACAGCCAGGCCCGGAGGGGAGAGCAGACCAGCCAAAGTCACAGCAAGAGCAGGGATGCTCCTGGAAACCTAGCTTAAAATCGCAATTGGGAGTGCATTTAAGATATCTGTTCAACCTGCATTTTTGCCAATAAAATTCAGTTCCACCAACAAACCAAGCACAAGAAAGTTTATTTAATAAAGGCCCACAGAAAGCCAGGACCTTACTTCTCTCAATTTTCTCCCATTTTCCAAGCCACAAGCTGGAAGGATCACAATCATTTGATACAAGCAGTTTTCTTCCTCCCTGCGCCCTCCCCTCCCTTCAAAAAGAAGCAATTCTCATTTCTCCTATGTGAATTCAGCCGCGGAGATGTAACAGTAAATGAGGGTGTGGAAACCAACTGACAGCATGAGATCTCAGAGCTGCTTCACAAACTTTCAGTCCCCCGCATGGCACCCAGGCCCGTGGGCACCGGTCTCCATCAGTGCGACAGGACCAGTTTTAACCAGGCAGTTTTTGGCCATGTCTCTCAATCAGGCACGTCTGAAGCAGTCGCTTCCATCCAGCCGCACTGGCATTTACAGGGACTTACCCTCAGCAAGCCCCACCTCATCAGCATCTATGTTTTGTATCGGGAGCAGAAATTACACGGAAGGACCACGGTCGTGGAATGCTCCCTACCCTATTCCCAGACAAATGAACCGACGTGAACCTACACACTTAAACAGAGCTTGGCTCGTGTATTTATACAGATGCCAAATCCCAGGGATATCAATGACAATCTCTTCCCCAGTAAAACCTGCTTACAGCACTGGACTCTAAAGCCCCCCTGCCATCTCCTGTGTCACCCGGGACATCACGGGGAGCGGCCAGCGAACCCCTCCAGGTGCCCAGCGCCGTGGGGGTTGCAATGCCAATGACTAAGCAGATCTTCAAAGGAAGAAAAACAAGAGTCCTAGTCAATGACTGACCAGCGTAATGGCTCAGGCTGCTCTCACGCGCTCCTCTCACAGCACATTTGTTTGCCGGGCTGCCCAAGAGGTTTCGAAGGGTCAAACACGAGGTCATCAACTGCGCGGTGATTTTAGCTTCGCTGAAAAATATAAAAAGCTGGAACTACAAGCAAGGAAGGTCCCAGTACTTACAATTCAGGCTAAAAAGACATGAAAATGCAAATCCTTTAAGTTCAAACACACCAGAGGCAGAATCAGAAAGAAAAAAAAAATAAAAAAGGATCTTGTGATTTTTGAAGCTCAGAGGTTAGCAGTATTTAGTAATCCACCTAAAATTCTGACCAGCCTCAAGGACTGTGAGAAAAGCGGCTGTGGAAAGCAAAACCTTGCTTTCAGGCTATTTTGAGAAGCACTCACAAGGTTTATCCCAGAAACTGCTTTCTGCCTACTCAGATTTCTCAACTGAACCGACCACGTGGTGTTTAGATGGACTGCTGGAGACACTTGAGAATAGCAGTGCTGCCTGCCGCTATCTGCCTGGCACAGGGTGGTTTTTAATTGAGGCTGAACTCTTCAGTCCCTGCTGCAGTCTGCAGCTCCAGTCACCGAAATAATAATTAAGCCCAGGAGAAGCAGTGCAAAGTAGCAATGCCTTTAACTAGTACGTTCAGATGAGGAAACCACAAGACATGCACAGACAGCTCCAGGATGTGCTGTTTTGTTTCAAGTCTGAGGGTCTGACCAGGTTTTAAAGAGCAGAAGTCAGGGTGGCCGAGATCTTGCCATGCAGTACAGAAACAGAAGAGATGCAGAAAAATATTCACTTTTACCTCACCCAGCGCAAGGAGGGAATCGGAGCAAGCTGTTCCCGTCGGAGTTTGAGACCTTCGTCCCATGGGAATCTAAGAGATTATAAAACGAGAGGGGAACGCAGAGCAACAGAAGCGCCCGAGACATCAATCCAGTTCAGAGCCATCCTCCCCAGTCCATACAGACCCGGGAAACAAACCTGCCCGACAAACCACCCTGAGAAAGGCAGCACCGGCTGCGGAGGCTGCTGGTGGATCAGAGAACGCAAGTTCTGCTCTGAAATCTGCGGGGACAGACTCAGCCTGGAAACGACTCTCCATTAGGTTAATTAGTCAAGTTTGATGTATCCAAGACGGTTACCATGGTCACAGGAACCGAACAGTAATGCTTCACACAGATTTCCCAATGTGGGACTGGGTATGGGGAGGCTGTGTCCCCCCGGCCAGGCAGGGAGCAGGACCCCACCACCCCAGACACCCCAGGCTCTACAAAAACCAGCCCCCAAACCCAGGCCGGGCTGCTTGCAAACACTTACTGGAAGAGCTCCTTGTCCATAGATCATAAGGCTGCTAAAAATAGCATCAGAGAGCAACCAGGTTAATGAGACATCAAGCAGATGCATTGCACACAGAAACAAACAGAATGCACTCAAGCTCTGCCCCCCACCTGGCTTTTGTTGGGTTGGTTTTGAGCGGGGGAAGAAACAAAGAGATGCTCTGTTTCCTCTTAAAAAGTCAAAAACCACCTGTCAAGTGACAGAAAGGAGCACCTCTCCTACGAGGAAAGGCTGAGGGAGC
>Ga0181612_172839_pt1 | contig 13374 bp, 6 predicted proteins | sample HoacroProtozoa21_FD_119630 | JGI IMG/M metagenome (GOLD analysis project Ga0181612, IMG submission 119630) | Hoatzin crop microbial communities from Cojedes, Venezuel. Combined Assembly of Gp0051906, Gp0051904, Gp0051908
AAACGGAAGAGAATAAATCATGAGCTACCTGTATGCTTAATGACACCACGTGTATGTGGCTTGCCAAAGATCACCTGAGATGGAGGAAGGTTCACAGGATTTCAAAAAGGTAATTTCAAATTGATTCCCATCTTGTTACTGCAGAGTGAGAAACAGAGAGAGAAAGAGATTTGACCATTAGCGTTTCCATCTTTGGCTGAAAACTTCAAGGAATTTAAGTTAAAGTTTCTGGCTTGATCATCACTTCTAAATAGTTCAGTATTTTTGAACAATTGTATACCAGTTTTTGAAGTCAAAAAAGTGGTTCCTTATTGAGTTTTGATGGGTTGGTTTGTTTACTTTCTAAATTAGAGGTACTAATGTAGATTTCAATCACAGTTTAGTATTGATTCTTTTTAACAAAGAATGAAGATTTATTGCAAATATCTCAGGAAGGCAAAGGATTACTTGTCTGCTGCAACTGTGCTAATGTGTCATGTAGGCTTTTTTAATGTTAAAATGAAAAGTGATAATCCCTTCCAGAGATCCCTTAATCTGCTTGAGAGGTAGGGGTTTCCCTTTAAAATTCTCTGAAACTTGCAACTATTTTGGAGCATGGGGTTTGAACCTGTGTTAAATACTTGTCACACCAGCAGTTATTTGCCAAAGGGCGTTGTTTCATATCAATTACAGGAGGGTTCACAGAAATGTTAAGTTAGAATGGTCCTGAAAAACTTCCCTAGTCTATCAGAGACAGAGGACAGTAGGATCAATTCTATCTAAATAATTTCTGACAGATGTAACTATACTGTTTTGCAAAAATATCAACTGAAATGTTATAGGGTTGTGTTAGTTGTTTTTTGTTTTTTTCCCTTGGGTAACTTATTCCAAGGTTTACCTATCCTCAAAGTTAGCAAAGCTTCCCTAAAACCTAACCCTGGTACAACTAAAGCTGATTATATATAAGAAGGTAGATATATGGTACAGTAGGTCACAGACCTCTTACTGGTGGCATTTTAAGTAGTGGAAGATTGTTATCATGCTTTTATGTTCTTGACTAAAAAGCCTGGAGTTCTTTCAACATTTTCATGGTGGCTCTAGCTTAAACTTCTGCTTTTGTCTGCTTGTCCTTCTTAAACTTTCTTAAGTGGACCCAGCTCAGTGATATTGAGGGTTTATCTAAGAATGAAAGTTTTATCTAAGTATAAACCCATAATAGTGAGTGTATGGTAAACAATTTCTTCTTGATAGAACATTTCCAAGGTGTGTACAAACTGTTTAACAGATTGTTTAACACTGCCCCGTTACACAAATCCCAGGCCCATTATGCTTTTGTCAACCTTCTTACAAAATAGATAGGGCGATTGCCAACACAGTAAATCAAAGGATTAAATATTTAATCTTTTAGAGGCTTTGCTCCTTAGGATCTACAGTCAAAAGGTAAAGTCACTTACTTCTGCTTTGAATGGCGAGTTTCTTAATCGTGAATGTCAGGAGAAGTAGTCTGGAGAACAGATGAGAAATAACAGTTAGGAATAAAACAAGGACATGCTTAATATATGTAAGCTTGATTAAGGTAGCTCATGGAAGCAAGGCAGGGGACAGCTTTGCTTCTCTCTGTGATACATGAAGATGAAATTAAAAGCCAATTATATACAGGTCATGAATTACTTGTCCAGCAAGGACAAAAACAGAAATAAAAGGCTGTATACTCTCTTGATAGCTGTACTTTTCTGATAAACTCAGTTTTGTCATTCCTAATTTATGCAGATTTAGTGATAAAAGAATGTCTCAAAAGGCTACTTAATGCCTGTTCTACAGCCTTTACATTTTTGTGTGTGAATGTTGTGTGTGTCTGAACACACAGGAGATAAACACTTCCATTTTTAAAGTTCACGTAACAAAGCTGCTCAGTTCTTGTATTTTTCATGGTAAAGCATACTCTTTTGGAATGAGAAGAAAAAAACAGGTGAAAGAAAACGGTTATGGGTTTAGCAATTTACGTACCAAAATGCACCTGAAGCCCCTGCTGAATCATCTGTGGTTGTTGGAATGGGTTGCTGTCACCTCTGGACAGGAAAGGGCTCCAAGCAGAGTAAGTGCAATGTGGGGTTGGTTTCCACACGGCTGTTTCCACACTCGTTCCACGCTGCTGTATGCCTTATAGTGGGTGATAATATCAAAGCCTATGGAAATGATAAATAACTCCTAATGTCAGGTAAATAGCAGTAGAAGGATCTGCAAGTCTCTAGTGAGCTGATCCTGTTTACAACTGGGTTGGATGCATGTACTCACTTCTTCATTCCTCTAGGGAGATAAAATAACATAAATAAAATATCCTAACCCTGTAGCATTCTTGAAACCTAAATTGCATGACAAAAGAAGCTCTTCTGGTCAGTAAATCTAGATATTCATTAGCATTTAGCTAACCAAGTTAATTTATAAAACTGGGGGTTGAGGGGGAATTGAAACACAAAAGCAGAGCTAATTTAATGACATCTCTGTTGGCATGGAGTATTTCTGTTCTGCACATGGGCAGATGTTGTGAGAGTCTACCAAACCACTGCTGAGAATCAGCTCAGTTCCTGAAAATTTCCATCTCATTAAACTTCTATGTACAGAAAGCAATTCCTTCACTGTAGATAATAATTTTATTAACACAGCTATTAGCACTACAGCCTTTGACAAGGAAACTGGAGTGTTAAAGAACATTTTCTAAAAATAAGCAAATTTACCTATGTTCTAATGAACCCATAACTAACCCTTCTTAAACATGAGAAAAATGAAAAAAAGGACCCCAAATGAAAATAACCAAAAGGAAATAAAGAAAAAAAAAAAAGAGCTAACTAGAAAAAGCCCAGGCATATTAGGATGGCAATAAGATTTTCCTGCAACTGTTTATGAACCTCAAAAGTTTAATGAGGTTTAGTATAAATGATCTGCAGTTCAATAATATATACTGTAGGCACATTATTCTTTTCACCATTCTTCTGAATTCCTTACACATTTTTCTCCTGTGTAAAAAAAAAAAATATATATATATATATGTATTCAGAATCCAATAAAGCATGATAAATAATGTCTTCAGGTAATCAATCATGAACACTTGATGTGGATAATTCCCAAACAATACGTACTGTCAAATATTATTAATATAAATAATTCTGCAAATAATAATTATTAATATAACCACAGAAATTGGGATATTTTGTAAGTAAAGAAAAAGCATTTCTTTCCCATATAATTCAATCTGATCTGAAGGCAGTGATGAAAAGCAACCAAAATGGGAAATGTGCCTTCTCAGGACTTGATTGAAAGCACGTGGAAACGAACAGAAGTCTTGTTTTTCAGATGACCTCAGCTGAGAGCTATCAAAGCTGGAAAAGTGCTCCTGATGGGTTTGTACTTCCTCTGTTTCCATTCAGGAAAACCCAGTGGCACAGAATGGCTCTTTCGTCATCAGTGACTAACGCTGTCTTCCCTGCAGTGCCCTACTGCCGGGCAGGCGGTCCATTGCTCTTCAACCTCTCAAGCAAATGGGCTTTTTTTTGGTTTTTGGGGTTTTTTTTTGACAGAAAAGCTTAGATAATTGTGGAAGAGTAAAGATTGATGGGAGCAGAATTCCAGGAGCAGACAGGGTGGTACAGATCACAGACATTGGTAAGCAATGAATACAAGTGGAAAATCCGAGGGGACGAGCTTTCAGAGATAAACACGAAATAATAAAAAGAAGTCATATGACCGTTTTAGTTTCAATACAGGAAGAGCAGGTAAGTCTCGATATATTGAATTACCTTTGTATTTTTTTTTCTTCTGCTACCTGCCTCAGAGGTTTCAGATACAGATGCAGGCAAGTAAGCCAGATGTTGGCAATATGACCTAGGACTTGCGCGCAAGTTTGTATCTGTAGAGGAATCCCTTTCAAAGGTGTGCTTTTACGTTTTCAATGTAATATGGAGGTTTTCTACTCTGACATTTCTGTGTGTGTCTGTTTCCTACTCTTGCATGTACTGATCAAGAAAAAAAGTGTGATTGGGAAATGCATTTCCCATTTATTCTCCTTTGCTTAACACTTTACAGCAGTGTATTTTAAAGTTATAAAACAATGGTCAAATATTCTGATTCTAGGTGTTGACATTTGTTGTTATTAAAGCTCAAGACCTCCATAAACAAGCAGCGAGAGCACAGAAGCTGAAAACAAGCATAATTCGGTTTTTAGAATTCTGACTAAAGTGAACAACACTTTTTCATTTCCTAAACAAATTCTAGAAATTAAAATCTAATTGCTCAGAGGTATTTTTTTATGATACATGAGAAATGAAGTGAAATGACTCTATATGTTTGTTTATACCTATATATACACAGATGCACATATGCATACACACACAAACACAGAAATTCCCAAATATATATTCACATGGTGCTAACAACCTAGACTAAATAAAAAGCAAGGAAATACAAAATTCAAGCTGTTTGCTTTGCCTTATCTATTTCCATTATGCATGGTAAATATTGCAGATCATATGGTCTATAAAATCGCATGCTGCTTGGAGGCTCCTTCAGAGCTTTGCCACAACAGGGGATTGTAAGGATAGATGCCGTAGCAACCCGGAGTTTTCCAGACTTTTTTATGTAGTTGGACTCTTCATGATATCTGAATTTATTTTTTGCATGTGAACTTCTTTTATTTCCTATGTTTTTTTGTTAACCCACGACCGCAAACAAACCCAAAATATGTTGAAGGAGGGCAGCATATGAGGTTTTTTAGTTTTTTTTCTATTAGGACTTCTGTTTTTCTGTTTAGTCTGAGGTTTGAAGGTAATGGAAAGCACCAGTGAATAATGATGGGTGATTAGATAAATAGGTTTGATATTGCTCAATGCTAGGAACTCTTGCCTACTGAGGGTCTGGGCCCCAGTGTACACGTAGGAGTTCTGTCAAGTTCCAGGGGAACTCAAGTTTTTTCATATTATAGCATTTAGGCTTTAACTGACTATCCAAATTTTCTTAAGAGAACTCTCTTGTAAAATGAAAAATATCTTTTCAAAAAGCTAAGATATGTAAAACTATGCCTTGAAATTTTGTGTGTGTGTGCTAAATAGATGGATAGCAATGTGTAAGGTAGGAATAAGAACTTTGTCTTTTGCCTAATGGTTACTTAATACTCCTAAATCAACACAACGTGTCACCTTCCCTGCCTAAGATATGATTATTGTCTATATGTTGGTGTTATCGTAGTGGATCTTTGCAGCAGTACAATTTTCAAATGATTTAAGGGTCAAGTTTTGATTTAAAGCAAGGAGTTATTGTAAATTAGGATGAGTTAATTTAAGGCCAGCATTTACACACAGGAGACCTGTTAAGAAAGGCAGGTTCATTTGATGTGTGAAGCATGTTAGCATTGAAGTTATTTTTTAAAGAAAGTTCTATTTGGTAATGGGACATAACATTTTTAATGAGTTAATGACATTGTGGTGCAAAAGTAAGAATCTCCTTTGGCAGGTTCATTACATTATACATTATTTTCATTGTATGACCTTAAATTCAGAGATTAGAATAGTATACATTTTTGAGATGATTTGTCAATGGGACAAGTCCAGCTGCATCCATAGTAGAGGCCATAATACTGTGGGCAATCAGATGAACTGTTCTGGCCGCTGCTTGGGCTTACATAAGAAGTTCTGTCCTCAGCTCGTTGCTATCATCTGCTCTCACAAGCTCTGTAAGTCCTGGTGATTTTGCTGCATATTTGATCACTCTCTGACCCATTTTAAACCTGAGCAGTTAGCAAAGCTACCACTGATAGTAAATTTACATTTTCACTTGGGTTCATTGATTTAATCAGGCTATATAATGCGATATGAAATTCAACCTGCAGAACTGAGATTCCATCTCTGCAGCATCTAGGAGGGTTCAGCTAATAATTGCACTATATTCAAAATGCTGTTGATGGTTGCTAAATAAATGTGAGGATTTCGTTTTGCATTTTGGGCTTCTGCACATCTGTTTAAAGAGCTAAATTACATACGCTTGTTTACAGCCTGCACCTATGATTGTGGACAGAGAACAGCATCATCTTCAGATGAAAGCACGTCAGTCATCATTAATCCATGATATTAAAAGGTCCTTTCTTCATGCTGATTGTTCATTGCACAATCACTCATTTTCCATAAAATATAAATATGTAACATATTAATAAGCTGTGTTAAACAAAAGAAGAAAAAGGAATTATTAAAATTATGTCTACATAATTTTCAAAAAAAAAAAGAGAACATCTTATGGAACAGTGAAAGTTGGAAGAGTTCTCAATTTATGTGATCATATATGTAAGGCTGGCAATCTCAAGAGAGTGTTTTTTTAAAATTAAAATTCTATTTTATTTTAATGAATCAGTACTATAAAGGTTCCTATGCTTTCAGTTCTTTAATCTTACAGATTACATAAAAAGGAGGCATCTATTTTCTACAGCTGAATTTAGCTTATCATTACTGCACACGTTTTAAAAATTCCTGTGTTTATATAAAATTTCTTTCTATTGGCTATAAAAATATTGAAGCCCCTATACATAAATTAGGAAATAGTTTGATTTTTTCTCTGTTTTATGAGAACATTCTCACTTTTTACTAGTAAAAATATCTGCATGTTCAATTTTCTTTTGAACTTTCCAGCATTGCACAGCTGAACTCAACAAAGGTTTTTTTTCCACTGAGTTAGTTTTACTGACTTCAAAAGCATTATGTCAAAGTATGCATGAAGTCCTTTACAAATAGCTAAGCAGAGAAAACCTTTATTTCAGTGCTGTTTTGAGGCTGGAAGTAATGAGTTCTGTTCCTACTGCGCTTATTCGCTCCTGATAACTAGACAGTGATAACACCACTGACTACACACTCAGCTGCTGTAGTGAAGGAGGATTGCCGTAGTGCCAGGATGGGGAAAAAAAATTGCTAGAATTTGAAATGATGCAAAGCTGTTTATACTACCTACTATGTATTGTATTCACATTTCCTTTGCAACAAGTTCATGGGGGGTGAGGAATGGCTAGAAAATATTATAATTAATTTTTAAGATTTTATCTGGCTGAAGAGCTGAAATAGGCTTTGGTATTTTGGGTATTTCAAATATTTCAACAAATGCTAAAAGTAAAGGATATTTTCCAGCATGCTGCCTATAGGCAAACCACTAATACTAGTTCACAGTTCAGATCGGCAGCCTCCGTGCGAATCTTGGAGCAGCTGTCCTTCGAAGCATCAGCAGCTGCTTTCAAAACAAAGCTACAAGGCTGGTTCAGAAGAAGAGCACCGATTGTTCACTCGGTGTGAAGAGAAGGGTTTCTCTTTGCAGTCGTTTCCTGCATTTCATCCAACGCAGGGTTCACAAAGTCTTTTTATCCGTGGTGATAAAAATGTCTGTAGTGGTATGAGATTAGACATAATTTACCCTAAAGATTAAAAGTCAGTGATGCTGATCATTGATGCATCCTCTGAAGTATATAATTGCAGCAAATGTAGCTTAAAAGGAAAGTGTGGCAACATGTTTACTGATGGGTTTGCGTTAGCAAAATGATGCAGAAGGCTTTGGACTCAACTGGCAATCCCAGTTCTGGTTCTGGATGGCTGGTAGAGAGGACAGAGCGCTTGCTAGGACTGTTACTGTGTTTGTTGCCTATACTCCAGTTTCTGTTAATGCCACTTATGATAGGACTGTAACATCTGCTCAGCCTTTATTAAATTAATAACAGCCTGTTCTTGCTTTAGCGGTGCCACTGGAAACAAGGATTGCCTTGCCGTCCCTTGGAAAGTAACGTGAATTGCATCGTTTGAAGGTGTATGGTGATGTGCCAGGTGTAAAGGACAGCAATTAGTATGCGTAAGAACAGAAGAGCAGGAGTCAGGATTCTGAGTTCTGGTCCTATTTTAGAATGGCATCCTATAAAACGAAAGCGAGGCGTTTTGCAACAGATATACTGAAAACAAAAAAGGCTGGTGGGTGTTATTGTTAGCATTTGCTGAAAATTTGAGGTCCAGTAAAATACACCAAGCACTGCTATGTGCTCCAGCACAGCTCATAACGTGACAACATTTTGAGCAGTACTTTGATCTTGACCAGCGTTTGTTCTGAATGGGGAGCAAGAACAGCAACCCATACCTTGCAGACAATTTTACACATGTAAATTGTATGAGAAATCCGGGGCTACAGAAGATGACTTTAAAACATTATCCTGCTAAGGATACCTTTTAGCAAGTTCTAATCAAACTCTGAATTACTTTTAATCTCCTCATTTGGAGGAGCGGAATCTATCTCAAGGGAAGAAAACAGGCAGATAGTTTAAAAAGCTTTTTTTAAAAAAGGCCGAAATATTGTGGTCTGCAAGTGGACATGAGACTAGTGCAGCATTTATTATGAATAACTTTTAGGGAGATTGTTCAAAATTTTACCTAGATATCTAGTGTCGGGACAGTGTAGAACAGCATAGCACAGACAGTGTAAAACTTTGTAAGTGCACACAGATTACACAACTATGACTAATCGTAGTTTAGTCTAAGAACAGCCTTAATTAATTTTTTCTCCCTTGTTGTTAACATATTCTAACTGTTCCTGCAACAGAGAGGAGAGTGCTGTTCTTGTATCCTGGCTGTTACAGCAATGATGACAGGCACTTTCAAGGAGAAGCTATTTTTCAGGACTAATACTTGAGCTTTGCTGGGGTGAACCAAATATGACAGCGGCTTTGTTCCACACCAGCTTTAGACTAGCACATCCTTCAAAGGTACTGGTATTTTGTTTATCCTTGGCTACACATTGCTGCAGACAAGGTGCCGACCTGGACCTGGGAGCCGGTGTGCCCAGGGAGTGTTGATTTGATGTCACCTGTCAGAAATGCAGCTCCTATGCCTTGTTTAGGTACAACACGTCATGGATGCTCCATGATGGAAACTACTTCCTCTACATCAAAAAGTGGCTTTTTGTCGTTTTGGCTGCTGATTTGATTACATGTTGTACCTGCTCTAAAAACTGGCTCGAGCCGCTGGAGTGTCAGGCTAGGTTGTTGGAGAGAGAAGGAAACAGACGGTGCAATCGATCTTCATGACTCCTGATGCACATGACTACGTTTCTCCCTGCCTAAGTGGCGCATACAAGGTGATTAAATAATCAGCGCTGTTACCCTGGAGGAATATAAATCCCTGAAGCAGCCACTCAAAACGCCGCGCTCTGGTCTCTGAAGCAGAAGAGGCGAGAGGCAGCAGTGCCTGTTCCAGGTACAAGATGAAACACAAAATGAATTCTCGGTCCCCGTGTGGGCTAATGTCTTTCAACTCTTTTGCTTGTTTGTCACAATTACTGCTTAATCATAAAATGCTTATTTTTTTCTTGGTGTTAAATGAAATTGACATAGCAATAAATCTTAAAATGGGATATTGTATATCCCCTAGTTTAGTAGGGAAAAAATGGATTGACGATTCCCTTGACAAAGATGGTTTTATTGGAATGTTTAGCATGACCCCTTACAATTTACCCAGAGCCTGCTTTAAACTTTTAGGCCATTTTTAAAAATTAATCAGGCAGAACTTCAAAACATAAATTGATTTTGAACACACATGGATCAAACTGCTTTTATTAGCACATACTGGGCAATAAAAGCAGATGCGTTTTACACATTGCTGTACGTATAGAAGTATTTGTAACATCTCCTGTAATAATATTATCGATTAGAAACCACAGATGGTGTTAAACTGACTTCACTGATGTTCATTACCCTGAGTGCAGAAAACGCAGCTCACTTGCAAATAACGTGGAAATCACAGTTATGTCTTCTGAAAATTAGACAAGTCAGAGTTTTATTTAAGAAGAAAAATTAACCCTTTTATCTAGGTCTTTTAATTGCTCAAAGCTGTAAATTTCATACTGCTGATATGAAAATCCATTTTTAAAAAGAGGGAAAAGATTTATTAGGGAATAAACTAGCTTGGGCAAAAACAGGGTTAAGATTTATTTATGCTTTTCTGTTGTTTTAAAGAAATGTCATTGTAAAATTTAAAGTGATTTTAAAATAATGTAAAAACAAAGTCATATGATTGTCTTATTTGTGTAGTCCAAAGTACAACATAAAATTAGCAGCTAAGGGATGATGGAAACAAAAGTGGAGGTTTTGGATTACAATTATTTTATTGTCTCAACTGAGCACTTTTAGAAAAACACAGAATTGAAATTAAAGGGTCCTTGGGAATCGAGTTGAGTTATAGCTGCGCCTCAGGGCTGCTGTGCAAATAGCATGCTACCAGAATCTCAAATGTATTACATGCTATGTTTGTACTTCAGTATGCACCTCTTAAACTGAAATATAGGTCAAATAAGAAAATTTTTAGGTTTTCTCATGTTTCTGCCTGTGGGAAGTTCTATTTTGTTGTTTAGAGGCCTTCCTGTCCTTTTGGTGCTTGCTGGTGTGGAGGAATTGTTTGAGCTAAGACCATCCTCCGCACCCAAGAAAGTGCGAGAGAAACTTTCTGAAAATGCTTGTGCCAATATAGCAGTTACTGTTAAAAACAAATCCCCTGTATTTTTCTGCAATGGGGCTACTGATGTTTGATAGTCAAATGATTAACACTAGAATGCATTGTGAACTTTAGGACACTTCTGCTTCCCCCAGGCAGAGAAATCATTCTGTGGCTTTGCATCCTCATTTTCCTGTGGCATCTATGCAATTTCTTGATTTTTATTTATTTCACAAGGAAATTGACTGCAGAACGTGTAACTAAAAATAGACATTTTTGAGAACTCCTCAGTCGAAAGATGATGAGAAACCTGCTACCAAGATAAATCAGTTACTTGTACTGACTCTTTCCTCTAGATCTTTCCCTCTCTTTTGTGGATTAAGATCTGCTACCTATGAAGAGAAGTCTCAGTTTGCAATAAAGTACTAGGGGAAAGCAGAGTTAGCCTCCTCACCTGGTATTGCAGATGGCCGTTTTCTTTTTTTTTTTCCCCCAAATGTGGGTTTTGCATGAGTACAGCAGTTTTTACTTGCTTTTGTCTTGCAACCGTGGTGCTTTGCTGACAAGCCAGTGTCTAGGGACAATAGTGGCTGGTGGGAGGCTCATAGACTGGCCCTGAAAGCTTCAGCTTCCTTTGGAGGTCAGTCCCTCCAGGTCTGCATTGTCGAATCACTCTTTGGCCACATCTCCCTTTTAGGAATTTGCATGCACTTATATACATGATGAGACAAGTGCCAAGAGCTCCTGTCAAATTGTTGTGAAGGTATTTAAAAAGGTAGGTAGAGGAATTAAAAATATAGACAATTACAATATTAAGAATAAAGGGGGAGGAGTGATTTCCATTTTTTTGTTTTCTTCTTTGGACTTTGGGATTTAAAATGTACACCATGGACTGTGTCTGCATCCTGTACTACAATTATCTGTTTGCTTATTTTGCCATCAGTTAAATCATTAGCAATATGGTTTAATGTCTCTGTTGCTCATGGATGCTTTTCTAGCATCATCTCTCATTGTCCCAGGATATTGTGATGACTGTTAGAAACATCAGCTTCGTTTGAATTTTGTATGCTGCTTTGCATGTTTTGTTGAAAGACTTAGGAGTGAAGTGTCTCTCATTCAAATAACACAGAACAAGGTTGGCAGCTCTACGGGCTTTTGCAACTCATCCAGGTCATACAGGAAAAAAACTTATGAAGATTAAACATCTCTAAGGTAAAATCCAAGGCAGTAATTTTTCAACATATTTCAGGAAAGTGGCCCCTAAATAGATTAATTATGGAGGTTACTAATTTTTGATATGTAAGTTAAATTCAGTAAATAGTTGCAGTCAAAATGCTTGCTCTTTAGTTAAAAAATTGAGTAACTTAGGATTCGGAAAGGTCAATTATCAAAAGAACAGTGGAGATTTCATTATTTAATTAAGACGTTATGGGTTGTTTATTTCTGTTAGCAGAAGAAATTGTGTTTTTCTTTGGCTCAAAGATATAGATATATATATATTTGTTTTCCTTTCGGGTCTGTCAGCAAACTAAGAAAAATGTTATTTGCCTGACGTTACTTTGGAGGTAAGAGACAAGTTTATTCCCATGGCTATTCCCTTTGGCTGAAAGTGCTAAACACAGGACCTAGCTATTGCCTAGAATGGCTCCATCAGTCTGGTCAATACCATAAACCCCGTAAGAAAACACAACTCTAGAAAAGAATCTCTATGTGTTTAGCATGTATTTATTTTTCCCCTTTGTGACAGTGAGCCGTAGATCATTAGTAGCACTGAAGTCAATGAAATTAGAGTAGTGTAAGTTCAGCATAACTAAGTAGATTTCTGTATCTAATATTGTAACATTATAAAAGCCTCTTTATTCTTCAGAGCTCTTTCAAAGACACTACTTCAACTTGCAAGCAGAGATGTTTCTTTTATTTGACAAGTTACCCTCTTCATTCAAGTGGTGTATTAGAGAAACAGAGTACATAAAAAGGAATGCTGCTGAAGTCTGAAATTTGGCAAAAACAATATAGACTTTCTTAAAGCTTATTAAGAACAGAGGAGTAAGGATTTGTTTGGTGTATTCTTGTAGCTTATTAGTCAAGCAAAGAATTGTTGTTTGCTGAGAATAAGGGTAAAATCACTCGCTTTGTTGCTGGATAGATCTTGTCACCTCTGTTACTAATTCCCATTTACTTCGGTTTTGTACCAGTTTCTGCTAAGGTATTCTTTCTGCAAAATCACTTTGGAACTACATGTCACACTGGGCTTTTGCAGGTTAAAGAATATTAGGCAGTTCTAAATATGTTTTTAATTCTTTATTCTGACAATGAGGAGGTAAAGTATAGTGAGTACTTATTATTTACATACTAGATTTGTAATTATGCTTTTGGAGGTCGTCACTAAAACATAGTTACGTTACTACTTCCACTGGGTGATATGTTACAATTTTTGCTGCAGCTGCAACTGCAGTCATTGTTTCTAGATGCACGGCGCAGTGGCAAATAGAAAACTAAGACTAGAATCCTAGGGAAAGCACTGCGAAAACTCCCATTGACTCGCAAAAGAATGGTGTCAGGACTCCACCTCACTTTGCATATGATTAAGAAGTGTAGTGTTAATGCTAAAGGATAAACTGTTAGAATAAAACTCATCAGTGCAGTTGATTACATGTGCCAGAGATCTAAGAAAAGGCTCCCAAACCAAATGTGTATTTTGGCTATGAATGATAGTATCTATGCCCTGATACAGCGTAGTGTATCACTAGACTGATTGATTAATCTGGTTTTGTGTTCTCTTCTCAAACATCCACTGGACAGAATTTGCAAATCTTTTAAGAACCGGTTGCCGGTGTCAGTACTGAGCAGTGCTGCAGATTGGAACTGGAATTGGAATTCTAAAATTCCACCTCTTAACATACTA
>Ga0181612_128549_pt1 | contig 13373 bp, 7 predicted proteins | sample HoacroProtozoa21_FD_119630 | JGI IMG/M metagenome (GOLD analysis project Ga0181612, IMG submission 119630) | Hoatzin crop microbial communities from Cojedes, Venezuel. Combined Assembly of Gp0051906, Gp0051904, Gp0051908
TAATATTCGTAAAAGGCACGCTAATGACGATGCCTACCACATACTTAAATCATACGATTTAACTTTAATCGATAAGAATCCTGATAGTGAGATTGTTGATAAGATAGAATCTTTACCACTGTGCAGTTTTAACCGCTTCTATATAGCAGACAATCTCAATCACTACGCTTTTACATTATATTTTTAGGAGGTAATATATGAAACTTACATGGGATCAGACTTCTGAACGTTTGTATGAAACCGGTACTGACCAGGGTGTTCTTTACCCGGGCTATGACACAGAAAAGAAAGCTTATGGAACTGGTGTCGCATGGAACGGACTGACGGCCGTAACTGAAAGCCCTTCTGGAGCAGAAGAGACCGCACTTTATGCTGATAATATTAAATACCTTTCGCTCAGATCGGCTGAGGAATTCGGTGCAACTATTGAAGCCTATACTTATCCGGATGAATGGATGGAATGTGACGGATCTGCAGAACTTGCAACCGGGGTAATTCTTGGTCAGCAGAAGAGAAAAATGTTTGGATTCTCTTACAGGACTATTGTTGGTAACGATGTCGACGGAAATGATTACGGCTATAAGTATCACTGCGTTTACGGAGCGACAGCTTCCCCTTCTGAAAGGGCTTATGCAACCGTTAATGATTCTCCAGAAGCAATTACTTTTAGTTGGGAGTTGAGCACAACGCCAATCGCCGTTGATGGTTTTAAACCGACAGCTTGTGTAACTATTGATAGCACAAAGGCCAACGCAACTGCTCTTAAGAACTTTCTTGACATTCTCTATGGAAGCGATGAGGCAGAACCTAGACTGCCGCTCCCCGACGAGATCGCAACAATTTTCTCAACAGATACTACAAGCGATTCTACTACAACTGATGAATCGTCCGAGGGTTAATTACAAATAAACAGTTTAGAATGAGAGGTCGTATCGTTTGCGACCTCTCTTAATTTTTTAATATGAAAGGAGAATACAAAAATGCTTAAACAGACAATCAAGTACACAGATTTCAATGGTGTTGAGAGAGAAGAGGACTTTTACTTCAATCTCACAAAGGCAGAGATTACGGAGATGGAATTGTCTACAAAAGGCGGACTTACCGAGACAATTCAGAGAGTTATTAATACTGAGGACACTCCAGAGATTATTAAAATCTTTAAAGGGCTTATCCTTAAGTCATACGGCGAAAAGTCTCCTGACGGAAAGAGGTTCATTAAATCTGAAGAGATGTCAAAGGCTTTTGAACAGACCGAGGCTTATTCAGAACTGTTCATGAAACTTGCCACAGACGATAAGGCTGCGGCAGCATTTATTAATGGCATTGTTCCTGACGAAACCGCTAAGGCTATACAGGGCAAATCCACCGCCGAACTTAAGAAAATGATAGAGAGTCACGAATAGACGACAGGAGGCGAGTTGAATGCTTCAGATAACGATACCAGCTGGAGAAAAATATGATGAGTCGAAGAACGAATTCGTTTACACAAAAGAACAGAAATTGCGTCTGGAGCATTCACTTGTCTCAATTTCAAAATGGGAATCTAAATGGAAAAAACCATTCCTTGGTAAAGACCCAAGAACTATAGAGGAGACAATTGATTATGTTAGGTGTATGTGTCTCACACAGAACGTGGACCCTAACGTATTCAATTGTCTTACACGGAAAAATTTAGACGAAATACAGGATTATATACAAGATACGATGACCGCCACATGGTTCTCAAATACTAATAATTCAGCTCCTAGTCGTGAAGTAGTAACGTCAGAGGTGATTTATTACTGGATGGTCGCTAATAGAATTCCCTTTGAATGCCAAAAATGGCATCTTAATCGACTTCTTACTTTAATAAGAGTGTGCAATGCTAAGAATGCTCCGTCTAAGAAAATGAGTAAATCAGCTATTATGCGGAATAATCATTCTCTCAATCAAGCCAGAAGAGCCAAGCACAGAACTAGGGGGTAAAAATGCTGAGCATAAAAACCAATGGTGATTGGTCTAAAAGTTTCGATTTCTTGGAAAAAATAAGGACCGCGAAACTTGACAGACTTCTTAATAAAGCTGGAGAAAGAGGGCGTGTCGAACTTTTTAACAATACTCCAAAAGATACGTGGCTCGCGGCTAGTTCCTGGTCTTATGAGATAGAGAAAGGAAGAGATTCTGCGACTATAACATGGCATAACGACGATATAGAAGGCGGATTTAATGTTGCACTTCTTATACAGTACGGACACGGGAAAAAAGGTGGCGGTTATGTGCAAGGACGCGATTATATAAACCCATCTATACAATCAGTGTTTGAAGAGCTAGCAGACGACATATGGAAGGAGGTATCTAAACTATGAGTCAGAATGTTGACACCCGTGTTGTGGAGTTAAGATTCAATAATAGCAACTTTGAAAAGAATGTTAAAACTTCACTTAAGTCTTTGGAATACCTCAATAAAAGTATAGAATCTCTCAACAATAGCGATACATCAGGACTCAACGGTCTGGCCCAGGCTGCTGAAGCTGTGTCACCTTCCTTGGAAAATGTTGAGTCGGCACTTTCAACTTTGGAGCATCGGTTCTCTACACTCGGAATTGTTGGGATGACCGCTGTACAAAACCTTACAAATTCCACAATAAATTATGCTAAAAAAGGTGTAAATTTTTTAACTAGTTCTATAGTCGAAGGAGGTAAAAAAAGGGCTAAAAACATTGAACAGGCTAATTTCATGCTTGAGGGTCTGTTTAGTAGCACTAAAAAAGAATACGAGGCAATTGTCAAAGGTCAGAAAAAAATGATGACCGGCGCCAGGTATGTTGAACAAGTAAATAAGGATGCTAACTACGCGGTAGATGGAACCGCATATGGCTTTGACGCAGCAGCGAAGGCCGCTGCTCAGTTTGCAGCATCGGGTTTAGCGGCTGGCGATAAAATGAAGAAAGCATTGCTAGGTGTTTCTGGTACTGCCGCAATGACAGGGGCTTCATTCGAAGAGATTGCGGATATTTTTGTAACTGTATCTGGTAATGGAAAACTTATGACCGAACAGCTTAGGCAATTTTCAGCCAGAGGACTTAATGTGGCCGCTACATTAGGTAAGGAATTTGGGAAGTCCGAATCTCAGATTCGAGATATGATTAAAAACGGAGAAATAAGCTTCCAGAAATTTGCGAACGCAATGGCTAACGCCTATGGCGAACATGCAAAAGATGCTAATAACACCTTTGCTGGCGCGTTCTCGAATTTAAAGGCTGCCCTTTCAAGAATAGGTGCATCCGTTGCTCAGCCGACATATGAGAATCTTCGTCGTATGGTTAGGGCTCTTACCGCATTCATCAAGAATGTCCATACCGGATTGGGTCCCGCCATAGATACTATAAACGCTGCTATAACGAAGATGCGTATAAAGTTCGATCAAAGCATAGGTCCCAAAAGGTTCGACTACGATTTAGTTGTAACCAATCTTGGCAGAATTAATTCAATTATACTTAATATTGCTGGGGCTTTTGGGAATATTAAGTCCGGCGTTAATTCAATACTCTCGCCTATGAAAAAGATGTCTGTATTTTTCAGAACCGGTATCATAGATGCGAAAGAATCTAAAAAAGCTGTAACTCTTCATAAGCGAATAGGGCAATTGCTTAAGTTGCTCGAAGAGGCAACGAAGAAAATTAAAAATTTTATAGATCCTTCCACAGGGGCAATGAAAGCGCTACTTAGTGTGATTTCAGCAATAGCAGTGGCGGTTCAGTCTATTATTATACCGTTTGATCATTTGAGGCAGACGGTTGCTAATCTTTTTCAGGTATTAAAAAATATTGGAAGTGCGATTATAGCCCCGATAAAACCAATACTTCAGGCTTTTAACGAAGTTACTCGTATTACAGATCACATAGGTTCCCCTTTAAAAACTTTGCTTAAACTACTTTCAGATTTTGCAAATTTCAGGCTTGGAGGAAAAATAGGTGATAAGCTTGTTGAATACAGCCAGAAGTTAGTAGATCTCACGAGTAAATTAAAACTTAGTAAAGAACTTACTAACTCTATACGCAATACGGCGGTTAAAACATTTACGTTGATAGGCGGAGCTGTTTTAAAAGTTGTTAACGGTATTAAATCCCTCGGTTCTACAATCTCTGACATTTTTGTCAATAGTAAAGCTGGTGCATTTTTAAACGGCCTTATTTCGACCTTTTCAATGACTGCTGATAAGGTGGGGTCTTCGGTAGAGGGTAAAGTTAAAACTATAAAGAAAGAAGTTACTGGTTTAAAAAGGCCACTTCAGGACGTTGTAAGTAAATTTTCTGAATTTAAGAATGTTTACGGCGGCATCGCCAAAGAGAACATCATAAAACTTGGATCTAAAATCGGAGAAGGATTTAATAGCGTATTCGGTGACATAGATTTTAAAGGCGAAGCTCTAAAAGCTGCGAACACGAGTCTCGAACATCTTGGAGACGCATTTAATGCTGTGAAAGCAAAAGGTGTGGCTTTTGGTAATTGGTTCTCTGGTTTTATAGATAGACTTAAAGCGGAATTTTTCAAAATGACCGCAAATAGCGATGGCTTTATAAACTTTGATTATATCGGAAAAGCACTTTCTGATTTGGGGGCACGTATTATAACCATCGCTAAGAATATTAGAAGTATAGGTTTTTATAAATTTAGTGAAATATTCGAAGAGTCTGGAAATAGAATAGAGGCTTTTATAGGCGCTCTTCAAGCGAGTGCTAATGCTATAGGAGAATTTGGCGGAAAATTTGGAGCTGTTTTTACAACTGTGAAAAATGTTTTAGGTGTAACCTCGGCGGACATCGTCATTTTCTTCGATAATGTTAAAAATGCACTCAATTCTATAAAAACATTTTTAGAAGGAGACGCTGGCACATTTAACGTTGATTCGCTTCTTAATATAAGTGAAAGATCTGTGAAAATTGCACTCCTTTATAAATTTCAGAAGCATATACAGGTGTTTGTCGATCTTATAAAGGCTAATTCCGAGGCACTTAAGAAAACTGTTGACTCTATAGCTAAAGTTCCAGAGGCTTTTGCTAAAATTCCAACATCTTTCTCAAACATCCTTGACGGATACGCTAACGGATTGAATGCTATGGCTACTAAAGTTCGTGCTAGAGCGCTTCTTGAGTTGGCCGTTGCAATAGGCGTTTTAGCGGCGGCGATGTTCATTCTGTCGAGCATTCCTTATGAGAAATTAGCGGTAGCAGGTGCTGCGTTAACAATTGTTACCGGCGCTCTTATGCTAATGACTAAGAAACTTAGCGGAATAGCAGAAGAAAGTGGTAAATTAAAAGGCACCGCCATAGCAATGGCGATAATATTAGTAGCTATTGCCGTAGCTACAGTAGCAACTGCCGGTGCTGTGGGGCTTCTGGTTGCTTCTCTTGTGGCGTTGAAGAAAGTGATAAGCGAATACTCAAAGATGTCGGAAGACGTATTTGAGAAAGGCTTTGAGAAAGTAAAAGTAGTGATAGAAGCCCTCGGCGATTATCTTGCCAAGACGAAATTCTTCTTCGGTAGAGGAACCGGAATCGCCATCAGTCTTTTGGCTCTTGTCGCCGCCCTGTTCGCACTTCAATTTGTCTTGAAAATGTATGCAAAGCTTGACGCTGGAGTTTTTAATAGCGGTTTGGATAAGATACGGCAGGTTATGGACGATCTTACACAGTTTATTTATAACTTGACGGTAACTGCTTTTGTTCCATTTGCAAGTGCTAAATTTATAGGGATAGCAGCTATATTCTTAACCTTGACCCCGTTGCTTTTAACGATATCTCGAGTTCTTAAATCGTTCTCAAAGATGCCAGAAGCGTCACTTGAAAAGGGCTTCAATGCTATGGAACGAATTATGGCCGGAATGACCGGTATGCTGATGATGCTTGCCATCGGAACAATCCCAACTTCCGGGTTTAGACTTCTTAGTATGGCGGCCATGATTATATCGTTTATGGTCATGATGACCACAGCCGTAACAATGATAAAAATAATCGGTAGTATGGGGGAGAGGGTTATTTCTAAAGGTATGGCTGTATTGCTTGTGCTAATGGGGTCACTAGCTCTTCTGACAATAGTCATTAAGAAGTTCGGAAGCGAAGGCACTATTCAAGCTATGGGCGAACTCATAAAAAGTTTGGCCGAATTGTCTGGGTTAATAGCGGCTCTCGGAGCGCTTCCGTTTAAAGTTGCGGCTCAGGGGACAATTCTGATAGCATCTACTCTTCTAATCCTTGGATATTCTATAAAAATAGCAGGAAAAGCGGCCGATCCAGCTTCTGTAAGTAAAATGACCGGGATGATAGTTCTTGTCGTCTTCTTATCAGCATCACTATTCCAATTAGCAAAAATGCCTTGGGGGAGTTTGATTGCAGCAGGGTTAAGTCTTGTTATGGTCCTCGCGGCATTAACAGTGGTGATGGTTTACATCGGCTCAGTTGGGGACAAGAGTGACTATGCTAAGGCGATAATGCTTTCGATGACTATCGGAATTATATCGTACGCCTTATATCAAATGGCGTCTCTTCCAGTCGCTAACAGTTTGGCGGCAGCTACATCGCTAGGTGGTACTCTTGCGGTTTTCGTCGGTGCTGTTGCTATATTAGGACATATAGATTTTAAAACAATAGCCGCTGGAATTGCAAAGCTCGATCTTATAATCGTTGATTTAGTCGCCGTATTCACGGCGATTGGTGCTGTTATTAACAAAATAGGTAACGATGCTGTGTTTAAGAGTTTGGAAACAGCAGAAAAAGCATTCAATAAAGTCGGCGATATAATAGGAGGATTCGTAGGCAGTATAGCTAAGGCTGTTGGCGATAAGGCCGCTGATACAATAGAGAACCTTGGAGATAGTTTCGGGTATTTTGGTGAGAAGAGTGCACCGTTCTTCGACGCGATAGGTAAGTTTGATGAGAATTCAGTAGCGGGGATAAAAAGTCTTGCTGATTTTGTGGGCGGATCTTTCTGGTCCAGTGGAAAGGCAAATTCAGAAGAGATTTCAAGTTTTGCCGATAGTATGGAGACCATGGCCCCTGCATTGGTCAGTTTCTCAAATACCCTTACCGAGGGTAAGTTTGATTATGAGGCAGTAGAAGCTGCTTCAAAATGCATATCAGCCATAGCCAATATAGAATTTCCAAATAGTGAGGATGGTCTCGGAGCATTCTTTTCTTCAAGTGGGGATCAGCTTGAAGGAATGGAAAGATTTATAAACAGCGTTTCTAGTATGGGGCCAGCATTGGCAAATCTGTCGAATTCTGTTAACGATGATAGCGGTTTTGATATAAGCGCTGTAAGAGTTGCTATTAAAGCAGTAAGAGATATATGTAATCTTGAGTTTCCAGAAGAAGGAGGTTTCGAACAGTTAATAGCTGGAAGCGAATCAAAAGGGCTTGACCAGCTTCTTACTAATATTTCGTCAATCGGCACTAAACTTAAGGAAATGAGTACCAATCTTGGTAGTTCTAAGGAATTTAACTACGATTCCATTAAATTGGCTATTAAAGCTTTGAAATCTCTGACAGAAATTGACATGCCTACTGAAGGCGGCATAATGTCTGTCTTTATGGGTAAAAACGACTATCAAGGATTCGGCGACGGGATCAAGCCTTTAGGAAAAGGCATAGCCAGTTTTGCTAAAAGTGTTGCTAAGGTAAAAGGTCTTGATAAAGTTAAGGTTGCTGCAGAAGGAATAGTAACTCTGTCTAACATGGACATACCTAGTGGCGGCGGCGTTCTTGGAATGTTCGGAGGAGTAGACTCCGATATGGTTAAATTTGGTCAAGGTCTTGAAGAATTTGCTCCTCACTTCAAAACCTTTGCCGCTACTGTAGCTGATGTAAAGGTCGAACAAGTAAATGCTATTTTCGAAGCCCTTGGATCCCTAAATATCGATGCGCTCCCAAATAAAAAGAAACTTAGTGCGTTTACAGACGGTCTTAAAACATTCGCCGACGATATAAAGACGTTCGTAGGCAAGATTGGTGACGTTGGTGACGTTGACGCGGCTATCGCTAAGATACAGAAGTTGTCATCAATAGGTGAAACAATAGCAAAGACGAATATGTCGTCTTTAAGTAAGTTCTCGAGTTCATTTAAGAGCCTCGGTCAGTCTGGTGTTAAAGCGTTGACGACTGCTTTGAACGCCGGTAAGACTAGTGCTAAGCAGGCCGGAACAAATCTAAGTTCGAGTGTAATAAGCGGATTAACTTCGAAGAATACAGCCATGCAGACAGCCGGTGCAGGTCTTGCTAATAAGGCAAAAAATGGAATAGGAAGCGTTACTGGCTGGAATTTAACTGGTCAAGATGCGGGTCAGGGCTATATAAACGGCATTCTAGCTAAAAAAGATTCCGCTTATGCCGCCGGTTATGCCCTTGGTAAAAAGTCACACCAAGGAGCAAAAGACGGAGTCGACTCGAATTCGCCTTCGAAACTGTTCATGAAGCTTGGTGGATACGTTGGAGAGGGTTATACTATTGGAATATTGTCGATGCTTAATGAAGCTAATAAAGCCGGAGCATCAATCGCTTATGCATCTCAGGATGGAGCGAACAAGGCTAATGATTCGCACTCTCCATCTCTCGAATATTTCAAAATAGGTACAAATGCTGTAAAAGGTTACTCGAAATCGTTCAGGGATAAAAACAACACAAAAGAGGTTACCAGGGCGGTTACTAATCTTTTCTCTAGTGCTATAAAGACTGCTGAAAAAGTTTCCAATTTTTCAAGGAATAACTACGCTGACAAAGTAATAAGAGCGTTCGCTAAGAGTTTCAGTGGCTATGCAGGTGAAGTGGCAAAGGCTTCTCGTATATATACTGCTGCAACATCGTCCATTCAGTCGTATATCGATAGGACTTATAAGATGTCCGACTATTATAAAGAGGACAAATCTGCTCTTAAGTCATATCTTAAGGAACTTAATGGATATATTGCATCTAAAGCAAAAGAAACGAAGAACATCAAGAAGTACAAAAAAGATAAGTCTTCAGCCACAAAGAGCATTAAGAAAGCTAAGAAGGCTTTGAAAAAAGCAAAGTCTAAGAAAGCTAAAAAGAAAGCCCAGAGGAAACTTACGAAAGCTAAGAACGCAAAGAGTAAAGCCAAAGATAATCTGAAAGAGGCTAAAAAGTCGAAGAAAGAGGCTATAAAGAATATTAATAAACTTAGAAAGACTCTCAACAAATACGGTGAGACCATTGCTAATAATATTAAGAAAGCTTATCAGGAATTGATCGACGGTATAAAGGACACGGTGAAAGATTACACGAATATTCTTTCCGTATCGTTCGACACTGGAATTGATATTTTTAAAGATCTTGACGACGTAACAACCTCCACAACAGAACTTGAAGAAGCTGAAAAAGAATTATCTGAAGCTATAGCCGAACGAGATTCTCTTCTCGAAAAATCGATGGCTGTACTAGGTAGATCGCAGAAATATCTTGACGAGTTAGCCGAAGCGGAAGAAAGAGTAGCCGAAGCACAGTCAGCGGTAGATAGTCTTACTCCTGAAATTGCTAAGGATGACATAAAGGAATCTTTAACAATTCAAATCGAACAGGCCGAGAAGTGGAGAGAAGAACTCGATGCCATTAAAGATGCCAACTTGTTTGATTCAAGATTGATTGAGGAACTTGAAGCGCTTGGCGTTGATGGGGCAAATAAGGTTTCGCAGTTTGCGGCGATGAAAGAATCAGAGATCAAAGAAATAAACGATCTTTATGCCAGATCCAAGAAAGTCAACGCACAGGTATTCCTCGACACGTTTAATTCGAACATTAAGAAGACGAAGGAATGGGCCGACGCCTTCACAAAACTAGCTGATGCGATTCCCACGTCAGTTCTTGAAGAATTCAAAGATGCTGGCATAGACAGTTTTACTACTATGGATTACTTCATAAGTATGACCACAGATCAGTTAAAAGACTGGAACGACCTCTATAAGAATTATTTAAGTGCTCCGACCGAGGTTGCTAATACGGTAGTTGCGGCTCTCGCAGAATCTAATAAAGCAGTTGATTATTATAAGACTTATCTTAACGCTATATCGGAAGATTACACTGATTATAATAAAGCGGCTAGTAATCTTAGTTCTTATCAGAAGAAACTTGATAATGTTAATAAGAAACTTAAAAATAAGAAACTGTCTAAGAGCAAAAAGAAACAATTGCAGGCTGAGAAGAAAGAACTGAAACTTGTGATTAGTGATCTGAAGAAATATATGTCAGATATTAAGTCTGATATGGAGCTAAACGGTCAGCTTATTGTTGATGGTTATAACCTTGGTGTTCTGAGTAAGACGAGTGCTGTTACCTCAGCGATGAAGAAGCTAGCGCAAGTCGGCCTTAAAACATACGCCACTCAGTTGGGTATAAAATCTCCTTCAAGGGTATTCGCGTACTTTGGTCAGATGTCAGATCTCGGTTTGGCTAACGGTCTTACAAAATACGCAGGTCTTGTGAGCGACGCTTCATCTGAGGTTGGCGATACGGCTGTAAGTTCGCTTTCGAACGCTATTGCCAGCGTGTCCGATCTGGTTGTAGACGAGATGACCGATCCGACAATAACGCCGGTGCTTGATTTAACCGAAATAATCAACGGTGCAAACCAGATTAATGGCATGTTCGCTGACGGGCAGATCGGAATGGCATCGAGTATTTCAGGTCAGATGAGTGAATCTGCTAAATTTCAAAATGGACTTTCTGGGGCTGGAAACGTGACAAACAATTCGACTCAGGAAGTAATCAATAACTTCTACATCCAGGGCGACAACCCTAGGGAGATCGCAGATGAGGTATCTAGAATAATAAGTCAGAGATTTGACAGGAGGGAGGCAGCATGGGCGTAATAACTTACAACGGAGTCAGTTCTGACACGCTTAAAGTAAGCGTTCAGGAGGCCCCAACCTATTCCACGCCGGAGAAAGTCTATGAGATGACTCATGTACCGGGCAGAAACGGCGATGTTCCGTTCGGAGAAGGTGCGTGGAACAATGTTCAGCGTACTTACAATATTGCAATCGACGCAACTCGGGGATTCGAATCATACGAGTCGAACACATTTGCGGAGACTGTTGCCGCGGTCGTCGCCTGGCTTCACTCCAGTGATACTTATGCCCGCTTGGAGGATACGTACGAACCAGATTATTACCGAAAAGCGCTGTTTAAGGATGCTCTGGACATAGAGAACCTCTTTATGCAGGCCGGACAGACTGATATTTCGTTCGAATGTATGCCTCAAAGGTTTCTTAAGAGTGGTGAAAGTGCCGTCACTGTAACAAGCGGCGGCACTATTACAAACCCCACGCTTTTTAAGGCTTTACCGTTAATTGACATTGTTTGTGCTGGAAGTGGAACTCTGACTATAGGAAACTACACAGTTAAGCTTGCAGATATCGATTCGGAGATAATCATTGACTGTGATCTTCAGGACGCTTACTACGGAACCGAAAATTTGAACTCAAAAATTTCCCTGGAGGAGTTTCCAGTGCTTGTTTCCGGAAGCAATAAAATCACTTACAGCGGCAGTATAACATCTGTAAGCATTACTCCGAGGTGGTGGACACTATGATTACACTGTTTGAATCCACAGAAACAGAATTTACATCAAACGGCCTTGGCGGACTTATCGATGCAACCGAGTGTAAGGTTACAGAGGAAAGAAACGGGACTTATGAACTTGAGATGAACTACCCGGTTACAGGATCCCATTACTCCGATCTGCTTCTTAGAAGAATAATCAGAGTGAAACCAAACAGGTACTCTGATCCGCAGCCATTCCGAATCTACCAGATCTCCAAACCGATAAACGGAATAGTTACTGTGAATGCCGAACATATCAGTTATGATCTGTCCGGTATTCCGGTAACTCCGTTTAAAGTTGTAACATGGTATTACATTTCGACCTCCCCGACCGAATTGGTGGGGGCAGACTGGTCTGAGGAGAGAGTTTACATCGAAGAAGGAGAATACCTCTGGACAAAAGAAGTAATAACGGATCAGGATGGGAATACGACGGAAACAGATCCGATTTGTTCTCCAGATGAGAATACCGTTGGGGTTTCTCCGGCTACCGCATTTGAACAATTAACTAAATTCGTACCTTCTGGCATTGAGTGCCCATTCAGTTTCTCTACCGATCTTATTGGAGATGCCTCATTTACAGTCTCTGTGCCGTCCTCAATAAAAAGTCTCCTTGGCGATGCGGAATCCGAGGGGACTTTTCTTAACCTCTATGGCGGAGAGTATATTTTCGACATGTACGACGTTAAATTACTCAATGCCCGGGGTGAAGACCGAGGAGTGACAATAAGATACGGCAAAAATCTGACTGATCTTACTCAGGAAGAGAATTGTGCGGAAGTTTATACTGGGGTTTACCCTTACTGGTACCAGGAAGATGACGGGTTGCAGTATTTGGGCCCTCAGCATCCGATTATAGATGTAGAAGGAACGTTCGATTACACCAGGATCCTGTCTCTGGACCTTACAGACAAGTTCAGTGATGGAATGCCAACACAAAGTGAGCTTCTGGCCGAGGCGGAGACTTATATTTCTGAAAATGACGTCGGAATACCGAAAATCAACCTTACAGTTTCGTTCGTATCCCTCAGAAAACTTCACGACACGGAAGTTATAGAGGCGTTAGAGGACGTACGGCTCTGTGACACGGTTACTGTAAAGTTTCCGAAGCTAGGAGTTGACGCTACAGCAAAGGTTATAAAGACCGAATACAACTGTCTTACGGATGCGTACGACTCGATTGAACTTGGAGATGCTACTAGCACTCTTGACGCTAGACTTAAGACTATTGCTACGTCTGCTAAGAAGGGTAAGGATGGTAGCGATGGAGAAGATGGTGAAGACGCGACATATGTATTTATATTTTCGTCAAACGGAGCCATCTTTAAGAATGAAATAGTTGAAACACAGCTCACAGTTAATGTCTACAAGGGTTTCACGAGGATGAAAACGCAGGAAGCACTTGTTGAGATGTACGGAGACGCCGCTTATCTTCAGTGGTATGAGAAAAATCTTGGCGATTCAGACTTTTCGGAGGTCAGTTCAAGCGATGAACGGCTTTCCGAGAATGGTTTCAAGTTTGATATTTCATCTGAAGATGTAAACGAACAGAAAACATTTAAAGTTGAAGTAAATGACGGTATGTAAAGGAGGAATTAGATATGGCAGTAGTTGGCGAGGCGCAAATAACGCTCGCAAACGTCAATGACGGGTCTTCAGGTGCCTCAGGAGTAAATTCATACACATTCATAGCCTATGCGAATTCCTCTGACGGCAGCATAGACTTCTCGAGAACCGACTCGGACAGGGACTTTATAGGAACTCTGACTGTTTCGCAGGATGTGA
>Ga0181612_133882_pt1 | contig 13373 bp, 7 predicted proteins | sample HoacroProtozoa21_FD_119630 | JGI IMG/M metagenome (GOLD analysis project Ga0181612, IMG submission 119630) | Hoatzin crop microbial communities from Cojedes, Venezuel. Combined Assembly of Gp0051906, Gp0051904, Gp0051908
ATAATTCTTTCAGGTTTTGATGCTGACGCTACAAAATGATCCTCCATCTTTGGAAACTGGTGTGCAAGATAAGGAGATGCTGAAGAAGTACGGGAAATCATTTAGGAAGATGATTTCATCGTGCCTACAAAAAGACCCCGAAAAAAGGTAAGAAGAGGTAACATCAGAACAAATAAGTAATAATAAAAAACCCCCTAAAACAAAACCACAAAATTAATTGTATTCTGTATTTTTTAAAGCCAGTATGCTCTCCTGCCCCTCCAGCCTTTCAGTCACAATGAACACAGCAATCTTGCTGTGTGGCAGCAAACTCTCTTGGCTGTCGTTATTCTGAAGGATGAATGTCTGGCATCGCGCCTGGCCTGGGCACACGTCTCCAATTTGGGTTAATGAGAGTGCATCCCAGTCCACCGCATGTGTAGTGCCTTTCTCCCCCTCGCCACCTCCAGCAGGTGACTGCAGTTCATGTTTTGTTCACAGGCAGAACTGCTCTGTTCATAAACCAGAAGTTACACCTTGGGCAATATGTGTTTACTTGTGAAACTTCATAAGTAAACTTTTTAAAATCTGCCAGTGCAAAGAAGGCTTTCAGCGTAGTTCTGACTTGCTTGATTATAACTAATATTTGTTTTGGGACGGGGGGGAGGAAATGAGGGAAAACACTGACAAATTTTACCAACATGTTTTCATCAATACAGATTGCTTAAGTGACCTGACAACACTTTGTCTCCTTGTAACGGTAGCTTGACTGCTCGGTGATGTTAGAAACACCACCGAGGGGGTGGTGTGTATGTTGTGGTTCCATGGATAGCGTTGTATCGTTGCGTTATGGCCATGTTCAAAGCTGCATGAAGGCCCAGCTGCCTACAGCACTGTTTAAAACCCACAGCCTGTCATATAGGATAGTTCAGATGTGTTTCTGTACATGGCAGTCATAGCATTTGCCCGTCTGTGAAGCTGTTTAAAGGAGTGTTCATCCTGCATTAAAAATAGTATTCCTTAAAATGCAAAGGTAAAGAAGCAAGCATTCCCACAGATCAGTTTTTATACCTCTTCAGTTTCTTTTTTCCTCAGTAAGCAAAGTCGTTCTGGAAAGGGAAAAAGTCCCTTCATAAAATAATAATAATGAAGACATTTTTCAGTTCCATCTTGTGATGGATACAGGAACAAAAGCTTCTCATGCATCGTGAGGTGGGATCTCTCTCTTCTCACAAGCTTTACACTTGAAATGCGTAATGAGTCCAGTGGAGAGCTTGATAAATGCTGATAGCAGGGTGTTTTTTTTCCCAGCATGATGGTTTTTTTCCTCCATTCTAAAGCATATCCTATCCCTGCAGGTTAGAATGTGTGCTGATCAGAATTGGACACGCTCGCTTTGAATCGTGGCAATGCCCCTGCTGTCTTCTCAAGCACCACCAGCAGCCCCTGGCATCATCTTGACTATGGGGCAGGAGGTCGCCCTGTAAACAGCAGCTGGCAGAATCAGATATGCTTATGCATGTTGTAGGGGTTCTCAAAGAGAAGTTAGAGCAATTACTTTTAATTATTTTTGGGGCTCTCTTGCTATAAGGCAGATGATTTTTGATAGAATAGTTTGAGGAGAAATAAACCCTATAATGAATGGCCTTTGCAAGTTGCTAATTAAACTCTGTTACTAATTAAGAACAGTTTGCACTTTGTCATGTAGGCCTGAGTCTTTAGAACGCTTCTTCTAAACTGACCAAGGGATGTCTTCTACTTTCCGGTATTTATCCTAAAGTCTAACTTAAAGGGGAAAATAGTTTGTACTTGTTCCTTTTCTATTAGAGAATGGATGGGCATCCTCCCTGTGTTAAATAGAACTAATTACATACATGTAATGAAGTGTCTCTGAAGTAGCTCTTACTTGCACATGGTGAGTACAGCACTCCTGCTGTCGGTGCTGATCCTTCGTTTCAATTTTGAGCAAATTATTTCTGTGATCTTATCAAACTGGCTCAAAGAGACTCAAGTTCAGCATCAAAATGGGAGCAACTTCCCCCCCACCACGCCTGGGTTATTCGCTGCTTTTGTTTTGATCAGAATACACTGAGTATTTAAAAGGCTGCTGGTGTAACGTTTATTTGGAATACAGTGACTGATTTTTAGGGGAGTTGTGCAGAAGCAGCCAGTGCCCTTATAAGATGCCATGTTATGAAGAGCTGCAGCAACCTGGAAGAGCATTGTGTCAAAAGGGAGCCTTTGTAATTATTTTTTCTACATCTGCTTCTATTGACAGACCGACAGCAGCAGAACTCTTAAGACACAAATTTTTCACGAAAGCAAAGGTAAGAAAACACTTACTAATCTGCTCTGTGCAGAGGCTGTGGAGAGGACTCGTCAGAAGTATGATGGGTATGGTGACAGCTTTATTGGCATCAGCGTGGGCTGTTTCACTTGGGGCCAGCATAGCCGAGTGAGTTGAATGGGTCGTTGTGAACAAACAGAATGAGACCCCTCTTCTTTACCTCCTTGTGTATGCTGCTATTAAGAGAAATTATCTAGAAATTCTTGAGCACTTAAATGTCTTTCAGTGGCTTTTGGGGTTTTTTTCCTCTCTTTTAATGGTGCCATGCTGGCTGCGTGTCCAACCATAAAGGTCTCTGTGGCAGTAAATGTAACTTATATTTTAGTAAACTCTATAATCAGTCTGTGTGCAAAGCAGTGAATGAGGCCCACTGTGCGGAGGGCTGCCTAAAACTATTTCACCCTATGTTGCCTTATGGAAAGTGAAGATCCTGTAATATGAAATAGTAGCAAACTCCTATTTCTAGCTGTGAAGTGAACTGCCAGTGAGCATTTATGTATTTACTGCCTGAAGATCAGTGCATATGCAATGTGCAAGGTCTTGTTGGGGAGACACAAATAATATAGGGGAGAGTTTGTAGTTCCATGGGAATGAGGAAATGTTTTCATTTTCTTGTTTTTTTCTGTGGCAAGCTTGTGATCAAAAGACATGGGGTTTACAGCAGAACACAGATTAAACTGTCAAAAAGATATCTCATACTTGGGATAGCACAGCAGCATCACCAATTAACCAAAGTAGTTTTCAGCTCCCAGATTAAGATGTTGAAATGGAAGTGGCCACATCTAGGTATCTGTACAGGAGCTGGATGTCCTACTAAAATCAGCAGTAGGAGTTTGCTTTAGGGCAAGTTTAATTGATGCCTGGGCTCTTGACAGGATTAACTAGGTTTTCATTGTCCATAATGGGATTTTAGGCAGCTGAATATTTTGCATCTGTACATTGGATACACCCTTGGTGTCCAAAGTGACAGGACGGTTTACACATTGCTGACCTTTCTCCGTTTGGTTATGTGAGTTCTGGCTCGTATTATAGTTGATGGTGTGTAAAATCTCCTTCATGCGTTTGTTAAGCTGCTGCAGAGTAACATATTAGCATATGTGGTGATAGAAAATTAACATTATTGAGCAGAGGCAATGCTTAAACCAGCACCCAGAATGAAAACGAGTGCCAGTTAACACTCGGTGTTAATTTGCTTCCATACATCAGCCACTGCCAAACTGACATCTGTAACTTGAGGACAGAAGAGTCCAAATTCTATATGTCTGTGTTGAACCATGTATTTAAATGAAGTCTATGTTATCTGAAAGTAAATTTTGATAATGCTGAGAACCACTTATCAGGAAGTGGCAGAGTGTGTCTTGAGGCTGGCTGTCCTGTGTGTGAGAAACCATCATGGGGAGTTATGGGAGCACTTCACGGGCCGGGACAGCAGGGCTCTCCAGCCTCATTCGTGTGGTGTGAAGTACCCGGCCAGATCCCAGCACTAAGGCTGGGGTGGTTGCCTCCCAGCTTACCCTGCAGCCAGCAGGTTGGCTCTGCAGGCAGGTGGCTGGAAAATTGTATGCTCAGGGCCCCACATGTTAGCCAGTCTGGAGTGGCTTGCTGAAGAGGAAATTTAATACAGTAAAGCATCACAGCAGTTTCCCAGTATTTAATCTGTTGTGATCACTGCATTTACTTCCTCTCTAAACACCACATAATATACGTGGTTTTTTTTTTTTAGCCACTCTAGATCCTGTTGCCCTAATGCCTGGGTCTTGTTATTCCAGATATATAGAGGTTCCTGCATCCCAGCCTGCCTCACATCAGAGGTTTGCCTTTGACAGTTGGACAGGCATAAACTTATGGGCAAGATAAAGCAAAGGGGCTGGATCCAGGTGGTGTAGTATCTGTGAATGGAAGAAAGCCAAATGTCTCGGCAGGGTATCAGATGCTGCAGTATAAGTACGTTCCCTGGTAAATCAGGCAGAACAGTATACAGCTCCTCGATAGTTAATGCCATATCACTTTGCACAGGGCAAGTGGCACCTCTAACTGAAAAGGTATGTAGGATGGAACGTCATATACTGTAGTCTAAAGGAAGAAAGTGGTTAATGTCTTTGGAGGAGTGGAGGTGAAACATGTGAAACATTTTCTGCTAGAAATAACGTAGCATTTTCTTTATCAGAGGCACTGAAGGAATCAAAGGACATTTTCAGCAATGCAAATGTTTGATATTTTTTCTTTTGCAGAATAAAGAATTTTTGCAAGAGAAGATGTTGCAAAGAGCACCAACAATCACTGAAAGATCCAAAAAGGTACTGAAAACCTGCTGGGCTCTTGTTACAGTTGTACTGGTTTTTTATGCTTGTGTTCACATTTTTAATGACCATTACTGTGATAACGGTACTTTCTAGATACAGAGCTAGACATTTCAATAAAGTACTCAAGCACCCTGGCAGGTGATGCAACCTGAAGGTGCTCTTGATCTTTTTTAAGAGAAACAGCACAACTGTAGGAACTGTCTGCTTGACATATCGGTTCTCTGTCTTTGTGCTGAGCAGGTCCGGAGAGTCCCAGGTTCCAGCGGACGTCTGCATAAGACTGAAGATGGTGGCTGGGAGTGGAGTGACGATGAACTAGATGAAGAAAGTGAGGAAGGCAGAGCAGCAATTTCACAGCTCAGGGTGGGTCCCCGAACGCTAATAACTCTATTGTCTCTGTTTTGTTTTCTAACTGTGGTACATCTAAATATCCCTGGGAAGCATGTGGCCTTGTTTTAAGTATGATACACAGTAAGTTATAATCCTTCCTCTCAAGTTTGTAGCCGAATCGGAGAAAGCAGGCTGAATGTTGAAGAGATGGTATTGATCTCTTTTCTGTCTTCATTCTGGGACACAGCTGGTCTCATTCAGGGACGTTGAGCATAATTAGGAATGTGAATTCAGACACTCTGGTCCCAGCTCAGCATAGTAATTCACTTGAGCTGGGATATTCCCTTTGTTTTTAAGTTAGTTGTTTGTTTTTTTTTTTTTTTTTTGCTGAGTGTTGGAGATGCCTTCTTCTGGAAGTGTCAGGAGAGGTTTTGTCCCATTGCCCTCTCCAGGATGGAGCTGAAATCCATAGGGCCTGTGCTTATGGCCAATACTACAACACACAGGGCCGGGTTCTCTCCCTGAAATCGATTAGCCCCAGCAGAAAATGTTACAGCATCCCTGAAGTCACAAGGAGTGATTGGTCTAGCACTGAAAATCCTCCAGTAAACACCACTTCCCCCTCTCCCAACACATACATGAAAACCCCCAAACCCAGACTAACCCCCCGTAACACAGAAGAGTAATGCACAATAGTCAGCTGAAAGATTACAATAAATTTCCAGATTGTCTTCCGGAAGTCAGCAGTGTGAATTTTGACTGTAATGGCTTGCCTGTTTTCACTACAGCAGGTAGCTTGAAGTGGGCTATGTGTTTTAATGATTCTGTAACTGAATTAGTGAGACAGTGAAGGATTTTTAGAGGAAGCTTTTCAGTATGTAAGGGGAAAAAAAGCAGTATTGGTTTGAACCACTTATCCCTTTACAACTTTAACTTTTCTCATTTCTCTTTCATTGGTCTTCCTTCTACTGGTGTTCTGTATAGACACTTAAATATTAAATGCAAGCTTTTGCATCTTTTTAGCATCCTTTGAAATGCTTGGGTTTTTAAAAGCCACTATAGATGTAGTAATTCCATACTTCGGGGCAACAACTATTGTGATGTTATAAGGAGCTTACTACATCCAGCCTCGTATTACACAGTCAAGGAGGATGTCTTGGTACCAGGTGGCTACTACTGAAATTCACAAAGCTTTATGAGCTGAAATCTAGATTCCTTTTGTAGGTTAAAATATAGTAAAATTTTAGGAGGCAATATTGTAAAAGACCCTAACTCTGTTTCAGAGATTACGTAGAACTTGTTCTGTCTTGTGTCTAAGTTCAGGTTACTATGACTTAATACTGTTTACTGTGTTTGAATAGTACTTACTGGTTTCTTTCCTCTTATGCATAAAAAAGGCAGGTTGACACACATGTTTACAAGCTCATTTTCAAGCCAGTTTTTTTATTCCTGGAGCTCTGGCATATTTTCTTGTACTGCTCTCTGTTCTGATTGCTCTAATTTGGGCTGGGCTTGGCCTTTGCTTCTTGGTCTTCTGGTCAAGAAACCTTCAGGATGGGTTTTGGAGCAGTAGGCCTCAATTCAGTTACCTAAATGTAGCTGTACGTTGCAGTTTTGGAAGCACCTCGTGTAGATATAACGCAGAACTTTGGGAGACCTGTACCTTGCTGGAGGTCAGGAAGGGCACCATGGCGTCTTAGACCTCACTACGTGTCTGCCTGGGTACTTGGATCCTGACGTGGGTGTGTGTCTTCTGCATAGCTTTGGAGTCATGCTCTTCTACCCCAAGAGGAAAGGATAGCAGCGCCTGTGCACCTCTTGCCATTGATCCCTTCTCAGACAAGTCTGAACGCTTGTATCCAAACTGCCAGGTTTTGGCACGAATATGGTGCTATTATCGAGGACTAGTGTGCGTCCTGCGGTTGTGGCTGTATTTCAAACACTGGGTGTAAGTTCCACCTGCCTGTAATCCCTCTTCAGTTTTAACTGAGTTGCAGGATAGAGTAACTTACGTTAACTAGGTGTCACCTTTTATTCCTGCCCATTGCAGTGGGGGTGGAGTAGATGATGTTTAAAGGTCCTTTCCAATCCAAAACCATTATGTGATTGTGTGATTCCATATGTACCTGCATTTTATTGCTGTCAGCCTTAAAGTAAAAGGATGCCTTGCAGATGGACTTAATTTGCTAAAATACTTAAGTATTAACCTGCCTAAAAGCATGTACATAAATGAAAAGTGTTTGTATTTTTTGCTTGTCTCCACTTTACAAAAAAATAGGGTGAATTTAATATGTACAAACTTGTATTTTACAAGTCTCCTGCTAGGACTGAATCTGAAAGCAGAGAAGTATTTATTACAAACAGAGCCAGACATATCTGCTCAATTCATTGAATATGGTGACTTGCTGGCTCAATGTTGCGTTTTGGATATAAAGGCGTTCTGAACTTTTCCTCTCTGCATTTCAAACCTTGAATTCAAATTAAAGCAGTTGTGCTATGCGGGCTCTTAAATCATTCACCTTCCATTACTCAATAAATCTGTGCAGTGGCATGCCGCGTGGTCACATTTCACTGGTTACCCGCATCATCTCTGATTGCACAAGCAAAAAGAAGTTAGAACTGATATATTTCAGCACATTCCCAGAGTTGTCCGGCTTGTGCCTTAATTAGGTAAACGACTTTTAATGTTTGTCCTGATTCCTTTCTGTCCGTTCGTGTTTTTCCTTAGCTTCTGTTTGCCGTTTATCTGGGTTGGTTGTTAGCTGTGGGGCAGGGCCAGTGTTTCCATCCTTGTCTGCGCAGTGTCTAGCATGCTGTGACCTTTCAGAGAAGCTCCTTTTGAGTTATTCTTTGAGGCATCCAGGTACTCTTGGATATGAGCTTTGTGCCTGAAAGAACAGCACTGCAGTTGTGGCCTGCAGATGTGGAGGTGACTGTTTATCCGTGGGAGCAATGCCACGTTTTTCATCTTGTCTGGTAACTGTCAAGTGAAGGCTCTACATACCGAGATGGATTTCAGGCTTTACCTTTCCAGCTGTGTGACTTTTTTCCTGACACTCTCTGCTCATAGTCATCATGAAGAAACTGTTTCTTCTCCTCCTGTCCAGAGGGCTTTTTGCGACTTGCTGTTCTGAGAATAAGACTTTTTAACCCTCTCTCATGAGAAACCTCTTGGTCATATGTTACAAATTGCTCTGATCTGCATTTGTAAAGGTAGTGGCATTGGTTAGTGCATAAACTGGCTCACAGTAGTGGCATGGTGAGACTTACGTTCTTCTGTCGAACCTGGGTTGTCCTAGACCAAGCTGTCCCACCTGTCCATCTCCACATGGTAATTGATCCTGTTAGAAGTCAAAGCTGCAGGCTCTCTTAATTGCAGGGCTTTCCAGGAGTACTTGGCAATTCCTTCCTGCTCATGTGAAATAGCTAATGCAGGTTATCTTTGTTTTACTGATAAGCAAAGATTGGTTGCATTGCTTTGCACTTTCCCCTCCATTCCACTGATCTCTTTGTTTCACTGCTGGACCTGTGTTACAGCTGTCAGTTCTCTGCTTTCGCTGGTGGAGAGCATAGCACAATGCAGAGTCCAAGAGCAAGGAGAGCAGGCAAGAGACTTCTTTCTATAAAGCAGCACATGTAAGGCTGACTTTTTTTCTTTTCTTTTTTTTTTTTTTTCCAAAATTTTGTATGGTTTAAGCAAGTTGGCTTGCAAACTAGTTCCCTAAGTGTACGAAGGGGATTTGTTTTCTAGCAGAATTCAGCAAGGCAGATTTGTGTGGCTTATCGTTTTCTGCAAGACTTGGTTAGCTTAAAATGAATTTTGCCATGCTGGTGCACAAGCAATTTGATTTGATCTGAGTGATCTTCAAGAGTACTGGATTTTGCTAATGATTAACAATGATAGTAGCTTAGGGTATTGTACACCACTGTGTAGATACCAACCACAAGTTTTGAAACATGACTGTATGTATTCTGGGTGGTATGATACAATTAGGTTGCCAACAAATAGTGTGGTGTCCCTTTTATTATGCATCTTAATGTGTAACTTGAAAGCAATTATGTAGATTTCATACGTTCAGTATTGCTCTGACAAATCCTTCTGGTCAATAAATTTCACTTTTATCTAGGCAATAACAGCTTTTTCTCTGTTTTTCAGTCTCCCAGAGTGAAAGAACCTGTACAGAATTCCGAGGTAAGTTATAATTGGCAAATGGCTGCCCAAAATGATGACTCCTAGTTATTTCTATTGTTTCGAGGAACGTGTTTTTATTAGCCTTTGAAAATAATAGTCTGTGAGATAGAAGCTAGTATCTCGTTGAGCTGTGCTTTAAAACCTCCCTATAAAAGGAATCACTGGCTGTGTAATGCCAAGAGGTCCTTCTGAGGTAAGTTTGGTGTTTATCTTTTCAACTTGGTAAAACTCTATGTCGTAAGGTAATGTATTGGTCACAAGAATAATCTAAGGAAAACAACGGTGTTATGATTTCCTCACTTAAAGAAAAACAACAAAACACAACTTCAAAATATCTGTTTTGTATAGTCTAATTCACTGGTTTGGGAACCTATGCTCAGAACTCTGAAATAAATCTGTAGTAGTATTTGATAGCAAATGAAACTTCCAGTTGCATTTTATAATCTGCCTTCAGTTCTGTCCTGTTTCTTACGTTATGAATGTTAGTATATCTTAGCTTTCAGTGATAGAAACTGATTATCTTCTGGAGACTGTGCTATGTCTTTCTTTTCCCTGCCTGTGTGGAAAGATAAACAGAGCGGTCTAGAAATTAGTCTTGGGTTAGGCTGTCCTGTTCTTCCTTCATCTGTTTCCAAGGATTGATTATAAAGGGAGATCTCAAGAAAAACTACAGTTCTGGCACTGTAATTCAACATAAACTCTAAATTCAAAGAAAAAGCTGAAAACCAGAATCCCTTTGGGATGAGTTTCCCCATTGTGATACATCCCTTAATATATATTGTGATTTGGAGGTCTGTTGCCCAGGTTTTTAATACTGAAGGTGATTTATACTTCCTACAACTTAGCAGAATAAGTTGGAGGGCGCGCTGAAGAATTGCCATCAAGCTTATAGTTCTTTGGGTAACATGCCAAAATCAGTTTTTCTTTTCTGAATAACACAAGAGGTTAAAAAGGGCAAACTGTCATTTAGCTCTTTTCCCCCACCCTCAAATTAATTGTATATGATTTTTTTTTGCTAGGGACTAACTTAAAGTCCAGTCCTAAACAGTCTTGTTTTGTGTGTTTTGAAGTACTTAAGCTCTGAATTCGCTTTTCAGTTGAATATCTGGATTGCTCCGACTCTGACACTTGTTCTACGAGTAAATTGGTGATAGTCACCTTAATGCTTTGCTAGGCTGTGTTCTCTGAAAGGAGCTACAAGTCAAAGCAGCATTGCTGTGCTGTGACTGCATGGCTACTTGGAAATACAAGTAGGACTCAGATTCTGAGAAAGAAGGAAGCTAAAGGAGAGGGTGCTCTCGTCCAAGCTAGGGTATGATCTGTGTGCATTTAGCCTTGCTAGCTGCAGAGTGTAATTTTTGTCCAAGATCCACAGTCATGCTGCTATCTAGATTTCTTATCCTTCTTTACAGGTGAGTAAAACTTGCAGATGTTGGGGCAGAAGGGGTCCCTGGACATAAGGAAACATTACACCCCTTGAACACCAACTTGGGATCAGTGTCAGTGTCCTGGAGGCCTGGGAATGCCCTTGGCATTGAACTTCTCTGATCTATGTGGCAAACAAGCACTTTTTGGAAAGCTGTTACATGAGTTGGAGCTCTTGAGTTCCTTTTCTCATTAAAATGCCTCTTTACTTGCAGCTATTTCCATCAGCTGAGCCTCCAGCTCCTTCACTCAGTGCTCCAGCACAGGCACCTACTCAACTACCTCAGGCTGCAGGACAAGTACCTGCACAAACTCAAACTGCTGTACCTCCACCTAGTCAGGCTCCTCCAGCAGCCCCAGCAGCTGCCCAGGTAAGAGCAGAAACCCTTCGTACCAGCTTTCGGCTTTGCACTTAGCTGTTCTATTCCAGGCATGCTAAAGTGATCTGAAGCCATGGAAGTTGCTTGTCTGGAGTTGATTTAGTGCTGCTGCTTGTGCAGAAGTGGCAGCTGGCCTGGTGGCTTGCGAAAGGAAGACAGTCAGTGTGGGTGTGGCAGATTTTCATTCTTACTCTGTGCATGAGCAGTGACCTTTTATGCTGTTTAGGGAGTGGACTCTGGCTTGAGGCAAGGTTAAAGGTAAGAGGAAAGGCGAGTCTCATTTAAGTGGCAGCTGCTTGTTCTTGGTGTTTAATGTGCAGCACAAACTGGTTGTGTCTCTCAGAATGACCAATCTATGGGATATCCCGGCATCCCCATCGATGGGATAAAAGTGGAGAGAAGAGTGAGAGGAAGAAACTAGAGCGTGCGAGTTCTCCAGACTTCAGAAGAGAGACAGGAGGCCTGGGTTAAAACTGTCCTTGTAGCAGTCAAAAATCAGGGAGAAACTCCATCTTTAGGAAGCTCTGAACCTTGTGGTGCTTTCAGATGCTTCCATTTCAAACAGAGAGGGGAGAATGGACCTTTGAGGGAAAGTACAGGGACAGTGAAAGCTTGATAAGTATGTGTTTAATTCTGAGCTACATTATCCCAAAGTGCAGGACATAAGTCAGATAGGCAGACGTACCAAAGTCAGGAAAGAGCTCTGACTTGTGTTGGAAGAGAAAGATGGCCAACCCTATTCGTTACCGAGATACTTGGAACATGTCTTGTGGCTTGCTGGAGTAAAGCACTGCAGAGTTTGCCAGACTCCTGAATGATGGCACCTCTTGTAGGAAAGACGCTCAGGTTCATATTTGTTGGCGGGGAGAGGTTGTCACAGTTGGAGGGGGCCAAGCCACCATCACCCGTGGGCAGACCCAAGGGGAAGAGACTTGGCGGTGTTAGTCAGAAAAATAACTCTTACACTTACTCCTTCCTGGAAATGTTTCATTCATTTTATTTTAAAGAACATAGATACGTATATCACTTTATTGCAGTCAGCTTGTGTTCCTGTATACAAAACCGTTAAAAACAGTGCATTAGTCGTTGAACAAAAGTGGTGGAGTTGGGGTCTGACGCATTCTTGGCTACATTGAAAGTAGCTTTAATACTTAAATCAAACCCCTTCAAATCTCTTGAAAAAGGGCCAGTATTTAGTCTGTGAATTTTATGCAGCAGTTGAAACACCAGCAGCAGTGAAGGCCGGGACTGTCAGTTCAGTAAAATGGAGTAGCAGTGTTGGTGGCAATGAGTGTTTTGATTTCCACTAGCAGTGTATCTTACTCCCTGTCTCTAGGGCCTGGTAGCTTATTTGTGGGTACCTGTCCTAGGTGAACTTCATATCTTTGTGTCATTGTGTTCTTTATAGCTATTTGTGTCAGCACGTTCATCTTTAAAGCTCTTTTTTGCCAATAGGTTCTTCTTTACAGCTCTTTGTATCAGTCTGTTCTTCTTTATAGCTCTCCTCTGGTTCTTGGAGTTCATTCGTTACTGTTTTGCAGACCTGTGGGCTTCTCTATGGGCCCTTGTTGGTTTCGCTGACCTGGTAAAGCTTTCGGTTTCAACAGAAACAAGATTGTGATCGGAAGCCCTGAGCTGCATTGCTGCCACAAGAGCACTAACAGATGGAGTAAAATACTAGTCTTAACAAAGGATTGTTTTTTTATTCTGTCTTGAAACAGCAAGTGATCTAGATGAAAAAAAACTTGGTCAAGACTTCTAGGCTGAAGTTATCAGCCTAGTGTTGTGTCTGTCTTGTTACTGCAGATTTTAAATCCCTGCCTCAGCACGTGCAGTACAGATTACTTGCGCAGTGGAGGAGTGACTGACCCTTCTCTGTTTTGTGGGTGTTTTTTTTTTTTTTGAGGAGATTGATTCACAATTAGCCCTTTCACTGGAATAATCACCAGTGCTATAAAGATGGACACCTCCTGGATCTTTCCCACTGGAAATCTGCTGCTGACCAATATAAAATGATTTGGTTGCACGTTCTAAGAATTACTCGGAAGTAATTTAGAAATGAAAATAGGCAGCTGTAAAATTGCTGCTAGAGGCTCTTAAAGCCTTTGATTTCACAAAAAAAGTAACTGAGAGTGTATGCTAATCTGCCAATTAAATTATTTCATAGGTACTCTTCAGAATTGTATCAGGTTTTAAAATCAGATATTTTGGACAGGGATTAAAACACAGGAGTTCTTGAAGTTGTCATGAATACACAAAAATCTTAAACTTTGATGCACAACAGCAGTCTTAACATTTAGTACTTCTTTTGATGTCTCATGCCATTTTGGTATTTCTCAGAGTTGTGTATCTTTTATTCTTTTCAAGACAATTGTGGAGAGAACCTCCTGGGTTACTATTTAAATGTGAAGTTCTCC
>Ga0181612_140606_pt1 | contig 13373 bp, 8 predicted proteins | sample HoacroProtozoa21_FD_119630 | JGI IMG/M metagenome (GOLD analysis project Ga0181612, IMG submission 119630) | Hoatzin crop microbial communities from Cojedes, Venezuel. Combined Assembly of Gp0051906, Gp0051904, Gp0051908
CACTAGAGATGCCAATGTCTTCAGAGACTTACCAAAGCTGGATACCAGTCTGCCTTCTCAGAATTACAAGTCACACTCACAACTTTGCTAAGCAATTCATCATTGAGACGCCTTTTATCTTCATCCTCCTCTTCACTACTTTCTTCTTCCTTCTCATCTTCAGTGCTAAATTATTAAAACATAGAGTATTTTAAAGTTTTCACCTGAAGTTAATATTTGAAAGCAAATACAGCTTACAACCTGATCTTTCTGCCTGTTCTGCAAAGCTTGAAAAATAAAATTAGAGTTTTAACAGCTGAAATTGCTTGACATACACTTAAATATTAAGTGCACTTACTTAGTAGGACGAATTTTGTAGAATTTCTTTTCAAGTAGTAGTATTTTACACAACAGCATCATGTTGGAAATGGAGGCATGAATCAGGATTTGATTGTGCACAGATATGAAACAGAGAGAAATGGTCTCTACCCCAGAAATTCAGAGCACGTTTTTTCCTACTTTGTGCAGTATAAAGAAGATTAAAGATCCTACATTTCCTGACACATAATATTAAAGAAGCATAAACATTCTTAACGCTACTACAAGCAAAACACCCATTAATTTCATAATACTGCTAACATATGAACACGTCTACATGAACTGAATTACTTAAGTCTCTAAGCTGTGTACACAGCTCGTGTGACAGAGCATTCAGACCATTGCAGCTTCAAAGGTAGTACTTCAGTTTTAGCAAAGGACATTAAAGGAAATCAACAGAGCACTATCAAAACTCACACAGGAAGTGAAGATCTTCTTCCTCTATTAGATTTCTTCCCAATAACTGGAGTTCCAAAGTGCTCTGGATTGGTTAGTGGCAGTTGATCAAGTGTCTACACAGTAAAAGAGGAAACAAAATTAGCTTGCAATTTCTTCTTATTATTAAAAAAAAAATAAATATAACTACTTAGTTTTTCTTGCATGTTCATCATTGTCTCACCTCACTTTCTGCGAAGTGCCTTTCTCCCTTCAAGCACAACGAAGTTCTTCTCAAGGTCCTTTCATCACCGTCATCAAAAACTAGCAAAAAGCCAAGAAAACACATTGGCACAAGATGATCAGATCTCTTTCCCAAGCTGACAATACAAGTCTACTATTTATCTCACAATACAGAATATTCTCTAAAACACAACTTCCAAGGCCTCCACAAACAAAATGGAGGGTGGTATTCAAGATCCAGTCTAGGATGAGATAACATTTCACACACAGATTCAGAATGTAAATTAAGGCTTTTGGATGCAAGAGTCACAGTCTAATTTAGACGTCCTACTTATCAACACACTGCACATTTCAAACCTTAGCTACTGGCTGCATAGCACTTACTATTATCTAATAACCTTAGGGTTTTATTTGCTTTTGGTTTGAGGGTTGTTTTTTTTAACCCTATCAATTTATTCCTTAACTTCTGCTACCTTTTAACCCTCCCTCTTGCTACAAACAACCCCACAAAAAGACAGATGAATGGAAAGAAGAGCAACTGTGATAGTTTTTTGCTACACTATCAATACTGTGCTACCAACAGACTGGGAGTACTGGAAACTTGCAACTGTAAATCTGACCAACCTACAAAGAATACTTAGTAGACATCCTGTTCCGGTAAAACTCACCTAAAAGCCACAGGGAAGGTCCATCAATTGCTATCAACACACAGCTGAAGACTAGAATGCTATAAGGCTATTGCAAGCTTCACCTGAGAAAGATCCACTCTTTAGTCAGTTTAAATAAAACCCTTCCATGAAAACTTCCTTAAAGAGAATGAAAGAAATGTCACTAGCTCCCCCTCCACCAGTTCAGCTCCCACTGTCTGAGCCATGTGAACAGCCCTTTTCAAACAGCAGAGACCAGGTGGCTGCAGTCTGGCATTCCAGTAAGGTAAAAGTTTATTTGTATGGGTCAAAGTGCAGAACACTGTACTCAAACCATTTAAAACATACTCTGCCCAGCAGCAAACTTAAAAAAAAAAAAAAAAAAAAAAAGAAGTTTCAAGAGTGTTGCGCATGTTGGTATGACAATTTTGGTATACCTCTATTAAAAAAAAATAAAAATCTCTTCAGCTAGCATGAATATCAAATATGTGTATTGTTAGCAAAAACACAGATCAGCTGCAGCAAGCAAAGCACTTATTTGCCAAATAACTAAACAGAACAGCCACATTCTCATTATCTTAGATTAAAACCACAGACTGCAATAACAACTATATAAAAAGGTATGAACACAAATTTAATTAAGCTTGATAAAATAAGCTTTAAGGTTCCCCCATCTTCAGAGTAAGGATACTGCTGTGGCATGCTCCATTACTGAATTATCTCAATAGCTTACATTACAACACTTGTACACACAACGCAACTAACTGTTCCACTTCCAAAACCCTAGTATTTTAAGAACAGCAGACACCCATATGCCTAATGAGCTATACTAGTTAATAATATTGTAAAAACTTTTAAAATCTAAATACCAGTAAGACCTGTCAACCCCATCATCAGTACGTTGCTCTCAAAATCTCCTGGTTTAGCTTACAGCTTGAGGAAACCACCACTGTGACACTTTGCACTGACACGGAAAACAAAGTGCAAGCTCTTCCTCTCCAGGTTACTAATTCAGCATCGGTACCCGCTGATCAGCTACGTGCAGAGCACTCAAAATAATTCAGAAGTTCAGCGTTGACACAGGTTTACATTAATAGGGAAAAAAAAAATCCATGCCACCCGTCTGAAGTTTAATTTTCGTTACTCACTCCAAAGTTGTCACTTAACAGTGACACTCCCTCCATATGCTTTGATAACAATATTTCATTAGCATATTTTTAAGTTTTATGGTGATTTGGCTGGTTAGGGGTTTTTTTGTTTTTTAAATGTTCTGTAGACCCTACAACGTGTGCCATTTCTCATTGCTCTGAAGAGACTTGGAAGTAGTTGACCACCATTATCCTCTGCCAAACGCTTTCAGAACTAAAGTCAAAGGACTGATTTTTCAGAAATAATTGTTTTAGAGGACAAATGGCTGGTGATTGGCAACAGGTAACCTTACTGAAAAAAGCAAACAAAATCCGATACTTCACAGTAAATTCGAAAAAAAAGAAATCAGTCTAGTTTATCTCCAATTTTGGAAGCTTTACCTATTTAATTAGAACTAGTATAGTAGAGGAAGAAATCAAACAAACCATTCATAAACCAGACAACATACCTTTTTCATCTTACAAATATTGAGTGTTAAGCAAAACATAGTAGTAAATTACACTAAACTCTACTTAAATCAGGACACATAAGGAAATTATGACAAGTAAGAACTGTGTGAGATATTCTGCTTTCCTCAATTACAACAAATATGCAAGTTAACTTAGAACTTTGAAAGTCACATAATTAGATATTCCTGACCAATATGAGGCAATTATACATTGCAAAATGTAATTGCAATTGCAGAAGTCTCAGCTTCATAAATCTGTATGTCACTTCCATGGACAAAACAACATGGAAGAAAAAATAATTAATGCTGAATAATTAAGTTTTCCTAATCTCCCCTCAGATCCAGAGACAATGAAAGCATGAGTATGCTTTCAGAGCTCGGCAGTCATGCTTTCAGTCCTAGTCCCAGTTTCACACCTGAATGAAGACAAGTCTACCCAACGCCTCAAAAGCAGCCCTCTTCCCACAAGTCTTCTCCTGCCATTTCTCTCCATTTTCTCTAGTTGAAGCTACACAGGTGGCCTGTTCTACAGAAGCTGCTTGTCCCTTGCCGTACAGGGAAAAAGTGCTAGGCAACTCTACATTCTCCGAAACTGAAACAGGTGGACTACAAAGGAAAACTAAAAAACCTCAAAGCCCCTTCTAAAACCCCTCTCCTGCCCCTAAAAGGAAAGCCACTCTTTCCAAAACTGTACTTTCTTTCATACGAGAGGTAGTTATCACACGACTTCAGGAAATGAAGGTGGAGAAGCACAAATTCTCAGACCTCCTTTGTGAACTGCAGCAGGCCAAGGAATTGGCCTAAGCATGAAATAAAAGTGTAGGACGATACCTCTGTTCAGGAGCCATATGAAAGTGTCCCCCCTGGGGCAAAGGAAATGCACGGCAGAGTGTAAGAGTGTGCCATTCTTTCAAAGTAATCACGTCCAGTGTGTTCCATTTTACCTTGGTAATTATCTTCCAGGACTCATGTTTCCTGCCCTGTCACCCCTCATTCAGGTGAAAAGAATGGATAGAGTGAACATATCCAACCCCCGAGAGTCTCACACAAGTATATGTAAATACATAGACACACGCACAAATGACAAAACTAGAAAATGTTTTTCAAGCCTGTGGGTGGTTATGCCTAGAGACATCAGCTGCTTTGATGATCATCGTCTACATGCTGCTCTGATAATCATCGTCTACAGAAACTGCTTTTAGACAATCACAACAGAATTCTCAATAACAAAAACTAAGTGTTGTTACACAGAAGGAAATACCATAGAATTATCATTACTTACAAAGATTTTGCCTTTTTTAAATGATAAACAGAAAAGTGACAGTTACATTTTCTATCTTGATGGGGACCAGTAGGGACAGAGGCAGGACCATGAGGAGCAGAAACAGAGAGCACTAATACTTTTGGTCTTGCAAACTCATTTACTTGCTTCAGGGATAAACTAAAACTTTCTTTGACCACGTAAGAATTTTTAGATGTGTAAGAAATTGTCTGTTCATTCTACAGCGGTTTATGTTGTGGAAGTTTGCAACAGCACCTGCAGGTGACAGCACGGCTGCACAGCTCGGAGCAAGCCAGCAGCTTTGCAGAACAACAAAATATAGAATCGTTGAATGGTTTGGGTTGGATGGGACCTTACAGATCATGTATTTCTAACCCTCCCTGCTCATGTTACTGCCATCCTATGTGTGGCTTTTTAATGCTAGTCCTAGAATGTCTTTTCAATGTACAGTATCATATATTAAAGATTTCATAAACATAAGCAGTAGGGCAGATTTCACGGTTTTTGGCTATGCAATACTTTGATACTATGACAGCAGTCCTGTCAGAAGAGCTTAATACCCTCTAAGATGCAAATTTATTCCTCTTTTTAACCTCATCCAGAAGTATGACTGTTTAACTCTAGTTAAATTGCCTATTACTAACAGACAAATTAAAAACTGGTAATGTTGAATAAATTGCATTAATTACTTTATCATTCCTTAAATAGGTTATTGTTACAACTCCAAACGCAGAAATTCTAGAGGCTGTATTCCACAAGAAAGAATTTACTGAACAGTATCAGTTGTGTTAAAGAGGGAAGGAAATGGGGATGGAAGAGAGGGAGCTACCTCCCCATACACGTCAGATAGTCATCAAACGATGCATTTACAGTGCCAGAACATTTATCTTAGAAGAGGAACTGACAATCCTGTCCTTCCAAAGAAACAAACACGAAAAAGCAGAAGCCCTTTGAGGTACTACCATTGCCTAATCTTGTAGTGGGCATGTACTTGTTGGGGAACCACCATGTACCAGCTGACTACTTCAGTAAATACTTCTGGAAAAAGACTGATACATATTAGCCAGGAACCTATATACTACTATTTAAAAGACAATACAACAAAGTAGGAATGACAGAAAGAAAAGCAACGTTTCTGCTGGCCAGAGGCCTTTCTTCCAAATACACTGCTTACTGACAAACACGACAGAAGGGGAAAATGACGAACAGTGACAGAAGGGGAAAAAAGATTACAGCACAACCTGGAGAAAGTCTCTGTTATAAAGCTTGTTCTAGTCCCAAGAATGGACTTCAGTACGCTCCACACACAGCCTATTTAAACAGTGGAAACAAAATGGAAGTTTTCAGAATTTTGTTGCATCCGAATCTTGTTGATAATAACAGGAAAGAAACAGAATTGATTTTTTTTATGTTTGTGGAAGCCTAGGCAAGCCAAAGCTATGACAGAGAAAGAAAAACAAAGCTTCCCAGTGGAAATCAATGCACTTCTTCCCAAAGGTTAGAAAAAAATTCCTTCAATCAAAGGTTAATACTTCAAAAATGCATTAAACAGTGCCACTTTCAACTTGCTATTGATGTGCAGGTATCTTCCATTCCCTGTCTGTACCAGGCCTGTATATGCCGCTAACGAAAACAATACTAACTCTGTCCTCACAAAAACGCTGTTTCAACATCAGTTCTGATTTACTTACATAAGAAATATTAACAAGCCGATTGAACATGATAATTTTTAGGAACTGTGAAGAAACTTGCCACAAAATATTGCAGATCAGTTTAACTACATTTTGTTGATAGATATCCTTTAGATTTAAAAAAAAAAAATAAAAAAAAAGAAGAAAAGGAGAACATAGCAGGACACCAGCGATAACCTCCTCGTAATAGTTACGATATTACTTACACACAGAGCAATCAGTGTTACCAGAACAAGGCTGTCCTGTAACAGGCAAGTGAATAGGAAAAACAACCCCCAAGGCTCCATCTGCTTGCTAACTTCAAAAAGTTATGTTACTGTTGCTGCCCAAAGGAGGAGCGGTTCTACACTGCACAGCAAGTAAACCTTTTTTCTCATTCCTCACCCCATTCGGAAACTTTTGAATCCACTGAGACAATGAAAGTACATACCAACAAGTAAAAACTGCTCCAGCGTCACTATGCACACTTAATTATTTTCACTATCCGCCTGACAAAGTAGTAATCTGTGAGCTATCAGAGATGCTATCTACGAATGCCTCAATCAACGTGGGCAAGTTTTGCAGATTTTTGTTTTTCAGCTGTGGAAACAATACAGAAAGTACCAAGAGTCACGCAATACTTGTTGAACAACCTTGAAGACAAGGACTGTACTAACTACCGATTCATCACTGTAAGAGGGCTTAAGAGCAAGATACTACAGTGCACTGTGCTACTGGAGCGACCACAGAACTCTCTCTTTTTTTAAAAAAATCATTTCAAAATGAGCTTCAGAAGTTCCTCTACAAAAATGTATATGAAATACAGCGATTCTGCCCCTCTGCTCCGCTCTGGTGAGACCCCCTATGAGTCCTGTGTCCAGCTCTGGAGCCGCCAGCACAGCACAGACCTGGACAGGAAAGGCCCTGGCCCAGGCTGCCCAGAGAAGCTGTGGCTGCTCCCTCCCTGACAGGGTTCAAGGTCGGGTTGGACGGGGCTTTGAGCACCCTGCTCTGGTGGAAGGGGTCACTGCCCATGGCAAGGAGGTGGGACTGTGTGATCTGTAAGGTCCCGTCCAACCCAAACCTTCAACGATTCTGTATTTTGTTTTTCTGCAAAGCTGCTGGCTTGCTCCGAGCTGTGCAGCCATGCTGTCACTTGCAGGTGCACATGTCCACAACAAAATCCGCTGTAGGATGAGCAGACAATTTCTTACACATCTAAAAACTGTTACGTGGTCAAAGAAAGTTTTAGTTTGTCCTTGAAGTGATTAAGGGGGGCGGATTGGGCTAGATGACCTTTAAAGGTCCTTTCCAACCCAAATCTGTTTATGATTCTGTTCTATGATATCCCTAAAAATACTTAATTGCAACCTTTGAGTGTACTCATAGAGGACTATCACTTTACTAACAAGAAAACAGTGTCTGAAACTGCTTTTTCTGAGATGTTACAGTAATCTTAGTATTGTTGCATATAAAGAGATTAAAGGAAAAAAATCTGCCTCCTTGCTTTCCCTACAATATTGCTTGTACTCAATTTTTTATTTTTTTAGCACTCAGTCCACATTGTAGCAAGAGTGGGTTTATAACCACAGGCTCTACCCAGCAGAGTTGTAACAAGGTCCAGCTAATACACGTTTTCACTATCGCATCTGCTCCTGTATCTGCACATTGCCTAAACACACAGAAGTACAAAATGTGGTGCTATTCTTTTTTTCTAGATTCTCCAGAAAGCAACCAACTCAGCTACTGCACAGTTGCTGTGCACCAGAGGTGCACTTAAACAACAACACATCCCATGTAAGGGCTCCAAGCAAATACAGGGTTTCCTAAAAACCCACCCAAGCAACATTTTGAAGATGAAAGAACAAACTTCTGGTGAGTCAGGGTGGTACAGAGCACCAGTGAAGAGGGGCAACTGGACAGTCTGTCTGCCACACTTGTGGTTTTGGCTTCTCAGATGACACATGCGCAGCCAGAAGATGAAGTGATGCTTCTGGGATGTGGAACTCAACCGGATGCTGGGAAGAACTGGTCAAACCAGCCACACAAACGTGACTAGCGCCTTGCACACACTACAAAATGTGTGCTGTTCAAGTTCTAAAAAGACAAACTGACAAGCCTCCGGCATGGACGAAATCAGCTCACTGTGATGGCCCTGATAGCTTTTGTCGCCCTTCATGCAGGCGTAAGACACGTTAGAAGCTTAAAATTGTGGCAGAGCCAGGACCAAGTCAATTTTTCCTGTTAGCACAGATATCTCCAAGCAGCATCAGAAAACTTTTTTTAAAATAGGAAAGTGTGATTAAAAATAGCTCCTGTTACCAACCCTGCTCCTCAAAGTCCTAGGACATCTCTGTTAGTTCATTTTCTGCTCAACATTCTCACAATTATGAACAGGAATTGTCAAACCCCACGCAACAGGAACGAGGACTACAACCCGATACTTAATACCTTTTGTTTCTGTCCCTTGCCCTCCTAAATGCGGTACGGCAGAGCGATGCAGCTGGTGGCTGAGACTACACTTCTTTTCCAGAACAACTCCAGCGGACTGCCCAAAACTTCACTTGCACAAGACCAAGCATTCAACATCCAGCTCCTCCCAGCACATACTCATGCAGCATTCCCTGCAAACTGCCACCGTGACTACTCGGGAGAAGGAACTACCATCACATGAGGCTGGTGCAGAGGTATGGGGCTCACAGAGGTGTCTCAGAAGTGGTGTCTGGCTCACAGCACAGCCAAAATTGGGCCATGTTGATGTACAACACGGTACTAGAGCCGTAAAGGAAAAACTCTACTGGCTTTGCAGACTCATGCAGGGTTGAAAAGAACGAGGAGAAAAGAAAAAAAATTCTTTACTATTTATGTTAGAATATTCTGCCATTTCATGGTAACTTTTAAAAGGAGAAAAAAGACTGTCTTCTCTTATGTGAAAGGACTAGATGAAGCCTCAAAGCCATAATCCTCAAAAAATAAAAATTTATACTCCCTTTCACTCTTTTCGAGTATATAATGCCCTACTGTTGACAGCAAGGTCTGCTAGAAACTGCATATGCCTCTCACTGTTTTGGGTTTTTTCTTCCTATTTCCTACTCATTTCAGAGGAAAAATTACTGGAATTTAATACCTGTTTTCTCTTTCTCTCTAGGAAAACTTTTCCATTATTTTATCTAGCAAAATACAAGGCACAAGGCTCAACGTATTTTTCTCTTTTGTTTAAAGTTGTACATACGATTAAATTGCATACATTTAACAAGAGATCTAAGCACATACAGATTATTGACCTGAGTTTTGTCAAGAGAGAGATGACGCTTTCATTTTGATGGAGAAATAAAAATGGCCATTCTAACATCAACTGTTTGGATGCTTGCTCAACTGAAATACTGTTTCTCACTTTTATATAGACATTACATTGCTTCTAGTTCTGCACAGAAGTGATAAAAAAGTGTTTCCTTAAAGAACATATACATAAGGATTTCTGTTTTCTAAAATTCTGTTAATATTTGTAAGATTCCAGAGAATTTGAAAGAAGGAGAATACAACTATGCACTTTGTAAGGTGTGGCCTGGGTTTTGTTTTGGATTTTTAGTCACCTCAGACATTATTTCAGTATCGACCTGAAGCATTTTACAAGTTTACAGAGAATCAGGCAGATGGTACGCTAAGCAAGCCATAATTCAGACAAGGCTCAGCTGCAAGTGGATCTCATAGACCATTCTGGTGATATGCAATTATCACCTAGCAATACATTCAGCACTTCAAAAGCATCAATGCAGCACTTCAAAATTTATAAATTAATTTTAAACAAGTTCATTTTAAAGAATAAAACATTCAGCTGAGCCATTTATTAGCCAAAGAACTTAAACAGCTGTCACGGTCATCTCACCTTACATGCAATTAGGCAGATGAGAGGGCTAACCCGTGCAATGGCATTTTACAGACATTGTTAAACTTTCACTCCAAAGAGTTTTTGTTTCTTCCCCTACTTATACTGAAAAGCTGAATTTCAAAGGCGATTTCAAAAGTATTTCCAAATCACAGCTGAAAATTTCAGTATGACTAAATGGCTACACTAACATCATTATTATGTAAAAATAGGTGAAAAAGTGACTCCATGGCAGCTACAATGAATTATTTTTTATTTTGGGTACATGAACGCCAGTAACAGACAGGAGATACTGCTAAAGTAGATTAACTGATCATCTTTGTGGCTCTTCCATTATGTTGGCGGCAAAGTAGCCTGCTACAGCAAATTCAGCACAGAATTTCTACTGGTTCACCTTACTGAACAAAGCAAAGTTGTTTCAACTGCCTTTTTTTCTTCTTTAGATAACTATCTGAAATAGAGAACCTGAATTGCAAAGGTGAACTTCTTTACTTCTCACTAGACATGCATGCAGTTTGTTTTGGTGCATTTTTTAGATACTTGACTGAATACTTCAAAAATGTTTGTTGGCATGTATTACTGGTTTCCCTATCCATATCAGTCTACTTTTAGATCACTGAGAAACAGATGCTACATGAAACAGAAAATAAATCATAGAGGAAAAGCACGTACTACTGAAACACAAGCCTCCCCTCGTGCTTTCCATCTCAAGCCTGATCACATTCAGGCAGACACTGTAGAAACTTGAAGGCTCTTTACCCCACTTCCCTCCCAGCTCTCTACCTTTGATGGAACCAGTCAGTAAGACTGTCAAGTAGCAGGGCCCACCCTCTCTTAAAAAGGAACCAGTTCAACTCTGCTTCACAGCAATATGAACATGCACCTAATATCTACCCAAAACTTTCTACAAAGATACAATGGAAGCAGCAGGCCAAAGATAAGGCTTATTTTTCACACCTCCGTGTTTCTGTACTCAACCTGGCGCATTTCCCCAATTTTAAAAGCAAAATAACCATTTTTTCAAAGACACATACTTCATGATCTGATTACTTTGGTCAATGTTACCAGTGCTTTCAACACCAATAAGCATGCCACGACATAGAACTCACAAAAACGTCCATAAGATCTAAATACAATTCCAGCGTGTTACAATTGTACTGCCATAGTCACAGGTATACGTACTCTATCTGCCACATTACAGTACTGCATGTTAACTTGCCATACGACTACTTAAATCCCCCACGCTCCAAATTATCACAAAATCCTAGCAGTCTTAATACATTTGCATATGGAAAACATCCAAGTTTATGCTCTCTATTCTGCCTGTCCAGAAATATTTATTCGGGAAAGAAAAATACAATAATAAACTAATCCATTAGTTCAAGTTTCTGAGGAAATGCACTTTAATAAATGTACAAAGTAAAAATCATGGCATGCATGATTTATCCATTACGTTACTGTGCAGAGTTCAACAACTTGTTAAATCTAAACAACAATCCACTAATACACGGCAGAGCATGTATGCACAGTTCATATTATCTGCTCATCAAGTGAAGATGTTTGGCAGAAGCGTATTGCTCAAAAGAAAAAAAAGAAAAAAAGGTAAGAAAACGGACAAAACTCACCCCCAAAACAGGGGATTTAAAGTTCACCCGTCAAATGCAAAGCAAACAAATTTTTCTCTTCATATCAATTAATATCTCAAAGCCTTTTTTAATCACTCAAGCAGGAATATGTAGGGTTGGTTTACTGATGTAAGTCTTCTGGTGCACATTCAAACAGAATTAGCTAAAAATGCTACTTTAAAGCTAAAATAAGTAAGAGTTTCAAAATGGAAACACCAGTTCATAAACCATGAACTTCTTAGTGCAAGACTATGTTTCTTATCTGTACCAGAATGGTGAACGCCTAAGTCAATATAACGCAAAGCTGAAGGTCCAGTGTTCTTCGCTAAGTATGTCACTTCACAGTACCACACCAGTAGACTTCAAACATTCTGCACTCCAAAATAATCCAGCCTTTCCTTTCTGGCCTGACATTCACTACAGTTTTACACCTAAATCTACAATTTTACAGCAATGTTATAATCTTGAAGAAAAATGCAAAGAGCAGTGAACTTTGTCAACTGGCTTACAACTAAAGCATGCAGTAACAATCGTCATAAAGTGATAAAACCTTCCCAATTAATTGCAGTGAGGGCCTTATCCTGATCCCACCAAAGACTATATAACCTCACCTATTACAATGGAAAAGCTGGATTACTCTGAACATCATCTTTCTATATCTTGAAAGAAGGGGTTAATAAACCAAAACAATTGACACCTCGTGTGATACAGGACTCCTCCAAAGAGGATGGAAGAATATGAAGTAAAGTTGAATATGTTCACCACCCAAGGCAGCTAGTAAGAAACTAACGGTTAAAATTCGCGAGCATCAATCTCAAAAGCAACGCAGAAAAGTAGCACGTACAGGACAATTAAGAGGAGCACGTTCCCTCCATGCTACTATTAGTGAATGTAATACTCCATTGCTGTAAAAAAGTTGTGCAAAAAAAGAAAGGTGCTTGCAAAGCTCTTTGATTCAAATACTGTGGGTTTTTATTAGCTTATCTAGAATTACTTGCATGTTCCTGGGTTTTGTCATTCTACTGTTAAAGCTGTTTCAGAAAAATCTAGAGATCAGAACAAGCAATTCCAATTATTCAAAATAAAGACATCTATCTTGCAATGAATTCTTGTTCAACACTGAAATTTCGCTGACGCTGCATTCTGAGGTTTGCATTTCAACAACTGAAAAGAGCGTGAGCCTCCAACATGACAAGCAAAGTAGTTTTCTATTTCACTTTAGACATAATCATTATTTGAAAGTTATTTTAAAGAAAACACTTATTCATGTTATAAATGAACACCCCTCTTTTCTTTCTAAGATGCGATGTATCGATTCTTTTTATTTTAAAAATAAATCCTTTCTTCTATTGTTACATAGAAACGCGACCCTCAACTCTACACAAAACAGAGGAATGACTTCAGAACGCACAGTGCTACTACCAATGTTTTTCTTGTGTACAAGACAGCGTTTAGTGAAAGAAGGTTTGCAGTTCAGTCATTCATTGCATGCCACAAGTTTTCAGTTAGAAGTACAAGTTTTAGGTCTTAAAATCTGCCAAATTCATTCTGAATTCCAGTGAGTGAAACTGCCAACAGTATACATAAGTTGTACCAAACAAAATTTGATTGTTCAGCCTTGCAATTACCTTTGCAACAGCCTGCCTGAACGTCAAATAATTCTTATCCTGAAAAGGAAACATACCGCGAAG
>Ga0181612_164888_pt1 | contig 13373 bp, 4 predicted proteins | sample HoacroProtozoa21_FD_119630 | JGI IMG/M metagenome (GOLD analysis project Ga0181612, IMG submission 119630) | Hoatzin crop microbial communities from Cojedes, Venezuel. Combined Assembly of Gp0051906, Gp0051904, Gp0051908
ACCCTGAAGAAAAGTCAGCATATTGTAATCTTTCTCACTCTTGTCCTGCCCATTTCCACAGGGCAAGGAGAAGAACCTCATTCCAAGAATACAGAAAAAAAGGAATCAAGCAAAACCTAGAAGCCATACTTCAAATGTGCGCAGTGCCAAATGAACAACCTACTCCTGGCTAGCATGCAAAGTGCCATAATAAGACCAAAATTCTGTGGGAAGAAGAAAACTACTTTCACAAACCACCCCGAAAAGCTGCCAGCGCTACCACTACTACACAGTGGTAATTTAAAGAAACGAATAGTTATTATATTTACTCAGTACTCACCTTGACTGAGCTTTTCAACAACAAATAAACAGTTCAAAGCCATAACAATGCTGGCAAGGATGAGTGGGTGTATGTTCATGTTCACTACTGTTTTGAAAATAAAAGCTATTTCTAGAATGTGTGAATGTATCAGGAATTAAGAGTTAACTCTTCCAAAACAAGTCTATCGTACATACCACATACAGAGCAAAAGAGTGCCAATATACAGACAAAACGTCTTGCTCTGAAATGAATTGGTCCTCCTACACAAAAATTAACTGTCCTTCGGCTTCACAAAGGCTGCATTCTCACAAGCAGAAGCTTGGGCAGGTTCTTCTACCAGCTCCACAGAGCAGCTGAGAAGCTCACACCCGGCTGCTGAGCAGAACTGTGGACACTCCACACCAGGGACTAACGCATCATTTTCCCACACCAGTTTCAAGTTTTCTTCTTAAATAAAGAGTAAACAGATAAAGGCTGCTGTGGAGATCTCTGCACCAAGCAACCACCATACTGACTTTCTGTGGCTTTTTCAGTAAGTGTAAAAATTATTTACATCTACCTGTGGAAACATGTTAGCCTAAAAGTATATTTAAGGGGGCAGTCTGGAAGGCAAAACCCTTCACCCTGATGAAAAAGCTCCAGATGCAACCCACCAGGTGAAGACTTGTGATACAGAGTGGATACAGAAATTTCTCTACGAAGAAAAGTATCACACTTTTAACAGAATTCTTAAAGGGACAGCATTTTACTTGGTTTTATAATTAAACATACTTAGTTATTCAGGCTACCAACAGAAACTGAGAGGAACTTCAGAAGACCCCGCAGAAGTCAGCTGAATAGGTAAATACAATGGCAAACAAATTCAGTAGCAACAAATAAGAATTAAAGTACACTGGAGAAAAACCTTTATGGCTAGGAGTCCTAAAATGTTTCAAATTAATATTATCAGTTTTAAAGGAAACTGACATGCCACTGTAGCCCAGTGAAAGCCGTTATTCAATGAACATGTGCTGTGAGGAACAGAAGGGGAAACACTGAAGTCCATTAACGAAAAGGAGATGGGACAATAATAAAAATAATACAATGCTTCTGTAGAAGTAGTAGTGCAGACTCTGCTGGAATTTTGTATGCTGTTACCAGGCATTCTACCCCAACACAGGTGGAATTATTTCTTAACAAGCTCAGGAAAACATAATACAAATAATGAAAAAGAGAGCCTGAAAGACTGGAGTGCCTCTCTTCTGTGGAAAACTGGTAAAACTGGTAATAACATGTAAAATAATACAGGCACAAATCCTGGCAATTTGTTCATCCTTCCTCATAATGCAAGAACACACAACTGAGTAAAAGGTAAGAAACTGAATATCAAGCTATTTTCTCACTCAAACTGCAAATATGTTGTGACCTGTATCAGCACAAGGAGCCACTGAGACAAGAAATTAGCAAGATTTGGCTGTTTCTTTGGCTCTCTGGAACATATGGAATGCTGTAATTGATGTTAACACTCTTTGAAAGACACATTACTCCATGCTTCTGGAGTTTAGTCAGCCTCTAACAGTCTCACCATCTACAGCTGACTTTGCATTGACCTACTGCCAGCTTCACAGCCTTCCTCTAATTCAGCTGGTACTGACAAAAGACAAAGTACGCTGCTAGACAGATCACTGCTGCACTCAATTCCTACCATCCCAGCAACTAGCGGGAAGCCTGGCATCATTGTCCTGGACCTATTCCTTGGCATTCTTGGCATTACACTGACCTCTGGTGGGTTGCAGAAAAGGAAATCGTAGAGAAATGAAGCGGACAAAAAGCCAAGCAAATCACTCCTGCAATTTTGGTGGGAATTCAGCGAGGGCATGCAGAAAGCCTGGCACTGGAAGTGCTCCAAACCACTAGACAACAGGACAGCAGCAATATCATGCTAACGACTCACTGCTCACAAAGCACTCTAAAGATATTTCAGCTTCTACTCACGATGCTCCTCAAGATACTCTCTTTACCAGCTTGTGCTACGATTTCCTATAACATCACTAAAATATTGTGTACACAGCATCTCCTTATTCTATATGAGGAAAACAAAGAAAAGAATAGGTGGATCTGCAAGCTTTCTACACAACACACATCCCAAGCTAAAGTGCGTATGTTAAATGCTAACCTTTCTTGCCTCTACTAAGGTTATATTTAACTATTTTTGTTTATTTTCTTCTGTTGCACATTTTAACTGTGCCTGAAGCCAAATCACATGTTTTTAGGAGTTCTGATAGTTTCAGTGAGCTGTTTTGTGGCATGTTGCCACAACTACTGGCACTGGCAAAACTCACGGAGCAGTTAACTGATGCTTGGAACAGGAACAAGAGGCCACAAGCCAGGGAGGGCAGGAACTGGTTTTCCTGCTCAAGAAAGCACAATAGGGAATTATACCATTACAGGTTAGTGCTGGAATTCACTCAGGAAGACTAAGGACACACCCAGACAGAGTAGAACAAAACAAGACGTTTATTATACATTCAGATTTTAACTGTGTATTAGTGTCCCAGGAAATCGATGACTGCTGAAAGGGATGAGGAGCCAAAACTGTTTCTACTGCACTGTCCTTGCAGAGTGAGACAATACTGAATTGCGTCAGGTAAACTTCACTCTCCCTGCATATAGTGGTAAATTTATAAGAAAGTAATGTAATTTGACATGACATTTTCGGGGCTGGGGGGGGAATGATGTGTGTGTGGAAACAAAGCCCTCATCCGAGGATGTCAGTTGCCAACTGTTGTATTATACTTTGAAAACAGAATACAAGTGTGAATGAAGAGCTCATTGCCTCTGTGCAGTACTTTCTAGAACTAAAGTCAATGCTATCAAAAGCCATAGGCTCTTTCAGTGCTAACTTGTCAGAAATATTCTCAGGTCTGACAAGACACTCGGTGATAAGAAGAGGCCTTTTGGGCATGATCAGGTAGTGCTTGACAGTATTTAAACAGAAAGGGAAAACCTAGGTTTAGATAGCTGGTAAGACTCACTTCTGTGCTGGGTTCTAAGCAGCTCAGTGGAGCTGGGAAACGTAACTCCTGTCCGCACCTACTTAGAGACACTGGCACCTCGCCACTGGAACATTTGCAGTGCCACTCACAAGCTGGCTTTATGGATTTAAAAGCAAATTGTGGAGAAGTATACATAAGTGAGTGCAGACGTTACCACCGCTCCCTTCCATGTCTTCTCCATTTGGCAGGACGACAAGTAGTGCACGCAACACTCTGTGGGTCTTTTGGCTAGCCAGGTGACAATTTTTCACAAAACCTTCAAGAACTTTATATTTCTTTAGCCCTTTGACAAATTTCGCTGAAACCAAATTAAAAAATATCAACCACTCACTCAAAGCAAAATCATCCCAGTGATTAAGTCATTAACCACATCTTTAGGAAACCAAACAGAAAATAATATCTCACTATTAACTTCAAAGCCAAAAAGGCTGAATGTCTCAAGTCTCAAGTCTTTCACTAGGTAGGCAAGCTTTTCTGTCTTTATCACCGCAGGGTCAAATTCTCCCCTTGTGCCCCGTGGCTAAGCTGACAGACTGGAGTACCTCAGCCACCCCATGCAGCAGGTCAGATCTCCCATAAAGGGCCACAAAAGCTATAACAACAAAGCTTTGTATCAGCGGAGCTAATTCACTTCTGCTAACCATGCACCATGTAGAGTAACCTGTGGCAGAACAACAAGGCAGTCTGCTGGGACAGCAATCTCTTAACCTGCCAAAGCACAATTCACGAGCACCTTCTGTTAAAGCTCCTGGCTACTTAAATGTGGCAGCAAGGTGTCTGTTTCCACCTCAACAGGACACTTTTATCCACTAGTTAACTAAGAACTGTTGTTAATTATGCCCTCAATTTAGCATGTCCTGGTTTCATAAGAACCATTGTAACAAAATGTTCACAGATTCAGGATTGGGAATTCAGATTCACTGTGATCATTCAGAATAGAGGCCACAGAAACACCTGACATGAAGTCATTCCTTTTTGAATTATATTGCCAATTTCAGAAAAATCCTATCCCTGGACTAAATCAATCAGATTTAAAAAAAAAAAATCCAGCAATGCAGAATCACTTCTTGTCCTTTGTAAATTGTTCCACTGATTATTTTCACTGTCTTGCAAGTTGTTCAGTAAGAAGAGTAACCACAGGATTTGTGACCAATGTCCCTTAGCTGTGTTTGTCATATCAACATCACTTTGGTCACTGTTTTCTTATGGTATCTGATTGTTTCAGGAAGTTTCTGGATGACACCTGGCCGATAGGCTGGAGGGAAGGGATGCCATCCAGAGGGACCTGGACAGGCTTGAGGGGTTGGCCGATGTGAACCTCATGAGGTTCAACAAAGCCAAGTGCAACGTCCTGCATCTGAGTCCAGGCAAACCCCGGTATCAATAGAGACTGGGGGATGAAGGCATTGAGAGCAGCCCTGCCAGGAAGGACTTGAGGACTCTGGTCCTCTGGATGAAAACTTGGACATGAGCCTGCAACATGCTCTTGCAGCCCAGAAGCCAATCATATCCCAGCCTGGATAAAAAGGAGGGTGGCCAGCAGGTTGAGTGAGGGGATTCTGCCCCTCTGCTCTGCCCTCATGAGACCTCACCTGGAGTCCTGCATCCAGCTCTGGAGCCCTCAGCACAGGAAAGACATGGACCTGTTGGAGCGGGTCCAGAGGAGACCACAAAAATGCTCAGAGGGATGGAACACCTCTCCTGTGAGGAAAGGCTGGGGGAGTTGGAGCTGTTCAGCCTGGAGAAGAGAAGGCTGCGGGGAGACGTTATTGCTGCCTTCCAGTACGTAAAGAAGGTTTATAAGAAAGATGGGGACAAACTTCCTAGCAGGGCCTGCTGCAATAGGACAAGGGGCGATGGTTTTAAACTAAATGATGGTGGATTCAGACTAGATATAATGAAGAAATTCTTTATGATGAGGGTGGTGAGGCACTGGCACAAGTTGTCCAGAGAGGTGGTAGATGCTCCATCCCTGGAAACGTTCAAGGTCAGGTGGGACAGGGCTCCGAGCAACCTGATCTACTTGAAGATATCCCTGCTCACTGCAGGGGGGTTGGACTAGATGACCTGTAAAAGTCCCTTCCAACCCAAACTATTCTATGAAGTCAGTCTTTTATTCCCCCTAATTATAGCTCAGCAACACAAGAAAATGCTATAGCACAAGATTAATATTCCAGTACCAGTAAAGGAAGCTTTGCTGTTGTAAAGAAACACACTAAAAATGATGACTCCACTTAAGCGTGTTTTTACAACAACAATAAATTACATAGAATGGTAGGGGTTGGAAGGGACCTCTGTGGATCATCTGGTCCAGCCCCCCTGCTGAAGCAGGTTCACTTAGAGCAGGCTGCACAGGACCTTGTCCAGGGGGTTCTGAATACCTCCAGAGAAGGAGACTCCACAACCTCCCCGGGCAGCCTTTTTCAGTGCTCCGTCACCCTCAGAGTGAAGAAATTGTTCCTCAGATAAAGAAGCAACTCTGGACAACAGTGCACCTTGTTTCAAAAATAAATATTTTGTGGTTGTTAATAATAAGCATTTTTAACATGGTGTATGATCCCTGTCTCTCAGTTTTGTATGATCTGTCAACTTATTGCGGGTGTGCTCTGTCTCACTGTCTTGGTCATTCAAAAAGACCTGGACCTGGACTGGACCCACTATTAACCCATGGGGTACACCACCAGTGAACTGCCTCCAGCTGGACTTTGTGCTGCTGATCACAGCCCTCTGGGCCCAGCCACTCAGCCAGTTTTCAGTCCACCTCACTGCCTACTTACCTAACCTGTATTATGTCTATGAGGATGCCAAGGAAGACAGTGTCAAAAGCCTTACTAAAACAGAGGTAAACGACACCCACTGCTCACTCCCCAGCTACCAAGCTAGCCACCTCACTGCAGAAGGTCATTTGACTCATCTGACTTACTGTATCAAATGTTTTAAGAATAGCCACAAACGCTGTGACTTGTAAAGTCTGTTGCTGGCTATAAAATAAGTTTTGCATCAGGGAATTTTACTTAATTTATTGGCCAAATAACAAACATTTAGTTACTGATTCTGCTACCAAAAAATAGAAACGGGCAATTAAACACTTAGAGAAATACACTTGGACTCCTCTCCAGAAGCTGTTACTCCCTTTTCCCACCTCCAACCCCCTTGCCACCCGCACGCTACACCTGCAGCGGGCAGTGCGGGACACTGGGGTCAGCACATTGCGGTTCCACTTCTTTGGTGGCTCCTTGTCTCTTCCTCCACTGCTCTGGCATGGGCACGTTCACTGGCCACAGCCCTGCCAGGATGTAGTTCCCCCTGAGCCTCCTGCTCGGGCCGCACTTGGGCGGTTCTTCTGGTCCAGCCCTGCTTGCAGCCCCTCGCTGCTGGCATCCTGCGGGTTATGCCCAGTACCAAACTCCAGCATGCTTTAGAAACAAAGCCATTCTAATAAAGAAAGGTGAGAAATTTTACGGTATTTCCTTCCCTTCCTTAAAGTATTGCACAAATTCCTGCCAAAAAGATATCTGACAAGTTGTCAGTATGATGCAAACCATACACACCAACGTTTTGAAGTGCTGGTAGTATGGACATTTTTTCCTGTTCATTCTGATTGCACATTTGCCTGCAATACATTGGAAATTTCTCGCTGTTAAATGTGATACAGACTTCTCAGTTGCTCAGAATTTCTTTTATTCCCAGGCACATCTCAGCTAGTTACGGACAGTCCCAAAAGCTGATTAAAAATCTTATTTTCTAATTACAATGCAAATTTTCCATTTAGCTATTTGTATAAGCAAAGACAAGATGGTAGTCCTACAGGTGGCAGAAGACGGCAGAAGCTCACACAGGTAACTGGTAGGGGTCAGAGCAGAATAAATGAAAGAGAGCGCCAAACAAAGCAGCAGAAAAGTAGCAGGCTCAAGAAAAAGTACAGACAGAGCATGACAAAGATGTAGAATATGTTGCAGGTAGCAAATATCACAAATAATGTACCTTTAGTTCAAATTCAGATGGCCAAAATCATGCTAAAGACCTTGAGTGCTATTGTTACATATATGGCCTTGTATGCCAGGTGCTAAGAAACCCAGATGAGCTGCAGATGGAATTCAGATACCTGAATAGAGTTCTACTTTGTTCTTAGGTTTCTGTTCGTAGCTCTTGAAGAAAATATGAGGAACACTGTCCCTAGGCTGTTGATGTTAGAGCTTCCAAATGTATATGCATACCTTGTTTATATTCAAAATGCAATTCCATATTTATTCCATTTCAGTTTGAAGGTTTTATCCACCAGCTTGAATTCTGCATAGTGCTCAGTGTACATGAAAAGTTGCTGGCTTGCTTACCCATTCTCAACACATCCTCATTCTCAAGTCATTTCTCAATAAAAAGATAAACGTATTGCAAAACTTTATCCAATATAGCAAATAAAAAAAATGTTTTTGAGAAAAGTATTTGTCTGCAATGATAAATTGCTTCTATTTTATAAAGACTGCAGAAGGAACATCTTTAAATATATTATTAAAAAATGTTCCCAAAGACACCTAGTTCTATACACAGAATGCAAAACGCAACTGAACTGCATATTTACTTATTTGTAGAATCTCTGATGCATTTTCATTTCAGACAAACTGAGTAGAATATCTTAATCCCATATATATGAAAAACTTGTGACTCTAACGATTAGGGACTGAGCTCAGGAGCAATATAGCATGAGGTAGGCTGGATGTGAACAATTTCACAGTACCAATCTATGTGCATACCCCCATTTCTTTGCCAGCATAAAGTAGTTTGAGATGACTTCCCATTCAACAGATGAACAACTTCAGACACACTGTAGAATACGTGATACAAAGAACATTCCCACCATAACTTATACCATGATCACACCTTTGTATAGATAAACTTCTAGCTAATTTAGGACAGTACAGGGAAGAATACTTTGCACACCAGGATGTAGCAGAAGCTGAACTCTTCCTTCCCAAACAACATCCCAGAAGGTGGGGAAAGAACTAAATAGCTTCTGAAGTCCAAGCACTACTGGAAATACAGTTTTGCAGGAACTTACAAAAAATAGTAACTTCATCACATAATCACACATGAATAGACTGTGAGCATGGTCAGAGTCCTCTACAGGACTCTGTCGCTGCACAAGCTACCCCTTGTCATTTGGCCCAAGCTCGAAAGTATAAATGCAGTCACAAACTCTTCAGACTATGGTCCTGTAGCTGTACCCTAGTGGATCAATGTCCAAACTCCCACTGGTAAAATAAGAGTTGAGTTTAGTCCATATTCTACATCTGGTAAGCCTAAGTAGTGATATGGTTAACTCACAAGCAAACAATTTATTTTTAATTTTCTCCATCAATCTTTTTGTAAGAAATACTTGAAATCTAAAAATCAACCTAGCATGAACAGGGGCAAAACTTTAAGTAAATATTTGACTTTTTAAAAAGTCTTCAAACTTCCATCTGTGCAACAGATGTAGGTTTACCAGTGCAATTTACCAGCTGACTAATAATCCTTGATACCCTGCCTTATTCCCAGTGTCTCCTAAATATCTTACCTCATGATTCCCATATGAGAAATATATCTACCTACCATTACTTCAAAAAGAACAATGACCCAGGAATCTTCATGCTGAGGAATGTGTCCTTCTTTACAGATTTAAAATTCTTTCTTTCCTTCTACCTCTCTGAATTCCACAACAGTTTGTGTTCCTAACTGTTGCAATATTTCATGCAGCCTAACTTCATCAGGATAGGTGAAAACCACATTCTCCCAACACTCTACAGACATAATTAAAGGCAGTTTTGTGGGAAAAAGGGCTGTGGGTTGACCTTCTTCAGCCATCTCCAACCACCTGTTATATTCAGGGACAGAGTTCTAACCACCAGGCTGTATGTCCAGAAACATAACACCATCACAACTGTTTGGACTGCAGTGTAATCTGATTTAGGCATTCTTAGCGGACACATAACTTACTGAGGTTCCCCAAGGACTTGGGAAGGATTCAGGTATGTCTCTGCGTAGGTACTGTCTCTTGCTTAGCTACTCAGCTAGAATGCTACAGCTTATGCACCCGGGGCATTTCGCGCTCACAAGGGTTAGCCGGTTGAACTGCTTTCTGAACCAGAGTCAGCATCCATCCACTTTAGGTCGAAGCCAGGTAGACTCCAGAAAGTCTGAGCACGATCCAATGAAATTCAAGCTTAAAGTCCTGTATTCTGTTGCATGCCTTAAATTATTATTTCTGACTTATGTTTCATTCAGGTTATTTTAATATTCGAAATAACTAGGTAATTTAGCTTTATTCATATAGTAGAAAGTCCCAGGTGTGTCATAAAATATTTTTCAATACAGAAATCATGACCCAGCCACTGCCTCTTTTATCCAGGATTACCACCATTGGCTTCATGAGGCTTAATGAAGGAAATCAGAAATAAAACATAGACTGAGGAATATGTGTGGATATAAAAAAAAAAAAAGACAGAGGCAGAAACAACCATCTTGTTAATGTACCTGTTTCTACACAAAAAAAGAACCAACAGTTTTCTTCTGCTAACAGGCTGCTGCACAGTTGTTACTATGGTTCACGTGCTCTACAGTATGCTAGCCCTGTGCAATTTGTGCAGTCACCTGTCAGCTCCCCCCTCCCCAAACCTGACTTTTTGATAACTACTTATATTCTTATTTATATTTATATTAATAATCTAGTTTTTATTCTGTTCCACATACTCCAAATATACATAAATGTATACATTTATTTATGTCTAAATGTACCAAATTCGCATAGGATTTCTCTCTTCTATGTTAACCACTGTTTCCAAAAGGGAAAGGCTAGCTTTTTTTCAGTAATAGCTCGGACAATTAACTTTTTATTCATTTTTTTTAAATATAAGTGCATGATTTACAAACTGTTCCTTTTTGTAAGATGACATTAAGCATGTAAGTAGACCAAGGCTAAATGCAGTTCTTCACTAAATATTTTTAGCATTCCAATTCCTGTAACATAAGTAGTTAAGTTTTCCCCCCTCTATTGACCTACTTCTTCCATTAATTCCATTAAAAGGTTTTGCTCGTTGAAGGATGTCCAAGGTTTACACGCACACATATGCATGCTCTCATGTATACTATGGTTATTGTACAAATCATACATCCTTCCAAAAGCCCTTTGTATACTATCAGTTAAAAAGAAAGCAACAGTAATCAGGATATAATGTTCTGTTTGCTTGCAAACAAAGAAACACACAGGAAATTACACATGCTTATGGGCTCCATGTTGCCATGAGATCTTGCTCTCCGACCTCAAAGTCTTGCATAAATTTTCATTCAAGATTATAAAAAATTCCAGAAATCTAGCTGGCTCCTCTTTTTTTGGCTCCTGTTGGACTTGTTTGACTCTCATTTGTTAACAAAGTGAAACAGATAAAGTTACTCTACACAGTACTGTGTTTTAGGTCATTAGCACTGGATCTCACTTTTCACAAATTCATGATGCAAAAGAGAAACAGTTCTCCAGGCAGGGCTCAAAAAAAGTCAAAGATTTTTCCACATTAGCAAACGACAGACAATGAAATAAAAGATTAAATGAGATCAAGCAGCTGCTCTCAGTTCAAAAGCATGTTTTCGTTCCAACTCGTGTCAACAACAGACTTTCTGTAGGCAGGAAATTATTTCACAGAAATAACAATTTAGTTACTAGAAGAGCTGGGAAAAAAACAAATGAGATTTTTAGTGATTGCAATTATAGATCCTCCTTTGACAGTTCTACCTGTTCCTATCGTAATCCAGTTTTACCTGCTCACTAAGAAGCACTGGCACACACAAGCTGAGTTAATGCTTCTGTTTTCTCTTTTTAGATACAGAATAATCTAGAAAGTATTTTACTAAATCTAGATATTGTCTCTCAGAACGCTATTTGCAGTCTTCATCCTTTCATTTTAACTTTTTCCACACAGATCTTTAAGGAAGCCCCTTTCCCATGACACTGCAGATTCTTAAAGTATTTGGGATACAGTTAATCAATTTCTATCACTCCACAGAAAAGCAAGGATTCCTGCTCTAGAACAAAAGGCCAAAAGAAGCCTTTGAAAAAGCCAGCTCTCCTCCCCTGAGCAGATTCAGGACTAGGAGTCTACCATGCAGCTTGTTTATTTCTAAATTTTTACTTTTATTCCTCCTCCCCCTGGGCTTGACAGAGAATGGAAGAGGGACCTATAAGCCATCTATAAAGATATTTATGTTCCGTTATAGTCCATGGCACACAGTACAAAGCTGCTCTAGCTTTTGTTTTGGCTTTAAAGACCCTTAACGTAGCCTGCCAAAAGAAAAGAAGAAAAAAAGACAACATAGTTCCTTTATGGGAGACAGGAGTGGGACTGATAGAAAACCATTCCCCAGAAAGGGATATCTGCTGTGCAGCTTATCCTAGCAGCCTCTTTTCTTTTACACATCTCAAAGGCAAACAAATGAATTAAAATTCCAGCTGTACAAAAGTAACATTTCACAAGCCTGTGCTTCTTCCTTTTTAGGGCAGTTTCTATCACTACAGCCTGAGGGGACATACCTGATCTTTGATTAAATGGGAATTTCAGTAAGTCAAGACTGAGGACTTCAGCTTCAAAGTACTATGTTTTACAAATAATAAACTATTACTTCTGCCAGGCAGTTAAGTTACTTGCAGGTAGTTAAGTTCCACATCTGAACACCACCACTTCCCAACTGTAATGGATACCAGACGTAGGCATAACTTTTCCAGTGTAATAGGTTTTCCTCAGTAAATTCTTATTTATTGAAACCTGAACTTTTAAAAGTATTGAAGAAATGCAAACAGCAGTCTCATCCTGTAGCAATTTCCAAACTGAAAATATTTTCTTCCTTTCTTTCCAGAGTGTCTCTTAGTAAAATAATATGAACAAGAACCCAAACTCCATACAGCAATTCAGAAGTCAAATAAGTGGAACACAAATCAAAATAACAACTCAAAAAGCTAACTGCATCTATCATGCTTGCTATTTGATAGACTACCAAATGTCCTGTGCATGCCCTACATGGGCTTGTGTAGCTACAGAGAAAACGAAGGGAACAAATCCTCCTGCTCAGATGATTTCCTTTGTAGCTGGGCATCATGTTAAAGCATCTTCCTGAAAACAAATCCTCCCTTAATACAAATGGAAAAACCTCTCACTTCCTTTTCAGTGGACTTGCAGAGAGCTCGGTTCTGTAAACTGAGTTGGCCCAGTGCACCAGCTACAGGACTGCTTCCATAACCTTGAGTCAGTGGTTACCTGCAGCTCACCTGAAGCAGGAGTTCCCACCTCTCACAAAAGAAAGATACTGTCGATCAGCTGTCTGCAATCTTTGTTCTATGCCAGGGCTTTAAGCACTGTAAGAGTTGCTACTGTCTATAAACTCATGCCTGTCACATTACCAAAATTATTCTTTCACAAGAAGGAGGAACCGTCTGCCATCTGGACGAGTTTAACTTGTGATATAAGTAAGGGTCTGAATTCATTTTCGACATGCCTGATCCTACATCATGAAAACACAAATACAATGCTCACTCCCTTCTGTCTGTGACAACACAGCCTACAGAACCAAAGCTGAATTCAGAGCGTTGTAAGTGCCCTCCGGAAACAAAAAATAAACTGAAGCAGAGAGATGACATGTCTCCAAAAAGACACTTTAAAGGAAATCAGGAGATAAATCAGTGCCAAAAAATTTATGCCAATACACTTACGTAATTGCTAAAACATATTTATTTGTACCAATATAAATTTATGCTATGCCATTACTACTTACTTTTCTCCCTCATAGCTACATGCCAGCCAGTCAGAGAAGTTGAAAATTCACTCGTCCTTGTGTAGGTATTTCAGCTGCCAAGTGGATACAAGATTTTTAATTCATGGCACTTCTGGGTTCCACGTTGCAGAAACGGGCACCAAAATCTGAATATGCAACTTAACTCCTGGTCAAAACAGACTTTTTTGCTATGATCTAGAAATTAGGATTTATGGATACATGCCAATACGCATAAGGAACATTAT
>Ga0181612_172418_pt1 | contig 13373 bp, 12 predicted proteins | sample HoacroProtozoa21_FD_119630 | JGI IMG/M metagenome (GOLD analysis project Ga0181612, IMG submission 119630) | Hoatzin crop microbial communities from Cojedes, Venezuel. Combined Assembly of Gp0051906, Gp0051904, Gp0051908
ATGATCGCTCTGCCCCTGGCATGGCACAAAGCAGCTTTTACAGCTTAAATGATCAGGTGCTTCTACCAAGATAAGACACAAACAAAAGATTCCAAACAACAGAGATGATGCTGTACCACCAGGGAACTTCTTGAGAGACCTGCACTGCACCTGACACTATGCAATGCACACAGCAACCTTAGAAGAAGTGTCCTGTGCTTTATCTGACAACTTCATAAATTACAGAACCAAGACAGAACAATGGCAGCAAAAGACACCCTGAACAATGTTACAAAAGGTTTTTTCGTGATTTTCTCTCCTGGATGTCAATGCAATGGAAGTTCTACTGTGACACAAGGTCCCAGTGAGTAAGCAGGACTGTTTGCAGCAATAAACAAAAACCTGCTGCCCTTTGAAGAGTGCAAACCTGGAGCAGCATCATACAGGAGTATCAAAAAAGAATGATCTGCTATTAGGTAACTACTAATCCCACGATAAGGAAAAAAAAAGTATTATATGGATGTGCAGTCAGTGCCTATAAACTTGTGGAAAGGTCTGTCTTCAGTTGTTGCTAAAGTAACTGTTGTTATTTGTGACTTCATGCTTGTGAAGGAGCAAGTGAAAGAAACGTGCCAGAGGAAAGTTCCTATATATTACACGTCTTGACTAATAACTGTGTGACAGGAATTATGTAGGAATAACTGACAAGTAAGTGTATTTTGTTTCGGTGTTGTGTTTTCTTCTTTGAACACAGAAGTTCAATTTGCAAGATTCTATTTATAATCAAATCCATCTATTCAACTCTATTCAAAATGCTACACCTCAGCAGCTCAGAGAACTGGGAAGGGTGTGGGAGTGGGCATGAATCCCTATGTCCCTATGTGCCTCGATCCAATTCTACAAACTTAAAAAGAGCAAAAGACAACTGCACAATGGAAACTGCATCACACACACAAAGCACACTTATTAAAGGCTATAAATGATGTGACTCAAAGAAAATCTTAAGTACCGTGGTCAGAAACCCTTCCTCATAGCTAGCAAAAATAACAGCAGCATTCCAGCACATACTTGGGCAAATAACAACACTGTGCTACTTGAAACAATAAGAAAAAAAATAAAGCACAGGTTCTTTTGTTCTTTTCTTTTTCGGCTGTACAGCACTCAGCACAGTAGAGTACTGGGTTATGGGGAGCATGCCCATGTGACAGCTGAAAGAGTCACAGTAGCTATCCACCTTCACCAGATAAACATGCTAGCCAACCTCTGACTATGGAAAACCTGGACTTTCAAGTAACAAAATATCTCTCTCTCCCTTAAAGATTTTCACCTGTCATCTCAAAATACATATGCCAAAGGAATGGTATCACCATTTGTCCAATTCGCATCATACAGGTTTCAGTTTTAAATTATTAGATCATCTCCTTGAAGACAGGGAGTAAAAAGTAAAGTTCAACATTTTCTTTTACAATTCTTGCCTTCAGTATTAACAATAAACAAATACTTGGTGCTTAAATATTAGCATATTACACAGTTGCCACAGGCCACTTCATTCTTGCTAAGGACCAGAAAGTTGAAGCTATCAAAGAGGGTACTTTGAAATAATTTGCAGCTTCATGTGGGAGTATCAAATAATCCAATGAAGACCTAAAATCGTTTATGTAAGGCACTGACTGCAATACTAAAGATTCACCTGCCAGTGACTTGCACAACTCAGTCAAAAATTGTTAAACAGTTCACAATAACTCTCCATAATTTGCAAAAGTTGTAGGATACCTGACAAAAATAATTAAAAACATCTCATCTCCTTAAGAAACTCGGGAAACATTTCCGGCATTTTAATACATTTTAATTAGAAACTATTCTGGTTTTAGCTTGAATGATTTTGGCTTCTTATCTGCGAGCCTATTTTATTACGTATATTTGCATAAAGCAATAATTGTTTCATTAAAACATTAAATTTACTTCTGCAGCATAGCCCTCTATTTTTATGAGATCATTTGGTTGCAGTGGAAATTATGATGATGTCAAACTAAGCACTCCGATTTAAAGACAGGAATTTTAAAAAAAAAGCTAAAATTACTTTCAGGCAGGCATGTTTAGCAGAGAGGAAAAGAGAATTAAATTATTTTTATTTGCCAAGAAAAGGATTTCCATTTTCTTTGCTGGCACTGCAATTGAACTAAAACCTAAAAATGCCAGATTAACCAAACACAGAGCAGAGTAAAGACACTAGAGAAATTCTAGCACTATTTTTTCAGTGTCTCATTAACAAGGAGTATTCCATTTCCTTCCTTGGACACTTGCGTTGATGTCAGCACCCTGACATCACCCAACGAATTCAGAGCACTATGTCTGCCATCCCATAGTATGCTACTGGTATCAGCTGACACTGTAGTTCCCTTTTTGTCATTAACTGTCAAAAACGTAGTAAAACTCCAAAAACTTCTTTCCGACCAGTCGATTTAGCCCTTTGAAATGAAAAAAAGTAACGCTTTGCCTCCTGGAAATGCTGGGTGAACAATCAGTGGTTACATCTCACAGCTTTCACAACCTGTGCCAGCCCAGGAAGCCTTGAAACACTGAAAAGAAAAGCCAGGAGACCTCACGCTAGTTTTCATTATATATCCCTTTGTTTAATCAAACTGTGGGTCACACACAACACAAAACAACCCCCATGCTTTCAAAGCCACAAAAGAACTGTAGACACATATTCTGTACAAAACTTTCTAAACAAAGGAAATTAGTGTATTTGACAGTCTTTTTGTGCATACCCCCACGGCTTTCAAAAGTTCAGTGCCCTCCTTCCCGCCCCACCTATCCACAAGAAAAAGGGACAAAGCTGGTTTACTATCCTTAATTTGTCAATGGCATAAAGAATAAGGAACTATTAAGTGCTATTTTAATTATACAGTATTTGGGTTGAATGTTTACACACCTGAGAATTAAGTATTCTGGTTTGGGCTATTCTCATAACTGAGATACTGAATCTACCAGTTACATGTAATGGAACACCAAAAGAAAATTGCAAGAGGTTTACAGTCACTATCATTTTTCTTTATTGTGAGAAGAAGCAAAGCCCAAAACTTTTATAGTATGATTTTCACAATGCAGAAAAGACTGAATACACTGCTTCACACCAGTCAGCCTTTAAAGAAAAGATGCAGACCAAGTAACTGATTTGGGCATGTGAACAGAGTAAAAGCAATTGTGGAAAGTTTGCTGTTGCCATGTTTTTCATCCTTTCGAACAGCATCAACATGGGACTAATTCATGATCTTTACAAAGTAGCTTCCAGTTAGACTGACACACAATGGCAAGCAGCGTTAGACAGGTGAAGTGACAGGAAGGAGGAAGGCTGACTTGATGTCAGTGACAAAAACTATTTTAATGGAAATGTGAAATTATTCAAAAATTTCTTCCCCTAAACACGTGAAGATTTCTCTAGTCAGATTCAGACTGCACAATGGGCTGAGAGCAGGAATCAGCCAGACACAGTATTTTTACATACTGCAGTTTTTCTAATGGCTTTTCATACTCAATGCCTCACTTCAAGGTTTCTTCTGCCAAAGATCTGTTAAATCAGTGATGTTCCATCAAACTGTAGTTGTCAAACATGATAAAGACCTACAATAATAAAATACGTGACCAAGAGGTTTTAGTAGTTGAGGATTCAGGGAAGAGTGGAAATAGGTCATATTTCCAAGACCCAGAAAGATGACAATAATAAAAAACAGCCTGCTGTTTGTTCAGTAATACTAATTTTCAGACCTCTTCTATCCTAAAATCAGACCTATGTATCAGGTCATGCCATGGATGACTGTGACAGGAAAGTCACGTAACAAAGGACAGATGATAATGCTCGACTGTTATTGCAGAATATACCTTTCAAATAAGTCCTTTAAGTAGGGAGCCTCCTACTAGCCTGCCCTGCTACTGATACAGGACAACATCCTAGTCTCGCTCCCGCACCGTAACACCACACACCAGACCAGAGACTTAACTAAGAAGCTGTAGTGGACACCAGGTATAAAAGAGCAGCAGCAAAAACGCAAAGCAACAGTACAAACATGCAGAAGTAGGAAGAAGCGTTAAGGCAGCAGATCTCATTTCTCAGTGTAGGAAACCACTTGTGCTCATGTTTTAACACAGACCTCCAAACCAGAGCTGTGCGAACAGATGTAGAATCTTCATGTCATGATCCTGCTGAAGGCCTTTTATGTTTTGGAGAAGTTACTTGCATTTTGATTAACACCTATCAGTCTTTGATGAAAGATGTAGTCAGATGCCGCTTAAACTACTCCTTGTTCTAATTAATTCCTTAAAAAACTACTTAAAAAAAAACTATTGTAATTTACTGCTTTACTTAGATGAAGTGGGCACATTTGCTACCTTCCCAGAATCAAATACCCATTGACTGAGGTAAAAACCTAAAACCCCGAATAAGTGATGGTTCTATTAGCTGAGAGAGTTCGGGGAAGTCGGGATAAGAAACAGCAACTTAAATATGAAGACAATTAGAATTTCTTCCTCCTACTGGCTAGATGATTGGCATTTGGCTCAGGATCATCCTTGTGAAAGCATCCTCCCCTGTTGAAGAAGTATGCTTTTAGGCAGCATGCAAACACCATCAGGAAGAAGGTAGAACAAAGTGTGCCCTTCTATGACTCTATATTCTGAAATCTACAGACATTTTTTCCAGTACACCATGTCAGAAAGAAAAACAAAGAACAGAGAGTGCTAGTTCTTGTTGTCTCCTCATCTCCTTGCAAAGTTAGAACTAAAAATAGACTCCAACCTGCCAAGGAACCTTCTTTGAACCTTCCATTTCCTGGTAAGTTTAAACTTAGCCTCCTAGATAGAAACTGACTCAACCCAGATCAGATCTGCCACCCCTTGAGCAGCTTTCGTAAACCTGCTGAAGGACAACGAAGTACTGCAGCAGCTGGCACTCCAGAACTGCTCCGACTGGCTGATGGACAGGGAGCTGCTCCCGATCATCGGGCAGAACCACCACCTCCAGCGGAAGGGCTGCGCCCAGTTCAGCCAGCACGCGTTGGTGGCCATCTCACTGGGCTGCCCCAACCTGCGCCAGCTCTCCCTGGCTCACTGCGAGTGGGTGGACAGCCTGTCCCTGCGCAGTCTGGCCAGCCACTGCAAGGCGCTGGAGGACGTGGACCTGATGGCTGTCGGCAGCTGAAGGACAAGGCCATCTGCTACCTGGCGCAGAAGTGTGGCAGGCTCAAATAAGTGTCGCTGGCTGTCAATGCCAACATGAGCGATGTGGCAGTCAAGGACCTTGCCAAGTGCTGCCCTGAGCTGGAGCACCTGGACCTCATGGGGTGTCTGCGAGTTAAGAATGACTCCATCAGGTACTGTGTTGGTCTCTGCTCCCAAGTAATTAGCAATAGGACAAGAGCAAATGGCCTCATGTTGCATCAGGGGAGGTTCAGATGGATATTAGGAAAAATTTCTTTACTGAAAGAGTGGTCAGGCACTAGGACAGGCTGCCCAGGGAAGTGGTTGAGTCACCACCCCTGGAGGTGTTCAAAAAATGTGTAGATGTGGCACTTCGGGACATGGTTTAGAAGGCATGGTGGTGTTGGGTTGGCGGTTGGACTTGATGATCTCAGAGGTCTTTTTTCCAACCTTGATGATTCTAAGATTCTATGAAATAAATTTCAGCTCCAGGAAAGAACATTTTTAAATCTTCAGTGAACAAACATCAGGTAGTATTCACCTTCAGAAAGTGAAATATCTGAAAAAATGAATACACAATTGTGCACAAAACTGGAAAAATCTGTGGTCAATGGCATTTTACACAACAATCTGAATTTCAGTAAATCAATTTCAATTATGCAGGAAAGTATCAACAAGACCACAGTGTCATACATGGACAGAGAGAAAGAATAATCTCTACTGGGGAAATAACAAATAGAATTCAAATACATCAAATAATGGTTCTCATCATTTTCCTAAAGTTTTCAGTTTAAGAAAAAATTGTTCATCTACACCAGAAATATTCAGATTTTGACCCCTTACGCTTCCCTCTCCGTGCAGTTCCATAACTGCTCAGAAATGTTATGTTTTCAATTTGCTCAACAGCTGTTTAGCTCAAGAGCCAAAGTTTTAACACTCCAGAACACTAATTACATAAAGGTATCTGAAGGAGGAGGGATAAAAAAGTCAGCTTCTATCTATTTCTAATGTTGGCTAATAACTATGGTCATCTAGCTATACAACACCTTCATCTGTATTCTGGCTTTGGAATTAAGGTTGCTCTTTGCAATTCTTCAATTGCCCTAATCATCAAGGACATAAAAATCATAGTTGTAAAAAGCACAGGTATTACTCTTCTGATAGGTCCCCATAATTGCAAAAATAGCCTTTAAAAGCCTTGAAATTTTTATACCGAAGAGAATTTTTTAAAAAAATATACTTTAAGAGTTTGAGGGTATATTATCTTCACATGGGATTGATTTAAGGGGGGACCTGAAGACTGGAAAAAAATTAAAGACTACATGCTAATACCCTCCAAGTAAAACTATTTTCTTAATATTTCTGTTTTCAATGAAAGACATAATCAAGTTCCAGCTATATAATTCGCAGCTAATCTCAATATAACCTAACGATAGTTCTACAGATAACTACAACTCCAGGATTATCACTGCTGGCTTACCAAAATTTAGCAGGTCAATTCAATTCTGTATTCTGGAAGCTTTTAGGAAAAAAGATATGCTGGTCAAAAAGCATTTAATGTGCATTAAAAAGGTCAGTTTCTAAAAGACTCTCTGTCAATTTAGAACATATCATTAACCATTTGCCTCCCTGATCAGTCTGTTTCGCTGTCAGACATTCATTCCTGCCCCAGATACCCGAGAGAGGTGCTGAAGCAGTACATTGTTTACCTGCGTTCTGTGAAGCACTGCAATTCACAACAAAGGTTTGTGAAACCTACACGTATGAAAACACATGTCTGTGCACTTCTCTCCACATTGCATCAAATTTAATTAACGTAGAACTATGTGATAAGATGCGGTGATGACAACTTTTTTCACTATTTGCAACTATTTCTAATCAAAGAGAAGTATTAATAATTCAAACAGCACTAATGTGGCTGGGAAGTCTTGAGCTCTCATCAGCACGGTTTGTGGAGCAAGAATTAACAGTTTCAGGAGCAGTTATCTGTCCAATTCATTACAATCACAGCCACCTAAAATATTAACAGTAAGAGTGCCAAAATGTGGTAAGACTAAGGAGACAAGACAGGTTAATATAAAAATCTGCAACATCTGCTGAAAACAAGAGGCTATTTGGACACCAGTCGACTGAAAGCTTGGGCGAGAACAAAAATTGTCGTGCCTTCTCAGCTTCCACAGTCAGTATTTTGATGTAACTATGCCTATCTAAATCAAATGAAGCTCTAACTAATGGCAAGCCCCAGATACCCCAAATCGCCTATATCTAAATTCAGTAAACTCAACTGCTTGTGCTTGAGAAGGAATAAAAACTGTCAGGTGTAAGAAAGGATACTGTGGGGACAAGAACACTCTATCCCACAGACAGGAGATGCGGAGAGTAAAGGAAATGTGTAATTTCAGAATGGAAATATATTTTAGAATAACTAAAGCCATCTCAAGTTACAGTAGTACTATTTATTACAATAAACTCAGATTGGATATGTTTTCCAAATATGCTACCTGGGTTAAAAAAACCCCACAGCGACGACTCCCATAAAAGGTCCCAGGCACCTGTTCCCAGAGGGATATAAACCACCCTTCAGCTCTGGTCCACAGCCTTTGAGACTGGATCTCCTGCTGAAGGGATGAGCAAAGCACCAACATTATCTATGCTAACTGGGGCTGGCAGAAAGTCAGACTGAGGGGATGTGGAGGTCACAGTCATAAAGGCAACAGTAACATAAAACACAAATGCACGAAACCTCTTTGTAGCTAGGTTTTTCATTTTGACCTTTATATATTTTAATATGGATAATTCATAAAATGCCACAGTGCTTACAAATTCTCATGTATCAGTAACTCAAAAACTACCAAGCTAAGAAAAAAACCATAAGGATTAGTGCATCGCAAGCAAGGTTCCATCATGTTCACCACTAAGGTCACTCCCCTTTACTCTCCCACGTTGCTAAAGGGAGCAAAAAGCCCGGGGGAGTTAGGATTTCACCGGCTGCCTGACTCCTACAGGCTACAACTGCAGTCATCCTCTGTATGTGGTGCTGAGCTAGAACTGATCAGCACTGTTAGAAAAACAGGTAGGGACCAGCTAGGCTAATGACAGCAAATACAACCATAAACTTGCCTAAAACAAGAGACAACAAGAGGTTATTCCTCCTACAGCAAAGTCATTTCACATTTGAATACACAAACAAGCCAATCAGAGATATATCTACAAAACAAAAACAACACAACACTAAACCATTCGGAAGGTCAGTCTGATTTTTTATTTCTGCTTCCACAGAAAACTCACATGAAAGTTTTCCTTTTAAAAATGCTCCTATCAGTGCAGTTACTGGGCTACATGGAGAAAATGAGACAAAAGACTTTCAAAGAGTTTAGCATAGATATTTAACGAGAAAAATGGTGGCAAAGTTTTCTTGGTGTTTCAGTTCCATTTTTTACTTTCCCTCTTCTGAACATTTAAACTACCTGCTGTCTACTGGCATTTAAATAACTAGTGGGTATGTAAGTTGACCAATTAGCCCTATGACAATCCCACAATTTTGCCTGTGCAAAACTTACCGTTACATCCCCACAGCTACGTTCTTGCACCATGCCTCCTAGGTTTAGGGAAAAAGGCCTACCATCTCTATGATTATCCCATCACGAGCCATGCATGAAGGGCTGTCAACAAACGAACCGCCTGACCCACAGAAAACACCAGACCTAATTTTGGTAAAAAACAACTCCTCCTCATTTCTCTGCTGAGCAGTGGAAAGTGCAAAAATATGCATAAATGCAAGGCAGTAAATAGTCCTATGGTTGTAATACAAGACAACCCTTCACAGCTTCCCAGCTTAAGGTATTTCTATGCTCAGTGTTACACTGGAGCACGCCATCCACTTAACTCTTTATGCTGCTTTACTGTGAACCATATTAGGGAACTGCTCTCATTTAAAGCAAACAAAACTAAATTATATTAAAAAAAGGAAAAGCTGGGCTAATTTTGCCACGTCAGTTACCTACTCTCATTCACCCTGGCACCATTACACTACCTTAGTATTGCTACTGAATGTTTAGTGATATTCAAGTTGAATCACAGCTTCAGGGTTACCACTGAACTGAAAACACAGCAACCTGGTGGTTCAGGAAACAAACAGGTAACTCTCCACATCAACCCAACCAACAGAACAGCTATGTGAGTTCAGCCCTGGCATCAGAGCAGATAATAATCAGTCCAGTATCAGGAAGGCAAAAAAGGCAAAGAACCAGTCCCAGAGGCCTGATCCAGCCCACACTCCAAAAAAGAACCAATAAAACTACAGGACAGTACGAAGATTTTAAAATTATATTTAAAAGATTTGGCTAGGCATAAGTCTGCCAGTCTCAGTGCTCTCTCTACACATAAAATGTGTGTTTGTCTGTTTGCAAACTCCACTTTGCTTGGCCTCTGAGGGTCAGATCCATTAGCACGCTCCACTACCTCAGTCACAGCATGATGCAAAAAATAATACATCTACGAACAAAAAGGCACATGCAATTAAAGATTTTTAGGATTCCAGGAGTTCCACCAAGGTGCACATCCAGAACTGCCACAGCCCCGGCTGAGCATGTACAGACATTTCGCACACACTGACCAGGCCTCCCGGCTCCAGCCCAGCAACCATGCGTGTAACACGTCTAATGCGCGTTGGCAGAACTGTACGCAGCACCGGGCACAGCAACCCTCTGAAACCACGGCAGGTGGAGTTACCTCATGCAAAATGCACAAACTCCACTGGCAACAGGGAATCCAGATCTCCCCGCTCCCAGCTGGGTGCCCTCACTGCTAGCAACACCATCGGGTTCTGGCCCACCCCCCTGCCACCCCAGCATCCCTGCCTGAAATAGAAACACAAGCCTTGCTGTTTGAAGATCCTCCAGGGAAATGCCTATCTTTTTATTTCCACTGGCTGACTTAGACGCTCCTTAGTCAGCACGCTGGCTGTTGTGATACCTGCTCCTGGATACCTCAGACAGGCTTCCCAATTCTACTTCCAAAGCCAAGTGGATAAAATTTAGGCATGGAGATGTTGATCTAGAGAATACCAAAAAGTCTTCTTAGCCTAAACTCCAGGCTCTAGTTTTCACATGGCCAAGAGTAAGCCAGTGAGTAAGACAGATCTCCAAGCAGACCCCAAGAGTGAGCTTACTGGTGAATACAGAAACAGTTCTCGCAGGTTGCCTAGGCATGCAAGACATCAGAAGCACATGAATCCATCAGCTGAAAGGTAGGCACCTCACAAGTATCTAACAAAAGGAATTTCATCAGGCTTGTGACAAGCTCTATTTCTTCTGATTCTTCTCTAAATGTACATAGTTTGCTGTACCTGCATGCACGTCTCCACTCTCTCTCAAATGTTTCTTTTTTCCACCTTTAGAGAAAAAGTAAAATGCCAACAACCCACTCCTTAAGAGCAATTTCATCCTTTAACATACCGGGTTTTGTGCAGGCCAAATAACACTTCTGGTAAAGAATATAATTGCAATTGCACGTTTCTAAAGTATTGTAAATAGCACGAAATGATTTTAAAATCTTATGAAAAATGCATTTGCAGTGTTCCTTTAAGTGTTTTAACAAAGCTTCAGTTGAAACTGCTTTATTCCCAAGCAATTGAAAATAGAGTATTTTTATAAGGACCTCTTTATCTCCCTGTAAATGACTGAGATACAGCTACTTTCCAGAAAGAGAACGCACCAGAAAATATGCAGCCTTATGCTGTACTAACCATAGTTACCTAGTACCATAAAACATCAGCTGCTCTGTTTCTGAAGATCGTGTAATAGCTGAAGCAAAACAGCACGATTAGCAGAGCCACAGCAGTGCCCAGAAGCCTTGTGCAAGTTTAGTTTTGATTCCATACAAGCATACCAGCTCCATTCAGTACAGTCAAGCCATTCTATAGCCAAAGCAGCAGCAACTCCACAGATCAAAAGCAAAAATGAAGCTAAAATTAAGCAGCAGTTCATGCCATCTTCCAGGAAATACAGTATCACATACCTCCTCGTCATACTCCTTGGACAACATAGATAAATAAAATAGATATTGGCCTAAACAAGCTGGTCAGAAGACACATTGTTATCATTCAGGGCTGTAAGCTCACAGACGTAAGGCTACAGGGTCAGGAGGAGTGCCTTTAACACACTTGCAAGAGCTTCTCTAACCTCACAAAGCTGCATAGAAAGAGGAATTCATTTCCCAATGTGGTAAGATCCAGATAACTTAAAATACTCTTCAGTGGGCTTCACAACGGATGAGATGCCCATGAGGACATACACATAACTATTTGGTCCAGTCACACTCTCCCAGAGCTGTACAGCAAGCGAGGTCACCCTACAACTCCTCTTACAGGGACCCCATAATGGAAAAGAGCAAGTTTCAATAACTTTTAAAACCACTGGCAGTTGCAACTTGCGATCCCAGCAGTACCTCTCTAACATATTAAAGACATTAATCAGCCTCTTTCACCACCTCCTCTCACCCGCACCTTGTTCTGATAAAGAAAAGGGGGGAAAACAGTAGTACAGAAAAACAGATAAACTCAACTAAGACAAAAAATCCCAGTGTAATAAAGCTCTTTTTTCAGGGTAACCCAGCGTTCACTGCAGAAGAGAGTTGTATGGACTTTTTCCACAAGCGAGCCGCTCCACGAGTAGCTTCCCTGGGACTATTCTTGCCAGTGGGCCCCATAACCCACTGTGCCGCTTGTGGGATCAGGACTCAAGCAGTCCCCTAAGTGTAAACATCATGAGCAAAGACTTGTGCAGTAGAAGAAACTAAATGAAACTAAACACATAAACAATGGAGGGGAGGACACGGAAAGGGAATAAATTATTTGTTTTCTCCTCTGTTTCATTCGCAGTCATTGGGCATGCTACATTGCACTTGGAGAAGGTTTGAAGTTCTCGGCACTCGTACAAATTCAGTGTTCCTTTCTCAGGCAAACTCTGGTCTGTTAAGCAGTCAAGATGCAGTAATAAGTCATAAGCAGCATAAATACACACTTTTTTTCTGAGGGAGAAAGTGGAAAGAAGACTCTCATGGTACATAAGGTACTTCAGAATTTACACACTTAGGCGCAGTTCCAAAACGTAACTACGCATCAGCAAGCACCACTGCACCTGTACAGACTAGCAATAGGACTTTCCATGTGGATCTTACATGGTGCTATCACATCCAAAAAAATTACTATGATGCCGTTAAGTGTCATGACAGTATCAAGTCTACAATACACAAACACAGTGATGTTTCAGGGAAACACAGATTCCTCTGTCCTAACTCATCAACCACTCTCCCCCCACAATTTTGACCTCACTGAGTGGCTGGAGCCTGTCTGTAAGGAACTCCACTCCTTTCATGGACACAGTAGCCCATCATGATGCTAGGATCCCTCACCTGTTCTTTTCTGAGGGCCCATACAATCCATATGCAATGCAATGTAATTATTCTCTACCATTTTGCTGGAGGAAGGGAAGAATGGCATCAACGAGGGCAAGAAGAGCTAACCCAGTTGTTCCCAGGCACGTCCCACCCTACTGCTGGCACAGGGGAGAGGAGCACGGGAGAAGGAGCTGAACGAAGAGGCACGATGGAGCTGGATGACGCACAAAGGAACATGCTGGGTATGCACGGCAGCAAAATAACCGATGTGGCATGGTTGCACCAGCATCTAATCGTTTCAGGGTTGTTTGAAATCATGTTCATTTAGACTTGCATTGCAACAGCGTATTTATTTCAGCCATTGCTTCTCCAGACCTCATTAACTCACATCGCCCAGTGCAGGAATTGGATCATTTCTGCACACAAAAAGGCCCACAGAGCCAGGGCCAGTGGCACCAATACTTCACAGAACTCCAATTGATTCAGTCAAGGTGATGCGTCTTGCAGGACCGGGGTGCTTAGTGGGAAATGTCTGACTGTATTAACACTAAGACATATAAGAAGCCTGCAGTGGGGACTAACTATTTTTGATACGACAAGGTTTAGGATTTTAAAGGTAAATATGGCAGTGACTGGGAAGAACATATAACTCCACTGATCCAGCTTCAATAATAAACAGTTCCAGAAAAACACAAGCAGAAAGACAATAAAAAGTTGTCAAATATATCAACTGTGTAACAAATGTGCTTTGCATTAGAAACGTCCCAAATATTGTCATGTAAGTAAAATCAGCAACAAAT
>Ga0181612_103301_pt1 | contig 13371 bp, 6 predicted proteins | sample HoacroProtozoa21_FD_119630 | JGI IMG/M metagenome (GOLD analysis project Ga0181612, IMG submission 119630) | Hoatzin crop microbial communities from Cojedes, Venezuel. Combined Assembly of Gp0051906, Gp0051904, Gp0051908
ACCCTGCTTCGGCAGGGGGGGTGGACTAGATGACCCACAGAGGGCCCTTCCAACCCCTACTGTTCTGTGATTCTGTGATTCTGTAATGGGTGTGATGTGACCAACAGAGAGACTATAGTTTCAGTGAAAGGAGTTACTAAAAGTGAAAATGCAAAACATATTTTTAGAGCAAAAATATGGGATGAAAAAGAAGTGGAGAACCTGAATATAAGCACATGAGAAGATGTATGACAGTGAAAAATTGAAAAGGACAGGACTTGAACATTTCAGACTTAGGTTTCTAGATGGACATTTAGAAGAAGACACAAGACAGAAGACGACAAAAAGACAGAAGGAAATATTTAGACTAGAAAGCTGTTTAGGACACAAAAATCTGATGCAATTATACCTTTTCTTTTCAAATACAGAAATTTTCTGTTTGATAAAAGGTTGAAGATTTTTATTTTTTGCTGCTGTGAATGGCCTGTAGCCTCCCAAAACCTAAATACATATTAAATCAAATTTTCGTAAGTATTAAGTGTTTTTCATAACAGATCTACACTCATAATAAACTTTAAATAACAAAAGGAAAAACAGAAGCATATTGTCTGTTCTATTACCATAAAAAAAAAAAAATCATGAAAAGACGGAAATAAGCTGTGAATTTTTAGCTATGAGCTAATCATAAATTTCAAGTGCATTTTTACTCACTCGATTAAAACTTCCCACAAGTCATTTTAAAATGTATTTTTTCAGGGAAAAAAATCTGTTTATTGAGTTAACATTTGAGCAAAGCAAATTGACACAGAAATAGCTTTTACAATAGAAGCACAACTGAATATGCGTACGTGGTTTGTGCTAAAAGATCAAAAGGATCCTTGGAAATAGAGTGAGTCAATAAAGAGTGTCCGAATAAGTTGGAGCAGCAATCTGACTGTAATATAATGTCTGATCAATGACAGCTGGTCTGTTAATGGGTGCTTTCAGAGCCATTTTGAATACAGCTCTGCGTCTGAGACCCTCTCAATACCAGGGATGCCTGATGTCCTAAATCAGCCAAGGTTCATGCAGTAGTCCTCATCTCAGCTCTTAGATCTATTCTTCAAAACTAGACAGAACATATTGGATTAGAACAACATTAAGATAGACATTTCCCAGATTAGCGTTGTCCTGAATACGACCATCCTGGGCAGAAGTGGATCTTCCTCCTTCGTCTCCCCAGATACACATGTTCATGAACACACAGAACATCTCTCAGACCATAGAGCAAGGAAAATTACAAGATCAGTACAGGCTCATAAACATCTTTTTTTCTTCCTTCTGACATTAGAGAGATAGTTTTAATTTTGGCACTACTAGTAGCAGCAAAAAATTGTACTAGTCATGAAGAACTAAAAGGACTGGAGAATGAAGACTGCAACCCGAACCACTGAATTCAGTGCGCAGCAATTTCAAACAATTTTTTTCAGATATATTTATGCCCACACCCCCAGGGATATAATTTGTAGTGAAATCTGACCTTACTATCTCTATTGATCTGATGCTATGGGTACAATGGTCCACAAAAAATGTCTACTCCTTATGTTTATGCATTACAAGCCTGGAAAGACTGGAAGACAAATAAACTCCAAAACAGCAGGGATGGGGAGCTACAAAAACACATCAAGATGATCTGTGAAGTTAGAGCTGGAATAAAAGAGTGGCTTGCCTGGCATATGCAAGAATGTGACATATACAGAAGACATGTCAAAAGGAAAGACGAAGAAAACTTGAGACGGCTTAGTGGTAGGAAGTATCTTGCTTTAAAAGTCGCCTTTAAATTGAGGACATCTGAATCACAGCCTTTGTCCATGCTCAGCATCTCACTGGAAAGAGCCTTCCTCACATATGCAACCATGTCTACTTGAAATCACGGTTTACTTGTGCATTTGGGGATATGGTCAAACACTGAGCTGTGCTTTCTCTCTTAATCAGGGTGGAGATGAAGTTATCACCTGAAAATTCATACATTTACACAATTCTTCCTATAAATCCTCACTGGTTCTTCCACAGTTGAGAAAACAAAATAGAAAACAATATCCTTGCCATATCCAGATACATTGTGGACCATACACAGACAAACACAAAGAGAATAACAAGCGAATGCTCACTCAAAAACTGATACAGCCTTAATTCGTGTTTGCAACAGGGCAACATCAAACTCTTCCACCTCCTTTGAAATAACTCAAGTAATCACATGAAAAGAGTGCACTGAAGGAATGTGTTTTTAGAATATTTAAAGAAAAAATATATCATGTAATGACCTTCTGTTAATATGTTGTGTTTTTTTTTAATTGCCACTTTTTTTGTTTGTTAACCTGATGAATTCACAATGTTTACAGTTATCAGATCAAACTGGGGAGGAGGCTTTATTGCTCCAGGTGCTGTGGCGATTCGAGGAAACTAATATATTGGCTCTGAACCCTTCACAGCCAGGCTGCAGCTTTCATCCAAGACATTCAGACAGTCCAAATCTGCAGTCATTCATTTCAACAGCATTCTCCTATAGTTTTACTGTACTGTTGCTATGCTTACATCAATAAATATTTCTAAATTACTTGAAAATTTGCAGTTTTTTAAAGGGACTAGTTAAAAGCAGCTGAATTCCAAGGTCAATTAACATGCCATGAACCTGGTAAAGAGCACACAAAGGAATAAACATAATAATTTAAAACAGATTTGCTTTACAGTTGTCCACTCTAGATGTTCTAAATGAAGCATAACAGCCACCATGCAAAGTACCACAGGATTTTCTGGAACCACCTAAGTAACTTGCTGTTTTACCAAAAGTAGGAGCTTTCCCACCTGCCATGTAGAAGCAGCTCATCACTGTGTTGACAACCTTAGGATCCACATCCATAGTTATAATCTGACTCTACAAAAAGAGAAAAAAAAGAAAAAGGACAAAAAAGTAGATGCTAGAAACTAAGTACTGGAATGGCCAAAGAACAATTCATACAATTAGAGAAAAAGAGTTTTTTAACCTCCTTGTGGTCACTTTCACATTTTGCATAGAACCATAGGACCATACAATCATAGAATGGTTTGAATTGGAAGTGACCTTAAAGATCATCTAGTTCCAACCCCCCTCCCATTGGCAGGGACACCTTCCACTACACCAAGTTGCTCAAAGCCCCACTCAGCCTGGCCTTGAACACTTCCAGAGAGGAGGCATCCACAGCTTTTCTGGACAACCTATTCCAGTGCCATGCTATGCTTGTTGAGAGAGCCACATATCTAACAGCTCCAGGGATACTGGGGATGGAGGAGACATCCCAACAGGAGCACGGCACTGCACCAACATTGCTTCCTCCAGCACTTTCTCGTCTAAGTGACCCATGGTGGCAGGGACCTCAGCCTGAGCCCCAGGCTCCAATTAGCATTAGGGTTAGGTTTTAGAAAGCCACAAAGCCTACAGCTCCAGGGACACTGAGTCTGGAAAGGGCATGCCATCAGGACCACATCCCCGTATAAACATTTCTCCCTCCTCAACTTTCTCATTAGGCCAGCCATGTTCCTGTCCACTTCAGATTCAGCTGAAAGATTCCATTAGGATTAGGGCTACGTTTCAGAGGGTTGCGATTGAGAAAGCCACAAAGCCTAAAGCTCCAGGCACACAAGGGTAGGAAAAGGCATGCCAAGAAGAGCACGGCACTACCTCAACACTGAACCCTCCATATCTTTCTCATTAGGGCCAGCCATGGTTCTAGGGACCTTTGATTCAGCCCCAAGCTTCCATGAGGTTAAGGTTTAGTGTTAGAGTTAGGATTAGGGTCAGAGTTAGGGTTATGGTTGAGGGAGCCACAAAGCCTAGAGCTCCAGGGACACTGGCGCTGGAAAAGGCATGTCAAGGGGAGCACAGCACTGCACCAACTATACTTACTCCACACTTTTCTCACCTGGGCGACACACAGAGGCAGAGAACTCAGCCTCAGCCCAAAGTCATAATTATAGAGAGGGGTAGGGTTAACTTTTACAATGCCACAAAGCCTACAGCTCCAGGGACAGTGGGGCTGGAAAGGGCATGCCTAAGGGAGCACGGCACTGCACCAACATTGCTTCCTCCAAACCTTGCTCATCTGGGCAACAGATGGTGGTAGGGACCTCAGCCTCAGCCCTAAATTCCGATTAGAGTTAGTGGTAGAGTTTTGTTTTAGAAAGCCACAAAGCCTACAGCTCCAGGGACACTGGCACTGGAAAAGGCATGCCAAGTGGAGCACGGCACGAACATTTCTCCCTCTATACCTTTCTCACCTTCGCCATGCACGGTGCTGGGGACCTCCAACACAGCCCAAGTTCCCATTAGGGTTAGGGTTGAGAGAGCCACATATCTTACAGCTTCAGGGATACTGGGGATGGAGAAGACATCCTAAGAGGAGCATGGCACTGCACCAGCCTTGCTTCCTCCACAACTTTCTAACCTGGGCGACCAATGGTGGTAGGGACCTCCACCTCAGTCTCAATATCCTATTAGGGTTAGGGTTACGGATGAGAGCGCCACAAAGCCTACAGCTCCAGGGAAACTGGAGATGGAAAAGGCATGCCAAGGGGAGCATGCAACTACACCAACATTGCTCCTTCCACGCCTTTCTCACCTGGAGCACCCATGCTGCTGGGCACCTGAGCATCAGCCCCAAGATGCCATTAGGGTTAGGATTAGGGTTGAGAAAGCTACAAATCTTACAGCTCCAGGCATACTGGGGAAGGACAAGACATGCCAAGAGCAGCACGGCACTACACCAGCGTTGCTTCCTCCACAGTTTTCTCATCTGGGCAACCCATGGTGGTAGGGACCTCAGCTTCAGCCCCAGGAGCCGATTAGGGTCAGGCTTACGTTTTGAAGAGCCACAAAGCCTACAGCGCCAAGGACAGTGGGGCTTGAAAAGTCATGACAAGGAGAGCACGGCAATGCACCAACATTGCTTCCTCTACAGCTTTTTCACCTGGCCACACAAGGTGTTGCAGACTTCTGACTCTGCCCAAGCTCCCATTATGGTTAGGGTTAGGATTTCAAGAGCCACAAAGCCTACAGCTCCAGGGACACTGGTGCTGGAAAAGGCATGTCAAGGGGAGCAGGGCACTGCACCAACACTGCTTCCTCCACACCTTTCTCATCTGGGCTACATGCGGTGGTAGCGACCTCAGCCTCAGCCCCAGGAGCCGATCAGGGTTAGGGTTAGCTTATGGAAATACAGCTCTAAAGACACTGGCACTGGAAAAGGTATGCCAAGGGGTGCACAGCAATGCACTAACATTGCTTCCTCCACACCTTTCTCTTCTGGGCTACACATTGTGGTAGAGACTTCAGCCTGAGCCTAATGCTCTGATTAAGGTTAGGGTTAGGCTTAGGTTTTTAAAAGCCACAAAGCCTACAGCTTCAGGGAGATAAGGGTAGGAAAAGTTAAGTTATTTACAATAGTTTCTTAAAGATTTTAAAAGCTAGGTGCAATAAATAGAAAAGTCAATTATATTATGTTTTAAAAGAGTAAGAAAAGAAACTGTTTGTTCGCTGCTGGAGGCTTAAGTATCTTCTCCTCCTGAGTGTGGTAGCACCTGTGTACAGATCTATGGAACGCCTAGGTACTCATTTTCCCTATTCTACTGTTTTCTTCCCCACTCTTTTTACATTTTCTTTTATTAGACTTAACACTTTTTATATCAGCATACACACAGATCCAGCTTTGGGTTACACCATTACTGGCAGCAAATGGCTGTTTATTCCATTTGGTTTGGTATACACTTCTTGCCGTGTTGACTCCCTAATTATTGAAGTCTGACAGGAGATGCACGTTAAGTGTGGAGAATCATGTGGTAGCCAGTATCACTGACATTCATGACTGATAAATAAATGGAATGTACCCAATTTAAATGGGCAGTACATGTCAGACATCTGTCTGGAAATGGCTTTCACTGTCGACAGAACCTACAAAACTAGCCTACATTATAGATCTATATTTCTTAATATTTACTTTTCGTGAAAAGGTAATCCCACCCTCCACGTCACACACACAAAAAAGTGATTTTCTAAAAATATTGCGACTACTTTCAAGAATAACAGAATTTCCTGTTCTGCAAGCAGATTTTCAACTAACACTTAGGAGGTGAGACACACACGTAACAGAAGCATAGTAGGTTGCCTCTAACTGTTTTCCTAGTTGTGCTAATGCCGTTGTCTTCCTGGCATGTGATATGCTATCATAAAGCATTACAGCATTTGGCAGGATCTTGATCTATATAGGACATGACAGATATTCTTAACCAGTTAAGTAACAGTCATATTACTGATGGGATCAAGAGGAGGTTAAAAGATATGACCTCCTTTGTTTTCTTTAATAAACCCAACAATTATATTTATATTGCAGGTCTTGCCATAACACCCTCTCTGTGCAAACATTTCAAACCCATCACATTCTGAATATAAACCTAATTAATAGCCTGATAGCCAGATTTGTAATAGCCACATTACAGACATACTCAGTTATTCATCTGTAGAAGTCACTGTAAATTGGTATAAAAAATAGAAATAGATAAAGAGGGATCATGAACTTTCCGAAACAGCTTCACTTGCTGCTTTTTTAGTGTTCACGTGTTGCATATGTAAACATTTAGGAACTGAAATATGGATTTAGGCTTGTGCAAACCTTCATCTCCCACTCCTTGTTTCCTGCAAAACTGTTACCAACTATGTGGGAAGTGACATAACCATGATGCAAAACAACCAAATTGTCCAAATTTCTTTTCCTTTGGCACTATGAAGTGCATTCTTGGCTGCATACTAATCCACTTCTGATGGAAAGAGGAAAGACTTTCCCTTGCCCCTCCTTTCCAACAGTTTTTCACAGAAATTGGAGAGGTGGTTTTAACTCCCTTTGCCTGAGGAGGTCACTGAATGGAGAGAACTGCTTCAGCTGCAATGCTATTTTGCGTACATGCAATAAGCATCACTGCTGATTGTATTTTTAAGTTGCATTTCATGCTAGGCTCAGATACCACCTGAATGCTTCAGTATGCACCTTCTGGAACACAGGCAGAGGCAACGCTCTGCATCTCTAGTGATCAAAATGGAGCTTGTATGAGAATGAGGTGCCTGGCTCCCACGAATAGTGAGCATAAGGCAATGCCAGGGCAGCTCTGCAGTTCAAAAAATAGGTGCTAAGTAGACTGATGTGTCTCCAGCTCTAGGTGGCTACTTAATCTTGTACATTCAGAGTTTAGACACCTAAATCCCACTGACAGCAGTTTTAGGTGTCAGACTAAGCATCCTGCATCTTACAGATTTTGCTAGTAAGTCAAAGAGATTTTAAAAAACTAGGATTTTCACAGGTGGTCAGTGTTGATCTAAACGCTACTATTGAAGTTCATAGGAAATCTCCTAAAAATATAAATGGAATACAAGCTAGAGAAATGCTTAACCCTTCCAGAATCACATGCCAAAGTTTTTTCATTGTATTTCTAACATTTCCAATCATATATATTTTACCAGCACTTGAGTATGGTGTTATTTCTCATGTTAAAATATTCATTATTTTTCTACATAATTGCCACAGAGTAAGAAAGTTGAATTCCTACAATCAGTGAACAACAACAGCAGCAAAAATAGCCAGAAAATCTTTTTCCTTTAAGCAATTTTCTAACTCTAGGAATATAGCAAAAATAAATCATCTGCCACTTTATGGTATTTCACAGCAGGAAAACATTGGTAGTGTCAAATAACAAAAGAAACATAGAATATGAAACATGAACCCGAACAATAATGGAGATGAATGCCAGTATTTCAGATTGTATCCTGGAGGCTTTCCAGAGACTACTATATTCACTGTAAATCCTACTGGTGACAGATACAGTCTCTTTTCTGTACTGTTGACATTTCCTTTTCATCTGTGTGTTTGTATGAGTATTGCCCAAATCATTCAAATAGGGATCTGAGTGAGAATCAACAGTTAGATGATCAAGAAGACTAAAAATTTTAATATCACATTTACTTGAAGATGTAGAGGTTGAACCACTCCTCCATAAGTCAACACACAAACTCTCATTAACTATAGTGGTTATTAGTTTCCATATCAAGCTCTCAACAATTTATGTTGCTAAAAGCATTAGGAGTATTTTATGGGAAAAGTGAAGTATCTCAGTGTGACACCTTTTTAGCTTGTATAACACTTAGGACAATAAAAATCTGATCCCTGGCTAGAGCTCCTATATGATGGCGACGGCAGATGTAACTGCGAATTATACCCAAATATGGATTTTAGAAATACCAAATATTTATAATATTAGATCAGACACTAGATCCAGAGTTCATTCAAATCTTGTTAAGTTGAAATGTGGATCCAAATATAACGTCTTGTGTACATTTAAAATCAGAATTTATGAATAGAAGAAATTCTGAGTGTTGTTCACCCAGATTTTATCGTGGTTCACTAATGTAAGCTACCAACTAATTCTCTCTAACAACCTGCCACATACTAGGTTTTGATGCCACTGACATATGAAGGAGATTGTAAATCAGAACTTTCTGGATGAATTTTAAAAAGCTATCCAAAGCTTTGTAAACACTAAACAGTTTATAGTTCACATGAGATGCAATGTTGTTCCCTCTTCCCTTAAGTATTCCAGTTCAGAATGTTTCCCTCCATAAACAGAAAAAAAGACACCTTTACTTCAGACTACTCTTTCTTCTTAATAATCTTCCTGAAAAGAGAACTATGGAGAAACCAGGCTTTGACTGGTTCAGACTTCATTTGAAAAATATTGTCACAAAATGAGGGCAGAAGCAACTCCTACTCAGTATTGTCTGTTGCCAGCATACCCTCTGTTTAACCCAAAAAGAAATTTATTCACAATTTTAAAGCGCTACACAATAAAAGAAAAAATAAGCAAGGCTTGAACTAGGTTAGCACAAAAGTATGAACACAGATAACTAAGGGGACTGGCATATCCTCCCTAGAGTCATATTAATTTAAAATTCCACAACAATATTTTTTGAAACTGTTATCAGTTCTGCTTTACTTTGTAGTTAGGAGTTTTGGAAGTGATAAAAGTTGGTATCATAAAATGTTTCTTATGGGATACAATGAAAAAATGTGACATAGGGTCTGCCAGTAAACAAATATCTATCCAATATTAAAAAGTAAAAAATTATTTAAAATACAGAGACTATGCTGTAAAATAGATATTCCAATGTGATTTAACTGGACACAAAGAAAATGTAAACTTTTCTAACAGTGCAGTTAGATTACAAAATCAGAATATCCACTCTACAGAGGTGTGCATATTAAAAGTATTTGTACATATATTTGTACTCTTTGAACCTCAAACTTCTTCCAAACCCTTATGACTCTGAATTGAAAAAAATTAAGGAAATTAAAATTACTTGGTTTGATGCCACTGAAAGGTAAAATATTGATTTTGACAATTTATCTTGCAACCGAATAACATAAAATGTCATATAAAATATCTTGAAATGAATAAATATTCTGAAAAGTCACAATGATCTGTCAAAGAAAGTCAGCCGTAACATTGTGACTTTACTGAAATTATTTCAGTGTGCTTTAAAGAAATGTTATTGAAATCTAGCTGCTTATTTTTAATGAGGTGTCTTTCCTCAATGAAAACATTATTATCTCAAAACAGTTTATAAAGTTTCAGATTTTTTTTTCAAGTCTATGATGCAAATATGTATTTGACACAACTCAAAATGGGAGACACAAGTGTTTCATATCGTCTCAACTGTGCTTCCGTGGAAGAAAAGGAGGTGGGGAGAGTAAGTTAGCACATATTTCACAAGCTACATACATTACTACTGCATCAAGAGACTCGTATCTTGTGCTGCAGCAGTGATGGTAAATTTAGTCCTACTTCAGATCAGATCCTATTACAGCCAATTATATATTGTTTTTCTCATCTCCAAAATGCAAAATAGGGAACAATAAGGACACCTAGTATAAGACTCTGCTTATCACTCTATTGTCTGTATAAATTACATAGGGGAGAGCTTTTTTGGATTTATCTTGCATTTTAAGAACATCCCACCACAAAAATATTTTGCAACTAGCACTGAATTAAATCCATTGTACTTTCCTGTAACACTGATGAAGGAATTGTGTGCTATATTTTCATGACAAACACATCATTAGTGTACATACATTTAAGCTGATTATTTCATTCAGCACAAGGGACATTAGGGTTAGAATGATACAAAGGCACAAATCACACTTGATGTTTCCCAAATACCAAGCTTTGTGTGATCTAATCAAGATTTCATCAAATGTTTTATTAAACTCAGTCACACAAGCCTTGCTGAAGCCAGATGATCTCTTATTATCAACTAGCAGTAAATCACATTCATTTGTGAACTGAATTTCAATGAAACCCTTCCTAATATACTTGGAAGCTAGAAGAGGGTCAAATTATAAAAATACAAAATTGCTGCTGTGCTTTTCCCTAGAACTTAAATGGTGAGCAGTGGAAATTGGGATTATGTTACTGATCACAAAAAAAGTGGAGTTTATGAGCCTAGCAACATATGGTATGATCATTAATGACCAAAAGGAATTAAATTTGATTTACCAGTTACTCCTCATTTGTATTACAAGTAGCATCCTTCTAATTACAAGATAAATAATAAGAGAAGATTCCTGACTACTGAGACAAATCACATGCTAGTACACAGCATAAAAATTACTGCATGTCCCCTCCATATTCAAGTTACATTTTCAGTCCTTTATATGTAAGATAAACAGGGGAAAGACCTAAATACATATATTTAGAATGAATGAGCCTCTCATTCAGAGGGTGAGAAAGAAACTCTTGAAAAGAGGTGTTTCTGAAGCAGGCCTTTCTGAAACAGAACTTACATTAACAGTAGCATGCACTACTGATGAGTATCAAAGTAGGAAGAGACTTGACCATTCACCAAACCCCTAATTCTACACCTGTGGTATGCTGAGTGGAGAAAAGCCTTTGCTACCCCGAAGACAAAATCAACATTTCCTATTAAGAGAGAAAGAGTATTTCTAAACTCTGTAATGTGCACTCCACAGTTGGAAGTCATGGCATTAATTTAGCAGAAAGTACAATTGTAAGTAAGAATCCTACTTAAAAAAAAATACCTTACAGAACTATACAGATAGTAGGGACACAGCTCTCTGTGGCATGTGCAAGGGCAGACCTGGTTCTCACCTGTCACCATTCACATGCATGTCTGTAAGTAGACAACCTGGCTTTCATCACTCTTCACACCAATTAAAACTTTCAATAGAGAGGCACCTTCCCTGCTAATGCACAGCTGCACACTCAAGGCACATGTCAGTCAGGTAAAAAGACCTATTTACAATTGCTTCCAAAACCAGTCGATTATGTTTAGCTTGGCATACCACACTGGCCACACCTGGCAGGGTGGGGATAGCAAGGGACTGTGGGGTGGCCTGTGTGGGAGGAGGCTGGTATCAAGAGGAGGAGGGCAGGAGATGTGAGGAGACACCAAGGAGATGCTCTTCGGGAAGACATGTGGGGCAGAAGCATTTGGAAGTGCACAGCAGGGGACATGCTCCTGGGAGGCGGCACTCCATGCAAAAGAGTGACACCTCTGATAGACAGCAGTCCTCAGATGGCTCATGCTGGAACAGTCACCCCTGAGCTACTGCAGCCCGTGGAAGACCCATGCTGGAGCGTGTACACTGATAAGCACAGAAGAGTGGAGAATACACAGTAGAGAGCAAGGAGCAGCAGAAAGAAACTATTATGCACATGACCTCAACCTCCTGCGCCGCCTGTCACTCAGCCAAAGGAATTGGGATGGACGGAGTTTAACCCACAGTGAAAAAAAAGAAGCTGATGCAAGAAAGGGGGCAGGGATAGGTGCTTAGCTTAAGATAAGCCTAGGAAAAGGGGGAAAAAGGTGTTTAATTGTTTATGTTTTCTTTTTTCTCATTTACAGATTAGTGATCTGAAGCTTATATTAACTGGCAATGTATTAAAATAAGTTCCCTAAGCCAAAACTGTTTTTTCTGCAACACATCTATAATTCGTTAGACTTTCATTGGAGTTTCACTGTCATTCAAGTGATGAGATTCATCAAAAGGAGGGAATAAAACTGCATTATCAGCTTAATTATCACCATTACTCCTCCACTGGAACAGGTCTGATTCAAAACTACTTTTAAACATAAACCTACTCTCATGTGAAATTTTTGGCCTTGATAACCATAGTAAATGTTCAGGACTGTTTGTTCCCTGTGATTTTTGTTTACATTATGTTACAATTGTTTTACATTTTTGTAGTTGATATAAACTTGCTAGTATGTCTTGCTTCTCAAGTATCAAAATGTATTGTACATAGCATCACCTAATGCCAGCATTGTATTTAAACCCTTAACTGCAAATTGGAAATCTAAACTGGACACTTCTCTCAAAACTGAGTGTAAGGTATGAAAAAGAAGGAAATGGAAGATTTTAAATTATATTATTAATAAATGTCAGGCCACATAGCCTTTTCTATTCAAGTACACTATATCATTCAAATAGTGAAAATATAGCTGTTACTTTAACCCTTGCTGCAATACAACCACTTATAGATTACATTATGTTATATACTACTTCCCTACACTACAGACCTTTCTCAGATTGATACCTCAGTAATTTGAGACATCAGCTTCTGTAATAATCTAATATAGAAGTTACAGAAAGTTTGCAGGAAAATGGCAAGGAAATCATAACTGACTACAAAGGAGTTCAGGACAGCACAGTTTCCCTCAGTACTGATTAAAAGAAATCAACCCAGAATTTGAGGGCATCTAGTAACCAAAATTCTTTCTCTGTCAAAATGCAAAGAGTCTGATTAGACCACCACATGAAAAAACAGATGCATAATTCACTCTTGAATAGAAATTACACAAGAGTAAAATCATAGTGAGAACTTCTAGTGTCACAACTTTGCCCGCACAGTCTTACCAATTACTACCTTCTTAGGGAAGACTGATGACTCTTAAAACAGCAGTGACAAAACCCTCCAAAGTTAAAAGGGATGACCTGTAAGTCCTGACCAGGGACAAGATTTTTTACTGTCTGTAAATGCTCAAAACCTTGAAACGTCAGGCAAGAATCTCTTCACTGATAGCCAGTATCAGTCTATTACTGATATCTATTATTATTGAAGATGCTCTCATTTCTCTCTGTAAAGATTTTTCACTATTTTGTACTAAAATATCAGAAGGCTGTCACAGAACCAAAGAATACTTTGGGTTGGAAGGAACCCTTACAGGTCATCTAGTCCAACCCCTCTGTAGTGACCAGCGATATCTTCAACTAGACCAGGTTGCTCAGAGCCCCATCCAACCTGGCCTTGAATGTTTCC